>Ga0181523_10000002_pt1 | contig 348503 bp, 256 predicted proteins | sample PEATcosm2014_Bin_43_FD_119752 | JGI IMG/M metagenome (GOLD analysis project Ga0181523, IMG submission 119752) | Peatland microbial communities from MTU Mesocosm Facility, Houghton, MI, USA - PEATcosm2014_Bin05_30_metaG | ecosystem: Environmental > Terrestrial > Soil > Wetlands > Peat | place...
ATGAGCGAGCCGTGGTCGTCGATGCAGCGGTCAAACAAGAACCAGGAAGACCACTCTTAGGAGTGAATGGAGAGGTGTGCTCAAAAAGGATTTGACAGGGCCGACATTGTTAGAGATCTCCGGATACAAACCAGGAGTTACGCGGGAGTTTGGGCACAGAAGTTGCAATTGAATCAAAGTCGCGCCAACCTATAACGGTAAATCGGCGTCTATAATTCACAGTCACAGAAAGAAAAATTATGAGAATGCCTCTGCACGGAACACTGCTTGTATTGTTCCTGTCCCTGAAAATGCTTTCCGGTGCGACAGCCCTGGCGCAGGAACCTGCCCGAAGCTCTGTGCCCATTCAGGGGGCACCCGAGATACAAGCTCCGCATCCCAAGGGGAGCGACCCGAAACCAAAGGAGGCCGAAACGGCAGTTCTTGCTGCGTTCGATAGGTACGAAGTCGTTGGAATGAGCGCCGGGCACGGTAATAAGGACCTCGACGATTTTATTCTTCGCCTCATACGCAATCCTGCGTTTCCAAGTAAGGTAAATGATGTCGTTGTCGAGTGCGGCAATTCGTTATACCAGCTTACCCTTGACCGATACATCGCAGGCGACGATGTGCCGCTGTCCGAAGTGCGACAAGTTTGGCGAAACACCACTCAGCCCATGTGCGGCGTGTCCGCCTTCTACGAAGTAATTTTCCCTTTGATTCGCAGGATTAACCAAACGCTCGCACCGGAAAAGAAACTCCGGGTGTTGGCGGGCGATCCTCCCATCGATTGGAGCAAGGTGAACAGCGGCCGGGACTTCGCGCACGGGCAATTCTTGATGGCAAGGGACGTCAGCATTGCCTCTGTGATGAAAAGAGAAGTCCTTTCGAAACATCGCAAGGCGCTCATGCTGTTTGGCACGGCGCATCTTTTTCACGCCGAGAACACAGCAGTAGGAATCTATGAGGCGGACTATCCGGGCGTGACCTTGGTGATTGCCGACCACGCGGGATTTGGCAATTGGACGCCTCTAGCAAAATACAATGACGATTTTGAAGCGCGAATGGCGTCGTGGCCGGTCCCAGCGCTCGTGCAACAGATGAAAGGCACCTGGCTACTCGACCTGCTGGACAGCACGTACTCCTCTGGGAATGTCACATTCGGGGTGACCGATGGCGGCAAGCTTCCGGCAGGCCCAGCCAAAGCGAAAGGCACATTCGCAGAAGTCCCGCCCGAAGCGGAACACAAATTTTCGGAGATGGTGGATGCTTATCTGTATTTGGGTCCGAGGGATTTGCTGCTGAATGAACCAACGCCTGCGGGGATTTTCCTGGACAAGGACTACATGGCAGAGCTTCAACGAAGAACCGCGATCATGGGAGGAGGACCAGTAACGGACGAGGCGAATCCAGAAAAAGTTTCCGAGCGTGATTCCAACCCGTTCTTTTACGACCCTAACGAACTCGACAAACTAATGCAGCCTTCCGGCGGCAATTCGCGACTTTAAGGCAAGGAGAACTAAGCGGGTAATGCGCTTCAATGCTTGGGAAACGCGCTTACCGGAGAAGTTCGTACTAGCCATACGCGCGATCCATGCGCACGACGGATGTGCCGCGCGGGCGTAGCATTTTCCCCTCACCACGTAAAAACCACGTCAAATCTGCGTTCGCGCTCGGCGAATTTGCACACGAAAATAGCGCAAAAGTAGGGTGGAGCCGTTTTTCCCGTCGCCACATCCTACCCCCCGCCGGATTGACCCCCGCCCCGCGCCCCGTCTATACTGATTTTCTGCGCTGGGCCTGCTTTTATGCCCGCGTACCTCGTTTCATTCCACGCGTCGCTCCATCGGGCCGTCGTCTGGAATTTGCGAATTGAAACTAACTTTTATGGGGAGTCACTGCCGGTCTTCGGCCCTGCGAATCTATGAGTACCGTTAAAGCCACGCAATTGCGCCCGGGGATGGTCATCCAGCATGAGGGCCAGCTCTACACCGTTTTCAGCACCGATCACCGCACACCGGGCAATAAACGCGGCTCAATGCAAACGCGCCTGAAAAACCTCCGAAACGGCGTGATGATCGATTATCGATTCCGCGCGGAAGAATTTGTGGATCGCGCCATTCTGGACGAAATCGAGTTCGAATATCTTTACCAGGAAGGCGACGACTTCCACTTCATGAACACGCAAACTTACGAGCAGATGCAGATGACCAAGGACGAGCTCGGCGAAAGTGTGTACTACCTGATCCCCGACACCATCGTTAAAATTGAGTTTTTTGACGACAAGCCCATCGGCGTCGATTTGCCCGACACCATGGACATGAAAGTAATTCAGACCGAGCCCACCCTCCAGAAAGCCACTGCCAGTTCGGTGATGAAGCCCGCTACCCTTGAAACGGGCCTGGTCGTCAACGTTCCGCCGTTCGTCAATGAAGGCGACAGAATCCGTGTGGACACTTCCGAAGCGCGCTACGTCCAGCGCGTCGAATAATTCCCGCCTCCGCAGCCGAGATGGCTTCTGGCGATCTCGGAAGAGGCACTCAGAAGAAGAGCTCCCATCTTTCCGGGAGCTCTTTTTCTTGCTCCAAATACTTTTGATAAATTGCTTACGCTTGGTTGGCGATTCCGCGTTCGCCCGCGGGATGTGCTCCAAACACGCGCGCAAACAACCTGTCCACGTTTCGCAATTGGCGGTTCAAGTCGAACGTGTGCTCCAGCTCTTTTGCGGTCAGGATTTTTGCAATCCGCGGATCTTGTGCCACGCGTTGTCGGAAACTTGTCTCCGATTCCCATGCAGCCATGGCATTTTCCTGCACCGCCTTGTAAGCCTCGTCTCGGGACATTCCTTTCTCGATCAGGTCTTGCAATAACTGGCCCGAGAAGACAAGCCCGTGTGTCGATTCCAGATTGCGCAGCATCCGCTCCGGAAATACGCGCATCTGGCTTACGATGGCGGTCATCTTCGACAGCATATAGTCCACAAGAATAGTGGAATCTGGAAGAATCACGCGTTCAACCGAGGAATGGGAAATATCCCGTTCGTGCCAAAGGGCCACGTTTTCGTAGCTCGCCATCATGTTGCTGCGCACCAACCTGGCCAGCCCGCACATTTGTTCGCTCGTGACGGGGTTCCTCTTGTGCGGCATCGCCGAGCTTCCCCGCTGCTCCCCGCTAAAGTGTTCCTCCACCTCGCGCACCTCCGTGCGCTGCAAATGGCGGATTTCCAGAGCAATTTTTTCCAGCGTCGCTGCAATCAGTGCCAACGCGCTCAGAAAGTGGGCGTGACGGTCCCGCTGAATCACCTGTGAAGCCACCGGCGTCACTTGAAGCCCCAGACGCTTGCAGATCTTCTCTTCGATCTCCGTGCCGAGATGCGAAGCATTTCCTACCGCGCCGGAAATCTTCCCGAAGGCGATCCCTTGAGCCGCTTCCCGGAAGCGCAAGATATTGCGCTGGTTTTCCGAAAACCAGTTCGCAATCTTCAGTCCGAAAGTGATCGGTTCGGCGTGGATGCCGTGCGTCCGGCCAATCTGCGGTGTGTGCTGGAATTCGTGTGCGCGCAGGTCGAGCACCTCGCCAAAAAGGATCAAATCACGCTCAATAATGTGGGAAGCGTCGACGAGGAGCAGAGCTTGCGCGGTATCCACCACATCGTTCGAGGTCATGCCATAGTGCAGCCAGCGCGCGGCGGCGGGATCGCCAATCGAATCACCCACGGCCATGGTGAAGGCAATCACATCGTGTTTCACACGCGCTTCCAGTTCGTTGATCCGCGCCACATCCACTTTGGCGCGGGCACGGAGCGCTGCGGCAGCCTCCTTGGGCACCTGTCCGGCTTCCGCCAGAGTTTCTGTGGCGGCTAGTTCAACGTCGAGCCATTTCTGGTAGCGGTTGGCATCGCTCCAGACCCGCCCCATCTCTTCGCGCGTATAGCGTGGAATCACGTCGGTATCTCCAAGACAAACCCCTTGTAATGATACGGTATTTCGGGTGGTGGGAGCGACAGGCCCCTGCGGGACCAACCTAACCGGCAGGCTGGAATCCTGTCTAATCGTGAGAATGAGGGAAAGCGTCGATAGGGCTGAAACCGAAGGGATCAGCGACGCCATCGTCGTCGAACGCACACTGGCCGGCGAGCGCGATGCCTATCGTGTCCTCGTCGAGCGTTACAGCCTCAACCTGTACGGCCTGGCGTATCGCATGACGGGGAATTCCCACGACGCGGAGGAAGTAGTGCAAGAAGCCTTTTTGCGGGCGTATCAGAAGCTGAGGCAGTTTGCTGGGAACTCTAACTTCGGCACCTGGGTCTACCGAATCGCGGCAAATTATGCGATTGACCGGATCCGCCAAAGAAATGTCGAAGTCTCTCGGCAAGCAGCACCAAGCAGGCAGACGGAAGACGGACTTGAGGTCGACCCATTTGCCCTGGTCAAAGACCCCGGCGCCTCGCCCGAACGCCTCGCCGGCAATGCCGAACTGGCCGCGAAGATGAAGGAGGCCCTCGACGCCCTCACCCCTGCGGAGCGAACCGCAATCGTCATGCGGCACTGGGAAGGTTGTGCCATCGAGGAAATTGCTGCTGTTCTGAAATCCAATTCGAATGCCACGAAGAATACGGTCTTTCGTGCCGTGGCTAAGCTTCGGAAGGCGCTCGAACCGTTCACGGAGTTGCGCGGAACGGCCCGGGCGATGGGAACGGAATCATGAAGCATATGACGGAAGAAGAATTGATTGCTTACCGGGATGGCCAAAGCCGTGGCCAAGAAGGCTTTACGGCACACTTGAAAGACTGCGCGGACTGCCAGCGAGAGATGGAACGGATTGACGCTGTGTTCGCCGCGCTCGATACCCTGTCCGTTCCCGACCCCGGTGATGACTTTGGACGACGTGTTTGGCAACAGATTTCCCCGCGCCTTCCGGAAAAGCATCCGCATTGGTGGGATGTATTTGGGGGACCGCGGCGGCTGGCAGCGGTTGGAGTGATGGCCGCCCTTGTGCTTGCGTCGTTCTTCGTTGGACGAATCACGAAAAAAGGTCCAATGGACAACGGTGTAGCCGATGCGGGAACGGTACGCGAGCGCGTTCTGGTCGTGGCTGTAGGGGATCATCTCGGCCGATCTGAAATGATCCTGGTGGAGTTAGCGAATACGGAACCGGAAAAAGGGCAGAAGCTCGTAAACATTTCCGCGGAACAGAAGCGCGCGGAAGATCTGTTGGAAGAAAACCGGCTGTACCGCCAGACTGCGCTCAAGGAAGGCGATACGGCAATGGCTAGCACGCTGGACGAACTCGAGCGCGTCCTCCTGGACATCGCCAATAGCCCGGAGGAAGTCACTCCCGCGCAGTTTGAAGCTATCCAGAAACGCATCGCCGCAAAAGGAATCTTGCTGAAGGTTCGGGTGGTCAAGCAGGAATTGCACCAAAGGCGGGAAAACGCCAGAGAGGCACGCTCACAAGACGGGGCCAACGGAGACGGAAGGAACAAAATATGACCATCAAAAAAGGGTTTGGAGGCTTTGTGAAGACGAACGAAGAGCAGAAATCGACGAGAACAATGAGTGTATCCCTTGTAATCGGTGGACTGTTGCTGGCATGCCCCACGCTGCATGGCGCCGCCAGATTGCAGGCCCAGGCGCCGGATCATTTCGTGGAATCGCAGCAAGACGCTGGACAGCAAGCAACTGATCACGAGCAGGAAAAGCTAGATCAGGACCAGGAAGCTCGCGATCGCGAACAACAGAAAAAGGATTCGGAACAAGATCGTCTAGACCGCATGCAGGAGTTGTATGACGACGGCCGCGGGTCCCTGGATGAAGGCGACTATGGAGACGCCGCAAACAAATTCGACGAACTCGCCAAAATGGCGGGGCCGCAAACAGACGCGGCGCTCTATTGGAAAGCGTACGCGGATAACAAATTGGGAAAGCGCGACTCTGCCTTGGAGGGAATCGCGGACCTGAAGAAGAAATTCCCCCAAAGCCGCTGGAAAAAGGATGCCGAAGCCCTGGAAATTGAAATACGCCAGGGGTCAAGCCACCCGGTCAACCCCGACTCGCAAAGCGATGACGATCTAAGAATCCTGGCCCTTCAGGGAATCATGATGAACGACCCTTCGAGGGGTATTCCGATGGTCGAAAAATACCTTGGTGGATCGGCAAGTCCTAAGGATAAATCCAAAGCCCTCTTCCTGTTGGTACAAAGCGGCTCACCTCAGGCTCAGGAGATGCTCGGCAAAATCGCTCGCGGCCAAAGCAATCCCGAACTTCAACGCAAAGCCGTCGAATATCTGGGCATGACCGGAGGCAAAGGTTCCGGAAAATTATTGGGAGAAATCTATTCTGGCACCTCTGATCCGGATGTGAAGCGCGCCGTTTTGCGTGGCTTTATGATGTCAGGCAATCGCGAAGACCTGGCAGTTGTGGCCAAGAAAGAAACCAATGAATCCCTGAAGCGCGAGGCCATCCGACAACTCGGGATGATGGGTGATCAGAGCGATTTGCAGGGCCTTTACCAGACCGAAAGCTCTCCGGACATCAAAAAAGAAATCCTGCAGGCTCTCTTCCTCTCCGGCGATTCCGCGCGCCTCTCGGAGATCGCACTCTCCGAAAAAAATCCCGAGTTGCGCAAGACTGCGATCCGCAATCTCGGTTTGATGGGCGCAAAGGATCCCGCCCTGCAGTCCATCTACGCCAAGGAAACCGACCGCAGTGTGAAGCTGGAAATCATGAACTCTTACTTTCTTGGCGGAAATGCCAGTGCGCTCGTGGCTATCGCCAAGTCCGAAAAGGACTCGGAGTTGAAGAAAGCCGCGGTCAGCAAACTGTCCCTCATGAATTCCAAGGAAGGCAACGAGTACCTGATGGAGCTTTTGAAGTAGGGAGTCATGCCATGAATACTACAAAAGTCATCCGTCCGCCTCGATTTCTCACGAGCCTGGCTTTCCTGAGCCTGGCGCTAGGCATTACCGTTGCGCATGCCGACCAATCTCAGTTTTTAAATGGAAAACTGGAAACTCGTGCTGTAAACCAAAACCTGGAAGCGAGCGTGGCACAGATTGCGGCAGAAGCTCAGCAACCCAAGTGGGTGGCGTACGAGGTCCAGCCCGTGGAAAGCGGTCACACCGTTTGTTGCGGCAATTATCAACGCGACGGTCAAAGTGAACTCTGTGGAACTTGCAATCTGGAACGTGGACACGGGGATTCCATTGTCGAGCAGGATAGCAAGAGAGCTTTCAAACTCGAACCCTCCTCCCCATTGACCGTTCTCCTGCGCTTGGATCAGAAACGCGTGATGCGCATCCGCGTTGCTTCTTCGAATTGCACTCTCGACGCTGGCGGACTTCGCGTCGTCTGGCTCACAGGCGTGAAACCGGAGGAAAGCGTCACGCTGTTGACTCAGTACGTGACTGCCAAAGGGAGCGAACGCGATGGGGACGAAGACCTCTCACAACCAGCGCTCCTGGCTATCGCCCAGCACGCAGATTCATCCGCCGATCGCGTCCTTGCTTCCTTCGTATCACCGGATCAACCCTCTTTCTTGCGCGACAAGGCTTCCTTCTGGCTCGGAGCTGCACGCGGCAAGTCCGGCCTCACCCTTCTGGAAAAAATGGCCAAGAGTGATCCCAGCCCTGACGTGAGGTGCAAAGTCAGCTTCGCACTTTTTCTCAGCCACGAACCCGCTGCGGTGGACGACATGATCCGCATGGCCAAAGATGACGCGGATGCGCACGTCCGTGGGCAAGCGCTCTTCTGGCTTGCCCAGAAAGCTGGGAAGAGAGCAGAAAACACCATTACCGGCGCGATTCAGAACGATCCGGACACCGAAGTGAAGAAGAAAGCCGTCTTCGCTCTCAGCCAGATGCCCAAGGACGAAGGCGTTCCCAAATTGATTGAAGTCGCCCAGAACAACAAAAACCCCGAAGTGCGCAAACAAGCTATGCTTTGGCTCGGTCAATCCGAGGATCCGCGCGCGCTGGCTTTTTTCGAAAAAATCCTGAGCGAGTAGCAATGCCTCGATCTCCCCTTTGCCCGCAAAGGCACGATTCAGCGCAACCCCGAGCAGATCTGCAAGGCCGCCTGTTGGATTCTTAGACTCTTTTACTCTTCGACTTAAGCGTTACTCTCCTCCGGAGGGACGCGCCTTCCGCGACCCGGCGGCTGGCAACCTGTGCGTCTCGCCGAGCGCGCCTCGAACAGCCTAGTGAAGCTCCTTCTTTTTCGCACTTGACAAATAAATACGCCAATAGTAGTTTCACATACGCTTGTAGTAGGAACAACGATGACCCTTCCTAAACTCACGAAACTCGAACTCCAAATCATGGACTCACTCTGGACTCACGGCGCTTCTTCCATCCGCGAAATCCAAGAAGCTTTCCCCGAGCGCATTCGCCCGGCCTACACCACAGTGCAAACCACTGTGTATCGCATGGAGCGGAAAAAGGTTTTGCGCCGCGTCAAAAAGATCAGTAACGCGCACATTTTCGAACCCATCATTTCCCGCCACGCGGCTCAAGGCCGGTTGATTGACGAACTTTTGAGTCTCTTTGGTGGCCGCCCCCAGCCCGTCATGGCCCACTTGGTCGAGTCCGGCCGGCTCACTCTCGAGGACGTGAAGCAAGCCGAAAAAGCCCTGCGAAATCTCACAAAGAAGGAGAAATCCAAATGAGCCCTCTTTCCTTTGCGGCAGCTTCTTCCCTCTGGTGGCTCACGATCGGTGTCCCACTCGCCAACCATCTGTGGCAATCCACACTCTTCGCCGGTGTGGTCGGCCTGCTAATCCTTCTTCTCAAAAATAATCACGCGCGCACGCGCCACTGGCTCTGGATGCTCGCCTCGGCAAAATTCCTGATTCCCTTCTCCCTGCTGGTGGCCATCGGGAGTCGTATCGGTTGGTCAAGAACCTCCGCAAACCAGCCGATAGAGTTCCTCTTCCTGATGCAAGGCTTGAGCCAGCCTTTTTCGACAACGAAGCCGATGCACACCACGACAGCGAATGCATTCGCAGTGGTTACTCGTGCTTTCCCAGCGGTTCTAGCGCTTGTTTGGTTCTGTGGTTTTTTGGCGGTTCTGTTTTACTGGTGGTCCCGTTCGCGCGACATGCGCGGCTCCATACGTGGGGCTCAACCAGTAGGATCGGGACGCGAATTCGAGGCGCTTCGGCGTTTGGAACAGCGCGCAGGAATCAGGGGCCAGATTCAGCTGATCCTCACCGAAACCGCTCTCGAACCCGGCATCCTCGGCATTTTCCGTCCCGTCCTGCTCCTCCCCTCGGGCATCTCCGAACGTCTGACCGATGCACAATTGGAAGCAATTGTCTGCCACGAACTCTGCCATGTCCGCCGCCGCGACAATCTGGCCGCCGCACTGCACATGCTCGTCGAGGCACTTTTCTGGTTTCATCCCCTCGTTTGGTGGCTCGGCGCCCGCCTGGTCGACGAGCGCGAACGCGCCTGCGATGAACAGGTGCTCCGTCTCGGCAGCGATCCGCAAACCTACGCGGAAAGCATCCTGAAAATCTGCGAGTTCTACCTGGAATCCCCTCTCCCGTGCGCCGCTGGCGTTACCGGCTCCAATCTCAAGAAAAGAATCGAGACCATCATGCTTCATCGCACTCCACAGAACCTGGATTTCGTCCGCAAGATGGTTCTAAGTTCCGTTGCGTCTCTCGCCGTCGTTGTTCCCGTGGTCTTCGGCCTGCTTCACGCCACGAAAAGTCGCGCCCAATCGCACAACACCGGCACCACCTCCAATGGATTCGAGTCCGTCTACCTCCAGCCGAACACAACCGGTGAGCCCATGGCTCCCTTCGTTGTGTATGGCCGCCCCATGAAAGCGGTGCAGTTCAAGGGCGGTGACAACTTCTTAGCAACCAACTTCTCTTTGCGTGATCTCATTCAATTGGGATTCAAAGTTCAAACGGAAGAAATTGTGGGCGGCCCCAACTGGCTCGACTCCGAAAAATATGATGTAAACGCAAAATTGAGCAGCGCCGAATTGGAGAAACGCCAATCGTTAACCGCGGAACAAAGAAGCGAGGATTTGCGAACCCGAATTCAGGCGCTGTTGTCCGAACGCTTCAAGCTTGTTGTTCATCGCGAAACAAAAACAGTTCCCGTGTATGCGCTGGTCGACGCCGAGAACGGTTCGCAACCTCACCCCGCAAAACCGGGCGACAGTTACGCCGACGGCCTTAAAGATCGTTCTGGACGTCCACTCGGGCCCGGCGCGCTACTCTTTCCCGAATCCAATAAGTTGGTGGCGCAGGCAATTCCGATCAAATCATTAACGGGATGGCTGGGGAGCCAGGAGTTGGGACGTGTGGTTCTCGACAAAACCGGACTTGTCGGTAGTTACGACATCGCACTGCAATTGCCAGCCAAATCGACAAACTATTGGTCCCAACCCGTGCTGACAGCCGCGCTCGAGCAGCAACTCGGCCTCAAACTCGATCCACAGGATAGTCCCGTCGAAGTTCTGGTCATAGACAACGCCGAAAAGCCAGCCGCCTCCACCTCTGCTCCTTCCGCAGCGCCCCCGACTCCACCGAAATCCACTGCTGCCGCACCATCGGCCAACAAATTGGTTTTGTCCGATCTGAAAATCGAGGGCGATATCCCGGATCGCGAGGCCGTACAGGCCAGAATCTTGAATGCCTGGGCAAATCGCGAGTACAGCGATCCCAAGGAATTGCTCGAAACTGTGCCAGAAGTCGGCGTCAGAGATGATTTTCAGAGCCGCGGCTATTTCAAAGTTGTTGTGTCGAACCCTACGTTTCAAAATCTCGGCCCTGATTCAAATGGGAGGCAGCGGCTCGCTCTCACCGTCTCCGTTGCGCCGGGAGTGCAATACCGGCTGGGAACTTTCACGGTAAAAAGCGCCACACCTGGGGAACCGCTGGCCATTCGCTCAGAAACTCTTCGCGAACAATTTCATCTGAAGAGTGGCGATCTTTTTAAGGTGAGTGAAATCCGCCTAGGAATGGAGAAATCGATGGGCCTGTATCACTCGAAAGGGTATGCGGAGGCAAGCGTCCAGCCGGCCACCAGCATCAACGAGGTTCAACACCTGATCAACTTCACCCTGCTCGTGACAGAAGGTCCTCATCGTTCCTAAAGCCCGGCCGCCTTCAGGCCATCCGGATCAGCGCAGCAGATCTTCGAGCTGAACCCGCGACCCGGTCTTCTCATCCCTATATTTCACAATGACGGCACATTGCAGCGAAATTCCCCATTTCAATCCCGCAGGATGAGAAACCGCGCGCGATCCCGGCACCACCACCGCTTTTTCCGGAATCACCAACGGCTGATCCTCTTTGGCGGAATACACGGCGTCGCGCACCATGTCGTATACGGGAATCGACCGGTTCAAGATCGTGCCCGTGCCCAGAACCGCACCGCTCTTCACAACCGTGCCTTCATAAACGCCGGCGTTCCCGCCAATCATGACGTCAGATTCAATAATTACGGGCAACGCGCCCACAGGCTCCAGGACTCCTCCGACTTGCGCTGCCGCGGATAGATGGCAATCGCTTCCGATCTGCGCGCAGGAGCCCACAAGCGCGTGCGAATCGATCATCGTGCCTTCGCCTACGTAGGCGCCGACATTCACAAACATCGGCGGCATACAAATCACGCCTCGCCCAATATACGCACCGTCTCGAATGCTGGAACCCCCCGGTACGATGCGTACGCCTTCCGCCACCGATACGCTGCGAACAGGATAAGTGGACTTATCGAAAAACGGCTGGCGTCGTGCGTCGACGGACATATCCACGATGGACCCCATCCGAAATCCGAGGAGAATTCCCTTTTTTACCCACGCGTTTACACGCCACCCTGTGGAAGCTGCCGCATCCGGCTCCGCGGAACGGATTTCTCCCCGATTCAGCGCGGCCTTAAATGATTTGAATAACTCGAAATGCTCTTCCCGGTAAGAAGATGGTGCAGCATCATAGAGAGCTTCAATTTGAGATTGCAGCATGAGCTTTTTCAGTCAGCTTCAAAGATTCAAGCACGGCCCGAATGCGCGCTCGGTTTTCCGGCTTTGGGGGAACCAACGGCAATCGCCAGCTCGGTTCCAACAGGCCCATTTCTGCCATCGCCGCCTTCACCGGAATGGGATTCGATTCCACAAAGTTGATTTCCATCAGTGGGTGGAAGCGACGGTGAATCTGGCGCGCCCCTTCAAAATCTCCCGCCAGTGCCAGTTGTGTCAAGCGCTTCATCTCCGCTGGAATTTCGTTGGAGACGACCGAGATGACGCCGCGGCCGCCAATGGCGAGTAGAGGAAGCGTCAGCGCATCGTCGCCCGAAAGCACCAGGAATTCTTCGCTCACGCAATTGAGGATCGCCGCCATCTGCGCAACATTGCCGGACGCTTCTTTGATGCCCACGATATTGGAGATTTGTGCCAGGCGCTGGACAGTAGCCGGTTCGATATTCACTCCCGTGCGTCCTTGGACGCTATAAAGAATGATGGGCAGATCGACAGCGTCCGCGATGGCTTTGAAATGCTGATAAAGCCCCTCCTGCGTGGGCTTGTTGTAGTAGGGCGTTACGGAAAGGATGCCGCTGACGTCCAGATTCGCAAGCTCGCGTGCGCGCGAAATCACTTCGCACGTGTTATATCCACCGGCGCCGGCGAGGACCGGCACTTTCCCCTTTGCGATCTCTACGGTAATTTCCACGACGCGTCGCCGTTCTTCGTCCGTCAACGTCGGACTTTCCCCCGTCGTGCCACAGGGAACCAGGAAATCGATACCTGCTGCGACCTGTCGCTTGACCAGTGCACGAAGCGTCGGTTCATCCAGCGAACCATCGCGTCGAAAGGGAGTGACTAGCGCCGTTCCGGTTCCAGTGAACATGAGTAGCTCCTTTGCCGATTCTTCCCAAAATCTGAACAACTCAGAACTAATCTCAGCCGCGCTCCCACCTATCGGGTTTTCTGAACGCCAGGTGCTCCGGCAGATTGCAGCTCTGACAGAATTTCACGGAACTCAAAGACACCTTTCTTCCCGGTAATCCAACGCGCCGCCTGCAAAGCCCCTCGCGCATAGCCTTCCCGGCTTCGCGCAGTGTGTCGCAGCGTGATGGTGTCCGCCGGCGCATCGAAACCAATTTCGTGAGTGCCGATGTGTCCTCCCGCGCGATTCGAGCTCAGGGTCAGCGAACCGGTGAATCCCGCGTGGCGGATCTCACCGGCCAGCTTTTTTAGAGTCCCCGAGAGCGCATCCTTCTTGGCAGAGTGATGTATTTCCCATCCCCACGCTTCATATTCAGGATGTTGCGCAAACAGAGCGGATGCCCGGGCAACAATTTCAAAAAAGAGATTCACGGCCACAGAGAAATTGGCGCCGAACACGAGAGCCGAGCGCGCGGCCACAATGGCCTGACGGATTTGCGGCAGGTCTTCATACCAGCCCGTTGTCCCGCAGACGGTGTTGACTCCGAGCGACGCGAGGCGGCGAAGATTTTCGGGTGCGGCCGCCGGAGTAGTGAACTCGATGGCCAATGCGGCGCCCTTCAGGGTTTCGGCAGAGAGTGAGGCAATGCTGGCGCGAGAGAAACGAGCGTGAACAGCAAAGCCGAATTCCGGAGCAAGCTGCTCCACCAGGCGGCCCATCTTTCCGACACCCACGATAGCCAGAGGTGTACTCATGACCTGGTGGCTCCGCTGGTGAGAAGTTGACGTACCATTCGCGCGTAAATCTCCACGGCATCGTTCAGTTCTTTCTTATCGATGCGCTCTTGAGCAGTGTGGGCATCGTGAATGCTGCCGGGGCCCAGCAAAAAGGGCTTGCCCCACGCACCGCTGAAGGTGGGGATATCCGTCGTGAACGCAACTACCGTTGTGGGCAGACCTTCGATTGAACCGAGATGCACCGGGGAGCAATGCAAGACTTCGTGCGCTTCGACGTTATGGGCAGCAGCGGCACGATTGACGGCGGCGCGTAACGGGTCCGCATCTCCCACCAGCCGGAACATGATTTCCGCACGGGCTTCGTCGGCCACAACGTTCGGCGCGCGTCCACCGTGGATCGTACCGACGTTCAGGGTGGACTGCCCGAGAATCGAATCGTTCGGCAAGGGAAGGGCGCGAATGTCGCTTAGGGTATCCAGAAGCGCATGGATCGCGGAGTGTCCCAATTGTGGGTAGGCAGAATGCGCCAGCTTGCCTCGCGCGACAATCTCGTACCGAAGAGCGCCTTTGGAACCGAGTGCCAGACGGTTTTCTGTGGGTTCGCCGTTAATCAGGAAACGCGCGCCACGCGGCGAAACTGCGGCGGCTTTTGCTCCGGCACTATCACGTTCTTCACCGACGACAAAAAGCAGCGCAAAGTTTCGTTCGCCGGTGGCCAATAGGGATTCCGCAGAGGCGATCATCGCCGCGATAATGCCCTTCGCGTCGCAAGAACCACGCCCGCGGATATGCGTACCATCTTCACTCGATGAGAAATACGGCGGCACCGTGTCCATGTGAGTCGACAGGGTAACCGTCGGTTCCCCAAACGTAAGCAACAGGTTATCCCGGTCGGGCGCGGCATTCATGCGTTCAAGGCTGCCCTGGTACCGCGCCGCAAGCTTGGAAAGATGATCGAACAAATAATCCACCACGGGCCTTTCCTGGCCGGTGGTGGAATCCAGGTCGACGAGCGCGCGCGTGAGGGCGAAGCAATCCATAATTTTTCAGCCTTGGGGCAACTTGAGGGAGAGCAAGACGAAAGGAAGGCCTGCGGCGGAAGCCGCAGAAGGCTGCCTCTCGATAGCGCTCCATCCGCGAACAAGAGTCTGCGGATGACAGTGGACCGGCCTTAGACCGGAACACCAACCGCGGCGATATCAGCGATCGCTACGGTTTCGGCGGCGATCAGCAATAGTTCACTGACCTGACCCCTGGGCCGGACCCCTTTCACCGAGCACCCGATGCTGGTCGGGAAAACTAGCTCGGCTAATTATGGCCGCCGCACCTCTACCAAGGTCTATAAAAAGTAGAGGAAAACCGCCAATGTGTCAACCAACGACACCAAAACGGGTCCAACGAGTCTGCGGACGAGGGCAGACCTCCAGATTGCTTCAAGGAATGAATGCAGAAATGCCGGGAGACTCGCGTCCCCCGGCAGGAGAGTTAGTCAGAAATTAGAACGAGAGCCGGAGTGCCAGTTGAATGATGCGCGGATCGTAGGTAGAGGTAATTTGCCCGAAGAGCGAACTATTCGGATTTACGCCTCCCCCGCCACCCGAGAAAGAACCGTTCCCGTTGTTGGTGACTCCTGGGTTCAGGAAGTTTGCATGATTGAATATGTTGAAGAACTCCGCGCGAAATTCGAGCTTGGTGCGCTCGGTAATCGCGGTGGTCTTTGAAAGGGCCATATCAAAATTGATATACCCTGGCCCCCGCAGATAATTCCTGGGCAGCGTACCGTACGTCGCCAGCGAGGGATCGTTTACCACTTGGTAGTTTGAGGGGAGCATGGTCGGTCCCGGCGTGCATGGTGGTGTGGGATTGACAAAATCCGGCTCCGGACACTGCGCATTGCTCAGGCTATTGGGGTTAAACCAGTAATTTGCCGGACCATCACCGAAATCCTCCACCGACCGAGGATTCAGTTGAGCGAGCGATCCTGTGATGTTGGCATGAACGTTCCCTGGATCACCCGCACCGGACGGGCCTTCTGCTCCGGGATAGTAGCGATCCGGCAAATTGGCAAACACATCGTACGGCAACCCAGTGTGCCAAGTGAAAATGGGGAAAATACTCCATCCCTGCGTTAGGCGCTTCGATCCGGAACTCCACATGTGATCGAACGGCAGATCCCATCCACCGCTGAACGTAATACGGTGGCGGATATCCTGATCACTCGAAGCGCGAAATAGGCCGGGGTCATAACTCGGCACGCTCGAATTTCGCTGACGGAATCCAGAGACGTTGTCGATGCTATGGGCATAAGTATAAGCAAATGTGAAATACGTCCGCCCGAGCGAGGGAGTATCTGCGATCTGCCGCGTCAAGCTCACCTGCAAACTGTTATAGCTGGCCTTGGTGACGTTCTTGAACTCCGGCATTGATCCAAAGCTGCATGTCGCATTCGGATCGGCATTCGAGGTCGTGTACCCGATGGAATCTAGGCAAGTCGAATTTCCGGGAGTTAGGTTCAGAATGCGGTCTGTCGTTCCCAATACAAATGGGTTGATGTCCTGCAGAGACGTCAAACCGTGCGCACTGCTTCCTACGTAGCTTGCTTCGAACACCGTGTTGTGCGCGACCTCGCGCTGTAGACTCAAGTTGTATTGGTAGATGTACGGCGTCTTCAGGTGCGGATCCACGACATAGACCCCCCCGGCCGCGTTGATGGGCAAAAGACCGGCATCCAGGAAGTTGAGGTTCGACGGAGGTGGCTTTGAGGGGAATGGATCGGGTACGCCTGCGGATCCAAATGGATCCGAGAAGAAGGGAATTTCCGAGGTTTGTCCCGGTCCGACACTCGGGAAAATGGGTGCCGTCGAGGCAAAGAATGGCGGCTGCCCGTTGAACTGGAGATTGTCCTCACCTTTCAGCACATCATAGAAAATTCCGAATCCACCTCTCAGACTTGTTTTCCCATCGCCCTTTGGATCCCAGGCGAACCCTATGCGTGGCGCCCAATTGTTCTTATCCGGAAAATTAACTCCCACCGGTGCGCCTTTGTCCCCCGGGAACACCATGCCCACAGGTGCACCCGTAAATACCGTCGATTGCAATCCGGGAATGATCGAGAAGGAGCGGCCTTGAGTGTCCAGCTTAGGCTGGTTGTATTCATATCGAATCCCCAGGTTCAGCGACAGATTTTTTCTGATACGCCATTCATCCTGGAAGAACCCAGCAAAAGCCTTGCTTCGGATATTGGAGGGCGCCGCAGGGTATTGGAAATACTGGCTGGGAGCCCCGAGCAGAAAGTCCGCTAAGACATTGCCTGTTGCCGGGCCTTGACCGTACTGGTAGGAGTAAAAGTCAAATTCTCCATTTATGTAGTAATCATATACCGTGTTGTTCTGGTAAGCGGAAAGACCCCCACCGAACTTAAAGTTGTGCCGTCCGCGAATCCAACTGATCGTATCAAGGAAACCGAACGTATTATTCGCAAAGGTCGTCGGTCCGTTTTCGCTGAATCCTACCTGTAGTCCCGTGTCGAACCACATGTTCGGCGGCCCAGTGGGATTATCTGGGATGGTTCCGAAACCCAATTCTGACGCTGTGGGCAGTTTGGCGCCGACCTTGTCCTGCAATTGGTAGGTGCGTTGGGTGTACGCGCGGAATTCGTTGACCACATTCGGAGTGAAGTTGTGGTAGTAATCTCCGTTTAAGAGGTAGTGGTTGAGCTGGCTAATATTCGGAAATCCCGGAACTGTCGAGTAATTGAACGGATTCAGAGTCGGATTCCGGTATCCACCCATCGTTACAGACAATTTGTCTTTATCCGAAATTAGGAAGTCCAGTTTGCCGGTTATTTCGTTGTTGTTGTCTGTGTGCGCGCCCTGATAACTTGCCACGCTGTTCGGATTTGTCGGAAACCACCCCGCGGAAATGTATTTCTGCGAAATTGAGTTAATTTTGCTCGGATCGATAATTCCTAGTGCCGCATTTCCTGACGGCCCCGCGAAGTAGGGATTGGCCTGCAAAAATGCGACTACGCCCGGATCCGGGCATCCTTGCGCCACCTGGCAATTGATGGGGTTGCCGCCGGAATCTGTTCCAATCTGACTGCCTTGACTGGCCGCATGTGAAAAATCGCCCTGGATTTCGGCTGGCGTGAACACCGGGTTCTGACCAGACACTTCCTGCTGCGACAATCGTTGACCTTGATACCCGACGAAAAAGAAAAACTTGTCCTTTCGAATCGGCCCGCCGAGTGTGCCTCCATACTGGTTTCTCTTCAGCACGTCTCTTGGCAGTCCATACACTTTGTTAAAGAACGTGTTGGCATTAAACGCGTCATTCCGCAAGAACTCAAACGCGCTGCCGTGCCACTCGTCCGTGCCTGACTTAGTCACAACGCTTATGATCCCGCCGCCATTTCGGCCATATTCGGCAGAGTAATCACTCTCCATGATGCGGAATTCCGCAATCGTGTCGGGATTGGGGTTGTAGACCACGCCGTTGTCCAGCAGGTCATTATTCATTGCCCCGTCCAACAAGTAGGTTACGGAGTCGCTTCGTCCTCCAGCGATGCTGTAACTCCCGGCGGCTCCGGAATCCGGGTTCGTCTCCGTCACTCCGGGTTGCAGCGCCGCAAGGTCCAAGACGTTCCGGCCGTTCAGTGGCGCCCGCTGGATGGTTTCTCCGGTGACGCTGGTGCCGATCGTTTGGTTGACAGTTTCGACGTTTGCCGCCTGGCTGGTCACTTCAACCGTATCGGTCGCTTGTCCTATGGCCAATCTGGCGTCTAGGCGAAGCGACTGGCTGATCTGCAATTTCTGGTGCGAAAACACTTCTTTGCGAAATCCCGTCGCTTCGACATTGACTTCATACTCTCCAATGGGAAGGGAGAGAACTTGATAGAAACCCGTCGCATCGGTGGTGGTCATCTGGGCAATTTTCGTTCCCGTGTTCGTCACCGTCACTTGCGCTCCAAGAATCGGAGCACCACTGGGGTCGGTGACATTCCCGATAATGCGACCTGTCGCGTCCTGAGCCTGCAACGCTGAACCCGCAAATACGAAGAGTAGGAGGAAGAAAGATATGGTCAGCCACTTCGATTCAGTTAGGTATTTCAAGGCGGTTCCCCTAATCCTGATTTTCACTGCTCACCCGGTTTTCCTTATGACTACGGAAAGAAACTTCCGGATTTCTACGACCTGCTGGCACCCTGCAACCGCGGCACAGATCGTCGGAATCTCGACCGGCGCGACCTAGCGATCTGCAGTCGAGACAGAGAGAACCGCAGTTGTGGTGAACGTAGGGCAAATAGCATTGCGCCCCAACAGTCGCGGCGAAAAGATAAACCGCGACCTGGAGGGAGCGCTATTTGCGCATCCCCGACACACCCAAGCCTGCCTCTTTGATTAGCGAGATTGTTAGGCACGAGTGTAGGCGTTGTCAAGAAGCTCCTTTGGAACGTGGTCACCCAGCTGTCCTACGGTGGGCACGGCGCGGAAGTGCGCTCGGAACCCAGCCCCCTGAAAGAACGATTCTCTGGGAGCTGACGCTCCCGGAGTGGGTAGCTTCCAGAGGGAGGCTAGAACTCATAGCGCAAAGCAAACTGCATGATGCGCGGATTGTTCAGAAGGCCAGAGTAGTTTCCGAAGCTGCTGCCGCTACCCAGGCCGAGGGAATTCGAAAGCAAAGCGGATTGCACGTCAAAACGGACGGTATTGGGAACGTTGAACACTTCCCAACGCAATTGCAGACTCTGCTGTTCGCTCCAAGGCATCTTCCAGCGCTTGGCCAGTCCCATGTCCAGGCCAAAAAAGCCATCGCCGCGAATCACGTTGCGCTGGCCAGACTGGCCCGCGTAGGCCGGGGCAAAGGACGCGATTGCCGCCGGCCCGTTGGAGAAGATGTTAGGCGTACCCGTATTGAAGTAAACGCCTGTTTTCACCGGGCCAATCTTGTCCGCATTGCCTTCCATTTCAAAGTTCGTCGGGAAATTGCTGAAGCCGTTATCTACAGTGACCGGAAAGCCGCTGGTGACACGGAAGAGGCCGGAAAGTTGCCATCCACCAATGAGTGCGTCCACAAAGCGGTTGACGTCCTTACCGAAGGCACGGCCGCGGCCGAAGGGTAACTCGTAAATCCAGTTGGCGTTGAACTGGTGCGCGGCGTCGAAGGAGGATACGCCCTTCTGTGCGTTGGGATTCCAGGCATTGATAATGTTGTTGTTCAGACCCAGAAGGCTGCCGTTGCTTGCCGGGCCGACGCGCTCGGCGTCCGAAGAGATGTCGATGGACTGCGAAAAGGTGTAGTTCAGGTCAAACTGTAGACCATGGGTCATTCGGTGGTGCAAAGAAGCTTGCAAGGCGTTGTAGTTTGCCCACGCCATGGAACGCCAGGCATACAGTGAGCTGAACTGTGGCGCGTAATAAGAATACTGGCCGCCGGAAGTGAAATAGAGTTGGTTTGAGTTGTAACCAGGTATGCCGTTGTAATCGAGATTGTAGAGCGCCAGGGAATCGTTGAAACTTGTGCCGCAGAACGTGTCGAAGGCGAAAATGATCGGATTCGTAGTGGGCAAAATGTTTGGCTGACCCTGCGAGTTTGTGCCCGTGCAGCCGCTTAGCTGGTAGGGGACACCATTCTTGATGGGCTGAATCTGGTCAATCCAGAATTGTTGGACGTTGGCGGGCAACTGGTTCGGATTAAACGTGGTTGTCGGCGCCGACACCCCTGAATTAAGTTCTGGACGGAAAACCTTCGCCAATGCTTGCTCGGCGGTGAAGTAATCAATGCCTGCCTTCTTGTCGAAAATGTCCAACGGCATCGCCAGATCATCTTGTGCGAGCAGCCGATGGGAGAGCCGGCCCACGTAGGCAACATCGAAGGAGAACCCCGATTTCAATTCTCTGCTGACGGCAAGGTCCAGCGTGTAGGAATAGGGGGTCTTGAGCCCGTTGTCGATGCCCCAGGTGATCGCGCCTAACCCCGAAGGATACGTCTGCGGGAATCCGCTCGGCGGAGCGCTGGGCAAAATTGGATTTCCGGCGTAATCCACCTGGGGAATCATATTCATATTGGTGATGCGCGGGGCGGTGATGGAAGTCTGGAAATCCGAAGGATTGTTGAGCGACGTCGCCAGTCCGAACGAGCCGTTTTGGTCAAACGTATCTACGAGGCTTTCGCCGACGCGGTCGTAAACAATCCCGAATCCGCCGCGAACACTGCTCTTTCCTTTGCCTCCGGCCAGATCTCCGAGTATCCCGGATGAAAAATCGGGAGACCAAGCAAAGGCTACCCGCGGCCCCAAATTATGGTAGTCCCAGTTGTAGTAACTGGGCTTTCCGTTCACCGGACCGGCCAATTGGTAGGTAACCAACGGCTGTGCGTTCGATGGCAGCCCCTGGAGCATGCCTGCGCCGCGGTTGTTAAACCAGTCGCCCAAGTTGAATGTCGTGCCCACTTGCAGCCCGTTTGTTTCCCACGGCGGAGAGAACAGCGAGTACCGCAATCCCAGTGTCAGCGTGAGATTGGGTTTTACCTTCCAGCTATCCTGCAAATACATTTCATAGGAGTCTTCGGCAAAACGTCGCGTTACCGGCGCGCCTTGCGGCAGAGTGTTCCCATTGCGGTCGTAGTTGTAAACCGCGTCACCGAGCGTGACCATGCCCAGCAGACTGGTCATGGAATAGTCGTAGTTGCTCACAAAGCTGGTATCGACTTGTGGATACCCGTTCGCCGGATTGCTGGGATTCAGTGCAGATGGATTCGCCGGACCGGAGAGACCCGAATTCAGCAGCCAATCTGGATTCGCTTGGCCGATGCTGAAGGAATTGTTCTGATTGCTTTCCGGGTTCCGCAAAAACGAGAACTGAAACCCAAATTGTAAGGTGTGGTGGCCGTGAATCCAGGAAACATCGTCGGTAAAGTTGTTTACTGGGCGTTGGAACGACGAAGAGTACGTGATCCCCTGGTCAAGAGCCTGGAGATAATTCCAGGCCTGATTGGAGTTGCCGATCGTGCCGACACTCTCGCGCACATATCCATAACGGAAATTATTGACGAGGGATGGAGTGATCACCGCGGAGTAGCCGGCAATAATCCCTTTGTTGTAGTTCACCATGTCTTGTTCGGGAGGACCACCCGGGAGAAACGGGGCACCGGCAGAATTTTCATTTGCGAGTGCTCCGCTTACCGACAAGCGTTGCTTGGCATCGGCAGTGATGTTGTAGTCCAGCTTGGCGATATACCAGTTTTTTGTCGTGTCCGTCGGCGCACGAAAACGGTAGCCGGCTGTGTTCAGGCCGTCTCCCACCGTGCTGTCATTGGGCAAAGGGTACGTTTTGTTCATGTACGTCACGACGACGGGATCGGGACCGTGGGGTCCAAGACTGCCACCGTCCATTTGCGTGATTTGTTGCGGCGACAGCGCAAAGTAGCCTGCTGGTGCTGTATAGGAAGCACCGCTGAGACCGGTGACCGTATTGCCTGGGCACGCGGTCGTATTTTGGTTGAGGCAGAGATACTGGATCACCCCGTCGCGCATCGCGGCCGTGGGCACGGTGCGGACCGCACTCACGGCTTCTGCGTCGCGATATCCCTCATAGTTCAAAAAGAAAAACAGCCGATCTTTTTTGATCGGTCCACCAAGAGAACCCCCGAAAATATTGCGGTTGAGCTGGGGCGGCTGGTTCGGTGAGCCGCTGAGTAATTGCGAGGTCTTGACGAAGTAGTCGTTGGCGCTGACGTAGGAGTTGCGGTTGTATTCGTAAGCAGAGCCATGAAAGTTGTTGGTGCCGCTTTTGGTGACCAAAGCGACTTGGGCGGCTGAAGAAACGCCTTCGTCCGCGCCATAGTTCGTCGTGGTGACCCGAAATTCTTGTACGGAATCGAGCGTCACCGGCAGCACGGAGGTGAAGGCGTGGGAGCCTTTGTCGTTGACAGAGATGCCGTCGAGCGTAACGTTGCTCTGGTCGCTGCGAGAACCGTTCACCGAGCCGCTTCTCGTATCGACACCGTTGTCGATGTCCGGATTATTCCCAGTGTAAACGACGCCGGCCTGGAGGCTGAGCAAATCGGGAACGTTACGGCTCTCGAGGGGAAGCTGTTTGACCTGGTTTTCGTTGAAGGCGGTGCCAAGCGAGGCGTCCGTCGTATTGATGGTCTCGGATTGGGCAGAAACCTCAACCTGCGTGCTGAGCGAGCCGATTTTAAGAATTACGCTCACGGTGTTGGCCACGTTGACGAGCAACTGCAGATTGTTCTGTTCATACTTATTGAAACCGTCTTTTTCAACGGTCAACACATACGTGCCGGGGGGTAGCGCAAGAAATTCAAATTCACCGCTTGGGGGGGTGGTGGCTTCTCGTTCAAAGGCCCGCGCCGCGTTCGTGAGCCTGACCTTGGCGCCGGCGATGGCCGCGCGCGAATTATCCAGTACGGTCCCGTGCAGTGAGGTAGTACCTATCTGCGCCAACGCAGCGGGAACCAGAAGAGCCTGCAACGCAAAAATCGCAAATATCAATAACCGCTTATAAGATGGCACTGGCATCAATCCCCCCTCCGAGCGTTACTCCCTAGTTTTCATTGCCACGCATTGGTAGATTCCGAGGACGTTCACAGAATCTAGTCGACTCCTCGGCAGGATCGACGCGCCCCAATTCATTTTTCCTGAACCAGACGACACCGTTGCCCATCATTCTTGTTAATTCTCTCGCAATGTCAAGAGTCCTGTACAAGGAGCGGATGCTGGAATTTGCATACGGACGATAAAGCGAATTGATGGATGAGCCGGGAGCTGGAAACGACGGGGTTAAAGATCGATGGGCTTGAGAGGAACGTGCTGTGAGGCAATCAGCAGTTCACCGGTGAAGGCGGCTTCGGCAGGGCGGCGGCCCAGAGCCTCCTCGGCCGAAAGACGCGCGAGATCAGGGTTGTTGTTCTCTTGCGAGATGTGCGCCAACACCAGGTAGCGAGCTCGCGAATCAAATCCTTCGGCATCGGCCAGATACTCGCTGACAGCATGATTCGAGAGATGTCCCGTGCGGGAAAGAACACGCTGCTTGACGACCCAAGGATACGGACCGACCTTCAGCATATCCAGGTCGTGATTGGACTCGAGGATCAGGCAATCGGTCCCGCGCAGGTGGACTTTGACGAGTTCCGGCATGTAGCCGAGATCCGTGCAAATGGCCACCTTGTTACCGTTGGTGCGAAACGTAAAGCCGATGGGATCGGCAGCGTCGTGAGGAATGGCGAAAGCGTGTACATCGATGTCGCCAACCGTGAAGCATTGGCCTGCTTGAATCGATTCCGCCCGCTGCAATCGCTTGCGGAACGTGTCTGGAAGAATGCGTTGGAGTGCGCCCATGGTCGGCTCGGTCACGTACAGGGGCGTCTTCCACAGCCCGAGAACTTGCGGTAGACCGTTGCAGTGGTCTGTGTGTTCGTGAGTGATCAGGACGGCGTCGAGATGATCAAGTTCCCTGCCGACGGCCGCCAGCCGGGCCAGGGTTTCGCGCTTTCCAAGACCGGCGTCCACAAGGATGCGGGTGCGTTCGGTTTCGAGCAGTGTGAGGTTGCCCGCACTTCCGGACGCAAGAATGGAGACGCGCAAGCCGATTGAAATTCTCCCAAAAAACTCGAAGGCAGCGAAACTTTCAAGATGATGGCAGAGCGCGGAGTGCGCGTCAACGGCTTGACGGAAGGAAGTGAATGTTTTCCTCAGTGAAAAACGAAGTGGAGATAGGCAAGAGCGACCCTTCTCCTTCGTTAGGGACCGACGGAGGGGTCGAAGTCCGAATCTTGCAAGCCCAACTGCGCGAGCATGGCTTCTTGCGCGCTTCGAACCTCCCAATAGGCCCTGAGAAATTCCTCGTTGAGCGCACGGGCTTTGGCAAACTTTTGCCGAAAGAGGTCCGAGTCGGCGTGGTTCTTGAAAGATAAATTTCCGTTCTGCCAAACGTAGGCCCCGTCTTTGGCTAGCGCGAACTGATAGAGATCGAGGGAAGCCTTCAGCCAGGCGTGCTCTTTATCCGTGATGGCCTTGCAGGCAGCGAGTGTTTTCGGCAGGGAGGATTCATAATTCACCATGAATCTGCGCTTTTCGTCTTCGCTGGCATTCACGGAATCCACATACCCTTTCATTCTTGCAAACACCGGGGCCCAATCGGTGTATTTGTCGGCAACAGCCAGCCGCGCCTGCAACTGAGAAATCATTTGCTGGACGGTAGTGGCATTTCGGAACGATTCCACGGTGTAGAGTGGCTGTGCGGTTTCATCCAGTGCTGAAATTTCTGATACGTATTGTTGGTTCCGGGAAAATATGTCCTTCATCAGGGCACGCGCAGCGGGGTCCCATTTGGTCTGCACCACCGGTGGAGCGTTTGTGACTGGCTGGTGTTTCAGCAAACCCCCATACTGACGAGCCGCCGCCTTCATGCCCGCCACGCGGGACCGAACAGGGATTGCCAAACTCAATAGCGTGAGCAGCGAGGATAGTGTCAAGCACACCAGAACTTGAATCGGGGCGCGCGGCCTGTTCTTGCGAATCTTGTAGTACACGAATACAAGAAGGAAGGCCAGTGCCAGCAAGCCCACGCCGCGGCCCAGCAAATATCCGGAGTTCTCCGGCGTAAGAGGCCCCGTCGTTCGCAGGGCTACAAAGTAGTTCAATGCTCCGAAGAGAACACCGGACGACAGCAGCGAAATGGCAATGAGCAGGTTTTGCGATGCTGAAGCAGCAGCTCCAGAGGAACCAAACTGGCCCGTCGCCAGGCCTCGCGGCGTCGCGGAAGTAGCGCCACACCAGGGGCAATCCGTGAAGCCATCCGGAATGACTTTAGAACACTGTCTACATTTCATGGGGCTTGCAGAAATTCAGTGGCCAGAGAGTGTAAAACAGGACAAGAAGACGATTGTTCCGATGTGCGCGCATCGGTCAGCAGGCCAGGCGGGCTCGATCGACGCTGAATCCATTGATCGGGCCTAGCACGGTCGTGGCGATGCGTTCCGGTTGGAAAAATTCGCAGGCCAGTGCCTGAACTTCCTCGCGCGTGACCGCTTCAATCGAAGCAAGAATTTCGTCGAGCGAAGAGAATCTGTGGAAGTAAAGTTCCTGGCGCGCAAGGTTGGACATGCGCGAACTGGTCGATTCCAACGAAAGCATCAGCGAACCCTTCAAGTGATTCTTGGCGCGCAACAGTTCTTCCTCAGAGACAGGTGATTCTTTCATGGCGCGGAATTCAGCGATGGTCATATCCAAAACCTGGCCGATGGTTTCTTTCGCGGTTCCCGCGTAAACGCTGAGCATACCCGCGTCCGAATAAGGGGTCAGCTCGCTGAACACGGCATACGCCAATCCCTGCTTCTCGCGAATGTTCTGAAACAATCGCGAGGACATGCCACCACCCAGGAGGTTGTTCAACACGGCAACGCCAAACCGGCGCTCATGCGCGATGGGCAAAGAAGGCACGCCAACGCATAAGTGCACCTGCTCCAGGTCCCGTTTGCTCTCCACCTGGATAGGCGCGGCCGTGGTCGGGACAGGATCTTCTTCCTGCCTGACAAGCGCCTTCAAGTGTCCGAATTCCTGTTCGACCAAGCTCAGCACCTGCTCGTGGGTAATGCTCCCTGCCGCCGTAACCACGATGTGGTCCGGCGCAAACCAGTCCTGGAAGCGACTGCGCAGGGCTTGGCGATCAAATCCGCGCACCGTTTCCGGAGTGCCCAGAATCGGCCGTCCCAGGGAATGATCGGGCCAGAAGCCGCGCGTGAACAGGTCATGAAGCAGATATTCCGGGTTGTCCAGATCCATCTTGATTTCTTCGAGGACGACTTGGCGTTCTTTCTTCACGTCATCGGAATCGAGCTTTGGTCGCAGCACGAGATCGGCGAGGACGTCGAAGGCGATCGGCAGATGTTCATCGAGCACTTTTGCGTTAAAGCAGATCTGCTCTTTAGAGGTAAAGGCGTCGAGCATGCCCCCGACGGAATCCATTTCGCGAGCGATGTGTTCAGCCGAACGGCGTTCCGTTCCCTTGAACACCATGTGTTCCAGAAAATGAGCCAGACCATTTTCAGAGGGGACTTCTCGGCGGGAGCCGTTGCGCACCCAGATGCCGACGGAAACCGAGCGGACGTGCTGCATGGTCTCGGTAATCACGACCAAGCCGTTCGGTAATGCGTGACGATGGATATCGCGCGCGTTAGAGACCATGAGCTATTCTGACATACAGGGGAGGGCGTGGCGAGGGGGGAGTCTGGTAGGCGGGCGCAAACTCCAAGTATTTTATTGTCAGACACTTACCGCAAGACGAGCGTCTCGATGGCCCCCGCCTGCCCTCCTTTGTGTCAGGAGCCCCAGGAGGATGAGAGAATAATCGAGAGGAAAGGCAATTCGCGCATGGAATTGTTGGGTAAAAACACACAGGAGTTGCGGGCGTTCTGCCAATCCCTCGGCGAACCCGCTTATCGCGGCGCGCAGATTTACCATGCCCTTTACGCAGAAAGAAAACTGGACGCCGCGGCGATGACCAATTTGCCGGCGGCCTTGCGGGCTAAGTTGTCCACCGAGGCAAGCGTCACGCTGCCTGAAGTAAAGCGGAAATACGTGTCGACGGATGGATCGGTGCGTTATTTGTTCCGGCTCAGCGCGCCGGAAGAACCAACCCGACAGAAATCGGCGGCAGTGGAAGCCGTCTTCATGCCCAGCGAGGGGCGGCAGACAATTTGTATTTCCACGCAAGCGGGTTGTGCGGTGGATTGCCAATTTTGCCTGACGGCACAATTGGGTTTGATCCGTAATCTGACACCGGGGGAAATTCTGGCTCAAGTATTGTTGCCGCTCATCGAGATGGGACGATCGGGCCCTGCAGAAGAGCTAGCGCCGGAAGATGGGCTGGCGGCGCGAACGAACGTTGTCCTGATGGGTCAGGGTGAGCCGCTACTTAATTTTGAAAATACCTTTGCGGCAATACGCATCCTGCTCGACAAGGAAGGTGTTGGGCTTTCTCCGAAGCATGTGACGCTATCGACCAGCGGCGTAATCCCCGGAATCGATCGCATGGCCAAAGAAGAAGTGCGGCCAAAACTGGCCATTTCCCTGAACGCCTCGAACGATGACCAGCGCGATGTCCTGATGCCAATTAACAAGAAATACGCGATCAAGGATTTGTTCGCGGCGTGTCGCAGATATCCTCTGCGGAACTGGGAGCACATCACTTTCGAATACGTGATGCTTGGCGGGGTGAACGATTCGCCGGATGACGCACGCCGCGTGGTGAAGCTGCTGGCGCCGCTAAAACGCGTCAAAGTGAATCTGATTCCGTGGAATCCAGGAGAACTGCCTTTTAAGGAATCCACAGAGGAGAGCATCGAGGAGTTCCGGCGCATCCTCACCGATCGAGGCGTAGCGACCTTCGTGCGTTATTCGCGAGGCCGTGATGTGATGGCCGCTTGCGGGCAATTGGCGCTGAACGAGATCCAGGACTCCGCGCTGCCGGTTCTGCGCTAGCAGCGCGTTTACGCTTGTCTAGAGGGGTTGAATCCATGGTCGCCTGATTTGTAGGCCCGCGGGGCGAATGCAACTGCCGTGATAGACTACGGAGTTGCATGACGCAAGCTCCCCAATTCGAAGATCGCATCCGCAACTCCGTTGAATCTGCCATTCGGACGATGGAATCGCTTCGCGCGGATGCTGCGCTGGTTGCCACACTCTCCAGAATCTCGCGAGCCGTGATTGAGACCTTTCGCCACGGCAACAAAATCCTCCTTTTTGGCAACGGCGGTAGCGCCAATGATGCGCAGCACATCGCCACGGAACTCGTAGGACGTTTCGCCTTCGATCGTCCGGCACTTCCTGCGCTCTCGCTTGCCGAAAGCATTTCCTCGGTAACGGCCATTTCCAATGATCACGGATTCGAGCAGGTTTTTTCGCGCCAAATCGAGGCGCTCGCCCGCCCAGGAGATATCGCGGTGGCCATTTCTACGAGCGGGAATTCTCCAAACGTGCTCCACGGCGTGGCGACGGCCAATAAGGCGGAACTACTTACGATTGGACTGACCGGCCGCTCGGGAGGCAAGCTCCGGTCGATTGTGAAGGAGTGTATCTGTGTGCCTTCCGACGACACACCGCGCATTCAGGAATGCCACACCCTGATCGGCCACATTCTTTCTCAACTTGTCGAACAGGAATTGTTCGGGCAGAAAAACAGCTTTCCCCGTCCTTGATCGAGCGGTGCTTGCCGCGCTAACCATTACGTAAACCAATCACCGAAAGCATCCTGCCGGATAGCGCGCCTTCTTTTCGGTAACTGAAATAGAGATCCGTGCGGCAGGCGGTGCAGAGTTCGCTCGTGAAGACGTTTTGCGCGCGCAGGCCGGCGGCCAGCAGTTGCGAGCGGTTGGCCTTGCGAAGATCGAGATGCACATTGTTAGGGGGAGGCTGGTGGCCCGGCGGCTTCCTGTTGAGCCATTGCAGTGGATTCGGTTCTTCTCCCGAGCGGGCTTCATCAAAATAATCCGCCGCGTCCGCAAATTGCGCCGTGAATTTGGTGACAAACTCCGCGCCTACTTCGTAGCAGCACGGACCGATGGACGGGCCTATGGCCGCAAGAAGATCAGCGGGCTTGCTCCCAAATTCAAGATGCATGCGGCCTACAGTTTTCTGGGCGATGCGCGCAAGCGTGCCACGCCAGCCGCCATGGACGGTAGCAACAGCTCGCTTCTTTGCATCCACCAGGAGAATGGGGACGCAATCCGCGGTCTGCACGCCCAGAAGCAGGCCGGTTGCGTTTGTGGCGGAAGCATCGCCCTGAGAAGGCTGCGCAGGCGCGGCTTTAAACCGATGAATGACGTCCGAGTGAAACTGCTTCATGGAAACCAGCGTATGTTCTTTTGCGCCAACCGCGTTTTGAAACAGCCGGCGATTGTCGACGACATTTTCTCTCTTGTCCCATTCCATGAAACTGAGATTGAGCACCTTTTGTCCCTTCCAGGTGCTGGTGCCGCCGGCGCGCGTGCTGAACCCGTGGACCAGCCACGGGAGCTCTAGAAAGGGGGTAAGCTGAAGGACCTGGAGATCGCCTGACTTGCGAAGAACCCAAGGAGCCGAAATGGCACGTGGAGAGATGGCGCGCCGTATTGGTTGACGATTCCAGCTCGGCTTCTGCGATGTTTTTCTTATGCGCACAATCCAAACAGTATAATCGCAACAGCCGGCCAACTCGAAATCGACGGAACAGTGGCAGCGAGATTCGCGTCAAAGGTGAATCATGATCGTGGGCATGGGCATTGACGTCGCGGAAGTAAAGCGCATTCAGGCAGTGATTGAGTCGCAAAAAGAGCGCTTCCTACGGCGCGTCTATACGCCTGAGGAAGCGGCTTATTGCGAGCAGTTCAAGAACAAGTATGAACGCTATGCCGGACGGTTCGCGGTGAAAGAAGCGGCCATGAAGGCGCTCGGAACGGGTTGGAGCCGAGGCGTCCGGTGGGTGGATGTCGAAGTCGTCCGACAACGCGGCGGCCGGCCGATGCTATCCCTAAAGGGCGAGGCCAGGAAAATCGCGGACCGAATGGGCGTAAAGAATATCGCCGTCAGCATCACCCACAGTTCGGAACAGGCCATCGCACAGGTGATCTTCGAAGGGTAAGTCTCACTTGACTAACAGGAATGGGCCAAGGGCGAGGGCGTCGACGCCGGCGCAGTAGAAGCTGCGGACCGCGCCCCGCGGATCGGTGACCAGCGGCTCGCCGAATAAATTGAAGGAGGTGTTCACCAGGATCGGTGCAGGCGCAAACTCGCCAAACTTGTGAAGCAGCTTCCAGAACAGCGGATTTGCCTGTTTTTCGACGGTGTGAACGCGGACGGTGTTTCCGTGAAATGCAAAACGTTCGAGGCCGGCGACGGGCCGAGTGAGGGTGCCAAGCGAGGCCATGAATCGGCAGTTGGGAGAGGCGTCAAAGTAGTCTGCGGCGCGCTCCGCCGGGACGGAAAGCGCAAAGGGATGAAATCCCTCGCGATGCTTGATGAATTGATTGACGTTTTCGACGACGTACTCGGAGAACGGCGAAGCCAACAGACTGCGATTTCCGAGGGCCCGATGGCCAAATTCCGTTCGGCCCTGACACCAAGCCACAATCTTGTCGCGCAACAGCAGTCCCACCGCCTCCTCGAGCGTTTGTTCCTCACCGGAAAGATAGCGATAGGTAATCTTGCAATTGTCCAAAACCGCCTTCATTTCCTGGGAATTGGCGTGCGTCCCCAGGGCCAGGCTGGTGAGCGGCGCTCGTCCCGAATGACCTTTGATTTTCTTGCGCGAGAGATACGCCGCACCTAGCGCAGTGCCGGCGTTACCGGAAACGGGCTGGACAAAGACATGGTCAAACGCGCTGCGCGTTTCCATCGCTCGAACCAAAAGAACATTCAAAAATATGCCGCCGGCCAGGCACAACGACTGTGTTCCCGTCTGTTGTTGGAAAGTCGAAGCTAGCTGAAGAGCCAACTCCTCAAGATAATCCTGCGCGCTTCTCGCCAAATTCGCGCGCACAATTGGATTCGGCGCATGCCCACGGGAAGAAAGCCCCAGTTCTCGATACAACCGAGGTGCGAAAATCCCACGATGATCAGGCCCCGATTCAAAATACTTCCGATTGAGTTTTGGCAAACCGTTGGCTTTCGAGGAAAACAGCTTCCTCAGGACGGGAAGATATTCGGGTAGTCCGTCTTTGCTCAACCATTGCAGTTTGTGCTCATCGCCATGAGGTCGAAGCCCGGCAAGTTCGGTGAGGCGCGAATAAAGCCAGCCAAAGGAATCAGGAAATTTCAGCGTATCGAGCGGGCGAATCTCGTCCCCATCTCCTACTAGGACCATGCCGGACTGTGAGTTGGTGCCTTCGTCCAAAGAAAGAATCAGCGCGCGATCGAATCCCGACGTGTAGTAGGCGCTGGCTGCATGGCAGAGATGGTGATCGAAATGAGTCGGGCGCGGTCCGCCACGCAGAAGATTCTGCAGTTGCTGCTGCGAAGCCGAACGCGTCGGCCGCTTGCGCCGCTGACGCGAGTGCGGAGAGGACGGCGATCGCTCCGCAAGGGCGACGGCGCGGCAGTCCGTCAGCTTCAAGTGGTTCTCCTGGAGACAGCGGTCGAGAGCGAGGCGCGGAATGTCTGACGAATCCTCGCGGCTCAGCTTTTCTTCTTCTATGGCGAAGAGGACGGAATGCTCATCGATCAGCGCCACCGCCGAGCTCCGTCCCAGTGTAGAAATGCCGAGTATGTGCATGAGCGCGCTTAGGCGGCTCCGCCCGCAGGAACCAGAGGGGGTTCGGACGACAGAGCAATCAAATTCTTGCCGTCCGTCTGCCGAACGGAAACCGTTAGCCACTGATTATGCGGCAACTCTTTCGGAACCATAACGGAAAGAAAATTTTCCGACAGAGCGGGGGTTTGGTTGGGTCCATCGTTCGGATTGCGGTGCAAGGTGAGAACACGCAAGGTCCGGCCAATCTGCAATCGACGAAACTCGTCCGACTTGCTCTCTCCCAGGGCGCGTAATTCCCGCGCCCGGCGTTTGATGATGGCGCCTGGAATGTGTCCTGAGAGAGAAGCAGCCCGAGTTCCAGGACGCAGCGAATAGGAAAAGACATGCAGATAAGTGAAGGAGTGCTCTTCGATGAATCGTACTGTTGCCGCATGTTCCTGTTCTGATTCGCCGGGAAAACCGCTGATCACGTCGGCGCCGATGGCCGCATGCGCAAGTTGATCGCGGATCAAGTCCATGCGGCGCGCGTAATGCTCGGCGCGATACCAGCGGTGCATGGCAGCGAGAATGCGATTGCTGGCGGACTGCAAGGGCATGTGGAAGTGCGGTGCAAGGCGATCTGTAGTGGCAAAGAGATCGATCAGATCTTGTGTCACGTCCAGCGGCTCGATGGAACTGATGCGCAGCCGCTCCACGGAAGTCTCCCCCAAAATGCGTCGCAGAAGTTCCAGAAATTCCACGCGCGGCAAAAGGTCGCGGCCATAGCTGCCCAGATGAATGCCGCTGAGAACGATTTCCCTGAACCCGGAGTCGGCGAGACGCTGAATTTCAGCTAGAACCGAAGCGACCGGAAGGCTGCGCGACTTGCCGCGTACAAACGGAATGACGCAGAAAGAACAACGTGAATTGCAGCCGTCTTGAATTTTCAGAGTCGGCCGCGTGTGGTTTCCTTCCCCGCCGAGCACCGGCGCCACCAGCACATCCGCAAGCGCAAAAATGTCGCCATTCAGTATGGGAGCAGGAATATCTGCCCCCGAAGCGAGCGGCGTCGTAGAGATGGTTTTCAGCAGGCTCGGAATTTCCGGCTTGTGGGAATTGCCCACGACGTGTGTCACGCCCGGTAGACTTGCAATTTCTTCGGGTGCACGTTGCGCGTAGCATCCAGTGACAATAATGCGCGTGGAAGGATGGGCAGCGTGTATCTTGCGGATGGCATCGCGTGCCTGAGCGTCCGCGGCGGCCGTGACCGTGCAGGTGTTCAGCACGACGAAGTCCGCGGAATCAGTGTCCTCCGCCGGGAGGCAACCCTGCTCGCGCAGCTGCCGTTCGATGGCAGCTCCATCCGCCTGAGTGGCCCGGCATCCGAATTGTTCGATGAAGAAAGTGGTCATGGCTTGTCAAAACTGAATTTCTATTTAACCACAGAGCGCAAGAAGAGCGCAGGGTTTCGCGGCTGGTGACTTTACGGGGAAAGACGCACCTTATACAATTCCTTCAAGGCACATGGCCCACACTCGTCGGACGGCGACCTCACTCACGGATCCAAAACTTTCCGTCATCATTCCGGTTTACAACGAGAAGGATACCGTTTTTGAAATTCTGCGCCGCGTCCTGGACGCCGACGTCCGCAAGGAGGTCGTGGTCGTAGATGATTGCTCGAAGGATGGAACGCGCGAAATCCTCGAGAACATGGCGGAGAGACAAGCGAACGGGGAAGGCCAGGCGCCTGCGCTGGACGGCGGCGACCCACTGGCCCTGCCAGACATTCGCTTTTTATTTCAAGGGCAGAATCAGGGCAAAGGCGCGGCGCTGCGTCGCGGATTTGCCGTGGCTACGGGCGATATCGTTTTAGTGCAGGACGCCGACCTGGAGTATGACCCACGGGATTATCCGAAGCTATTGGAGCCCATCCTGGATGGCCGAGCCGATGTCGTGTATGGATCGCGATTTCTCGGCGGCCCGCAACGCGTGCACTACTTCTGGCACTACGTGGCCAACAAATTCCTGACGCTTCTTTCCGACATGTTCACGAACTTGAAGCTGACGGACATGGAGACCTGCTACAAAGCATTCCGCCGGGAAGTACTGAAGGAGATTCAGATCAAGTCCAATCGTTTCGGGTTTGAACCGGAGATTACTGCCAAAATCTCAAAAGGCAACTGGCGCGTCTATGAAGTGCCGATCAGCTACGCCGGGCGCACCTATGAAGAAGGAAAAAAGATCACTTGGAAAGATGGTCTGCACGCTTTGTGGTGCATCGTCCGCTACCAACTCGGCGACTAACACAAACCAATCCGGCTGGAAAAACTAGGCCTGTGAGGCCAGACGCCGTTGGAAGGTCAGCAGGATCAAGTCCGCACGCCGCCGAACACCAAATTTGTTAAGCAAATTCGAGACGTGGAATTTGACAGTACGCTCAGCGATATTCAGCTTGCTTGCGATTTCCTTGTTGGACAGATTCTCCAACAACGAATCCAGGACTTCCTGCTCGCGACGGCTGAGGTTGGTGACCGCATCCGTTTTTAGCCGGCGACCCTGGCTGGTGAGAATGGAATCCACGAAGCCCGAAAGAACGGAACGTGGCACCCAAAAGCCCCCATTGGAGACAAGCGGCAAAGCGCGAGAAAGCTGGTCCCTTGCCTCGGCGTAGGAAAGGATACCCTTCACACCCAGGCGGAGAAGCGAAAAGCTGGTCGTATCACTGACGGAATCTCCCACCACAATCAAGCGAGCATCCGGATAGCGCTCCAGGATATTGGTGAGCAGAGCTCCGGTAGCCTGGCGAGCAGCGTGCGCATCAATCACATAGACCTGCGCTTTGGGAGGCTCGAGGCTGCGCAGATCGGGCGCGAGCGTGGACTCCAACTGTTTGGGGATGACTTTGAATTGAGAGGCCTTGGACAACAGGCGTTCAAATTCACTGAGCACCAAGGGGTGCGGCGAGAGCAGACAGACTGTGAGTTTCGTAGACATGCGTTTCGTAGCCACTGTATTTGAGGGTAGTGAAAGCCCGGCAAAGGGGCAAGGGCCTTGGGCACAGATGTTCACGAGTTGTTACTGACGGATAGGACGTGTTTTCAGGGGCTTGGCGCTCCTTAAAGAGGAAACAGCCCCGTTCAGCCCGGGAATCCGCTCGGCCAATGGATTCGATTCGCTAAGCAAAGCCACGTAAAATAAAGTAGATAGGGCGAGAAGGCGCAGGTCGCAGAGGATGGGTTGAGGGTGGGGGCGAGGAACCAGGCGGAATGAGGAATCTGAAAGAATCAGAAAAAGCACTTCGGCAGCTGCTCGCCGAACGCATCCTTGTGCTCGATGGCGCGATGGGCACGATGCTGCAGCAGCGGAACCTCTCTGCCGCGGATTTTGGCGGGCCCGCTCTCGAAGGCTGCAACGAGAATTTGGTACTCACTCGACCCGACGTAGTGCTCGATATTCACCGCAAGTATTATGAGGCTGGATCGGACATCGTCGAGACCAACAGCTTTGGTGGCACCCCGCTTGTCCTGGCGGAATATGGGCTGCGGCACCAGGCCCACGAACTGAATCGGCGTGCCGCGGAATTGGCGCGACAAGCGGCGGAGGAATTCTCCACTCCGAGCAAGCCTCGCTTCGTGGCAGGGTCCATGGGGCCCACCACCAAGGCGATCACGGTAACGGGTGGAGTGACCTTCGAGGGCCTGCTCGATTCCTACTACGTCCAGGCGAAGGGGCTCGTCGAAGGCGGGTCGGACCTTCTGCTGGTCGAAACTTGTCAGGACACACGGAATATTAAAGCGGCGATTCTGGCAATTCAGAAGTTGGCGAAGGAAATCGGAGCGCCGATTCCCTACCTGGTTTCCGTGACCATCGAACCGATGGGCTCGATGCTCGCGGGGCAAACAGTCGAGGCCATGTGGGCATCCCTCCGGCACACGCATCCAATCGCGTTCGGGATGAACTGCGCAACCGGGCCGGAGTTCATGACCGACCACATCCGGACGCTCAGCACGCTGACAGGCGAATTTGTATCGTGCTATCCAAACGCCGGATTGCCGGATGAAGAAGGCAAATACCTGGAAACGCCGACGACGCTGGCCGCGCAGCTGGAGAAGTTTGTGAGCCACGGCTGGCTCAACATCGTCGGAGGTTGCTGTGGCACTACGGAGAAACATATTCGCGCGATTGCGCAAATGGTTGAGAGAAAAAAGCCGCGTTCGAGACCGGCCGAACCGCACCGCGCGGTGTATTCCGGGATCGAGACCATCGAGGCCGATGACCAAACGCGGCCGCTGTTGGTCGGGGAGCGCACCAATGTGATTGGTTCGCGGCTCTTCAAAAACCTGGTGGCGGAAGAAAAGTGGGAAGAATCAACGGAGATCGCCCGGCGGCAGGTGAAAGGCGGCGCACACATTGTGGATGTGTGCCTGCAGAGCACGGAACGCGACGAGAAAAAGGACATCCCCGTCTTTTACGAGAAGCTGATTCGCAAGATCAAAACGCCAATCATGATCGACACGACCGATCCGTCGGCCGTGGAACTTGCCTTGACCTACTGCCAGGGCAAGTCGCTCATCAATTCGATCAACCTGGAAGATGGGGAAGAGAAATTTGAGAAGGTCGTGCCGATCGCGCACGATTACGGCGCGGCCCTTGTCGTGGGCTGTATTGACGAAGATCCTCTTCAGGCCCAGGCGTTCACGCGGGAGCGAAAACTTGCGATTGCCCAGCGGTCCTACGCATTGCTGACGAATAAGTATGGAATGGCGCCCGAGGATATTGTTTTCGACCCGTTGGTTTTCCCCTGCGCGACCGGTGACGAAAATTATATCGGCGGCGCGGTGGAAACCATGGAAGGAATCCGCCTGATCAAACAGGCGCTGCCGGACACGCGCACGATCTTGGGAATCTCCAACGTGTCGTTCGGCTTGCCCGCCGGCGCGCGTGAAGTGGTGAACTCGGTTTTCTTGTATTACTGCACGAAGGCCGGGCTGGATCTGGCGATCGTGAACACGGAAAAACTGGAGCGCTTTGCATCGATCCCTGAGCACGAGCGAAGACTCGCGGAGGATTTGTTATTCCAGCATGCCCCGAAAGAGCTTCCCGAGGGCCATCCGCAAGCGGAGCTCCTGCGAAACCTTCCGCCCGACTGGCGCCAGCAGAATAAAGCCCAGAAGGCGGCGGTCAACCAGTTTCATATTGCGGCGATTGCGGAACATTTCCGGACGGCGACAAGAAAAGAGAAAGCCAAGAAAGAAGACCAGCCGCTAGACCAGCGCCTGGCCAGCTACATCATTGAAGGAACGCGAGACGGACTAGTGGAAGATTTGGAGAGAAAACGCGCGGAAGGTACAGCGCCCCTGGACATTATCAATGGCCCTCTGATGGAAGGAATGGCGGAAGTTGGCCGGCTGTTCAACGCAAACGAATTGATCGTAGCGGAAGTGTTGCAATCGGCGGAAGCGATGAAGGCGGCCGTCAGCCACCTTGAACAGTTCATGGAGAAGGCGGACACCGCGAAGCGTGGAAAAGTGCTACTGGCGACGGTGAAGGGCGACGTGCACGACATTGGCAAGAACCTCGTCGAAATCATCCTAAAGAACAATGGATTCGACGTTGTGAATCTGGGAATCAAAGTTCCACCCGAAGAGCTGATCAAAGCGTTTCAGTCGCACAAGCCGGACGCGATCGGATTGTCCGGACTGCTGGTGAAGAGCGCGCAGCAGATGATCATTACCGCGAACGACCTGAAAGATGCAGGGATCGGCGTGCCATTGCTGGTCGGCGGAGCCGCGCTGAGCGCGAAATTCACCGAACAGAAAATTGCGCCGAGTTATGGTGGAGCAGTCTGTTACGCGAAGGATGCCATGACCGGGCTGCGGTTGATGAACGAACTCATGGACCCGGCGGCGAGGGAACGTGTCGTAGCCGCGCATACATCATCGGGCCATGGCATGAGTGTGACCACAACCGTGAAGTTGGTAGAAAAACAGGCGGTGAAGCGTTCGGCGAAAGTGCGTACGGATTTGCCGATTCCGTCCGTGGTTTCTCTCGAGCGCAAAGTGCGTCTGGTGCCGGATTTGCGTGAGCTGTGGAGCTACATTAATCCCTTCATGCTGTACGGACGGCACATGGGCTATCGCGGCGACTTCGAAAAACACCTGGCGGCGCGGGAAGCAAAAGCCGTCGAACTGTTCAGCGAAATGGAAGAAGTGAAGAACGAAGCGGCGTCCTTCATGAAAGTCCGGGCGGTGTGGCAATTCTTTGAAACCGAGTCAGAGGGAGAGGCAGTGCACCTGTTTGCGCCAGGAGGCCAAGAACCGCTGCATACATGGCGATTTAAGCGGCAGAAAACGGGCGACCAATTGTGCCTGAGCGATTATGTTCTGGCAGCCAGGGATAGAAAGCGGGATCACATCGGCGTCTTCGTTGTTAGCGCGGGCGAGGGGATTCGCGAACGCGCGGAAAAAGCCAAACACGACGGTTACTATTTCAAATCGCACGGACTGCAGGCACTGGCGATTGAAACGGCAGAAGCCTGCGCGGAATGGCTGCACCGAAGGATTCGAGAAGATTGGGGCTTCCCCGATCCTCCAGAGATGACCATGGCACAGCGGTTTACCTCGCGCTACCGCGGCAAGCGCTACAGTTTTGGATATCCCGCGTGCCCTGACCTGGAAGAGCAAGCCGGCATCTGGAAACTGCTGCGTCCGGAAGAAATTGGTGTGCAGTTAACGGAAGGTTTCATGATGGATCCCGAAGCCAGCGTGAGCGCGCTGGCATTTCACCATCCGGACTGCGCCTATTTCAGCGTCGGCGAGGCGGAGGGCGCGGCCTAGACAGAACTACACCTCGGCCCAGCATGCGCGCGGGAATTCCGGTCGCTTCCTTGCCTCTTCGCGCTCCAAAATAACATCCAGTGCTAAACTGCCAGGCGTTCGAAGCAGGCTCCCCCTTCGGGGAACCTTCGAAGTGAATTCAGGGAACCATGATTGAGGTAGCCGCCATTTTTTGCCTACGTCCTCGTTACGCGGGACCCGCCGCACACGTCTAAGAAGCAAGAGATTGCCGGCCGGAAGAAGAGACGAGAGGTGCAGCGTGAATCGCAGAATCCGACTGTTTGTTTTCCTGGGTTTACTAGGCATGCTAAGTGTGACTGCGGCGCGGGCGCAGGACCAGCCATCGGGGCCTCCACCGCAGCAGGATCAAGGTAGAGCAGGCGGGCGGGAAGGCGGACCACGACCGATTTTCGGCAAAATCACGGCCATGCGCGACGGTGCGATCGACGTTGCGGGGCAGGATGGCCAGGTTGTGACCGTCAAGGTGACTCCCCAAACTGAGTTCCGCCGAGACCGCGAGCCGGCAAAAGTAACGGACTTTAAGGTAGGCGATATGGTTGCGGTCCGCGGCGACGTAAATGCGGATCACACCGTTACGGCGAAGATGATCGGTTCGCGTACCGGCGGCCCCGGTGGAGGACCTGGCGGAGGAGGAAGGCCGAACGGGCAGATGATGACCGGGACACTCGGAAAGGACTTTGTCGCCGGCGAGGTGAAGGCCATTGATGCGCCGAAGCTGACCGTTCTGCGAACCGACAATGTGACCCAGGTTTTGGAACTCAACGAGGATACTTCGCTGCGTCGGGGGAGGGACAGCATCACGATGGCCGATATCAAGGTTGGCGACCACGTCATGGCGCGCGGGGCCATGCAAGGTGAGGCGTTCGTGCCCAAGGGTGTGATGGTGATGAACCCGGAACAATGGCAACGGATCGAAGAAATGATGTCGCAAGGCAACGCAACGAAACCCGGTGGCGCTGAGGCATCGACCCCGAGACCCCAGGAGTAGCAGAGTTGAAAGGTTTCCTGCGTGGAATCGTAGTGCTGAATTGTGTAGCGCTGATCTGCGCAGTGCTGTTCGTGCGCCTGGGACACGCACAGGAAGCTCCCGCTCCACGCGCAGCCACATTTCAAATTTCCGGCGTAGTAAGGAATGGAAAAACTCCGCTGCCGGGCGTGACCGTGACCTCGGCAAACACCCTGACAGGCAAAAAGGTAAGTGTAGCCACGGGGATCGACGGATCGTTTGTGATCAAAGGCCTGCCGCGTGGGCGATATGTCGTAAAAGTCGAGTTCATGGGATTCGCCTCCTTGACGCAAGAGGTGGTGCTCAATCCGGAAAATCCCGCAGGAAAAGTGGAGGCAGAGTTGGTGCTGGCTTCACGGCAGCAGGAAGAGCAAGCCAATCGAGCCAGTACAGCGACAAACGCGGGGCGGGGATTCCAAAGCCTAGCGGTGGAAGGGGGTCTCTCGAGTCTCGGGGGAACGGGAAACGGGAACGGAAATGGAGGGATCGGCACCAATGATCTCTCGAGCCTGCCGATGAATGGCGCGGGCGCAGACATCGCAACGGAATCTGTAAGCATCGCGGGAGCCCAAGGGCGCAGCCAGGATTTCGGAAACGGCAGCGAGGAAGAGCTGCAGAATCGCATCCAGGAATTTCGCGATCGGGCCCAGCAACAAGGTGGAAACCAGTTCGGCCAGATGGGTGTGGGCGGACCCGGAGGGGGTTTTGGAGGAGTGCCCGGAGGCGGACCGATCGCCATGGGTCGATTTGGCCGCGGGTTTAATCTCAATCAGCCGCATGGATTTCTGTATGTGCAGGACGATAATGCGAATCTCGACGCCCGGCCCTATTCCTTGAACGGTCTCCCATTGCCGCAATCGGATTACAACCAGTTGAAGGTGGGCGCATTCATCGGCACTCCGTTGAAGATTCCCGGACTGTTTGACTGGAGCAAGACGACCTTCATCACTTTTGGATGGTATGGAGTACGCGGGAGCACTCCGTACGATGCGATCAGCACAGTGCCGACGGCGGCGGAACGCGGTGGGGATTTTTCCGGACTCACGCAGAATGGCAACCCGATCACGATTTATAACCCACAGACAGGGCAGCCGTTTCCGGGGAATACGATTGACCCGAGTTTGATCAGCGCTGAGGCGAAGGCTCTGCTGGCGTACATGCCGCTGCCCAATATGCCCGGAGCACTACAGAATTATCAGTACCTGACCACCAACGAAGCCAATACGGACAATATCAGTTTCCGGTTGGTCGAAAACTTCATTCCCAACGCAGCCACGGCGAACTCGCGCACTGGTGGGGGCGGACCCGGCGGAGGTGGTGGAGGCGGAAGAAGAAACGGGCCGCGAAACAATCTGGCGATAGGTTTCAACTTCACCCGAAACAACAGCGATTTGGTGAATCCGTTTCCTTCTCTTGCCGGACATACGGACACGCAGGGGTGGAACGGCAATGCGCGCTGGACGTACGGCAAGGGGAAAGCCACCAACTCGTTGAGTTTTGCGTATAACCACAATCGCAACTCAACAACGAATCTTTACTCCGGAGTGACGGACGTTTCGGGCGCTGCGGGCATCACCACGCCGGTTCCCTCCATTCCGTTCAACTGGGGCTTGCCGGGGATTTCCTTCAGCAGCTATAGCGGTTTCAACGATCCGACTCCGAGCCGCGAACTCGACCAGACGTATACGATTTCCGACCAGCTGGTGTGGACGCATGGAAAGAACAATTGGCGGTTCGGAGGCGATTACCGGCGCATCCTGCAGGGCTTCCGCTCCGCGCAAAACTCGCAAGGCGGCTTTATTTTTACCGGTTTTGCGACCGCCGAGTATCTGCCGGGAAGCTCGACGGCTGTTCCAAATACAGGAAATGATTTTGCAGATTTCTTGTTGGGCTTACCGCAACAGACGACCCTGCAAGCGAGCACAATAGCCTATGAGTTTCGTGCAAACTCGTTCGACGGCTATGCTCAGAATGATTGGCGGGTGCTGCCGAATCTGTCGCTGAATCTGGGCGTGCGCTACGAATACAATGGGCCGTTCATTGAAGCGGGAAACCAGATTGCGAATCTGGATGTGAATTTTAATCCGCAGTCCGTCATCGGCTACTTGGTGCTGCCGGGGCAATCTGGGCCGTATTACGGACACTACCCGGATGCACTGGTGCGGCCGAGCAAGAATGACTGGGCACCGCGGATCGGAATCGCGTGGAAGCCCATGAAAAACACGGTGGTGCGCGCCGGATACGGGATCAATTACAACCTTTCGCAGTACAGCACTTTCGTGAGGGACTTCGCGTTTCAACCGCCCTTTGCCATCACGCAGACGAATTCGGTAGCGGATGTGCCGAATCCAGCGGCGAGCCCGCTGTCACTCGCCGACGGTTTTCCGAGCACGACAAGCGTGGTGACAAACAACTATGGGCTCGATCCAAACTACCGGCTGGGATACGTACAGATCTGGAATATGGACATCCAGCGACAACTTCCCGGCAATATTCAGCTCAATGTGGGCTACAACGGAGCCAAGGGAACCCACCTGGACACGCAACGCGCGCTGATTCCGTCTTGTTCGATCTCCGTGCCCGAGACGTGCACAGCAAATGAAGTTGCGGCTCCCTTCCTCTATGACTCATCCGAAGGAAATTCAATTCTGCACGCCGGGACCGTACGGATAAGGAAGAGGATGTCCAAGGGCCTGGGGGTGAATGGGGTATTCGTGTTCTCCAAGTCCATCGATGATGCGTCATCGATCGGAGGCGGGGCGGCGGTGGTGATCCAGAATCCATTCGACCTTCCGGCGGAACGAGCGCTTTCCAGTTTCGACCAGAAGCTCAACTTCACGGGCAACTGGATTTACGACTTGCCGTTTGGGGATAGCCGGCGATTCTTGAGCAAAGGCGCGATATCGCATGTGGTGGGCGGTTGGCAGTGGAGCGGCAGCTTCACGATTGCTTCCGGGCTGTATTTCACGCCGAGAGTGTTGGGCTTGACGGCGGACATCGACCGCGGGGTGAGCGGAAGCATCCGTGCGAATGTGGTCGCGGGTCAGCCGTTCAGCGTGCCTAACCCGACGACCAAAGAATGGTTCAACACCGCGGCGTTTTGCATCACGGGACAGTCGACTTGCGTTGGACCGACGCTCTATGGAAACGCGGGGAGAGACATCATCGAGGGCCCGTCGCAATTCACGTTTAATTCGGCGATCAATAAGACAATCACGATTCGGGAGTCGCGGTCGCTGGAATTGCGCTTGCAGGCCACCAACCTTTTTAATACACCCTATTTTTCCGGCATCAACACATCGGTGAACTCGCTGACGTTCGGGCAGGTGACAGGCGTAAGCAACATGCGGAGAGTGACGATGCTGGTGCGATTCCGCTTCTGACGGAACTAGCTATGGCAGAAAAGGCAAAACACGGGAGGATGGCCATGGCCCTGCTGCTCGGGTGGACGGCGGCAGGAAACCTGGTTGCGCAACAGCCGCAAGCGCCGGTCACGATCGGGGCACGCGTGAAAGTGTCGACGGAGATTGTGCTGGTGAACGTGGTGGCGCGAGACAAGCATGGAAACCTGATGAAGGATTTGAAGAGAGAAGATTTCACCGTTTTCGAAGACGGAAAGAAACAGGATTTGGCGAGCTTCGATTTCGAGAAAGTCGACGAGATGGTCATGGCAGGAGCGGCCGGAACGACGGTGAGCGGCACAGCGGAAAAGGGCGGACTGCTGAATACCAAGGTGCAAAAAAGCCTGGACGCGCGCGACCGCCGGCTGATGCTGCTGTTTTTTGATTTTTCGGCGATGGAGCCGGAGGACATAGACCGCGCGGTGGATGCGGGGAAGAAGTATGTGCAGGGAAAGATGGAGCCTGCGGACATGGTGGCTTTGATGTCCCTGGCGACGAATCTGCATTTGGATCTTGATTTCACCGACGACAAAGAAAAAATCCTCGCCACGCTTTCCTCCTACAACAACAGTGAAGGACAGGGATTCGAGAATGGGAGCACGGGAAGTTCCGAAGGAGCGGCGGAGACCAGCGGCTCGTACACACCGGATGACACGGATTACAACACCTTCAGCGCAGATCGAAAGCTGCTGGCGCTGGAATCGGTAATGCAGGCGATGGGAAAGATTCCACAGAAGAAAAGCTTGATCTATTTCAGCAATGGAATCACGCAATCGGGGGTGGATAACCAGTCCGCCTTACGTGAGGCGACGGCAGCCGCGGTGCGCGCGAATGTTTCGATTTACCCGGTGGATGTGCGGGGACTTTCGGCGTTTCCGCCGGGCGGGCAGGCGCAGGCAGCGAGCCTGCATGGGCAATCGGCGTATACCGGCGCATCGGTGTTGAACGATTTGAATGGAAACGATGCATCGCAGGAAACGATGTACACGCTGGCGGCGGACACGGGCGGCAAAGCGTTTATGGATACGAACGACTTAAGCGGCGTGTTCGGCGTGGTTCAGAAAGATACATCGGCATATTACGTTCTGGGATACACGAGCAGCAATCGCCTGAAAGATGGCCACTTCCGGCGGTTAAAGGTGCAGGTGAATCGGCCGGACGTGAAATTGGAATATCGCGCAGGCTATTACGCGGACCGCGATTACCAACACATGAAATCGACGGATCGCGAAGCGCAATTGGAAGATGAGCTGGCGGCGGAACTGTCGTCTACCGACGTAGCGGTATACGCGGGGGCGTCCTATTTCCGGCAGGATGATACGCATTACTATTTATCGGTATCGCTGGTGATACCGGGTTCGCAGATTCCATTTGTGCAGGAGAAGGATAAGGATAACGCATCCATCGACATCATCGGGCAAGTGCTGGAGGGCGGAAAACTCCCCGTGGGCCACTTGCGGGATACGGTGAAACTGGCGGTGGACAGCGCGCAGCAGGTGAGGCGAAAGAATGTGCAGTACAACACGGGATTTGTGTTGGCGCCGGGAAATTATCACTTGAAGTTTGTCGTGCGAGAGAACAGTACGGGACGGATGGGATCGTTCGAGACGGATGTGCGGATTCCGGATTTGCGCAAGGTACCCATGCGGATGAGCAGCGTGGTGCTGAGCAGCCAGCGAGTGCCAGCGACGGCGAAGAAAACAAAGTTCCAGCCGCTGATCAGCGAACAGACGGAACTGGTGCCGAGCGTGACGCACGTGTTCCAGCAGAATCAGAAGCTGTACTTGCAGTACGAAGTGTATGACTCCGCGAAAGCGAAGAAAGGCGAAGGCGAGAACGGTGCTCCAGCCAAAAACGAGCATCAGACGGTGCGCCTGCTGACCAGTATTGAGTTTCTGCAGGGCGACGTGAAGGTGTACGAGACCAAACCGGTGTTGGCAGAAGAAATCACGGCGCCGGACCGCAAGGCCGTCGTGTTTCAGGTGGAGATTGCGTTGGAATCGTTGAAGCCGGGATTTTATACCTGTCAGATCAATGTGATCGATGATGTGGCCGGAAATTACACCTTTCCACGCTGGCCGATTCTGATTCGAGAGACGAGCCCGGCGAGCGCGGGCGACGCGGCGAAACCCGCGGGTATGAACTAGAATTGTTTGCTGTTAAGCTGCCCCCTCCCCCTGATGCAAAACCTCGCTGATTCCGAAGGCCCCTAGACTGGCCGCAAGACCTTTGCTTTGTTGAACATCGAGATCTATTGCTTCCCCTAGTTCTTAGGCATGCCGGGGGGACAGCGCCGAGCGGACGGGCAAAGAGGCGCATTTCGCCAATGGATTTGCTCAGAAAGGTTGCAGGGGCGGATGCAGAACATGGGTAGAAAGAGATTGTCGGCGAGGAGCGCGGAGGCCCCTGGGAGGGACGAATATCTCCTTTGAAGTGTGCGATATGGGCGGAGACAGAGGGCTGTCGGGGGCTGCGTGAGTTGGCGCAGAGGAGGGTTCTAATTTGAGTTACTTCTCGCAGCATGGCCGGTAGGGGCGAGGAAGCGTCCAGAGTGAATATTGTATGTTATAGATAAATCTGATAGTTGGTATTCGGATTTGCTTATAGAAGGTGGCTGTCGGCTTGCAGTTCTCTCCCCTGCTGTACTCGCTTCTTCAGATCATCGGGCCTTCCATCCATGTCCCCAGGGACACCTCGCCGGAGGCGTTTATGCAGAACCGCATTGTGATCGTAGGCGCAGCAGGACGTGATTTTCATAATTTCAACGTGTGTTATCGGGACGACGCGTGGAGCCAGGTGGTGGCGTTCACGGCCACGCAAATTCCGGATATTGCCGGGAGGAAGTATCCGGCCGAGCTCGCTGGACCGCGCTATCCGGAGGGGATTCCGATCGTAGCGGAAGAAGAGTTGGAACGAATCATCAAGGAAGAGCACGCAAACGTGGCGGTGTTTTCCTACAGCGACGTATCGCATGTGCGGGTAATGAACCTGGCCTCGCGAGTGTTGGCGGTCGGGGCCGATTTTGTTTTGCTGGGCGCGGAAAAAACGATGCTGAAGGCGAAAGTGCCGGTGTTGTCTGTGTGCGCGACGCGGACGGGATGCGGGAAGAGCCCGGTGTCGCGGCGAGTGGCGGAATTGTTGAAGGAGCAAGGACTGAAAGTGGTAGCGATGCGGCATCCGATGCCGTACGGCGATTTGGCGAAACAAAAAGTACAGCGGTTCGCAGAGCTGGCGGACATGGACCTGCAGAAGTGCACGATTGAGGAACGCGAAGAGTATGAACCGCACGTGCAGACGGGAACGGTGGTCTATGCCGGAACGGATTACGGAGCGATTCTGAGAGAAGCCGAAAAAGAGGCGGGGGTGATCATCTGGGACGGTGGAAATAATGACACGCCGTTTTTGAAGCCGGACCTGGAGATGGTGGTGACCGATCCGCACCGCGCGGGGCATGAAGTGCTGTATCACCCGGGCGAAGTAAATCTGCTGCGGGCCAACGTGGTAGTGATCAACAAAGTGGATTCGGCATTTCGAGAAGCGGTGGAGACGGTGCGCTCGAACGTGCGGCAAAGAAATCCAAAGGCACGCGTGATCGAGACCGACTCTGTGGTGAAAGTGGAGCAAGTGGAGCGGTTGAGCGGAGCCAGGGTGCTGGTGATTGAAGACGGGCCGTCCCTGACGCACGGGGAGCTGGCGTTTGGGGCTGGGGTGATCGCAGCGCGTCGAGCAGGCGCGACGCTGGTGGATCCGCGGCAGTTCGCGGTGGGAAGCATTCGCGACACGTTTGGGAAATTTGGGCACGTGGGCGCGCTGCTGCCGGCGATGGGGTACAGCGAGAAGCAACTGGCCGATCTGGAAGAGACGATCCGGCGGACGCCGTGTGATTTCGTGTTGATCGCCACGCCGATCGATTTGCGGCACTTGATTACGATACCGCAGACGTCGCTGAGAGTGACCTATGAGGTGGTGGAACGCGGTCCGAGCAAATTGGCCGAGGTGATCCGGGATTTCGTGAACCAACATGCGCCGGCAGCGATGGCGTGAGGGGGGAGGCACACATGTTTCGATCAAGGCAAACAGTACCTTTTCCAAGTGTTTTTCCCTGGCATCTGAAACCCGCGATGGGAGGGCAGAAGCGGGATTTCCTGTCGCTCCACGACATCACTATTTCCGAGATGGAGTTGTTGTTGAACCTGGCAGAAGAGGTGAAGGCGCACCCTGAAGCGTTCGTGATGGCACTGCAGGGAAAGATGGCGGCGCTGATCTTCGAAAAGCCGTCGTTGCGAACGCGTGTGACGTTTGAAGTGGGATTCGAGCAGATGGGCGGTCACGCGGTGTATTTGGCTCCGGGAGACATCGGACTGGGAAAGAGAGAAAGCGTAAAGGATGTAGCCCGAAACCTGTCGCGCTGGGTGGACGTGCTGATCGTCCGGACATTTTCGCAGAGATTGCTGGAGGAAATGGCATTCACGGCAAGCGTGCCGATCATCAATGCGCTGACAGACCTGCTGCACCCGTGCCAGGCGATCGCGGATCTGATGACGCTGCAAGAAGCTAAGGGAAAGCTGAAGGGGCTGCATCTGGTGTATGTGGGCGATGGAAACAATGTGGCGCTTTCGCTGGCGCACGCAGCCGGGAAAGTGGGGCTACATTTCACAATTGCCTGCCCGCCGGGATACGAGCCGAATGCGGACATTCTGACGGAAGCACGAGCGGACGGAGCCAGCACGGGGTCGGAAATTGCGGTCGTACACGACCCGAAGGAAGTGCTGGAGACAGCGGACGCGGTGTACACGGACGTGTGGACGAGTATGGGGCAGGAAAAAGAGAGCGCGGAACGACACCGGGCGTTTGCAGGGTTCCAAGTGAATCAAGAGCTGATGAAACTGGCGCCGGCGGATGCATTGTTCTTGCACTGCCTGCCGGCACATCGCGGCGAAGAAGTGTCCGACGAAGTGCTCGATGGGCCAAAGTCCGCGGCACTGGAACAGGCGGAAAACCGGCTGCACGCGCACAAGGCAATTCTGCTTGCGGTGCTGACCGGGCGGGAAGCAAAGAAAGCGAAACAGGTGCAGCCATGAAACCGATAGCGGTGGTTGCGATTGGCGGCAACTCGTTGAAACGGGCGAAGGAGCTGGGAAAGTTCGAAGAGCAACAAGCGCACGCGACGGAGACATGCAGAGGAATCGCAGCGATTCTACGGCATGGCTATCGTGTGGTGCTGACGCATGGAAACGGCCCGCAGGTGGGAGAGGCCTTGCTGCGGTCGGAACTAGCACAGGATGTGTTGCCTACACAGAATCTGGACGTTTGTGATGCGGAGACGGAAGGATCGATCGGGTATTTGCTGCAGCAGACGCTGGACAACATCCTGCAGGAAACGGGAGTTTCACAAAAAGTCGTGAGCATCATCACCCAGGTGATTGTGGATGCAAATGATCCGGCGTTTTTGCGGCCAGACAAACCAATCGGACCGTTCTACGAAAAGGAAGAAGCAGTGCTGCGCGAAGAACGGCTGGGCTGGAAGATGGTAGAGGATTCGGGAAGAGGTTGGCGACGGGTGGTGGCTTCACCGCACCCGCAAAGGATTCACGAATTGGAAGCGATCCGGGCTTGCCTGGAGGCAGGGTTTGTGGTCATTGCGGCGGGCGGCGGCGGAATTCCGGTGGTGCGGCGAGCCGGGCAATTGAAGGGCAGCGAAGCAGTGATCGATAAGGACCGCTGCTCGGCACTGCTGGCGATGGAACTCGGGGCAGACCTGCTGGTGTTTTCGACCGGCGTTACGCATGCGTGCCTGCATTTCGGGAAAAAGAACGAAAAGCCGCTGTTTCACGTGAGTTGGGAAGAAGCAAAGACGTACCTGAGACAGGGTGAATTCGCGGCGGGGAGTATGGGGCCAAAAGTAGAAGCGGCACTACGGTTTCTGGAATTCGGGGGCCGGCGGGCGATCATCACAGCACCGGAGTACATGGCGGCCGCCGTGGGAGGCGCTGCGGGAACGGAGATCCTGCCACCGGTAGGAGTGGAGAAGGAAAAAGTAGCTGTGTAGTGCGTCACAGTTTCCTGCAGGCCCTCTCGGAGAGAATGGAGGAATTGTGTGCCGTAGCGGAGGCTTCAAAGAGAGGCGGGCATGTTCAAAATACTGAGTGCGGCGCCGATTGCGCCAGGGATCAAGCGATTTCTGATCGAAGCCCCGCGGATTGCCAAGAAGCATGAAGCGGGGCAATTCGTGATTCTGCGGCTGGATGAGCATGGAGAGCGGATTCCGTTGACGATTGAAAAAGCGGACCCGGAACGAGGAACGATTTCGCTGGTGGTGCAGGCGGTGGGGAAAACGACGCACCAGTTGAATGCGCTGAACGAGGGCGACGCGATTCGAGACGTGGTTGGGCCGTTGGGGAGGCCGTCGGAGATCAAGAACTTCGGGACGGTGGTGATTGTGGGAGGCGGAGTGGGGACAGCGCTGGCGTATCCGACGACAGTGGCATTGAAGCGCGCGGGAAACCGCATCCTGACGATATTGGGAGGAAGAAATCGGGCCCTGGTGCTTCTTGAAGAAGAGATGAGAGCGTCGAGCGATGCCTTGTATGTGACCACCGACGACGGGAGCTACGGGGAAAAGGGACTGGTGACCGACAAATTGCGGGAATTGCTGGAATCGGAAGAGAAGATTCAGATGGTGCTGGCCGTGGGACCGGTGCCGATGATGAAAGCAGTGGCGAACCTCACGCGTGAAAGCGGGATTCATACGGTGGTGAGCCTGAATCCGATCATGATTGATGGGACGGGAATGTGCGGAGGATGCCGCGTGCTGGTTGGAGGAAAGAGCCAGTTTGCGTGTGTGGATGGGCCGGAGTTCGATGCGCGCGACGTGAATTTTGAAGTGTTGATGCAGCGAAACAGGATGTACCGTGAGGCGGAGAAACGTTCACTGGAAGAATACCAGCGCGGGGTGCACAGCAAGCGAGACAGCGAAGAGGCTAGCACTTGCCTAGTGAATGGGGGCAGGCGGTGAGCCCGGTGAAAGAACCCAGTTCGAATCCGCTGACACTGAAGGAACGCATGAAAGTGCCGCGACAGCACATGCCGGAGCAGCCGGCGGAGCTGCGCGTAATGAATTTTACGGAAGTGAACCTGGGATACTCGGCGGAGCTGGCGAAACAAGAAGCGCTGCGCTGCCTGGAATGCGCGAAGGCCACGTGCGTGGAGCACTGCCCGGTAGGCGTGAAAGTGAAGGAGTTCGTGAAACTGGTGGTGGAAGGAAATTTTCTGGAAGCGGCGGCGAAGATTCGCGAGGACAACGTGCTGCCGGCGATTACAGGGCGCGTATGTCCGCAGGAAGACCATTGCGAGGGAGCCTGCCTGCTCCATAAGAAGGTGGAATCGCTGGGAGTGGGCTACCTGGAGCGGTTCGTTGCGGATTACGAACAACGGGTGGGAGCGCCCATGGCGCCGAACGCTCCGGCAACCGGAAAAAAAGTGGCGATTGTCGGAAGCGGGCCGGCGGGGTTGAGCGCGGCGGGCGACCTGATACAAAGGGGGCACAAGGTACACGTGTTCGAAGCACTGCACGAGATTGGTGGCGTGCTGGTGTATGGGATTCCGGAATTCCGGCTGCCCAAACAAGTGATCCGCGAACAGATCGACAAAATGAGGGAAATGGGAGTGGAGTTCGAGACCAATGTGGTGGTCGGGAAGACCGTAGCGATCGATGAATTGTTTGAAGAAGAAGGATACCATGCAGTGTTTGTCGCGACAGGGGCCGGGCTGCCGGTTTTTCTGAATGTTGCAGGGGAGCATTTGAACGGCGTGTATTCCGCGAATGAGTTTCTGACGCGGATCAACCTGATGCACGCGTACGAATTCCCGACGTACGACGAACCGATGGTGGATTTGCGGGGAAAGCACGTTGCGGTAATTGGGGGAGGAAACACCGCGCTGGACGCCATCCGGTCCGCGCGGCGGCTGGGAGCGGAAAAAGCCTGCGTGATTTACCGGCGGAGCGAGGCGGAAATGCCCGCGCGGATGGAAGAGGTGAAACACGCCAAGCAGGAAGGAGTCGAATTTCGCGTGTTGACGAACCCGGTGGAGTTTCTGGATGACGGACGAGGATGGTTGAAGGCCGCACGGTGCATGCAGATGGAGTTAGGCGAACCGGATGCTTCGGGAAGACGGCGGCCGATTGCGAAGAAGGGATCTGAGTTCGAGATTCCACTGCAAGTCGTGATTATTGCGACGGGAACGACCGCGAATCCGTTGATTCAATCTACAACGCCAGGATTAAAAACGAATCAGTGGGGATACATCGAGGCAAACGGAGAATCGCAGAGGACTTCGCGCAAGGGAGTGTTTGCGGGAGGAGATATTGTTACCGGAGCAGCGACGGTGATCCTGGCGATGGGGGCAGGGCGCCGCGCAGCGAAGTCAATTCACGAGTACCTGACAACAGGGGAGTGGTAGAGTGACAGCGGCAAGAGAATCGCGGGTAGGCGCGGGCGTCTGCAGAGAAATGGCGATCCGCCCGGGCCCAGAGTAAGAGGTCGGAAAGGCGCTTGGTCAGGAGAATTGCCATGACAATCAAGAAATCAGAAGCGCTTGCCTATCATTTAGGGGCGCGTCCAGGAAAGATCGAAGTCACACCAACGAAGCCGTGCCGGACCCAGAGAGATCTGAGCCTGGCGTATACGCCAGGAGTTGCCGAACCATGCCTGGAAATACAGAAGGAACCAGGGGACGCCTACAAATACACCGCGAAAGGAAATCTGGTGGCGGTCGTGTCCAATGGGACAGCGGTTTTGGGATTGGGAAACATCGGCGCACTGGCAGGAAAACCGGTGATGGAAGGCAAGGGTGTGCTGTTCAAGAGATTTGCAGATGTAGATGTGTTCGACCTGGAAGTGAACTCGACCAATCCCGAAGATGTGATCAAGGTGTGCCAACTGCTGGAACCCACGTTTGGCGGCATCAACCTCGAAGACATTAAGGCACCGGAATGTTTCTACATCGAAGAGACCCTGAAGAAGACCATGAACATTCCCGTGTTTCACGACGACCAGCACGGGACAGCGATTATTTCCGGCGCGGCCCTGCTGAATGCGTTAGAGCTGGTGGGGAAATCCACGGATCAGATCCGCATGGTGGTCAATGGAAGCGGAGCGGCAGGAATCGCGTGCGCCGAGCATTACGTACGACTGGGCGTGAAGCGCGAAAACATCACTTTGGCGGATACGAAAGGTGTGGTGTATGAGGGCCGAACGCAGGGGATGAACCCTTATAAGGCGCGGTTCGCCCACAAGACGGAATGGAGAACGCTGAGTGAAGCAGTGCAAGGGGCGGACGTCCTTGTGGGGCTGTCGGTGAAAGGGGCGTTCACGGCCGAGATGTTGCAGTCGATGGCGTCGCGGCCCATCGTGTTCGCGATGGCCAACCCGGATCCAGAGCTTACTTACGAAGAGGCGTTGGCGGCCCGGACGGATGTGATTATGGCTACCGGGCGCTCGGACTTTCCGAATCAGGTGAACAATGTGCTTGGATTCCCATTCATTTTCCGCGGGGCACTGGACGTGCACGCCACGGCAATCAATGAAGAGATGAAGCTAGCAGCGACAAGAGCACTGGCAGCACTGGCAAAGGAAGACGTGCCCGATTCGGTGTGCCATGCCTATGGAGTGGATCGCATCCGCTTTGGTCCCGAGTACATCATCCCGAAGCCGTTTGACCCGCGCGTGCTGGTGTGGGAGGCAGCGGCGGTGGCAAAGGCCGCGATGGAGACCGGGGTGGCACGAACGCCGGTGGACCTTGTAGAATACCGCGAACGGCTGGAGAGATTGCTTGGAAAAGCGCACGAGGTAATGCGCACGATCATTCGGAAGGCAGCGGCTCGGCCGAAGCGAGTGGTATTCCCGGAGGGGGAGAACGAAAAGATTCTCCGCGCGGCGCACATCTTGGTAGAAGAGAACATCGCGCAGCCGATTTTGCTGGGCGACAAGAAGATTATCCAGGCGAATGCAAGAGATTTCTCCGTCGCCTTGGAGAAAATTCAGGTTGTGAATCCACAGGAATGGCCAAAGCGCGAGGCGTACATCAAGACGTTGTATGAAATGAGACAGAGGCATGGGGTGACGCTCTCCGAAGCGCAGGAGTTGATCAATCATCGCAATCTGTTTGGATCGTTAATGGTGCATCTGGGAGATGCGGATGCGCTGGTGGGAGGCGTGGACAAACACTTCCCGGACACGATTCGCCCGGCGTTGCAGGTGATCAAACCGCGGCCGGGATTGCACCGGGTTTCCGGGTTATACGTTGTGGTGACAAGGCGCGGGGACATGTATTTCCTGGCCGATTGCACGGTGAACGTCGAACCGAGCGCGGAAGATCTGGCGGAAATCGCCATGTGCGCGGCACAAACGGCAAAGCGCTTCAATGTCACGCCGCGTGTGGCCATGCTCTCGTTTTCGAATTTTGGCAGCACGAAACATCCTTTGACGGAAAAAGTGCAGCAAGCCGTGAAATTGGTGAAAGAAGCAGATCCGACACTGATGATTGACGGTGAAATGATGGCCGATACTGCGGTCACTCCGGAAATTATCGAGGAAACGTATGCCTTCTCCAAGTTACGGGGAGGCGCAAACGTGCTGATCTTTCCGGACCTAACGTCAGCAAATACCTGCTATAAGTTGCTGAGGAGAATTGGCGGAGCGGAAACGATCGGGCCAATTCTGATGGGAATGTCGAAGCCGGTGCACGTGCTGCAGCGTGGAGCCGAAGTTGAGGAAATTGTGAACATCGCAGCGATTGCCGTGGTGGACGCACAAGAAACGGAAGCACTTTTGAGAGCCGAGTTGAATCCGGCGCCGAAGCCGATTTCCAAGGAAGAACACACACTGCCTCTCGAACCTTCGCCGCGGTAAGCTACTGATTTCGCCAAATCTGGATTACGAGCCAGACAGGACGGGGCAAGAATTCGCGGGTTCGCTCCACCCCATATTGTATAGACGATAGAGAAACGGGCGTATTGCGACCGGATCGTGGTCGGCGCTGGCGATCTCGATAGAGGAGTGCCCGGTTGCGACTGATTCGTGGTGAGAAGGCCTGCTCGTTCGAGAGAGGACCGTGGCGCGATGAGCGAAGTGAATACGAAGTTCCTGCCCGAAAATGCATATAAACCCCTAAAAGCGGGAGAGACTTACAAACCGATCGTGCCATCGTCGGAGAGGATGCCGGAATTAACGTGGCGATCGATCGGATGGGGCCTGTTTCTTTGCGTGGTCTTCACGATCGCCTCAGCGTATTCGGGATTGAAAGTCGGGCAGGTGATGGAGTCGGCAATACCGATTTCGATTCTGGCCATCGGACTGGCGAGGGTCTATAAGCGGCGTTCCACTTTGCTGGAAAATGTGATCATCACGGGGATCGGAGGAGTCGCGGGAGCGGTGGTGGCCGGAGCGGTCTTCACCGTGCCCGCACTTTATATCCTGAAACTTTCTCCGCGCCCCATGGAGACAATCTTCATCTGCCTGGCCGGCGGGTGCCTGGGGGTCTTGTTCCTGATCCCTTTGCGGCGCTACTTCGTGCGTGAACAACACGGTGTGCTTCCCTACCCCGAAGCGACGGCCATCACAGAAGTATTGGTGACGGGAGAAAAGGGCGGCTCGCAAGCAAAACTGCTGCTGGAGGCGACGGCAGTCGCGGGAGTGTACGATTTTTTTGTGACAACATTCCAGGTGTGGAAAGAATCTCTGGATTTCAAGTTTGTGCCGGTAATGCGAATGCTGTCAGAACGTGCGCGAATGGTGTTGGGATTCGATGCGATCGGATTCATTCTAGGGCTCGGTTACGTGATGGGGTTACGCAGTTCGCTGATTTTGTGCGCGGGTGGAGTGCTCTCGAACCTGGTGCTCGTGCCACTGATCTGGTTTGTGGGAAACCACCTGGATTCCGCCGTGTACCCAGCGACGATTCCGATTGCAAAAATGACGGCGGTACAAATTTACCGGAATTATGCGCGGTTCATCGGTGTGGGAGCGATTGCCACCGCCGGGATATTCGGAATCGTTAAATCGTTGAGGATTGTGGCCGGCTCTTTCGGAATTGCGTTGCGCGTATTCCGAAAGGGCGAAGCACCGGCGACCGAGCGAACGGATCAAGATATGTCCATCGTATCGATCCTGCTGGGAGTCGTGCTGGGAGCGATCGGGGTGGCGGTGTTGCTGGGACATTTGGAAACGTCCTGGTTAGTGGTGGGAACAGGATTGGCTTTGACGCTGGTGTTCTCGTTCTTTTTTACGTCGGTGGCGGCAAATGCCATTGCAACAACAGCGCGCAATCCGGTGTCCGGAATGACCATGTTGACGATCATCCTGTCTTCGGCCGTGCTGCTGCGATTTGGTATTTCGGGCACCACGGGAATGTTTTTTGTGATGGCCCTGGCAGGAATGGTATGCACGGCGTTGTCGGTTTCCGGGCAGGCCATCACAGATCTGAAGACGGGATATTGGCTAGGTTCAACACCATCGGCACAGGAAAAGGTGAAATTTCTGGCGGTGATCGCGGCCGCCGTGGCGGTGGGATTAACCATTGTGATGCTGGCGCGAACATTTCAGTTTGGGGAGGCGGTAGCAGGAGACCTCAGGCCGGTGTTGGCGTCGCCACAAGCGTCGATCATGAAGGCATTGGTCGAAGGGTTTATGAGTCACCAGCCGATTGCCTACCTACTGTTTGGTACCGGGGCGATGATCGCCGTAGTCCTGGAGATGCTGGGGCAACCGTCGTTGATTTTTGCGCTGGGGATGTACCTTCCCCTAGAACTGAATACGCCCGCGCTGGTGGGAGGATTTTTGTCGCACTGGCTCGATCGGCGAGCGGGAAAGCTGAATGGAGAGCGCGGGCAGCGGGTTCGCGCTCGTGGCGTAATTATCGCCTCGGGACTGATGGCGGGCGGCGCGCTGGGGGGAGTCTTTGGAGCGGCGCTGCGACTCTTGCCGAGCTATCGCGAGGAGTTGATCCGCACGCCATTTTATGACAACGAGGTAATCTCGCAGATGGTTTCTGCGACCTTTTTCCTAGGACTTTGTGCTTACGTATGGTTTGGCTCATTGCGTGGAGAAAAGGAGAGCCCATGGAGCGAATAGGGCAAAACGTGGCCGAGGCGGTCATCGGGATCGACACATTGTGGGGCGGAGACGTACTGTGCGCTTCGGGAACAGGGAGATTTATAGCGGACTCCTGGTTTTCGGACGAACCGTTGCCGCGTGCGTACACAATCCCTTCGGCAGCGCGGATCCGGCAGGCGGGTGGGGTGACTGGGAAGGATCTGGGCCGGAAAGATGTTGAGGAATACTTGAGAGAGATTGATATTCCGGGAGCGGTCGAAGGGATCCGGGCGGACAGCGGGAGGATTGGTGGAATCAGAGGCACTTACCTGGCTGGGCTGGCGACGTGTATGGAGGTTATGTGGGAGCTGGCGATGGAGGTTCACGGCAAGGGAGAGCCCGTAAGCTACAAGCGATGCGTGGAAGCATCGACAGGACGAGCGCCGGAAAAGTCCAAGCCGCAGGCAAAGGTGGAGCGCGTTGCGGAATTGCTGCGCCGCGCAGGCTACCTGATTGCGGGAGAAGCGGGAATCCAGAAAGCGGTGGACGCGTGGAGGGCTGAGCGGATGGTTCCGATGGCCTCGGTGCGGGCGCTGGGAAACGCGGTCATAGCCAATTACGACAGGCTATGCGAAAGGAATCTGGCGCCGCATTTGCCGGGGGAGTTTGCAGGTGTGCCGAGAGCGAACATCGATTTTCTGCCGATCAAGGACGCGTGGTTTTCGGGATCGATGAATTATATCGGGCGAGCCAGGAATCAAGATGGAAGCCCGAAGTATGAGGCGACCTATGAGATCAATGCTTCGCTGAAAATGTCGGTGCCGGAGTTTGAGCAATTGGTGAGCCACGAAGTGGTGCCAGGGCATGTTACGACGTTTGCATATCTGCAGAACTTGTATGTCCGGGGCATTGCGGGATTTGAGGCCACGGTACTGACGATGAACACACGCGCCGCAGCTCTTTTCGAAGGAATCGCCAATAATGCCATTCTGATTGCGCACGGGGTGACGGAGGTAGAGCAATTACCCGATGAAGATCTGCAGGTCGGGGTAAATCTGGCGTTGCTGCAGGATGATGCAAAGAATCAGTCTTCGTATCTGACGTGGGGTGAGAATGCGCCGCGAGAGGAAGTGGCGCACATCCTGCGGCGGGATTTTCTGGTGACCGAGGAGAGGGCGGACAAGTTGTCCGGGGCGTGGGGAAGGCACCCTCTGCTCGGGCGGATGTACCTTCCCGCTTACCGTTCGGGGACGGAGAGAGTGGCGGAATTGCGAAGGAGTTTTCAGGCGGAGCGAGTGCTGCCCGCACTCTACGGTTGCATGGGACTGGTGGACATTGAGACGGTTCACGAAGCGGCAAAAATGAATTTGCGCTGAACGTAAACTACTTTTTCCCTAACCCGTATTCCATCCTACCTCTATACGTTTGACGATTGGACAGAGTGGCGTAGCACGGAAGGCCCAGCGGCGGTAGTGCATTCGATGAACATCGGTGCATTGTGCCGGAAGGAAGAAGCTCGGTAGTTTATAATGAAGATTCGAACGTCAGCAGGGAAATCCGAGCCGATCCTCGGTTCCGGGAAGTCTTATTCTTGGGTTCGTTAGCCTCCATTTTGCGAATCGCCAAAACTCAGGAGAAGCATGACAAGGACTGTGGAGGACAATATTCCGTGAGAAAGTTGATCGTCCTTCTCCTGCTGAGCGCCGTGCCAGTCTTCTGCCAGAGTAATCGTGGCGAATTGCGAGTGAAAGTAACCGATCCGGCCGGGCTTGGCGTGAAAACAACGGTTCGCATCACAAGTGAGGCGAATGGTTACCGGCACGCTCTCGCGACCGACGAGAGAGGCAACTTGACTGTGCAACGCCTCGCGTATGGCGTCTATCAGATCGATATTGACGAGCCCGGCTTTGCAGCCGCATCCGGGACGATCGATATCCGTTCTGCTCTCCCCCAAGAATGGAAAGTTCAGCTTAGCTTAACCGCCATGGCCCAATCGGTAACCGTAAGCGCGCTAGAGACATTGATCGATCCGGACCAAGTAAGCTCGGTCAGTCAGCTAGGTCCCGAGCAAATCCAAAACCGGGTAAGTTCGATACCGGGACGATCGCTGCAAGATTTGGTGAATTCGCAACCAGGATGGTTGTACGAAGGGAATGCCGTCCTGCATCCGCGGGGCTCTGAATATCAAACGCAATTTGTGGTGGATGGCATTCCATTGACGGACAACCGTTCCCCAAGCTTCGGGCCGGAGATTGAGGCGGACGATATCGAATCGATGAGCATTTATACCGCGGGCATTCCTGCGGAGTACGGGCGAAAAATGGGTGGCGTGGTAGAAGTCAACACACTGCAGGATACGCAGGCCGGTTTCCACGGTCAGGCGGTACTCTCCGGTGGGAGCTTTGACACGGCAGGAGCATTCCTGAAAGCGCAATACGCCTGGGGAAAGAATGTGTTCGGGGTAAGCGCCAGTGGAAGCATGACAGACCATTATCTGAACCCTGTCGTGCCGCAAAATTATTCGAATGCGGGAACGCTGGGAGACTTTTCAGTCAATTACGAGCGCGACCTGACACCCAACGATCGCTTGAGATTCAGCGTTCGACAGGAGGTTGCGCACTACGACATTCCAAATGAGATGGTGCAGCAAGCCGCGGGCCAGCGGCAAACCGCGGACAATATCGAGACGATGGGAATTGTGTCTTTCCAACACGCTTTTTCGCCCGAGGTTGTGGCCGATTTGGGTGGCATGGTGCGCAACAACGCTAATGATTTCAACTCGAACACAAACTCCACGCCGATAGAAGTTTTCCAGCACAACTGGTTCCGCGAAGGATATTTCAAGGGAACCGTAACGGTAAAGCATGGGCGTCACGAATTCAAGTTTGGAGTGGAGTCTGATAATACATTTTTGAATGAGAACTTCAGGTACATCATCACCGATCCGACTCAATTCGACCCAGGCACACCATCGACATTCAGTTTCATCGCGAATCGCCCGGATCTGGAGCAATCTCTGTTTGTACAGGATTTGATTCACATCGGAAACTGGACTATGAATGCGGGAGTCCGTTGGGACCATTACCAGCTTTTGGTGAATCAGCAGGCGGTAGATCCGCGCTTCTCGATTTCCCGCTATTTCTCGGCCATCGAGCTGGTAGCACATTTTTCCTACGATAGAATCTTTCAGACACCTTCGTTCGAGAATCTTCTGCTTTCCAGTTCAACGGCAGCCACAAACCTCAATCCAGTCTCCTTGCAATTGCCGGTACAGCCGTCAGAGGGAAACTATTACGAAGCGGGCTTGACCAAAGCTTTGTTTAAGAAGTTCCGGCTGGACGCAAATTATTTCCGGCGGCTGGTAAACAACTATGCCGATGACGATCAGATCGAGAACACCACGATTAGTTTTCCGATTTCCTTCCGGAAGGCCATAATTTACGGTGCGGAAGGCAAAATCGAGCTTCCGGACTGGCGTGGGTTCTCCGGTTTTGTCAGTTACTCCTACATTGTCGGGAACGCATTTAACCCGGTGACCGGGGGCCTGTTCCTGGGGGCCAGCTCGGTGATACCACTTACCGGGCATTTCCCGGATTCACAAGATCAGCGCAACACCGTCCGCGGACGACTGCGCTATCAAGTGACAGAGCGCTTGTGGATCGCGGGCGGAATTCAGTACGACAGCGGGTTGCCTTTCGAATTTGATGGAGACCCGGCGACCGTGCTGGCCCAATATGGCCAGCAAGTCTTGAACCGGATTAATTTCGCTCGCGGACGAATCTACCCCGCGTTCCAAGTGAATGCGTCGGCGGGCGCAGATGTCTACAAGTCGGATCATCTGAGCATGCGCCTGCAGGTCGACGGACAAAACCTGAATAACGTTCTCAACGTCATCGACTTTGGGGGCTTATTCTCCGGGAACGCCATCGGGCCTTCGCGGAGCTTTGCGCTTCGGCTGACAACAAATTTCTAGAATCGATCAGGCACTTTGCAGGGGCCGCGCATTGCGATGCGCCAAGAAGAGATCGCGAGCAGTTCGAAGCCAGAGACAGCCGAAAACTTGAGGCAAACAGGTAGGTGTGAGGGAGAGTCACAAAGTGAAGTGATTTGCATCACAGCCGCTCTGCCTGAGTGAACCCTATAGTGAGCCGTCCTTAGCATGTGGCGCAGCGGTGCCGGGCTCCCGATTTCTGTTACGCTCGCGGAAATTACTACCAACGCCCTAGTGCTCTTCCCTTGCATGCTCGCATGGCCCCAAGGTTGTGCGTCGAGCTGGTCCCCATAACGTCTTAGAGATCAGCGGGTTAGGTGAAACCGATGGCAACCGCTCTGGCGCCGGCAGAGAGTCCGGTCAAGGCCCCCACCCCTCCGAAGGCAAACCTGTATGTTTTCGCCGCGGTCCTTGTGACTGCGGCGATTGCCGCCGTGGCGATCTTGAGAATTCCTCCCTTGAGTTCCGCCTGGGCCCAGGGATATGACCCCACGGGGCATTGGTGGTTGTCGACGATGATCGCCGCATTGCCGATTATCGTGTTGCTCGGAAGCTTGGCACTGGGTCATGTGAAGGCACACTACGCGGCACTGGCTGGGTTGGGAACAGCGCTGCTGACGGCCATCTTTGGCTTCCATATGCCAGCGCGACTGGCCGGAGCGACCGCCGTCTACGGTGCGGCTTACGGACTTTTTCCGATCGGCTGGATCGTCCTGAATGTGATCTTCATGTACCAGCTCACGGTGGAGTCTGGACAGTTCAACGTGCTGCAGCACAGCCTGACGGGAATCACGCAGGATCGTCGGTTGCAATTGTTGCTGATCGCGTTTTGCTTCGGTGCGTTTTTTGAGGGAGCGGCGGGATTCGGCACGCCTGTGGCGGTGACGGCTGCGCTGCTGATCGGGCTGGGGTTCAAACCGTTGCAAGCTTCAGGCTTGTCGTTGATCGCGAACACGGCGCCCGTGGCGTTCGGAGCATTGGGTACACCGATCATTGCGCTGGCGAAGGTGACCGGATTCAGCGAAACGATGCTGGGGGCGATGGCCGGTCGAATTCTCACGCCGTTTTGCATCCTGGTGCCGTTCTGGCTGATATGTGCCTTTGCGGGTTGGGGCGGAATGCTGGAGGTGTGGCCGGCGATCCTGGTGGCCGGGGTTTCATTCGCAGGAACGCAACTGCTCATCTCAAACATGCACGGACCGTGGCTGGTGAATGTGGTCGCTTCCGTGGTTTCGATGGTCTGCCTGATCGGATTTCTATTTGTGTGGCATCCCAAGCGGATCTGGACGTTTGATGGTGAGGAGAGCAAATCCAGCCATCATGCGAGTCACGGCTTCACTCGTTCGCAGATTACAAAAGCATGGGTGCCTTGGATCATCCTGAGCGCGATTGTTTTCCTGTGGGGCACGCAAACAGGGAAAAATCTGATGAACGCGCCGGAGAAGACATTCACGGAGATGGCAAGCCTGAGCACGCCTCCGAGCCACATCACGAATCCCCAATTTCCGATCAATGCGTTGAACAATTTAGTGTTGCGCGTTCCACCCGTGGTGCCGAAGCCGGCGAAAGAGCCAGCGGTGTTTGGGTTGAACTGGCTTAGCGCAACCGGCACGGGCATTCTGCTGGCCGGGATACTGTCGGGTCTGGTGATGGGACTGGGCTTCCGTAGAATTCTTTCCGTCTATGGAAGAACGATCGTGAAGGTACGTTTTTCACTGCTGACGATTGCGGCAATGCTGGCCATCGGGATGTTGACGCGCTACTCGGGATTGGACGCAACGATGGGACTGGCCTTCGCGCGTACCGGACATTTTTATCCGTTTTTCGGCACGCTACTCGGATGGTTAGGGGTGGCGCTCACTGGTTCCGATACTTCTTCGAACGTGTTATTCGGCAGCTTACAGAAGATTTCCGCGCAGCAAGTGAACGTTTCACCGGCGCTGATGGCAGCCGCGAATACCACCGGGGGCGTGATGGGGAAGATGATCGACGCCCAGAGCATCGTGGTGGCCAGTACGGCGACACAATGGTACGGGCATGAGGGGGCCATCCTGCGTTACGTGTTCCTGCACAGCATTGCCTTGGCGACGCTCGTTGGAATCTTCGTGTTTCTGATGGCGTACGTATATCCCTTTACACAACTCGTGGTGCGTTGAGAAGGCTCTTGCTCGAAAGGCATGGGGTATGGATGCCATTTTTGAAACCTTCAAGGTCCGCGCGGAAGCTGTAAGCGCGGAGGTGCACCATTTCCCGGCAAAGAACGAAGCGCTCGAATTCATCCTGCAATATTTGCGGGATGCAGGAGTCGGCGATGCGCCCGAGGCCTACGCGGTTTGGGCCGGGTGCCCTTTTCTTGAGGGAGTCGACCAGAAAGAAATTGCCTCCGCATTGCCCGGCGTGATTTTTGAAGTGAATCGCGAAGTGGCGGCGCAGGCCATGGTGGGGATCAGTCAGCTGGAGTGGGCCATCGCGAACACAGGAACACTGGTGCAGGATGCAGCAGCGGTCGAACAGCGGCTGGTATCTTCCCTGCCGCTGATCCACATTGCACTGATACGCGACGATGGATTGGTGCCGGATTTGCCGTCGCTGCTGACAAAGATCAGGCCGGAACAGACCAACTACATATCCTTTATCACTGGACCCAGCCGGACAGCAGACATTGAGCGGGTGCTGACCATCGGCGTGCACGGACCAGAGAAGCTCATCATCGTGTTTTACGGCCAGATGGGGAGCGTGCAGTGATGGAAAAGCAATTTCGTGAATCCATCGATAAGGCCATACACAACCCGAACCTTACCGGGGCGCTTGGAAGATTCTCCGAGGCCTACCGCATCAGCCGGCAGAAGGCGTATGAAGGTTACAACTTTGAGGAGTTGCGGACACAGATTGCCGAAAGGAAATCGTATGCAGCCGCGCATCTGGACGAACTGGCGGACCTGTTCACGAAGCATGCCGAAGCGCGCGGGACGAGAGTATTCCGGAGTAATGATCCTGCGAAAGTGTGCGAATACATCCTGAATCTGGCACAACAGAACGGCGTGAAGAGCATCGTGAAATCGAAATCGATGGCTTCCGAAGAGATTCACCTGAACCAACATCTGGAAGCAGCGGGCCTCGACGTGGGGGAAACGGACCTAGGCGAATGGATTATCCAGCTCGCGGGACAGACTCCGTCGCACATGGTGATGCCGGCAATCCACATGACCAAGGAAGAAGTGGCAACCGTCTTCAGCAACGAGGTGGAGAGCGGGCAGAAGCCGGATATTCCCAAGCTGGTGAAATTCGCGCGGGGAAAACTGCGCAAGAAATTCCTCGATGCGGAAATGGGGATCACCGGGGCCAACATCGCGGTGGCGGAGACAGGAACGCTGGTCATCATCACGAATGAAGGAAACGCGCGGCTGGTGACGACGCTGCCACGGATCCACGTAGCGATCGTGGGGCTGGAGAAGCTGATGGAGAAGTTCGAGGACGTTGTGCCGGTGCTGACGGCGCTGCCGAAGAGCGCCACGGCGCAACTGTTGACCAGCTACGTTTCGATGATCAGCGGGCCGGTGCCGAATACGGACGGAACGCCGAAGCAGCTGCACATCATCCTGATGGATAACCGGCGAACGGAGATGTCGCAGGATCCGAAATTCAAGCAGGCCATGCAATGCATCCGCTGCGCTTCGTGCCTGAATGTGTGCCCGGTGTTCAGCCTTGTGGGAGGGCACGTATTCGGGAAGGTTTACACCGGCGGAATTGGGACGATTCTGACGGCGTGGTTCGACGCGCTGAAATCGTCGGAGGACATCCAGAGCCTGTGCATTCAGTGCGGCAATTGCACGCAGGTGTGCCCGGGGAAAATAGATATTCCGGGACTGATCCTGGAACTGCGACGGCGGTTAGCCGTTGAGAATGGGCAACCCCTCGTGCAGAAGGCGATCTTCTCCATTGTCAATAACCGCAGGGTGTTCCACTCGATGCTGCGGGCGGCATCGGTAGCGCAGAAGCCGATTCAGAAAAACGGTTTCATCCGCCATCTGCCGGCGTTTCTTTCGGAGCTGACGGATTTCCGCAGTCTTCCGGCAATCGCGGAATCACCGTTTCGAGACGTGTTCAAGAAAATTCAGCAGCCCCAGTGCAAGGAGAAGATTGCGTTTTTTGGGGGATGTCTGATCGACTTCGCCTACCCGGAGATGGGTAAATCTCTGGTGAAGATTATGAACAAGGCCGGGATCGAGGTTGTGTTTCCCGAGGGGCAAACCTGCTGCGGCGCACCGGCTCGCTATAGCGGAGCGTACGAGGTGGCTGCACAGAACGCGAGTGACAATATCAACGCGCTGCTGGCCGAGGACGTGACCTGTGTGGTGTCGGCATGCCCCACCTGCACGGTCGCGTTGAAGCATGATTTCATCCATAACTTCGAAAGCCTGGGGAAGACGGATTCCCTTCCCCGAGCGCGCGAGCTGGCGGATCAGGTGGTCGACTTCTCGAGCCTAGTCAAGAAACTGGTAGAAGAAGGCCGATTAAAGTTCAAAAACAGACACAAAGTCGGGAAGATCACGTATCACGACTCCTGCCACTTGAAGCGCACGCTGAAGGTCAGCCAACAGCCGCGGGAACTGTTGACGCAGGCGGGCTACGAGATCGCGGAGATGTACGAAGCGGATATCTGCTGTGGCATGGGCGGGTCGTACTCCCTGAAGCTGCCGGAAATTTCCGCGCCGATCCTGGAACGCAAGCTGACGCACATCAAAAATAGTGGAGCACCGCTGGTGCTCATGGATTGCCCCGGCTGCGTCATGCAAATCCGGGGTGGTCTCGACAAACAGAATTGCGATATCAAGGTGGAACATACCGTGCAGCGTCTGGCGGACGAACTGGAATAAGCCGTCGGGCACATACCTGACATCCAAGCACTCGAACACAAAAAGCGATTGTCGTTCCCCGGCTTAGGAAGGGGCTGGCTTGAAAAAGAACGTACGCGTCTAGGAGCGCGCGATTTCGTCGAGGAGTTCTCCACGTGGGCCGATCAGGTGGATGCGAAGAGCGATCTGGCCGATGGCGTGCGTGGAACAGCTCAGGCAAGGGTCGTAGGCACGGACCACCGCGGAGACGCGGTTGAGCATCCCTTCCGTAAGCTTGGTGCCATCGATGAAGTGTTCGCCGACCTGCTGGATGCTGCGGCCGATGGCCAGATTGTTATGGCCGGTGGCGACGATGAGGTTGGCCCAAACGATTCTACCCTCTTCGTTAACCTTGTAATGATGGATGAGCACGCCGCGGGGCGCTTCAATTACTCCCACGCCTTCGAGGGCGTTTACTCCGCCTGTGCCACGGACGTGGGTATCGAGAATCTGGGGGTCATTCAGGAGCGATTCGATGCGTTCGAGAGCGTAAATAATCTCGATAAGACGGGCATAGTGGAAAAGAAAGGAGCTGTGTGCTGGCGAACCGAAACGGTCACGAAATTCCAGAAGCTCGGCATCCGCGCGGGGCGTGCCGCATTTATCGACGACATTGATGCGAGCCAACGGGCCAACGCGGTAGACACCTTCCGGAAAACCCTGCGGTTTGTAATAGGGAGCTTTCAAATAGGATTCGCGAAGGCTGGCTTCTCCAATCCATTCACTGTAGTCGTCGGTGGGGATATGGTCGGCGAGGATTTCTCCGTTGGCAGTCCGGAAACGCAAACCGCCGTCGTAGAGTTGCAAGTTTCCTTTTCCATCGACGAGGCCAGCGTACATTGTGGGAGCGGAGCCGAAGAAAGCAATTTCGTCCTTGTAGTTATCGAGGGCGGACTTGAAGAAACGCATGGTGCGGTCCGCGATGGCCATGGCGGAGGGAAGATCGGCAAGAATGCGGTCGCGCGCAACGGAAGAGAGAGGGGAGCCAACGCCACCGGGCACGACCCAAGAGGGATGCACGCGCTCCTGCGAGAGATTGTCGATGAGTTGGAGACCAAATTTACGGAGCTCGATGCCATCGCGGGCAAGCTCGGGGTGATTGTTGATGACTCCCAAAACGTTGCGGGAAGCGGGATCAGAATCCATGCCCAGAAGGAAATCGGGGGCGGAAAGATAGAAGAAGCTGAGGGCGTGAGACTGGACCATTTGCGCGCAGTGAAGCAGTTCGCGCAGCTTTCGGGCCGTCGGCGGGATGCGCAAGGCCATGATCGCATCACACGCTTTCGAGGAGGCCAGCAGATGGCTGACGGGGCAGATGCCGCAAATGCGGGAAGTGATTCCGGGCATCTCGTAGAATGGTCGGCCCTCCGTGAATTTCTCAAAGCCACGGATCTGGGTTACGTGGAACTCTGTTCCGACGACATGGCCAGCGTCGTCCAGTTGAATGACGATTTTGGCGTGACCTTCTATGCGTGTGACAGGATCAATGGTGATGCGCTTCATCGCGGCTCCTTACCCGAACTTCATGAGGAGATTTCCATCACGCTTGCGACCTTCGACCAGGTCGAGGATGACTTTCGAAATCAACTTTGCAGGCGGCGGGCAACCCGGGAGGCACATATCGATTTTGACGAACTCACGGAGCGGGCGGGCATGCCTGAGTAGCGCGGGAACACCCTGAGTGGGGATCAGCTTGTTTTCCTGGGCACCTTCGAGGTAGACGCGCTGAAGTAGCCTGGTCACGGGGACGGAGTTGCGCATGGCCGGAACGTTTCCCGTGACAGCGCAGTCACCTAAGGAGATCAAGAAGTGCGTGTGCTGTCGGACCTTTTGCAATTTGTTGAGGTCGTCCTGAGAACTGACGGCGCCTTCCACCAGGGTGACGTCCACATCGTCAGGAAACTCTTGCGCATCGACAAGGGGGCCATAGACCAAGTCAATCTTCTGGGCCAGAGAAATGATAGCCGCGTCCATGTCCAGAAGAGACATGTGGCAGCCGGAACAGCCATCGAGCCATACGGTAGCCACTTTGACTTTCTTCATGCCTGGACCTCTCTGCGACGAACGAGCGAACTGATTTTGTCGTTGCTCTTGACCATTTCGGCGACGGCGCAGCCTTTTTCCGTGAGAGCGCCGGTGGGACACGCCTGGACACATTTTCCGCAACTGGTGCAGCCGCGCGACTCACCCCATTTACCATTCATGTCGCTCACGATGCGGGCGTGAATACCGCGGGAGGTGAGTTCCCAAACATGGGCGCCTTCGAGTTCGGCGCAAACACGGACACAACGGGTGCACAGGATGCAGCGGTTGTGGTCGAGGACATAGCGCGGGTGTGATAGGTCAACAGAAAGGGTGGGATAGTTGTAGGCAAAATGTACGGTGCTGATGCCAAGGGAGGTGGCCAGAGACTGCAGCTCGCAATGGCCGTTGGAAACGCAGACGGCGCAAAAATGATTGCGCTCGACAAGCAAGAGTTCGATGGTGATACGGCGGTATTGTGTGAGCTTGGGCGAGTTGGTGGTGACGGACATGCCGTCCTGGATAGGAGTAGTGCAGGCTGGGAGCAAACGATCCACTCCTTGGACTTCCACGATACAGAGGCGGCAAGCACCGACAGCGGTAAGGCCCTCGAGATCGCAGAGGGTTGGAATATATTTGCCGTTGGCCTTGGCTGCCTGCAGGATCGTCTGGCCTTCCAAGGCGCTGATAAGCTCGCCGTCGATGCGGATTGAGAGTTTTTTTTGCGGCAATGTGTCGCTCCTTCCACTAACCGACGTTGGCGACTTTCAAATCGCAGCGCAAACACCTGCAGGCTTCGTCCAAAGTCTCTTCGTGGGTAAAGCCGGTAACCACTTCTGCGTTCGATCCCGAACGAACTGCAGGAGGTAAGATGTGACCGGTGTGACGATGATTGGAACTGGGATTTTCCGGCACGGACTGACCATATTCGACGTGGCGGAATAGTTTTTCCCAGCGATTGACCTCCATGAGTTGCAGGTCGATGGCGCGGGAAGCTTGTTTGCCGTAGGCCATGGCATTGGAGACGTTGGAGGCGCCGGTAATGACATCGCCACCCGCATAGAAACGGGGACGGCTGGATTCCAGGGTGTAGCGGTTCACATCGATGGTACCGGTCTCCTTGAGGCTGAGGCCTGAAGCACGAGCGAAATCGAGATCGACACTTTCGCCCACAGCGAAGATCACCGCATCGCATTCGAAGCGCTGGATTTCATCGGTAAGAACCGGCTTTCTGCGGCCGGAGGTGTCGTACTCGCCGAGGCGTGTCTTAACGATTTCAATGGCTTTGACATTACCGGCAGAATCACCGATGACGCGGTGAGGAGCGGCGAGAAATATAAACTTTGCGCCTTCCTCTCTCGCGGCATGAGTTTCCTCCTCGATTGCCGGCATGTCCTTGCGTTCACGGCGATAGAAGACGGTGGCTTCCGCGCCTTGGCGCAGAGCGCTGCGAGCTGAATCAATGGCGGCATTGCCGCCGCCAATGATGGCGACTTTACGGCCAAGGGGAACTTCTTCGCCCTTGGCGATCGCTTCCAGGAAAGTCAAGGCGGGATAAACGCCCTTCAATTCCGTGCCGGGTTGATAGATCCAGGCTTCTTTCCATGTGCCGATGGAAAGAAAGACGGCATCGAAATGGTCGTCTAGATCATTCAAAGGAATATCGAAGCCGACGCGAGTATTGAATATGAACTTCACGCCAAGGCGCTCGATCAATTCGATTTCCTTGGTGAGTGCCGCTTTCGGGAGGCGATATTCCGGGAGCGCAAAACGGAGCATGCCTCCGGCTTTGGGCTTGCTGTCATAGACCGTGACGTCGTGGCCCAGTAGGGCAAGGTAAAAGGCCGCGGTGAGTCCGGCCGGCCCTGCACCAGCGATAGCAATTTTTCGACCTGTAGGCTCCAGCTTGTGACCCGCAATGCGATGGACCATCTGGTCATAACGATCGGAAAGATAAACGGAATCGGCGATGAAGCGGTGAACCTCACGCATGTTCACCGGCTCATCCAAAGTCTGGCGGCGGCAACGTACGTCGCAGGGGTGCTGGCAGACGCGGCCAGTGGAGGCAGGGAGAGGATTGTCCATGATGACGGATTCGAAGGCATCGTCGAGGCGACGTTCCTTGTAGAGTTCGAGGAAGCGCGGGATGTTCATGTGCAGCGGACAGCTATTCTCGCAAGGGGAAAGGGCCAGTTCTTCACACACACCGGCCGCACAGCGGCGAGCAACGATGTGATCCTCAAATTCGTTACGGAAATGACGGAGGGTAGTCAAGACAGGATTGGGAGCCGTTTGACCGAGGCCACAGAGCGAGCATTCGCGGATGTAGCGGCCAAGTTCATCGAGAAGCTCCAAGTGATGCATGGTGCCGACACCCTCAGTAACACGATTCAGGATGCGAAGCGATTTATTGAGACCGACGCGGCAAGGAATGCATTTGCCGCAGGATTCGGAGTGGGTGAACTCGACGAAATAGCGCGCCACGTCCACCATACAATTGTCTTCATCCATGACAACCATGCCGCCGGAACCCATGATGGAGCCCAGACGAGCGAGGCTTTCGTAGTCCACGGGAGTGTCGAACATTTCGTGGGGGATGCAACCGCCCGAGGGACCGCCGGTCTGCACGGCTTTTACTTGACGGCCACCGATGCCGCCTTCTCCGATGTCGTAAATAAAGGTCTTCAGAGGTGTACCGAGCGGCATCTCGACCAAGCCGGTGTTGTGAACTTTGCCGACTAAAGAAAAAACCTTGGTGCCGGAACTTCTGGGACTGCCTGTCTCAGTGAACCAGGCGGGGCCTTTGCTGACGATGGGAGCTATGTTGTACCAGGTTTCGACGTTGTTGATGTTGGTGGGTTTGCCCCAAAGACCTTTCTGGGCGGGAAAGGGCGGCCGGGGACGTGGCCGTCCAGCATGCCCTTCGAGGGAAGCAATCAGGGCGGTTTCTTCGCCGCAGACGAAGGCGCCGGCTCCTTCGACAATCTCGATATTGAACTTGAACCCACGGCCCAAGATGTTTTCACCGAGCAGGCCATATTCGCGGGCCTGGTCGATGGCACGATTCAGGTGATGGACGGCCAAAGGATATTCGGCTCGGACATAGATGATGCCCTCGGTTGCGCCCATGACGTAACCGCCGATGATCATGCCTTCGAGCAAAGAGTGGGGATCGCTCTCGATCTCGTTGCGGTTCATATAGGCGCCGGGGTCGCCTTCGTCCGCGTTGCAGATGATGTATTTCTGGTCGGATTTTGCCTTGGCGAGAAATTCCCATTTGTTGCCGGTGAGATATCCTGCGCCGCCACGGCCGCGCAGTTTGGCTGCCTTAATCTGCTCGATGACATTTTCGGGGCGACCGTCGATGAGGACCTTGTAGAGGGCCTGATAGCCGCCGACGGCGATGTATTCCTCGATATCATCGGGATTGATGAAGCCGCAGTTGCGCAAAACAATTTTCTTCTGACCTTTAAAGAAGGGCACTTCAGACCAGAGAGGGAGCTCAGGATATCCGCGTCCGTACTTCACCTGGCCAGTGATGTGGTCCCATTCCTCAATCTTGCAGTAGGCGAGTTCGTGGGTGATGTTGCCGAGGGAGAGATCGTTCAGGATTCGAACGGCGTCATTGGCTTGGGCACGGCGAAGGATTACCAGGGGATGGCCAGGGATGCGGACATTGGTCAGGGGCTCCTGAAAGCAGGCGCCAAAACAGCCGACGTTGGTGAGGACGACATTGGTTCCGCTGTGGATGAGGGCTTCGGCGAAAGCATGGAATAAGCCTTCGGCACCGTTGCCACGGCCGCAGGTGCCCATACCGACAGCAATGCGGGGGACGGAGGGCACAAGCTTGGCGAGGCCAGCTTCGCGGACGGCATTGAAGGCGCCAAAATCCTGGATATGAGGCATCACTCACTCTCCCGCTCGATCGTCTGGATTTCGCGCTGGAGCGTACGTTCGTTCACATGACCGCAGATGCGGTGATTGACTTCGACCACCGGGGCCAAGGCACATTGGCCGAAGCAGGCAACGGTGCGGACGGTGAATTTGTGGTCTGGAGTGGTGAGGAGGATCTTGTCAGAGTGGCTATCCTCGTTGCCATCCACCAAGCTCAAGCCCAGTTCGAGGCGGGCACTCTGTAATAGATTGCGGGAACCGCGTGTGTGGCAGGCTGTGCCGCGGCAGATGCAGATGGTGTTGTCGCCTTGTGGCTGGAGGTTGAAGAGGGCGTAGAAGGTGGCCACGCTGTAGATGCGGGCCAGAGGGATGGCCGTTTTCGCAGCCACATACTCGAGAGTTTCGATGGGCAGATATTTGTGGGGATGGTGCTCCTGGGCGGCTTCCAAAATGCCGAGGAGTGAGCCCGGACGGGCATCCAGCTTGGCAATAATTTGATCAATAAAGTCGCGGTCAGCGGCTGGAAGTGTTTCTGGGGGTTGTGCGTGCATGGTACTCCTTTCGAAGGGACCAGCACTTCTTTCCCATGCGGGACTACGATTTAGGGCGCGTAACGACCGTACCGAATGCGAGCAGGCGAGGGTGGGAGCGTGTCGTGAGCCAAGGGGAGCGACTCAGCCAACCGTCGGTACGAGGTGCCTACGAGAAGCACCCAAGAGAAGAGTAAGGATAAGGGGAAAGTGGCGCTATGATGGCCGTCACAGGCGGTGTGGCGGTTGGCGAGAGAGGTACCAGGAACAGAAGACAATAGATAGCACTTGGTGAGATGCCAAATGCTGAGCCATGTGCCAAGAGGCGAAAGTCCCGAACCAAGACGGACTTCGGTTAGATAAGAAGATGGGGCTCCTTCTCAATGGCACTGGAGGCAAGAGGCTCCAAGGTGGACGGCCGACGAGGTTGAAAGCGAGAACAGCAGATGGCGAAAGACGATTTCGTCTTATAAAAGTACTGTTGGGCCCTATGTAAATGGCAATAATAGTAGTCTTCTTCTCGGGCGTTTCACCTAATCTAAATCGGAGACGGATGAGTTGGATATCTCCGCCATCTCCCCATCTGCCCGAAAAGGGTATCAAAGCGAGACTCATCTTCCAGCTGTGGAAAGGTAGGCCATTTAAGGAGCGAGAATTTCGACTTCGCGACAGCTCGAAAAGGCCGACAGTGGGAAGGCAACTGGTCTCTGTGCAAGCTTCTATCACCCGAGAGCTCACTTGACCGTGGAGTTCAAATGGAACCCTGGATCGCGAAGTTCTCATGGGGGAGATGCTGTCTGGCAAAAGCATGGGACTTACCTCAATAGGTATAAGCTAAACAGTTGTTGCGGGATTCATGACGCCTGTTAAAATTGCGGAATTCCCCAGCTGTTTGAGTTACGCGGCTAGGCGTAATCGCGTCTTACGAAACTGTGCTGGTAATTTAGGTTTGGCGATGAACCGGGTTTGAAATTCATTTCGAAGTTCTGGTGATCTTGAGTAATTGGTTCTGGGGAGGATTTAAATGTCAGGTCAGTTGATTCTAAGGTCGTGTGGCCGATCGAAGCACTCCTTTAGTGTGTCGCTCATCATTGTTGTCCTAATTGCTCTCGGCTTCCTCGTGACAGATCGCGCCAATGGCCAGTCCCAACCAGAGAAATCCAATACTAACCGAACGGACGAATTGGTTCGAAAGAACCTAAGCCATGTGGCGGCTACTCCCGGACAAATAGAGGAAATATTGCAGCGCGACGCGGGTCTCTTGCTTGAGGTGAAAAACCTACTGGCGCGCCGGGCGGCTGAGCAGGGTCGGTTACTAACCGATGATGACCTGACGGACACTGCAGTATTTGATCTACTGCGAGCCGATACGCAGTTCCGAAGTGCGGTGACAAAGCTACTGCAGCGTTATGGATACCTGGTACCAGACCTGAACCCCGATTCGCAAATGGGCAAGCAACAAGATTATCTAATGCAGCAGCGAACTCGAGAGATGGTAGCGCGGGAATCGGCGCCGCCGAGCGTTGCGGTTCCACAACCGACAGAATCAGTATCAAAAACGCGGTGTAACCCAGAGCAAGATCTGGACTGCGAGGTCGGAACATCGGATGACTCGACCGAGGGTAACGGTGGGGAGGAGCATCGCAACTTGAAGCCGGATCAACAGGGGGTGAGCCCAAATTCTCCTCTGAGTCCCAATTCGCCGATCACGTCTACCTCCCTCGATTTGTACAATTTACAGGGCAACAACGAATCCGGGATGCGGCAAGGTTCTGTGGGGGGGGCGGATTCGAATTCAAGATTAGGCGGAAGCCGATCAGACTTGGCTGGCCTCGGGGGGGAGTCACTGGATTCTCCTTTTGGCAATATGTCGACGGAAATGGCCATGCAACTTCTGGGAAGAAGTGGCAACACCTCGGCGGGGGAAGAGGTCCCCAACGGTCCCTCTTCGCAACCTGTATCTCCATCCAAACGCAGGACAGCAAATTCAACTGAATCGGCCGAACCTCCTGCTGCATTGGCTACCCCAGGCGGGCGGTTAGTCCATGTGAAGAACCCTTACGACAGTGTACCCGTGCTCTACGACATGTATTTCCAGGCTCCGGACAGGACTGCTCCCCCCAAGCGCTTTGGGGCGGACGCATTTCGCAGGGGAACCTCCAGTTCAGGTCAAATCCCCATGGATCTGCCCGCGGGACCTAGCTACGTAGTTGGACCGGGAGACACATTGACGGTCAACCTATGGGGGATGGTGACGCAGCGGATCACTCGCCAAGTCGATCGGGAGGGAAGACTGGCGCTTCCTGAGGTGGGGCCTGTCATGATATCGGGAAAAACACTGGGTGAAGTTCAAGAAACTGTACAGAATGCGATGCGCTCACAATATCGAAATGTGTCGGCGGATGTTTCGGTTTCTCGGCTTCGGACTGTGCGCGTTTATGTGGTTGGAGAAGTGGCGCGACCTGGCGCCTATGACTTGAATGCAATGTCAACGCCGCTGAATGGCCTTTTTGTCTCTGGAGGGCCGACCTTAAATGGATCTATGCGTCACGTGCAACACTTTCGAGGTAGCGAATTGTTGGAGGACGTAGACGTGTACGACCTCCTCCTGAAGGGTGTACGGACAACCACGCGGCCCCTTGACAACGGTGACACGATCCGAGTTCAGACCATTGGTGCACAAGTAACAGTCGAGGGAGCGGTACGGCGACCCGCCATATATGAACTGCGAGGAGAGCGAGATCTAGCGGAGGTCATCGAATTAGCAGGAGGAATGCTTCCAATCGCGACCCTTCGGCATATCGAAGTGCAAAGACTTGTGGAACACCAAACGCGCTCGATGCTCAGTTTGGACGTCTCCGATAGCGACGATCAGAAAGCGATTAATGCGAAATTAGCTACCTTCAATGTCCAGCCGGAAGATGTCGTGCATATTTTCCCAATCGGTCAAGGCAATCCCGATACCGTCTACCTGCAGGGCCATGTACTGCGGCCCGGGAAATACACGTACAAAAAGAATATGAGATTGTCGGACTTGATCTCTTCTTATGAAGATCTGTTGCCAGAACCTGCAACACAGTATGCCGAAATCATCCGGCTTCAGGATTTCACGCACGCTCCAGTGGTATTTAGCTTCAATTTAAAGAAAGCTCTTGCAGATCCTCTTGCAAGTCCAATATTGCAACCATTGGATACCGTGCGAATTTACGGAAGATTTGATTTTGAAGACACACCGTCGGTAACTGTGACAGGCGCAGTCCGGCGTCCCGGGATTTACCCTACAACAGGAGCGATCCACGTTACGGACGCCATTCACCAAGCCGGTAACCTTACACCGGAAGGATCTTTCGAAGATGTCCAAGTGTTTCACCACGAACCTGACGGAAATATCAGAGTGTTGAGCATAGATCTTAAGAGAGCTGAGGGGGGAGACCCTCTACAGAATCTTCTGCTCGCTCCAGGGGATAGGCTGATTGTTCATGAAGACCAGATGCGCTCGGATCCAGGGACCGTTACCGTGCAAGGAGACGTTGTGCATCCAGGAAAGTACCCAGTAACCTCAGGTCTGAGGCTAAGTGACTTAATCCGCGAAGCCGGGGGACTGAAGAGAAGCGCTGATCAAAATACTGCGGATCTCATCCACGTAAACCCGGCAAATCCGCAGAATGGTAGCCAACAGCAAGTAATATCGCTTGCATCTGTATTCTCTGGGGAGGAAAACACGGACCCGGTGGTGCGAAATGGAGACGTTCTGACGATTCGGGAACTCCCCGGGTGGAAGGACTTGGGTGCGACAATGGTTGTCGCAGGGGAGGTCCAACATCCTGGAACATACGGGATCATCCCCGGTGAGAGGTTGAGTTCTGCGCTAAAGCGAGCCGGCGGTTTTGGATCTGAAGCTTTTCCCTACGGCGCCATTCTAACGCGGGCGGACATTCGGCAGATCCAGGACCAGAACCGACTGGAACTTATGAGGAGGCTGGAAGCAGAAAAAGGCCAGTTGAAGCTCCTCCCCGACACCGATCCAGACCAGAAAAGATCGAAGGATGCGGCCATTGAGCAGCTAGACACCATGTTACGAAATCTGTCCATGACTCCGGCAGTCGGCAGAGTTGTGATTCATATATCTTCTCACGTGGAGCGCTGGGCAAACACAGCGGACGATATTCAAGTGCGAGCGGGCGACAAGTTATTTATCCCCAAACGACTTGAGACCGTCGGCGTGAGCGGGCAAGTTTACACGCCGACAGCGGTCAGTTACCGGCCAGGCCGAAGCGCAGAATGGTATCTGGGTCAATCGGGTGGTACAACAGGTTTGGCGAATAAGAAGGCAATTTTTGTGATTCGGGCTGATGGTTCGGTATTGAGCTCGACGGAAAAATCATTTTGGTCGGGAAGCCCTTTGAAAGCCACATTGCTCCCAGGTGACACGATAGTAGTGCCCGAAAAAGCGTATACCGGACCTAGGAACTACCAGAACGCTTTAATTTTCTCACAAATTCTTTCAGCCCTTGCGAGCGCGGCATACTTCTCGGCCGTCGGTTTGTGACACTGAGGAGCGATAACGTGAAGTCATTATTGGTCGCACTTATTCTGGTGCTGACTGTGAGTGTAGGAACCTGGGCACAGGAGCCTGACATGGCTACCCCGGAACCCCATCCGACTCAAGCCCAGAGTGACGATCAGGCTCCTTCGCCTGCCAAAAAAGGACGGAAAACTGACGACACGATCGAACCCGGCAGTAAGGACAATCGACTCGGGTTGACCACGGTCAGAAACATATTCCACGATCAGGTGGCACTTTGGAGCAGTCCCGCCAGGATTCAATTCAACGATCTCGACTGGTTAGTCCCCATGGCAGGTTTGACCGCCGGGATGATCGTAACGGACAAAGAATTCAGTAAGCACCTGTCAAACTCGCCGACTCGTCTTAGCCACAGCAATTCGTTCTCAAATTATGGCGTTGCCGCATTTGGCGGAGTTGCCGGAGGTCTGTACTTGTGGGGTCTTACGTCTCACGACGAGCATAAACGGGAGGCTGGATTACTTAGCGCCGAGGCTGCCGCGGACGGCTTGCTATTCGTGACCGCTGTGAAATATGTAACTCTCCGCTCACGGCCGAACGCTGCAACTGGAGCGGGAGACTTCTGGAACGGAGGAGACTCTTTCCCATCCGATCATGCAGTAGCAGCCTGGTCGATAGCGAGTGTTGTCGCCCACGAATATCCAGGGTGGCCGACAAAATTGCTAGCTTATGGGCTGGCCACCGCAGTTTCTGTGAGTCGTGTAACGGCGAAAGAACATTTCCCTTCGGATGTTTTCGTCGGGAGTGCGGCTGGGTGGCTAATCGGAGACGCGGTTTACCATATGCATCACGACCCTGCACTGGGAGGCACTGGGTGGTCCTTACTGGCGAGAAAGAGGGACAACGCGGAAGTCCGCAAGCCCAGTGCCATGGGTTCACCTTATGTTCCCCTGGATAGCTGGGTTTATCCGGCATTCGAGCGATTGGCTGCCATGGGTTATGTCTCAAGTTCGTTTTTCGGTATGCGTCCCTGGACACGGTTAGAGTGCGCAAGAATTCTGTCGGAAGCAACGGAAAATCAGCCAAGCTGGTTTTCAGACTCAGGAGCTGGGAATTCTTTAGAAGCATTGGAGCATGAATTCGAGCGAGAACTATCCTTGTTGGAAGGTGGGGATAATCGACATGCAGAAGTGGAATCCGTATACGCGGGAATTCTCGGAATTTCGGGACAGCCGCTGACAGACGGATATCATTTCGGACAAACGATCATTGACAATTTTGGAAGACCTTACCAAGAGGGCGTGAGTACAGATCTCGGAGGCTCGGCTTGGGCAACGGCGGGTCGCTGGACAGTCTATGTCCGAGGTGAGTTTGATTCTGCTCCTTCCGGCCCGATTCTTCCGGCCTCTGCGCGCGCAGCCATTCCCGCGATGGACTTCTGGCCCGACCTACTTCCACCTAGTTTTCCTGTCATGCCCGCTGCCCCTACCCCCTCAACAGCAGAGGGACGGCTATTGGATTCTTATGTAGGGTTGACAGTTTCGAATTGGCAGTTTTCATTCGGGCCGCAGAGCCTGGATTGGGGTTATGGCGCCGACAACGACGCAATGATGTATAGCACCAACGCGGCTCCGATTCCAATGATGAGGGTAAGCCGAGTAACACCGCTTCCTTTCCCCTCAATCCTGCACTATCTCGGGCCGATGCGGATGGAGATAATTTTTGGACAACTATCGGGCCACGAATTTGTTTTTGGACCCAGCGGTCTTATCGGCCAGTATGGAGTGCAACTTAATCCCCAACCCTACATTGATGGGACGAGAATTGATTTTCATCCTACCTCGAATCTGGAATATGGCTTAGCTTTAACCACTATTTTTGGCGGTCCAGGAGTACCTTTAACATTTAGGACCCTGAGGAGGAGTTTTTTCAGCACAGGTAACGGATATCCAGGTTCGGCCGCAGATCCAGGAGATCGCCGTTCGGGTTTCGATTTTTCTTATCGCCTACCCTATCTTCGAAACTGGCTTACCTTTTACGGAGATGGGTTCGCCGAAGACCAGCCCTCTCCTATTGCCTACTCTGATCGTTCCGCGTGGCGCTCTGGCTTATATGCTCCGCACCTTCCAGGATTGTCACACCTGGATTTGCGCGTCGAGGGAGTTTATACGGACGTGCCGGCCGGGGGCATGATCGGCCGGGGTTTCTTTTATTACAATTTACGGTATATAAATGGGTACACTAATGACGGCAACATTATTGGCAGTTGGGTTGGTCGCCAGGGACAAGGCGCGCTAGCGTCAAGTACTTACTGGTTCGGACCTAGACGCTCAATCCAAACAACTTTCCGCCATCTCAAGGTCAGTCAGCAATTCGTTCCGGGTGGCGGTTCACAGACCGATATATCTGTATACGCAGACTGGCTCATCGGGAAAAACCTCAGTTTGAAGAGTGGTGTGCAATACGAAAGATGGCTCTTTCCTGTTCTTGCTCCCGGGAGCCAAAAAGACTTTTCTACATCCGTGGGAGTCACGTACTGGCCCACTTGGACTTGGAAATAGAATTTTTTCGGAACGAAAATGAATAGGAGCGTGTGAGGGTGAATTGGACGGGGACAACACCGCCTGAGAACCAAACCGATAACCCGCGGGGGGTGGTAAATCCCAAGGTCCGGGAAGAGCACTTCGGTTTATATTTCTCCAATCTTGGGCTTTTGTGGACCCACCGTCGAACAGTCGGGCGTTTCACCTTCTTTGGACTATTGCTATCGATACTAACGGCTCTGTTACTTCCAGTGCGTTACGAAACAACTTCACGATTGATGCCTCCGGATTCGATGGGAACGGATAAGCTCGCCCTGCTGGCTTCATTGTCCTCCAATCAAATGGGTCCCCTCGGCGCATCGCTAGGCGGTTTGATGGGTGCGAAAAGCAATAGCGATCTATTTGCTGGAATACTAGCTAGCAACACGGTGGAGGATCGATTGATAGAACGATTCGGACTCAAGAAGGTCTACGGGCTGACGTACCAGGAGGATTTGAGAACGCGGCTCAGTAACAATACGGACATCGTCGCGGATAGGAAGACCGGGATTATCTCCATTACAGTCAGAGACCGGAGCGCGCAACGAGCTGCTGACCTCGCCAATGGCTATGTTCAAGAGCTAAATGTACTTTCTACGCAGCTGTCGACATCTTCTGCTCGCCGAGAGCGCGAGTTCTTGGAAGGCCGGTTGAAGGAAGTGTCCGAAGACTTGGAAGAGGCAGAAAGGGACTTTAGCCAGTTCGCAAGTAAGAATGCCACCCTGAATATCCAGGAGCAAGGGAAAGCGATGGTAGAAGCGGCGGCTGAATTGGAGGGCCGTCTCATTGCGGCGCAAGCGCAACTGGAAGGATTGCGCGCAATTTACACTGACAACAATGCGAGGGTCGCTGCGGTCAAAGCCCAAATCGGAGAATTGCAGAAGCAATTGCAGAAGATGGGAGGAAAACCGGGACTTGCTCAAAGCCCAGTCGGGGATGAACAACTCTATCCCAGCATTCGCCAGTTGCCGCTATTAGGAGTGCCATGGGCAGACCTTTATCGGAAGCTGAAAGTTCAAGAAGCAACCTACGAAGTTCTGACAAAGCAATATGAGCTCGCCAAAGTGGAAGAAGCGAAAGAAATCCCCAGCGTTAAGGTGCTCGATTTCGGTGAACTTCCACAAAAAAAGTCGTTTCCACCCCGAACTCTGATTACAGCCCTGGGCACCTTGTTTTCATTTCTCTTTGGCTGTGTATTTGTCGTTACAAGTGTTAAATGGAGTTCCATTTCTCCAGATGATCCAGGGAAGGCATTTGTATTGCAAGTGTGGACTGAAACAGCGGACTGGATTGGAAAGAAAGCCGACGAAAACAGGTGGGTCAATAAATTAAAGGAAACCTTAACAAAAACCAAACCCGCAGACAATGAGCCCAAAAGCTAAGCTATCTTAGCCGAATGGTGATGATCGATCGAGAAAGTGGGGAGCGATGTGCGGAATTGCCGGTGTGGTCTCTTTTGACTCGCGGTTTTTGGTGGGTGAGGCGTACCTTTCACAAATCCGGGATGAAATGACCTCTCGGGGACCCGATGGACATGGTAACTGGATTTCATCAGATAAGAGGATTGGATTAGCCCATCGCAGGCTGGCGATTCTCGATCTAAGCCCCGCAGCCGGGCAACCCATGTCCAATGAAGATGAGACTCTCTGGGTCGTCTTTAACGGGGAAATCTACAACCACGCGGACATACGCAAGGAATTGCACTCGCTCGGCAACAATCATAAATGGAAGACTGACCACTCTGATACAGAGGTGATTTTACATGCGTTCGAGGAATGGGGAATCGAGTGCGTCCATAGATTTCGAGGCATGTTCGCATTCGCATTGTGGGATTCCCGGACTAAGGAATTATGGCTAGTGCGTGACCGAATCGGAGTAAAGCCACTTTACTATTCATCTCATCACGGAAGACTTGTCTTTGCTTCCGAGATCAAAGCGCTTTTGAAGGATCCCGATCAACCCCGAAAGGTAAGTGAGGAACAGCTTTTCCATTTCTTGTCTTTCTTGACCACGCCTGCTCCAAACACATTGTTCGAAGGCATCCGGAAACTGCCTGGGGGAAGCTTGCTCAGGATCCGATTGGATGGAAACGTCGTTGAGCGAACATATTGGGACGTTTGGGACCACGTTCAGCCACGGACGAACCAGAGTGACGAAACAATCGCGCAAGAACTACTAGGAGAACTTCGTGTGGCAGTAAAGCTACGCAAAATGAGTGACGTCCCTGTGGGGGTGTTCCTTTCCGGAGGCATTGATTCCAGCATAAATGCGGTTCTGTTTTCGGAGGGCGAACGTGATCCCATTCAGACTTTTTCCATTGGTTACGATGAAAATTACGGGAGCTACCCAAGTGAATTGCCCTTTGCCCGCGAGGTCGCGCAACGGGTCGGAGCACGACATCACGAGAGGATTTTAGATTTGGAAGACCTCCTCAATTTTGTTCCGAATATGGTCCGGCTACAGGACGAGCCGATCGCCGATCCAGTGTGTGTGCCGGTCTATTACGTATCCGAGTTGGCACGCCAAAATGGAGTTATCGTATGCCAAGTCGGGGAAGGATCGGACGAGCTATTCTGGGGCTACCGAAACTGGAAAATGAAACTTCGATTGGAGCAGATGAATCAGTTTCCTGTTCCACGAGTGCTTAAACAGGTAGTGAGTGTGGCATTGAACGCGTGCGGCAAATCACACACTCATTATGCTGAACTATTACGTCGTGGAATCAGCCGGAAGCCTATCTTCTGGGGTGGAGCAGAGGCCTTCTCAGATGCAGAAAAAGCATCTCTTCTGTCGGATACCTTAAAGCCTCGCTTTCAGAATTTTAGCTCCTGGGAAGTAATTGATCCAATCTATCAACGCTTCCGCCAAAAGGCGTGGGAGCAATCTATTCTCCATTGGATGACGTACCTGGATCTCAACCTGCGTTTGCCTGAGCTACTTCTTATGCGGGTGGACAAAATGAGCATGGGCGTAAGCCTGGAAGCCCGGGTGCCATTTCTCGACCATAAATTTGTTGAATTTGCACTTGGAATCCCTGGATCGGTGAAGACAAGGAATGGAGAGCTCAAAGCAATATTGAAGCGAGCCGTGCGCGGAGCCATCCCAGATTCCATTATTGATAGGAAGAAGCAGGGATTCGGAGTACCTATTCAGGAATGGCTAATGGGCAAACTCGGGCAAGTTTCGAAAGCGATCCTGACCGAGTTTTGTGTGACGACCAATTATCTTGACCCCAAAGCTGTCGATTCCTATCTTTGCAGCCACTCACCTCAATCATGGTTTCTTCTGAACTTTGCGCTATGGTGGAATACTTTCATTTCCCCAGGGACTTTGAAATCAGCCGCCGCATTGCAAGGAGATCTACGGTCAACTGGGCGAGTGGTGGAATCGAGTTCTTACGCGAGCAGCGTGCCCTAGGCTCGAACCGAGATTATGGAAGCGATATTCCATCAAGCCAAGAAGTCCGAATGGAATAGCTTGTGGGCAGGACTCCTCTTCCTAGCGTTCCTATTTCTTGCTGCCGTTGTGCTCCCACTGAAGGCATCGGTGGTGATCCTTGGGGGATTTGTCGCGTTGCCGGTGGCTATGTTAATCGCCTTTCGTTTTGCGCAAGGTGATGCGGAGCCCGTCGTTTTGCTCTGGGTGTTGGTGTTTCCGCTGGGGTACTATTTCTTGGCTTTTCCCAAGAACGGAAGCATTTTCAACTTTGACAGATTCATAATTGGCGTCCTATTCTTCGGCATCTTATTGTGTCCAGTGAATCGAATGACCCGAGTGCCCTGCCCCATGCAACGGAGTGCCTGGGCCTGGGCGGGATTCCTTTTGGCGGCCACACTCTCACTGGTTACCGTCAAGCTGATCTCAGGATCCGCGCGTCTGCTACTGGAAGGATTTATCGAGCCAGCCATTCTTGGTTGGTATCTCATCGCGTGTTTTCCCGTGCTGCGTCGGTTGAACATCTTACATGCGGTGGTCTGCGTGACATCAATTTATACGGCGGCGATTGGTTTGGCGGAGATGCGCCTGGGAACGGACTTGTTGCCGCTTCCCGGAGCAGGCGAGTACATGGCGGGGCAAGAGGGGCTTCTTGTGCTGCGGGTCAATGGGCCCTATCTTACCAACAATTCATTTGGTCTCATCGGCTTAATATCGCTTTGCTTTTTGTGGTTTCTTCGCAGCGCGATCGGGTCACAAATGCGCAAGTGGCAGCGCATTTTACATTATTGTGGAATGTCGGCCGCGGCAGCAGCGGCGCTCATGCCGCTATTTCGTTCCATATTCCTCACCTTGGTCATAATTCTCTGCCTCGATCTACTCCAGAAACTAAGCTGGAAACAGCGAGTTCTGCGAATATCGCTTCTGGTCATTCCAGTATTAGGAGTAATAGCGACAATGATTTTGATTCCGGAGATTTTTGAAGAGCGAGTGTCTGATCCCCAGAATGTCTACGGCAGAATTGCTCAGCAACAGCAAAATTTCAGGCTCTTTTTGGATCATCCTTTGAATGGGGTCGGCTTGAACAACTTTCACACCGCGGCAATAGGGCGCCCGTCAGTGGGCAGCTATTATCAGGGCGTAGAATCGCTTGATTTTCCTCATTCCAACTTAGGTGCAATCCTGGCCGAAACGGGAACACTTGGTTTTCTACCGTACATACTTAGCCAGGTGTTTCTGTTTGGCGCCTTCTGGAAGCTGCGTAAACTGGGAACTCCCGCAGGGAAACTGGTCTGGAGATTTTTCTTGTACATTTTTCTCAGCTATTGGATCACGGGCCTGGCTCTCACAAGTGGCTATTATTCCGACCTAAATCTTTGGTTTCTGTTTTGTTTGGCGATCATCTACAAGTTTGGAATAACAGTGGAGGCGGAGCACAAATCTGAAACAGTCGTCACGAACATCTGACCCAAGTTACGAATTTGGTTATGAGATGCAAGGTTTGTCACCAGAAGGGATGAGGTTCTAATTGACGAAAGCTACTTCAAAAAATGAATCCATCTACTTAATACCTTGGAATGACGACCCCGACAAAGCGTTGCGCCTGGCATCAAATGCTTATGATTCGGCCAACATAATGTTATTGGAAAAGAGAGGATTCCGGGAGGGGAAGACTCTTGACCAGATCAGGCGATTTAGGCAGCTTTCGGGGTATGCGGTCGTCTTATTTTTCAAGTCACTCGAAGACATAAACGTTCCCCTCCTTCTACCTTGGCTGGGTATTGTGCACCGGTGCAAGTACACAATACTGATGGATGAAGTGGGAGCCACAAAGGCCTACAATCGGACATCTTTAGTCTGGCAAGTGCCTCGGACGCTAGCAGCGCTGATCTGTGATCTTGCTACACTTGCCTTTAGTCGCTTTCAATTCATGCAACTTCGTAAGTCAATTCAGGTAGTTCCGCCGGAACTGCCTAAGAGGGACTTCGATTTTCTTTACCTCTTTCCCGGTATGGGGGTACGCAACCAGATGGGCGGAGCGATGAGCCATGTGCGGGGAGTACTTGGTGGGCTGAGAGAAGAAGGCGCAAAGTGCATCGTTTTAAGCGCTCAACCATTGCCTAGCGGCACCTATCCAACGGTTACCATTCCTCTGCCGAGCCGACCATTTTTTTTCTGGGAAGCTCGGGCTTTGCACTACAACAACTATGTTTCTAAGTTCGTCCGGAATCGCATGGCAGGACAAAGTGTCGGGGCTATTTATCAGCGCCATGCACGATTTTGCATTGCTGGAGTGTTATTGGCTCGAGCAATGCGAGTACCTTTGTTCCTCGAATACAACGGCTCGGAAACGTGGATTGCGAAGCATTGGGATCCCTCCCGTTTTGGGAAGTGGCTAGATCTATGCGAGCAAACTATGCTGCAGCATGCGTCGCTCATAGGCGTTGTTTCAAGACCGCTTTATGAAGAACTGGTCGAGAAAGGCGTACAAGGCGAACGAATTGTTATTCTACCGAACGGAGTTGATACTTCGGTGTTTCGGCCTGATTGTGGTGGGCCTCTGGTACGGGCTAAGCTTGGGATTCAACCAGACGACATCGTGATCGCGTTTGTTGGAACGTTTAGTTACTGGCATGGAATTTCGATCATGCAAGAAGCGGTGAAGCAGGTTCTCTCCGACCCGAAAACTCCAACTACTCGGAGAATCCATTTCCTCTTGATTGGGGAGGGCCCTTTGCGAGCTGAGATGTCCATCGCTTTGGCGGAACACATTGAAAATCGCCGAGTGGTTTTTGCTGGGGCGGTACCTCACGAACAGGTCCCTGCCTATCTGGATTGCGCGGATATTCTCTTGTCGCCGCACACCCGCATGCCAGACGGAAAACCTTTCTTCGGTTCACCGACCAAGCTCTTTGAGTACATGGCCATGGGCAAGGGCATCATCGCCAGCGATCTCGACCAGATCGGTCAAGTATTACAACATGAGAAGTCAGCACTGCTAGTCGAGCCGGATTCGGTCGACGCTTTGTGTGCCGCCATCTGGCGACTCATAGATGATGGAGAATTGCGACAAAAGTTGGGGACAGAGGCAAGAAATGTTGCGTGCGCCCGATATACATGGAGACGCAACGCAAATAGACTCATGAATAGAATACAGGCAATTCACCGTCCACCGGGTCCTATTTCAGGCTTTGCTAGCAATGTCGGCGAATCCATAACAATAGCAAAGCAGCCAAGGGATGTTTAATGGAGAGACCCTGGAAGATTGCCCGTCTACGCACCTCTTATTCGGATTTTTCAAGATATATCCTGGGATCTCGCCGCGATTCGCCTGCGCATGAGTGGCAGAAGTAACCAAGATTTGGCATTGTCAGGAAGAATACAATGACGAGTTCAAGGGTGCCCTCCTGCTGTGAGTTACGGCTTTCCACGGTACGACTATTCTGAAATTCATGCCCGAATCGAGAAAACTGAATTCTGTGCGACGACGGTTCGAACTGGCACCGTTTTTCCCCCATGAATCGCAAGTGGTATGATTAGCTGATAATGCATGATGCCTTCTCGGTGACACTTTTGACTTCTGCGCGGTTGTTGACTGACTGTGTTCAGACAAGGATTATGCGTCCAGTGAGATGAAAGGCAGGCGAACTCAACGGCACTATGGATAACACCAATTTCGCTTCGGAGTCTTCACGCCTAGCAGCAGCACATTGGAATGAAGCACCTTTAAACGTTTCTCCTGAGGAAAGATATCAGATCTATCCCTGGCTGCCCAAAGCTGCCGAGTTCGGGCAGCATCGAGGCGAGCGTGTACTTGAAATTGGTTGCGGCGCTGGGGTCGATCTAGAGCAATTTGCAAACCACGGGGCGTTGCCTATGGCAGTGGATATCACGCTTTCTCATCTTGAGCTTGCGCGAAAAAGACTGGGGCCCAGGGCCAATATCTATGAAGCGGAAGGTTCTGCGTTGCCCTTTGAAAAAGAGAGCTTCGATTACGTCTATTCCCATGGAGTCCTTCATCATATTGATGAGCCGAGGCGAGTAGTCCAGGAGATATTTCGCGTTCTTCGTCCCGGCGGTAGATTTACCATCATGGTGTATGCCTATTGGTCGGTTCAACACTTGGAGTTGCGGTTGAAATTTAAGGATAAATGGAAACTTTACGTTGAAAACAGCGCCGCTCCCGTCCGGATCGATTTGTATACCGCGAGTTCCATGCGGAGCTTATTCGCCCCCGCGAGACTGCGCTTTGAAAAGTATGAATGCTTCCGGTTGCCCATTGCACAGCGGTGGCTTGGTTGGTTTTTGGTGGCGAAAGGCACACGGTCAGAGAAAGCATGACCAGGCTAAAGAAAATTCATTGGGGGATTCTCAGTTAGTATGGAGGCAAATTCCAACGGGTTGCGGGAAAATCTTTGGGGGTACGGAAAGCGCCTTCGTTTCATTGTTGCGGCACTCTCCGACTACCTCAATCCTAGATCTGCTGACCAAATCTCCATTTTAGATGTCGGGTGCGGAAATGGCACTCAGCTAGCCATCCCACTTGCATCCTACGGATTCCACATCCTGGCTATCGATCCGGACAAAGGTTCAGTGGAGCGCGCAAGGCAATTCGCTGGAGTCCGCGAAAACCTGAGATTCGAGAACATGACCATTGAAGACTGTCCGACCGGCACGTTTGATGCCGTCATACTGTCGGAAGTCTTAGAACACCTGACAGACCCCGCAAGGATTCTCGCCGATGCCGCAAAACGCTTGAGACCAGGCGGGATGGTCATCATCACCGTTCCTAACGGGTATGGTGAGTTCGAAATTGACTCATGGCTATTTCGTTCATTGCGACTTCAATCCTTAATAAATCGGGTAGTCCAGAACGGCCACGAGGTTGTGGCATCCACGGAAAATCATGACTGCGGTCACGTACAGTTCTTTACCTGGAGATCAATTCATCGTCTTTTTGTCGTGTGCAATTTGGAGTTACTTAGATACAGCGCCGGAGCGTTTTTATGCGGTCCGACCGTTGGCCACACACTAGCCCGCTCACAGGGATTTATCGACTGGAATGCACGCGTGACGGACCGGTTGCCCCCGTCTATGGCCAGTTCCTGGTTTTTCGCCCTGCGCCCACGTGGAGATCGCCGCCCGTCATTTGGAATCAGTTAGATGCCTATCCTGCTTGACGGAAACGGAAGCAAAGGCGGATGGAGTTTCCCTACCCAGTTGCGAAATCGCGCGCTGCGCTCCACGCTGCTACGACAAATCGTGGGTACATACGGCACTCAAGTGGTGATGGCGGCGGTAGGCTTGGGGACCAGTGTCCTGATCGCCCGTGCCCTTGGCCCAGAGGGCAGAGGCCAGTATGGAGCCGCGCTAGCGATTGGGGCGATCGGTGTGCAGTTCGGAAACCTAGGACTTCACAATACAAATTCTTACCTTGTTTCAAGAGATCGCAGCGTCCTCCCCAGGTTGATCGTAAATTCATTGTTAGTCAGTCTTCTCCTCGGGGGAATAGGAGCGGCAATTGTTGTCGTCGCGTTCCATCTATATTCGAAAAGTGTGCCGGTGCATGGTGCCTTACTATTCTGGGCGCTTCTCTGGATCCCCTTTGGCATTGCGTATCTTTTGTCCGTCAATCTTCTAATGGGTCTACGCGAGGTGCACCTTTACAATTTGGCGGAACTTTTCAGTAAATTCGCCGGCGCAGCGGCGGTTGTAGTGGTAGTACTTAGCCATCGCGCAACACCGGAAAATCTGCTGGCAATTTCGCTCATTGCGGTTGCACTTGGCCTTGTCCTTGCGTTGCGCTATCTGAGCAACCTGTTTAGCGGAAAGATGGCACCGTCTCTGGATCTTTTCTTACAGAATTTCCAGTTAGGATGGAAAGCCTATCTTTCGGCATTTTTTGCGTTTTTGGTGATCCGCATTGACTTGCTTATGGTTAAGTCGATACTTGGACCCGCTGCGGCAGGCTACTATTCGATCGCGGGCACGATCGCTGACTATGCCCTTTTGCTGCCAAGTACGATTGGAGTGATCTTGTTTCCAAGACTGGCCGCGGAGCAAAATGACCGAGTTGCGCGCAAACTTACTCTTCGAATGGCTGCTTTGGCAGGCATAGCGCTCTCAGGGCTCTTGGGTTTGTTGCTACTATTCGTAAAGCCATTCATTTTGTTTCTTTTCGGTCCAGCCTTTATGCCGGCGGCAGGAGCGATCGTTTATTTGACACCAGGAATATTGTTCATGGGCTTGGAAATCATTGCCGTTCAATACCTAAATACTCGAGGTTTCCCGGTCATGGTGGTTTGGCTCTGGGTTCTCGCAACGGCTTTGAATATAGCGCTAAACCTTTGGGCCATTCCGACCTATGGCATCAATGGCGCTTCCATCGTCTCCTCCGTTTCTTATTTTGCAGCCTTTCTTGGGGTATTCCTCATTCTGGCACAGAGGAAAGCAGGCGTTCGGCCGACGTCGATGCCAAACGACAGATTGGTCGTTTGAGAATATGAGTGACCGTATGATCGATGAAAATATGACATCCGACGATCGAAGCACGACGAATGAAGAAGTCCGCAGCTATTGGGAATCGCAACCCTGCGGCACAGAGCAGAAGATCACTGGAGATGCTACATCGGCAAGCTATGAATTCTTCGAACGAGTTGAGAAGTATCGATACCGAGTAGAGCCATTCATCCACTCGGTTGCTCAGTTCACGCGTCATCACGGAAAGACTTTTTTGGAAGTTGGGGTGGGCGCTGGCACGGATCATCTACAATGGGCGAGGGCAGGCTTGAAATGTCATGGAGTGGATTTGACCGACGCGGCTGTCGAACTTACGCGTCAACGATTGGCGCTTTATGGTTTCACCTCTTCTTTGCAGCGAGCCGACGCAGAAGCGCTACCTTTCCCGGACAACTCATTCGATCTTGTGTACTCCTGGGGGGTGATTCACCACTCCCAGGCCCCACAGAAGGTTATCGAGGAGATTCGCCGGGTCTTAAAGCCTGGAGGGCTATTCATTGGAATGCTGTATGGTCGACGATCTCTTAAGGTTCTAAAGACCTGGATTTGGTTTGCGCTTTTGCGAGGCAGAGTTTGGATGAGCTTTAGAGAAGTAGTCTCTAAGTTTGTGGAGAGCCCTGGTACCAAGTCCTATACTCAGAAGGAAATCAAGAAACTTTTTAGCGACTACGCTAGTGTTGAGACAATGCCCTACTTGACCATCTACGATAAAAGAGCCATTCCAGAGTGGATTTGTGCGTTTATTCCGGACAAACTTGGGTGGTTCATTGCAATTCATGCACGAAAATAGATTTCCTTGCGGCGGCCAGATCATTTGGCTTCAGCCAAATCCCTGGGAATTGGTGCGAAGAGTGAGAACCTTTCGAAACATCGCAAGAATTTTATCCTCCGAAGAGCCTACAACAATTGCAAAAGAAGCGGTATGGCGTCTAAAGAAACGTCGAGACCTATTCCGGTTTGAGAAGGTCATTCAACAGCAGTCTCCAACTTTAACACTACGGACAATTCCTTACTATCGGCCAAATTGTTCGGAGGTCGACCCGCAGGAGCGCGAAGCCATAATTCACTTGGCAGATGAGGTTGTTAACGGAAGTTTTCCGCTTCTCAGCTATGGAAATGTCAGATTGGGCCAACTTCCTAACTGGCATGTGGATTTCATCGCTAACCAAGAATGGCCCATTGCTCCAATCGAACAACTCCCTACAGTACGGTTTGACGGTTCAGATATTAAGGTCCCGTGGGAGCTTTCTCGACTACAGTTTCTCCCGATTCTGGGAAAAGCCAACCTGTTAACTTCCAGAAACATCTACCGCGATCGAGCGATGCAGTTGGTTGAAAATTGGATTACTTGCAATCCGGTCGGGCGAGGAATTAACTGGATGGTTTCGATGGAGGTTGCGCTCAGAGCTCTGAGCATCTTATTTTTGATCAATCTGCTTCAGCCATTTGCATCGAGTGAGCAGCAATGGCTTGAAAAAGTCAACCGATCTTTGTGGCAACACCAAATCTTCATTGAAACGCATCTCGAGTTTTCCCACATAGTCAGGGGAAATCACTATCTCGCTAATCTCATCGGTCTGTACGGACTGGGAGTTTTCCTGGCAGGCAAAGGGATGGAATCATGCAGAACCAGAAACCGCAGGCTGTTAGAGCGAGAGGTTCATTATCATGTATATGAAGATGGGGGTAATTACGAGGCTTCAACTGGCTACCATGTGTTGGTCTTGCAAATTTTCTTGTCCGCATTCCTGCTCATGAGGGCGGAAGGGTATGTGCCAAGCACACAATTTGAGCGGAAACTAAAATTGATGTTCGACTGGGCAACTACACTATCGGACAAAGAGGGTCGACTACCGCACCTTGGAGATTGCGATGACGGTAGAGTAGAACTCTTGTCGGATGATCTGTTCCAGATGTCAAGCCTTCCGCTGAACGCACGAGACTCATTGCGAGTCAAAGGTCTTCTAGGGTTGGGCGCAGAGCTTTTCAGTCTTCAACAATTCAGGACGACGACAGACAAATCCTGGTATGGGCTGGATTGTTCGAAGGCAACTCCTCGTTCGCCGGACGACGCACAACAAGGAAAGGCCACGTGCAACATTCTCCCAAATTCGGGAGCCGCAATCATGCGCTGGGGAAGCAATGATGTTCTGCTAGCCGCCTTTCCGAATGGGATTCATGGAAAAGGCACGCACACTCACAACGACAAACTAAGTGTTCTGCTTCGGTTAGATGGACGCGAGTTGCTGTGCGACCCGGGAACTGGCGGCTATACACGCGATTTGAAGATGAGAAACCGTTTCCGGTCAACACGGGCTCACAACTGTGTGATCGTCGACGGAAAGGAACAGAATACTGTTCCCACCCGCGGCCAGGCTTTTTTCTCCTTAGGCGATGAGGCCAGAGTTGGAACCATCAGTTGGCGTGACTCACCCGGTGCGGGGACCATGGAGGTTTTGCACCGTGGGAGTCAATTGAAGGAATCGGTCCATACGCGCCGAGTAGTCTGGGAGCGTCCGCAGTGTCTCTCCATTGTTGATTCTTTCACGGGAGCAGGGCTTCATACGGTCGAGCTTTGCTTCAATCTTGGACCAGGATGGCAGCTTGAACGGTTCACCACAAAGGGACGGTCGGCAGAGTGCGTCGTCGGAGGGTTTCGACAAGTAAGAATTGTGATCCAGTGCTCGGGGGAGATTCGGATTTGCGAAGAACCGTCTGAGATTTCGTGGACTTATGGCACAACCATAAGATCGTCGAGGATTGTTGCATCAACGCAGATAATCTTTCCGGAAGCCGTACAAACAGAGATTTCATGGAATGACTAAGCCATGAGAGATTACGGTCTTTCGGGAGAATCACTCATTTGTTTCGCTGGTGAGGATTGGTGGTATCACCATCCACATTCAAAGAATCATATTCTGAAGCGCCTTGCGAAAAACAATCGTGTCCTTTTCATCAATTCGCTCACGATGGGCTTGCCTTCCACTTCAAATCCGGACTTTTATCTTAAAATCCGCCGAAAGCTAAGAAGTTATTCTCGATGGTTGAGGAAAGTTCCAGATGGTTTGTTTGTCATGTCGCCGATCACGTTGCCATTTTATGGAAGCTGGCTGTCGCAGGGCATAAATCGCTGGCTTCTGCTGGCCCAGATACGCTTGGCGATGATTATTTGCAGAATTTCAAATCCGATTCTATGGGTTGCGATTCCTTCTGCTTCCGTTGTAGCCGAAAAGTTACCATCAAAACTGATTCTATATCAAGTGTCCGACAAGTATGATGCAAACGAAGATAGTGCGTTGGGTGCCGAAATCATCCGAAAATTCGATGCACACCTGAAGAAGATCGCAGATGTGGTCCTGTACTCGGGGAAAAAGCTCTACGAAGAGGCTACAGAACCCCATCGGTTCTTTCTCGAGCAGGCCGTCGATTTCGATCACTTTGCAACCGACTCCCAAAATGTTGCTTCCGAGGTGATGAATATATCGAGCCCGATCCTCGGTTACTTCGGTGCAATGGATTACATAATGGATGTTGCTTTGATAGAGCAGGTAGCCAAACTCCGCCCACTGTGGAACTGGGTCTTTATCGGACTTCGATCCAATCTAACTGCGATCGATCTTCCCAATATCCACTTCTTGGGGCCAAAGCCATACCAGGCACTGCCCGATTACATCGTGCGCTTCGACGTGTGTGTGCTGCCGTGGAAGGTGATAAATACATTTACCAGCTATGGAAGCGCAATTAAAGTTCGGGAATACCTGGCGACAGGGAAACCGATTGTCATGGCACCCCTCTATGAATACCGAGATGCTCCTGGTGTCTTGTTTTATGAAAACACGAGCGAATTCATTCAGGCTGTTGAGCAAGCATTACAGAATGATACAGAAAACAAAAAAAGGGCACGGCAGGCGTTTGTCAAGAACTCCACGTGGGACATTCGAACCCAACAATTGTGCTCGCTCGTCCAATCCCTCCTGGCGAGCAATCCTAAGCACCGTAACAAATCAGGCGCATAAGCATTTTTGATAATCCCAGAAGGGATCGCTATGGGTGATAGAATTTTGAATCAACCGTGCAAACGAGCTACCTGGGGATAGTTTGTTTGCAATGGAAATGGTGGACAGTCTTCTACAGCAGTCTAGGAGTAACTCCGCTGTGGGGACAGTATAGCCAAAGACGAGCTTGATTATCGCTATACGAACATTCTGTGAAAGGTACATTTCCGCCCACATGAACCTACACAAACGGAAGTTGTGCGCATTCGCCGTATCTTTTAGTTTTTGTTTGTTGGCAGGCTGTCAATCCGACGCGCCGAACGTACAACTTGCGCCCCTCTTAGTGGCTCAAGTTCGAGCAATGGCCGAAGGAGAAAGTAATATTCCGATCCCTGGCACACTGCTGGATGCGGAGGTAAAACAGCGCGGTCTGATTACTGCAACGTGTTGGGATTATGCGACTGTTCTCAACCAGATAATGCAACAAAACAGGTTTCGAAGCCGCATGAGGGTGACAAGCTTCAATGGTGTCGAAACTCACGCAGTAGTAGAATTTTATGATGCGCCACTTTCTAAATGGATTGTGGCTGATTCTACTTTTGGAATTCTCTATTCTGACAGCCACAATCTGGAGGGAGAATCTCTGGAAGAATTATCTGCAGCTGTTAATCATTTAGATTTTAAAGCTATTGCCTATACGCTTGTCACCCCTCTCGGCGATGAACTCCTGAGCGACTATTACATGGATCCATGGATGTATTTTCTAAATCCTTCGGATGTGGCCGTTGAAACCGTGAATGCTTATAATGACCCCCATCCATTTTTGGTTCAGCGTAACCTCAGTGACATTGTCGGGCTACCTGGCGTTTATTTTTTTGAATTTGCAGCAGGTGCCGATGGCGCCACAATCCTAGATGCGACGGCAGGAAGCGAGATAGTCTCTAGTGTTCCCAACTCGCATTGGGCAGCGGCAACAATATTCCTCCAAGGATGGTCACCACAGTCAATTCCAGCGGACCTGAAGGTCTATACGCTCCCGATTTATTGGACCAATGCGGCGGCCGTTCAGACACCGCAAGATGGAGAAACGCATGTTGACGCTTCCATTCCAATCCTTTTCGGATGGCCCCAAGTGAATGGTGCGCAGAACTACAGAGTGATGGTTGGATCATCTGTCGGAACGTCGGACATCTTCACGAGTGCGCTAATAAACGGCACCTATACACAAGTACCGCTCAAACCGCAAACCACCTATTACGTGCGGTTGAATACTCTGAAGGAGGGCATCTGGTATAGCCACGACACTACATTCAAAACGGGCTGGGGCATCGCCCGGATACAGTCTCCCACTAATGGACAAACAAACGTGGACGCGACTCACTCCGTTGAGGTCACCTGGAGTTCCGTGCCAAATGCACAGGCATATTACCTCTGGGTTGGTACAGCCGTGGGAGCCTCCGATGTCTACAATAGCGGTTCCCTGCCCACATCGACATTTTCGCTCTCCTTAAATCTGCAGGCTGGACAAACATACTATTTGCGCATGTTCACAATGAAATATGGAATTTGGGAATACGGAGACAGTCAGTTTTCAACACTGCCCGATCAATGAGGTTGCTCCATTTGATTCCAAAGCCTCTACTGGCCACTTTTTTTTGGCTTAGCTTATGTTGCTCGCTTATAGTTGCTCACCCGATGATGGCTGATGGGGAGCAAAAGCTTGGGGATTTAGAACCGATACAAGTGACGGCAGTTAATCCCGCAACTTCAGTTACGCCCCGGAAAGTGCAGCCCTTTCCGGTGCGCGGCCATGCTTCTTCGGGCGCAGTGCAGCTTCTCGCGCAATCACAAGTCCAATATGGTATTCCCACGGGGAGTGAGAGCTTCACAGGCATTCTCCTCTATCGCAGGGAGTCATTAGAGATCGCTTCATCGGACGCCGCTCAATTCAACCGAATTCGCGTGCGCTTTTTCGTCAACAATACGCAAGTATTCGAAGCTTTATTTGATGGACAGACACCGCCCGTCGCCTTCTCGATTCCCGTCGTAGACGGAAAAACTCTGACAATCGATTCCGATGACCAATTTGGGCTCGATTCCTTCTGGATCGTGAATGGAGAATTTAGCCAACGGACCATGTCATTCGCGTCAGCATATGTACTCCGGGCTGATGAAAGTTTTGCGAATATAACTCCGGAAGCAGAACAACTCTTTTTTCATGTATACAGACCCGGGAGGAAGGTTGTCATTCAACTCGATGTTAGCAGCCAGATTAAAGCAGCCAGAGGACGAGTGATTTTTGTGCCCGAACAAGCACAAGTTACATCGGTCGAAAACGAGTTCGATTTTGCTCTTTTGAAGAATGTCGGCGGGGAGCGAAATATCCTGCAAGGGGTCTGGCAAGTCCCTCTCTCATGCGGACCAGGACTCTTAACTTTTGAGGCGAAATTTGCAAGTTCAGTACTATATAGGCGTACACTTCGCATCGCCATCGTTCCAGTAAGCGAGACTCTCCGTAGCAATGAGAACCCCTTCGGGATTCATATATCTCAGAGTGGTTTTTCGATGTTACAGGACGACTTCGCGTATCTGTGGGGTGCCAGTTGGATAAGAATGTTCATCCGATGGCCCGTCACTGAACCATCACAAGGCCATTATGACTTTTCTCGTTCAGAACGTATTATTCGTTCCTACTTGTCACAGAAATTGAAGGTCGTGGCTGTGTTGGGGGAAGACTCGCCAAGTTGGGCAGGCTCTCCCGACACGGCCTATCGTGAGCCTTGGGAACAATTCGTCGCACACGTGACATCTCACTTTTCTGGCTGGGTTCGGGCATGGGAGATGTTTAATGAACTCGATGTCAAATATCAGAGTGCTCTCCGTAAGGCTGAAAAGGATTTGGACCTGGAACTCATAAAAAAGTCGATCGATGTTACGCGTCAGCAGGATCCTGGCGCCTTGATTGTTTGCTGCTCTACGGGGACATCGGATTGGCTCGCATACGATAAGCGCCTCCTGGAAGAGGGCCTTCTTGGTAAGGCGGACGTCGTCTCACTTCATCCTTATCGACGCGTTTCCCCTGAGGCCAAGCAAGGATTTTTCTCGTACCCAGAAGAACTGGGCGCGTTGAGTTCTCTTTTGAAATCATTCGACATCGAAAGGCCTCTCTGGAGTACAGAGGCAAATTGGATTTTAGGAGACAAGAATGGGCCTTATGTAACAACCCCGTATCTCAACGAACACACACAAGCTGTCTATATAGTACGCACGAATCTTCTCTCTCTATCGCTCGGCACACCTTTCTTCCTGCATATGCCCTTCTTTTACAGTGCGCGGCCCCAGTTGCATCTGGACACGCTATCTGCGTACGCTCAAATGGCCCGTTGGTTTTCTGGAACCACTCAGGTTGTTGAGTCAAACAATGAGCCTGAGATTGTGACCATAACGGGCAAAAAAAATGGAAAGATTCGTGGGGCAATGTGGACGAAGACCGGGGTCGCTTGCATACACTTAGCCGCCGACTATATGGCCAAGCTTTATGATTTCTACGGCAATCCACTTCCATCGGGGACTACAGCCGTTACCGTTACACAGACTCCTATCTATTTTGAAGGTGAAGCAATTAATGGCCCTCTATTTTCAGTCTTGAGCGCACCTCAGCAAGAATCCACAATGCCCATGGAAGGAATCGCTTCCTGGGGACGATCTGCAAGTTCTCACTATGTCCTTGAAAACCGCGGACTTCATGTAACTAGTTCTGTTACCCAGTATGCCAACCAGCTAGTTTCGGCCCCTTTTTCAGCTGAGGCCAACACATGCTATACCCTGGGAGTTGACATTCAGATTCTGAGAGGAACTGTGTCTGTTGTTGCAGTGAACGAAGCTGGCTCCAAAGAACATGCTGATCACGCCCTTCCGTTTTACCGCGTTGACAGCGATTGGCACCACGTCGAATATCCTTTTCACAGTTCGGATTCAGGTGACTTCCGGATTGTCATCCAAGACGGCAATTATGCCGCGCCCGCCGTTTCCGAGTTTGTTGTGAGTAATCCGGTGATTCAGAGATGTTCAGATACGCTAGATTAGATGTGGACATGATTCTCAAGAAGCTTCTAAATGGTCCAGAGATAGCCGCCTGAAGCTACGGAGCGCGACAAATGAGAGCAGTTCTGGAAGACATGAAGAACGGCGCAATTGAAATCTACGACGTGCCCACTCCAGAGCTCCGCGCCAACGGCATGCTTGTCAAAACTTGCTGTTCTTCCATTAGCGCGGGCACAGAACGGGTAAAAATAGAAACCGGTTCAAAATCTCTTTTCAAGAAGGCATTAGCACGTCCTGATCTAGTTAAGCAGGTCTTAGAGCACGCGAGGGTTAATGGTATCAAGGCAGCCTACAACAAGGTGCAAAGCAAGCTGGGCGAACTTTCTACGATAGGTTACAGCACTGCGGGTATTGTCTTGGCCGTTGGCGATGGGGTCACGGAGTTCGCCCCAGGCGACAGAGTGGCATGTGCCGGGGCCGGCTACGCAAATCACTGCGAGGTCAATTTTGTTCCCCGGAACCTTGCCGCGAAGATTCCCCAACAGGTCTCATTTGCCATGGCCTCCTTGACCACCATTGGAGCAATTGCCATGCAAGGGCTTCGCCAAGCCCAAATTGGGTTCGGCGAGACAATAGCCATTGTCGGTGCAGGACTTCTGGGAATTTTGGCGATTCAACTGGGGCGGGCAGCTGGTTGCCGCGTGATTGCTATTGACGTGAATCCGGACCGCGTGGATCGAGCAGTCCAGTGCGGTGCTCACTTTGGAGTGAACGCCGGCGATGCACGGTTGCCTGAGATCATTCGAACGTTTTCCAGGTATGGCGTGGACGCTGCGATTATCACGGCTGCCACAAAGACGGCAGAACCGCTTGAGTTAAGCGCACGTATTCTGCGCGATCGGGGGCGCATCATCGTCGTCGGCGACGTTGGCCTAGGAGTCTCGCGAGGACATGTCTACCATAAAGAAATATCAATTGCCTTGTCGCGCTCCTATGGGCCAGGTCGCTACGATCCATCCTATGAAGAAGGAGGGGTTGATTACCCTATCGGGTACGTCCGCTGGACAGAACGGCGCAACATGGAAGCATTTTTGGATTTGCTTGCACAAGCGTCTATAAATGTTGAACCTCTGCTTGCCGCGCAATATCCCGTGGAGCAAGCGGCGGAAGCCTACGAGAGAATCCGTGAAGGCTCCGTTTATACTGCAATACTTAACTACCAGGATTCTCAGCTCCCACCGACACCAATGAATGGGAGGAGTTTTAACGCCTACATCCCGATTTCTCGTGACGGGCGGATCCGAATCGCGTGTGTTGGAGCGGGGAGCTTCGCAAAGGGTGTATTGCTGCCAATTCTACAGAACTCGGAAAAAGGTCTCTTGTATGCAGTTACTACAGCTTCTGGTACGAGTGCTGAGTCTTGTCGCCGCTCGTTCGGATTCCAGAAGGCCACCACGGCAAGTGAGGCTATGCGCGATCCGAATACAGATTTAGTGATGGTTCTGTCACGCCACGATTCCCATGCAAGGCACGTCATAGAAGCAATCAATAATAAAAAGAACGTTTTTGTCGAAAAGCCCTTGGCGATTAGCCACGAAGAACTTATTGAGGTTGGTCGCCGGTACCGTGCGCAAGAGGGACAAGGGACATCACCCTTTCTGATGGTCGGTTTTAATCGAAGGTTTGCGCCATACGCCATCCGTGTTCGTCAATTTTTTGCGAACCGACAGGAAGCGATGGGTGTCATGATCAGGGTTAACGCTGGATACTTGCCCCATGACCACTGGAGCCAATCTCCAGAGAACGGCGGGAGGCTGGTTGGGGAGGCTTGCCATTTTATTGATTGGGCGAGATTCATCGTGGGCGAACCAATTCAGAGCGTATATGCCTGCGCTCTTCCGGATTCGGCGCGATACAATCGAGATAATGTCTCAATTATGCTTCGCTTCCGGGACGGTTCCTTCGCCAGTGTCCATTACTTATCAAATGGAAATAATGCCGTACCCAAGGAACAGTATGAGGTATTTAGTGAGGGAGGTATCGCACGCATTGACGACTTCAAATCCCTAGAACTGACCCGAGTCGGCAAAGTCGAACGTTTTTCTGGGCCAAGAGACAAGGGACATCGAAGCGAACTCGAATCAACCATGGAAGCGATCCTGTCCGGACACCCTTCGCCGATTCCCTTTTCCGAAATCGAGGAAGTCTCAGCCGCAACGTTAGCGGTGCTCGACTCTCTTGAGTCTGGCCTGCCTGCGAGCTTGTCATGCGATCGACTCGAGATCGATAGGAATTCAGCCGCGCCAGCGAAACAATGACGTTCTTTTAGTTTAAGACAGGCAACTGTGCGCGTAGTATACTCAAACGATGATACGTGACTTGAAGCTACAGTAGTGTTGCAGTAACTGATGTTACTGCCAGATCAGCAATCAAATGCTAGTGGAGCGATCAGGTGATAAGCCGCTACGTCCTAAACAGCCAATTGATGGGGAAAAGCGGGCAATGTCGATTCTGCGGGCTATTTTCCAAAAAGAATCCACTTCGAGAGCGAGCATAATGCCTTCTGGTAACCTCGATCGCCAGGTGGTTCCACTGCAGCGCATTCAATTATTTGGATGTCCCATCGATAATGTAACCCTTCAAGAGGCTACGGAAAGAGTAGAGGCCTTTATCCAGAGCGGTGTTCCACATCGCTACTTTGCTATGAACGTCCGGAAGGTGGCGGGTTTTCGTCAAAATGCAACATTGCAATCGATCGCCAACAACTGCGATTTAGTCACAGCCGACGGGCAACCAATCGTCTGGGCCAGCCGCTTGTTCAGGAAACCCCTGAAGGAAAGGGTCACCGGAATTGATTTGATGGAGTCTTTGATTGAATTGTCGGCGCGAAAAGGTTATGGCGTATTTTTCCTAGGAGCCCGCCCCGAAATTCTCGAACGCCTTCTTCACACGTACCAAATGGAATACCCGCATTTAGCGGTCGCCGGAAGCCGGGATGGATATTGGACAGTCGAGGAAGAACAGGGTGTGGTTCAAATGGTTCGTGCCGCGCGTGCTGATATTGTTTTTTTGGGGATGAGTTCGCCGGCGAAAGAGTTGTTCGCTGAAAAGTATTATCAGGAGATTAATGCACCTTTTCTAATGGGTGTTGGTGGGGCTTTCGATGTAGTTGCCAATCTGACATCGAGAGCTCCTGCTTGGTTGCAACGAGTTGGTTTCGAATGGATCTGGCGGGTTGCACAAGAACCCTTGCGCTTATCGGTGAGGTATCTAGAGGACGGATTTGGATTCGCATTAGCCGTGATTCATGAATGGCGCCGAAACGCTAGCCACTCCGATGAGGCTGCTTAGTATTATGGCGACTCCACAACTAGCAGGCCGACAGAGCTCTCATCCACGGGATGACCTCGGTCGCCGAACCTCGACGCGATTCTCGTCTATTTGGTCTAGTCGCTTTTTTCGAGTCTCCTGTTTGGTAATTTCTGACCTTGCGACGATTTTATTCGCACTAGGATCTGCAGTATTTATCCGTTCCCATTTTCTAGTTCGCATAGACAAATCGGTTCCGCCATTGGCCTTCCCTGTTCCCCATTATTTGCGGTCCCACTTCCTGCTCCTCTGGTTGGTGTTTATCGTTTTTCTTGCTTTCGAGGGCCTATACACTCAAAGGCGCACTTTTTGGACTGAAATGGAACATACCCTGAAAGCCACTTCTTTCGGCGTGATTACAATTTTGGGTCTGGTCACGCTCGCTCAGTGGGGACCACTTATTTCGCGCTTCACCATTGTTGCAATGGGCGTGCTTCTATTACCCCTTTTGCCACTCAGCCGATCCTGGGTTAAGCGACTGATGGTACGAACTGGGATCTGGTCCAAGAGGATTCTTATTCTAGGCGCTGGTCAGGCTTCATCTCTCTTGGTCTCCGCATTTCATGAGGATCCAGTTCTCGGATACGAACCCGTGGGTTTTCTCGACGATGATCCAGAACTTCATGGGACTTCGATTACGTTCGGAGAGCGGCACATGGCAGTGCTCGGGCCAATCGATGAGGCGGAATACTGGATGCGGCAAACGGATGCCAAAGACATCTTGATAGCCATGCCGGGAATGAACGAGCAGGAGCTACTGGGCTTACTCTACAGGCTCCAACCGGTGTGCGAGAGTATTTGTGTGGTTCCCAACCTATGGGCTTTGCCCACGATGAATTTAAAGGTTGACGCGTTCCTTCGTGAGCGAGTGTTAATGCTCAAACTGTCGAACAACCTAGCCAAACCCTGGAACATGTGGTTCAAGCGCGGCTTTGATTTAGTCGTGGGATTGGTTCTCGCGTGCCTGGCGTTGCCGTTGTGTGGTCTTATTGCGCTACTCATTCGCTTGGATTCCGATGGACCTGCCATCCTTGCCCAAGTACGTTTGGGTTTTAGAAACCGCACCTTTCGCTGTCTTAAGTTCAGGACAATGCATCTCGACAGTGAAAAACGCATACAAGATTTTCTTGCCAAGAGTCCAGAGGCCCGACAGGAATGGTCGCAATATGCCAAACTCCGCGTGCATGATCCACGCGTCACGAAAGTTGGACGATTGCTGAGACGCTGGAGCCTCGACGAACTTCCTCAGTTCTTGAATGTCCTCCGCGGAGAGATGAGTCTTGTTGGGCCTAGGCCATATCTTCCCGCAGAAACTAGACGTATCGGGAGCCACACCGCCATAATCCTCAGCGCGCGTCCTGGGATTACAGGCTTCTGGCAGGTGAACGGAAGGAACCATCTCACTTTTGATGAGCGCGTCAGCATGGATGAATGGTACGTCCGTAACTGGAGCGTTTGGCTTGATTTCATCGTGCTCGCGAAGACATTCCGCGCTGTCCGCCAGCCGGTATTCAAAAACTTTTTGGTCAATAATTGAGTGTTTTATCCATGTTTTTATTTTGCAAATCAGAATGAACACTGACTCAGCCCCCCTTTGAATGCAGTCCGTCCAGCTACCTGGGGCGAGGCCACTTGTCCCCCAAGCCTTTGGATGAGATTGGTTCGATATCTCAGCAAGAAAAAACACGAGAAAGTTGAATCAATGGAAATTCAGAACGGAACGCAGAAGGCGCTGACTCCCCGACAACTCCAGCTTATTCCTCTTGTGGCCGAAGGATTGACGAACAAAGAAATTGCAGCCAACCTCCATTTGGCTCAATTTACGGTGAAGAATCACCTGCGTCGCGTCATGAGGCAAGTGGAAGCTGTGAGTCGTTACGGCGCCGTTGATGTCCTACGGGCAAACGGCCAGCTCTCCCTGCGATAGACCGCGCTCCCTCGAGAAACAGGCTCACGGATTTCTGAATTTAGCCTGGCGTGATCTCTTGGCGCAGAGCCATCCCGAACTGCACAATTTCTCGCGCAACTCTTCGCGCACTCTCGACGCACACCATTCCCTGGCGCTGGATTTAAAGGTGCCGGCAGATATAGATTACCTTTTGTGCGTGGCTCGCTAAGGGAGTGGCCAAAATGAGCAAAGGTAGGGAGCAGCCTTCCGGTCCGAGATCCAAGGTGGTGTGGGTCGCAGGGGGAATCTCATCCGTACTCCTGTTCTTCATGGTGGAGAATATCTGGATAGACCCCCGGTTGAGGCACCGGACGCACCGCATACCGTCATTCGTGCCCGAGGCACAGAGTGGAACCTGGTATCTGGCATTCGTGATTGGCGCGATCGCATTGTTGTTCTTGATCGTATGTGTGGCGCTGCTGATCAAGGACCGGGAGACCCCCATTTGGATGAAACTCGGGAGTGGAATCGCCGTGATTCTTGTGTTGCTCCTGAGCGTGGAGTGGTTTCGCGTGACGAACGGACAACCTGGATTGCTCCGACTGTTGTCTGCCGGCAGAACGCACACTGTCACTCTGACTTGGCAAGCCAGCAGTTCACCCGTCGCCGGATACAATGTTTATCGAACTAGGACATCTGGAACCTATTACGTGAAGATCAATGCTGCCTTGGTTCGGGGACTGAGCTACACCGATAACTCAGTCGATAGCGGTGCAACTTACTATTATGTCACGCGGGCAGTAGACGCCCACGGCGGTGAAAGTCCCAACTCCAACGAGTTTAGAGCTACAGTTCCCTAAAAAGCTCTCCAGGAGAGACCTTGCCGCGTCCATTGCGCGCGTGGTGCGGTAGCGACGGCTCTCTCGAGCACATTTGCAAACGTCTAGGTCACTACCAGCGGACAGTCGTGGCTGCGGCGGACAGCGCGACGATGGACTGGATTTGCAAACTAATTCATGATTCGCATCGACAGACTCGAACTGAAATGGCAGCGAATTTTAGGAGCTACCGACAACCTGCATTGAACTTCACCGCTGGCCTCAAAACCGAGGGAGGGGCCGCTACCGCCGTGCGCTCGGTAACGAGGAAGGCGTGTGTGGACGCAAAGGCGGGTCGAAGGGGCAAGGTGATGACAGTCACTTTAAGGAGTGAGCGAAGTCACAACACGTGAGTGAGTTTAGTAGTTATATGAACGTACGCTCGTTACATTGTCCTCGCTCCAGTAAGTGACTTTTTCATGACCTTCCCGGATGGGCAGGGTATTTCCCCAGATGGCGTGATCACCGAGCAACTGCCGTTGCTTTGTATTCTGTCCTCCCAGCCCTCTCGGATCCGGTCCTCAGAGAAGGATCGGAATGAGTAAATTCAAGGATTCGGCCCACCTCACCCGCTTAGCCGGCGTTTTCTTACTGGGAGCAGTCGCCTTTGTGGCGCTGCGAGCTGCCGTAATACCTAAGAGTTTTGGCCGCTACGGCCCCTACCGCGGTGATGCGCTGCATGAAATCACCTCACAACCGTTGGCCTTTGCCGGTCACGAAGTCTGTGAAGGGTGCCACTCGGACGTTCTGGATGTCAAGTCAAAGGGTGTCCACGCCCATGTGAACTGCGAATCCTGTCACGGACCATTGGCCAAACATGCAGATGATCCTGCCACGGTGATACCGGTGAAGCCGGATGTCGCAAAGCTTTGTGTGCGTTGTCACTCGGAGAATATTGCTAAACCGAACGGATTTCCTCAGGTTGACGCCAAAGAACATGCGCAGGGCCAACCTTGCAACTCGTGTCATCAGCCGCACAGCCCTGGATTTGATGCGAGAGGAAAAAAGTGATGTTGAATCGCCGTCAACTCCTTCTCCTGTTGCCAGCGGCGGCCGTCGCGTGGGACTACGTAGTTGCGGGCACGCCGGAGGAAGCTCCCAACTACAAGATGTCGGATCACTGGTGGGGAATGCTTCTAGACATCACCAAATGCATCGGGTGCGGCAGTTGCGTGCGCGCGTGTTCGATGGAAAACCAGGTTCCCGACGGATATTTTCGAACCTGGGTGGAGCGCTACCACGTCGAAGATTGGCATATTGAAAGCCCGATTGTGGATTCGCCCGACGGTGGTAAGGAAGGGTTTCCACCGAGCAGGGAAACCGGTGGAAAGAACTTTTTTGTGCCCAAGCTGTGCAATCACTGCGCGGATTCACCCTGCACGCAAGTATGTCCCGTGGGCGCCACGTTTCACACCGCTGACGGTGTGGTGCTGATCGATTACAACTATTGTCTAGGCTGCCGCTACTGCATTCAGGCCTGTCCCTACGGCTGCCGATTTTTCCACCCGGAAAGGCATACAGCTGAGAAATGCACGCTCTGCTACCACCGCATCACGAAGGGGTTGACGACGGCGTGCTGTGAATCTTGCCCGACGGGCGCACGGCAATTAGCAGACCTGAAAAATCCCAAAGATCCCATTCATGCTTTCTTGAAAAGCCATATGGTGCAAGTACTGAAACCGCACTTGGCGACGGGAGCGAAGATGTTTTACAACGGATTGGACGGGTCGGTGCGTTAAGGAGACGCCACGGATGGAAGGATTCATGTATCCGAATGAGGTCGAGCTCCAGTGGAGCGTGTTGATTGTACTGTATCCGTTCCTGACCGGTCTCGTGGCAGGAGCTTTTATCCTTGCCTCGCTGGAACGCGTGTTTCGGGTTGAGGCTGTTAAGCCCACCTATCGTCTCGCGCTCCTCACAGCCCTGGCGTTTTTGATCGTAGCTCCGCTTCCTCTGCAACTCCACTTGGGACACCCGGAACGGTCACTGGAGATGTATCTGACGCCACATCGTGCCTCCGCGATGGCTATGTTCGGATTTGTGTACTTGTGGTACCTGATGGCGGTGCTGTTGCTGGAAATTTGGCTCGACTATCGCAAAGACATCGTGCTACTAGCCCAATCGTCGACCGGAATAAGGCGTCTGCTCTACCGGTTCTTGACCCTAGGCTCTTACGACGTCAGTCCCGGAGCGCTCCACGTCGACGACCGCGTGGGTTGGGTGATCACGCTGATCGGCATACCTTCCGCCTTCCTTTTGCATGGATACGTTGGTTTCATTTTTGGATCGGTGAAAGCGAACCCATGGTGGTCGACGCCGTTAATGCCGATCGTTTTCCTTTTTTCGGCAATGGTGTCGGGGATAGCGCTGGTACTACTGATGTATATGGCCACCTCGGCGATGCGGCGAAGACCCATTGAAATGAACTGTCTGGATACCATCGCTAAATATCTCTTCTACACATTTGTGATTGATTTCACGCTGGAAATGTTGGACCTAATCCACCGCATCTACGAAGCCGACGAATCGTTTCGCAGCCTCGACTTTATGGTGCACTCGCGACTGTTCCTGTCTCAAATCGTCCTGCAGATTTTTGTAGGCACATTGACTCCCCTACTGCTGCTGGCGCTCACGCAGCTCCTGAACTTCTCCGCGCAGACGCGCAAACGAGTTTATGGATTGGCTGCGACGCTGACGATGATCGGGATTTTTGCCATGAGGTGGAATGTGGTGATCGGCGGCCAGCTCTTCTCGAAGAGCTTTCTCGGATACACCACCTACAAGATGAACTTCGTGACTCGGGAAGGGATGTTACCCGCCATCGTTCTACTGATCTTGCCTTTCGTGATTCTCTATGTACTCATCAAGATCCTGCCGCCATGGCAGGACGAAAATGTCGAAGCCCTTCAAGCTGACGGAATTGATTAAGGAAAATTGACCCCTCTCGGAAGTCCCACCCGCAGCTAGGCCGCACAGACCGAACGTGGGGCGGAAGCTAATTCAAGGACCACTCCCACGCTTGCAAAAATGAATTTCAGATTTACCGTCTCTCCTCTCACAGCGAAATACTGGAGGAACGGGGCAGGCACTTGCTGCGCGGGGTGACATCGCTATCGATGAGTTGCGCGAATCGGGGTGGGCGGAGTGTCGACAGACCCACGTAGCGGGTATCTGGCCGGATCTGTACGTCAATCCTTCGGTGCGCGCAATGGGCAAGCAAAGTGCGGGATGAGCCCTGGCGCTGAGTGATGCCTGTCACACGGAGAAGTGATGTGGGTCATGGCTCGGAGTGTCGTAGAACGGATATCGAAGTGCAGTTGGGTAGAGGTGTGAGAGAGCAGGGGCGGGCCAATCACGTGGATCCGCAAGCGGTGGTCGAATGCGGCGCGAGGTGGACGACCATGGCAGGGCAAGCGGAGAAGCTTGAACAGGGGCTGGAACAGGTATTAGAGCGGTTACAGACGCTGGAGAAGCGCGTAGCAGTGTTGGAAGGGCTGAAGAATTTGCCGGCAAGCACAACCGTGGAATCCTACCTCGGCGTAAGCCCCAAGGAAAAAGCAAAACCGGCGGGATCAACCAGCGTCGTGCCTGTACTGGGTAAAGCGGTCCTGGCGATCGCGGGAGCGTACTTGCTGCGTGCCATAGCCGAGTCCGGGGCATTGCCACGCTGGATGATGCTAGTGGCGGGGATCCTGTATGCCGCCGGGTGGCTGGTGTGGGCGAAGCGAAGTCATCGAAAAAGCCATTTTGCGAGCGTGATCTTCGCATTGACCGCAACCATGATCCTCCCACCGTTATTGTGGGAAGGTACGGTCCGGTTTCAGGACCTAACTGCAAGCTTTGCGTCGGCGATACTGGTCGGAATGGTGGCGTTGTCGTTTGGCCTGGCCTGGAAAGAGAACCTTGTGGCCATTCCCTGGATCGGGACAGTGACGGCCGTCGGTACTGCGATCGTATTGATCATCGCGACGCACGAATTGCGCGCACTGACGGTAGGGTTGCTGGCAATGGCACTGATAACGGAAGTGGCGGCATGTTATGGGGGCTGGTTAAACCTACGAGTAGTGACCGCGCTGGCATCAGATTTCGCTGTGAGTTTACTGGGACTGGTGATGACCTCAACGGATGGAGTGCCGGCGAGCTACCGAGCGATGAGCGGAGGAGAGGTGAATGCGTTTTGCATTGCGCTCATGGTGATCTACGGCGGCGGTACAGCGATACGCGCGGTAGTGATGGAGCGGGAGCTGACGTTCGCGGAACTGCTGCAATCCGCGGTAGCGTTTGTGTTGGGGACATGGATAAGCCTTCGAGCCACCCACGGGACGTCGGCGGAAGGATTCGGAGTGGTGTTCCTAGTGCTGGCAATTGGGTGTTACTGGGGCACGCTGAAGAAGTTTGCGAGTATTGCGGCGCGAAGAAACCAGCGAGCCAGCGCGAGTTATGCGGCTTGCCTGGTGTTGGGAGGGAGCGTTTTATTGCTGAACGGAGACTTTCGCGTGCTTGCGTTGAGCGGGGCGGCGGTCGCAACGCTGGTTGTGTTTAGGCAAACGAAGCGCTTGAGCCTGGGAATTCACGTCATGCTCTATCTACTTGCTGCGGGACTGATTTGCGGAATGTTTAAACACATGGCAAACGCAATGGCAGGGACAGTACCGGCGTGGCCGACGTGGAGTTTGTGGGTCACGGCGGTGAGTGGACTAACAATCTATCTGCTGGGTTCGCGAGGCGCTGGAGAGAGATGGAAAGAGCGGGTTCTGTGGCTGGTGCCAGCGGCGATCGTGGGGAGCATGGTGGCAGCGATGGCAGTGGAAGCCGCTGCCCGGCTGAGCATGGGGGAGATAAGTGCGTCGAGACTGTCGATGGTGCGGACGGTAGTGACTTGTGCGATGGCGCTAGGCTTGGGATATGCAGGATCCCGGTGGAATCGCTCGGAACTGGGATGGCTGGCGTATGGGGCGGTTGGATTGGGAGCGCTGAAGCTGGTGGCAGAAGATTTGCGGTTTGGGAATGCGGGAACGTTGATGGTGTCGCTCTTGTTCTACGGATTGATTCTGGTGCTATTGCCGAAGCTGACGCGGTTCGGGAGGGTCGAGGTGTGATGGACTCGATCTTTGAAAGCCATTCGCGAGGCCGGGCGGAAAGTTCCGCAAGACATCGCCGTAGTGGGAGCCGGGAATGTGAACTATGCCGATGTCCTCGCGATCCCGCTGACAACGATCGAGCAAGACCCGGAGGAGATCGGAAGGGCAGCAGGCAAGCTGTTATAGACCGAGATTGAGTGGAAAAAAGGCATGAAGCGCAAAAAGATCATCGTGCCGCATAGATTGGTTGTACGCGAGTCTGCAGAGCGCCAACCGTCGAAACACACACGCGCTCCGAGCCACAATGGCAGATCGCATTCTGATGCGCGAGGCGCCGAGCGCGCACACCATTAATTTTCGCGAAGATCAGGGGAGCAGTTGGTAGCTAACAAAAGCGAAATTCTTGCTGTCCGGCGACCAAGACGGCACGTTGATTGTGCCCTGCCCGCCAAACAATTTCGCGAGTTGCGTGATTTTTCGATCGGACAAAGACATCAGCCTTAGAGCCACGTCCTTGTTTTCCGGATGACCCGTCACATCCCTGCCATAGGAGAGAAACACGATCCACTTCCCGTCCGGCGAGGGGTGCGGAAACCAATTATTGAACTCATCCGAGGTGATCTGCTCCTGGGCGCTGCCATCGGGTTTCATTCTCCAGATCTGCATTTGGCCGGTTCGCTCGGAATTAAAGTAGATAAACGATGAATCCTGGGCATAGTCCGGTCCGTCATCCAATCCTTTGGCGGTGGTCAGACGCTTTTCCTCGCCCCCTCCGACGGGAAGGGAGTAGATATCGAACTCGCCGGAGCGCTCGCCCACGATCGCCAAGGTCGATCCATCAGGCGACCAGCCGTGCCAGTAGGAAGGCGCGTTTTGCGTCACGCGTTTTGGCGTGCCCCCGGCGATCGGCAAGACGTAGACAAGAGACTTGTGATCCTCCTGGGATTGATCGCTGATGGCCAGCCATTTGCCGTCCGGGGAAATTCCGTGATCGTTGTTGCAGCGGTTGGCAAAACCCGTATCGATTTTCTCGGGGGTTCCTCCGGTGGGTGCAATCTTCTCGAGATGGCCGCTGCGGTTGAAGAGCAAATAACTTCCGTCACGCGCCCAATTGGGGGCTTCGAAACGTCCCGGTGCAACGTAAACCACGCGGCGGTCCGTCGATTCGATACTGATCGTTTCCAGGGTGCTGTAGAGAGTCGCTGGAGTTCCCGAACCCGGCACGCCCAGGCGCGCGTTCGAAAATACGGCTGTTTCCACCACCTCCTTTTCGTGAGAGCAAACTCCGATCCCAATGTAATACTCACCGCGAATATCCACGCGGATTGAACCACCCGCCACTTCCCTCTTGCCTCCGCGAGCGCCTAGCAGCATGGAAAAGTATTCACCGTGTTTTTCCAGTTGCAGCGAATGCGGCGCGGAGAGATTCGCCTGAATCTCGTGGGTTGCCGCTCCTTTCTCGTCGCGATACTGAAGTGAAGTCAGTCCCTCACCATGAAGGGCAACATCTACATAGGCGGAATCGGCGTCAAGCGACTGCCGGATCATCAACACAGCCTTGCGATGTGGATTCTTGCCTTCTCCAAGGAAGGCAATGTCGGCACTGATCTCTGCGTCGCCGGAAGCTTTTTTCCAGACGAACTGAAAAGCATCCTTGTTGAACCACATGTTCTCGCCGCTGCCAGCGATTGTGTATTTGCCGCTGGCGGGGTCGAATATCGCGGAGCCAGCCAGGAGGACGGTGCCAACGTCGCCGCTTCCTTCAAAGATTCCCAGCCGCGTATCCCCGTTACCCCGAACTGTAAAGCAGAGCGCGGTCGTTACCGCGATCACCAAGGCAACGAATAGCTTGGTAAGAGACGAAAGCCATCTTGTCGTCGAATGCATCACTGCACCCCTTTTTCGGCCAAGTGATTCAAGCGTTCGGAAACGTTCAAGAGCGCTCGGCCATCATGATACGCTGCTTTCCAGATGCGCCCTTTCACCGCTTCGGCCGGCTTCCCGTCCGCATCGACCATTTCATAGACGCCGTGAAAGTCCGGATCAATCTGATACTTGCGGATGAAGTCCCACTGCAGTTGAAAGGCCTTGAAGTACACGTCCGACTGCGTTCCGTAGCGTTCGTGCATGAGCAGGAGGGCGTTCAGCCCTTCAAACTCCACCCACCATTCCTTCAGTTTGCTTTCCGCTGGGCCGGCGGTGGTGCCGTCGCGACAAAAACCACCGAGTTTTTCATCCCAACCATAGTGCAACGCGTGATCGACCAACATCCGCGCCATTCGCTCGGTGCGAGGATCGTGGCCATGACCCAGGACATCTTCCGCTTCCAGCATAAGGTAAGCCGCTTCCACATCGTGGCCGTAAGAATCATGATCGGGAAACGCCTGCCACGCGTTCGTGAAGTACAAGTTCATTGCGCCGGGATCGACGCTGACCTTATCGCGAATGATCACCAGAAGTTCCTCAATTCTTCGGCGGAGCAAATCATCTTTCCACACTTCATAGAGTTGCGAGAATGATTCGAGCAGGTGAATGTGCGTGTTCATGGATTTGTAGCCGGAGGGAAAGAGCGACACCGGCATAAATTCGACGGTTCCGGTTTCTGGGTGCGCCTCGTACGGATGGCCGTCGCGCGTCAGATACTCAAAGTAGCCGCCGTTTTTGGCGTCGTGCGCATGTTCCTCCATCCAGTGAAATCCCTTTTGCGCGAATTCCAGAGCACGCGGATCCTTGGTGGCCTGGTACGCCGAAGCCAAACCATAGATGGCAAAGCTCATGCCGTAGAGCTGTTTCCCGTCGGTGTAAAACGGGGAAATTTCGCCAGATTCCGACAGGCCCCAGTAGAAACCACCCTTCTCCTTGTCCCATAAAGTGCCCGTCAGGTAGTCAACTCCATGGGCGACATAAGGCAGATACTGTTGTTTCAAATCTGGCCGGCGCATAACGATTTGGGAGGAGACCCAGGTCATCCGTCCTTGGAATACAGAAAACTTGCTCTCTTTGCCAATAGGCTTCCACTCGCGAGAGAAATTGGAACGGAAGCCCCCATGCTCGTTGTCAAGGGCGCGAGGAAACCACACGTCGAGTATGTCTCTGTTCAGGGTGGCATCCATTTCTGCAGCAAACTTAAGGTAAGTTTCTCGGGTGGGAGGCAGATAAACGAGGGGATCCGGCGCTGGAGCGGATTGAGCGAGCGCAAAACCAGCGAAAGTAACGGTCAAGCCAAAAAGAGAGAGCAACGGCACGATAAATTGCAGCTTAAAGAAATTCATGAGAGAACTCCGAGCTACTGAGTTTGTTGAACCTACATGACCAAGACATTCGTTCTTGGGCATCCGAATCCCGAATTTAGACCACAGCAGCGGTGCCGGCATGGAATGCCCTCTCCAAACATGCAGAGTGCCTATGGCTCTGGCGGCAAAAGATTGCCTGTCAGAGTGAATCCGCCAGGGTCTTTGAAAAATGCGCGTTTTGCTTCTCGCAAATCGTTCAAAGCAAACAGTCCCTGACCGCTCACTTCCTCAGTCCGAAGAAAAGTGCCCGTACCAGGCAGCGCCCTACTATTCACGATAGACACACCGCGGCCACGACGCAGGGAGATCGTGGCTATGCCTGCATCACTCTTCGCGCTGCGGCCTTCGAAGCGGTCAATCGAAATATCGCGAAAGTCCTCGCATTCAATCCCATCAGAAAAATATTCCGGTAGATCTGGTTCCCAATCCAAGCGCACACCGTGAATCTGTATGCCGTCAACGAAGCGAAGGTAAAGTGCAGGAATATCGTGCTTAAAAACGGCGCGGGCCAGATTAGCGGCCGTCCAGCGAAAATCAAAATTCCCGCCGGCGAGTTCGGCGACGTTCTTGCGTGGCGCCCGGATCGTAAAACGAATCTGATCAAGGGTGATGCCTTTGAGCCAAGCTTTTTCGTCGCCGTACAGCACCATTCCCGCCTCGGCAGTTCCGAAAACATTGGTGAAATGCACGTCGTGCACTTCGGGTGACTTTCCTCCGGCCGGCGGCCCTACAGCGATGAAGATGGGCTCCGCTTTTCCCCACCAATGGCCCGTAAAGAGGTGTGTCTCAATAGCGATATTCGAGAAGGAAAGATTCGCTGTCGTGCCGCTGCGCTCAAAAATGCCGATACCACGATTGGAATGAATCGTCAGGTCAGAGAATGTGGCCCAGCGGGTGTTTTCCAAACGGATTCCCGCGGAGTGAGAGACCAAGGAACAATTTGTAACCCCGACGTCCTCGCTTCCATAAAACGCGAAATCATCGTCTCCCGCCGCAATGTCGCAATCGGAAACATGGACGTCGCGGCAGCCGAGGCAGTCGATGCCATCGTTGTTCGGCAAGAGTGGGCTGTTCACGATGTGGATGCCCCGGATGATCGCTTGATGGCTCTGATTGAGATGAACGGTCCAATTCGGCGCGTTGCGGAAGGTGACGTCGCGAACAAGAATGTGATGTGAATTAGTAAAGACGATCATTGTTCCAGGCCGCCCCGCGTCTTTTGTTTCCACAGGCCCGTCTCCCAGTTCCAACATGGATTTCTGGAAGTCCTTCCCTTGACGAGTATATTGCGGATCAAAATCCATTCCGAAGTGTGGGTTTTTGAAGTCGTAGAAGATATCCGCATTCCCGTCGATGGCACCCTGGCCTACAATGGCGATGTTTTCGGCATTGCGGGCAACAATAATGCCGACGAGATTGCCTTCTCCGGTGCTGTTTTCACCATAAACGTGGGCAAATCCAAACGCAGAAATGTTGCTGTAGTCGGAAAGATTCGGACTCCCGAGAATGACTGCGTTGGCCTGAAGATCGAGAGTTACATTACTGAGGAGTTCAAACGTACCTGACAGATAGACTCCCGGGGGAAAGAGAACACGACCGCCCCCCGCTTCATTTGCTGCTCGAATGGCTTTCTCGATTGCAGGCGAGTCCAACGTTTTGCCGTCTCCCACAGCTCCGAATTCGCGGACGTTGAAGACCTTCTCTGACGGAGGCGCCGCGCCAGCGCTCGATCTGCCGGTGGTAAATCCGGAAACTGCCAGCCAGAGGACCAGGAAAATCACTGCACGCGTTCCCTGCCAATACGAAACCTGGGGTTCCACTGCGTCAGCGTGCATCTCAATGCCTCTCATGGGTGGTTCAACACCTGGTCAGCCGCGAGAACCAGAAACATGTAGTTGGAGGAACCGCCGCCGAGGACGTACTCCGTCTGCTGCCACAGATAGGGGAATTCCTTTAACTCCGGAAAGTCTGGCCGGATGAGCGCAGTTCCGGAGACGACTCCTCCTGGGATGTACGTCCAATCCGCGCGATTGAAACCGTAAGCAACCGTCGCGGAGCGCGAACCCACACCGGAAGCAAACGAGGCTGTATTTTCCCCTGGGTGGACACCCAGCAGAAAGTTCAAGGCGTTGAGGAGATATTCGGAAGAGACGGAGTTGGGAAAACCGCGATGCAGGTAGTATTGCTCCACTCCAAATCGTTCAATTTGCCACCCCGCACCCCAAATGAAAGGTTTGTACGGGACGCCAAAGGGAGTGGCCGCTTGCTTGTCGCCAACGGACTGAGAGAATTGTGCCGCTGCGTCATTCAGCTGTTTGAGGAATTCCGCGTCGGGGATGCGATCGGCAACGCGAGCTATGCTCCAGCCCACACGATCGAACTGGGCAAGAATCTGCTTCCGGTTGTCCAGCAAAACGGCCATATAGTCCTTCTTACCTGTGGTCAAGAATAGCTCTACCGCTGCGGCGATTTTTTCACCGAAGCCCTGGCCGACGGAGTGATCCTCGATCCAAGCATGTTCCGCAGCCTCGACGCACTCCTTTGCAAAGGGAGGATCCATGGTTTTGAGAACGCGTCCGGCCGCAGCGAGAGCCGCGACTCCTTTGTATTCATGGGCCGCATTCTGCTCAGTAAAAACCCATCGATCATCGTCGCGCGCGGAATGCGTAGCGGTCTTTTCACCGGCCTTCAGGGAAGGGTCAAAATAGAGGTTGTCCGTGGCATTCGAAGTGTCACCAATCATGGTGTACTGGTGAAGGCTGGAGCTGATGACGCCACGATAAAAACGTCCGAGATTCTTGTAGCTGGCAAGAATCGTGAGGGCACCGTGCTGAACCTGCTGCAGAGTATCCGGCTTCCCGTCGGGTTCGTGGATTTTGACAAGGTGATGGGCCTCGTCGACGGAAGTGTCGTCGTAGTCGAGACGGAATAGTTCATAGGCGCTGGCAAGAATGGTGACTTCGTCCGCTTGGGATTCAATACGGAAGTCATCGTCCCCGGCATCATGCCAGCCTCCTACGTTCAGGCCGGGAACAGTTTCGCCCGATTTATACTTTGTGAGGGTGGATGGCCCCTGAATGTAGCCATCGAAGTGATTGTGATCGATGGGAGCCATCCGCGCGTCATCCAGATGGCAGGCACCGTGCCAGACGCGGTATTGCTCTTCCACGCGCATGTGACACATCTGAATCGGAAGAAAATGCTCAATGACAGGTTGCCAAATTCCCCTTTGAAAGACAGTAGAAGAGATCTGAAACGGTTGAGAAACGGAATTGCCATAAGCCACTTCGTAAATCCCCGGCTGGGTAACCTGCGAAAAGTCGAATTGGAGGTAGTTGTAGCGGAGAAACTTTCCCCACGCCTTGGGTTTCGCGGAGGCAATTTGTTCCGATCCGCCGCCCTCCGAGATTCGCCGTACTGTTGCGGAGCCGTCCGCCGGATCGCTCGCATCCAGTTCGATGACGGCGATTTTCTTTTGTAGAGGATGGTAGCCCACTTGCGATACGTGTACCACGGGTGTGTATGTCCACCCCGGGAGCGCATGCGGTGAAATCAGCCAGTCAATCGCGCTGGTAGTCGCGCCGGCAGGAACGAGCGAGCGAACCACGAACCATCCATTGTTGTGTTTGTTGCGACCATCCAGAAGCTGAATATCCCCGGTGCGGCTCTCAATCAACATGCGTTGAGAATCCAATTCCGGAGTGAGCGAGAGCTTTGGACCGGACGCAAATGGCAGCGGTTCAACGTCGCCATCTTTGGCGACGACTTCCGGACCGTTCGGTTGACGAGGAAAGATTCCCGATTGGCCGCCAAGATACCAGGAGTGACCGAACAGCGCGCCCGGGAAAAACTCCATGTTGAAACCGACTTTTCCAATGAAGGCAGCGGGCAAGGGCTTGTCGAGATCCACAATGATGCGAATGTTTTGGCCTTCGGCACGAACGCGAACGCGATAAGTGAAATTGAGATGGGGATAATCGATAGGATTGAAGCCGGTGCGATTGCGTTCGGGATCAGGGTAAGAAAGCGTGGTAATAATTTCGCCATTGGCCTTGTCGACGACGCGCTGGTCTTGCTTTGGCATGGGTTGCCACTGGCCTGGGGTGGTGTCCAGCCGAAGATCTCCGTTGGTGGCAATGCGCACGCCATTCAGGATGATGCTGACTCCGGCCTGGTGGCCCTCCGGATAAATGTCCTGAAAGGACATGACGTTCAGGCCAGGCATCTCGAAGTATTGCTTCTCATTTAACAGGAGCGAGGCAGAGTTCTGCTGAGCAGAAGCGGAATAAACAGACACGAGAAAAAAGAGGAGAGGTAGAGCAAAGACCGAGAATACCTTCATCTGGATTCCTCAGACACTGCGAAGAAGTTCGAGCATCTTCCGGTCCAACTTGTGACCCTTGAAATTTTCGTACTGTACGTCTGCGCGTTCGCTGTCCATCACGCCGAAAGCACCACGCAGGTTCCACAGGGAATTACCCCAGCCTGCTTGTTTCCACACAGCGAGACAATCCGTCATCCACCCAAGGGCAATATCGTGCGGTGTCTTGTTAAAGCATCCCCACTCGCCAACGTGAACCTGCACGCCTTTTTCCGTGATCGGCGTGTAAAGGTCGACATACTCGCGCTGGAGTCTGGCTCGGTCCCACACTTGTCCGTGGTCATCGGTAAGCGGCCAGGTCGGCGGATTGAAAGTTTCGAACTCGTCCTTCGGCACCCACGTAGCGGTGTAGTGGCTCACGGCTTTGGGCTGGTAGCCACGCGTGCTCTGGACGAGTCCCAGGTTCACGATTCCGACAACAGGTGCCTGTCCGATGTTCATGCCATCGGCGAAGATCAGTCGGTTGGGATCGATTTCGCGAATGGCCGCTACGAGCGTGTTGACAATTTCCACATAGCGGTCTTCGAGCGCGCCTTCATAGGAACGCATTTTGGGAGGCTCGTTGATCAGGTCGAAGCTGAGTTCTCGGTTGGGTTTGCCTTTGTATCGCTTGGCGAAGGCTTGCCAGTGGAATTTGGCGGCGTTCAGCGCTTTTTCGCGTTGAGTAACGGTGCCGGTAAAGAGGTCGGCGGGTTCCAATTCTCTTTGGTTGATGCAATAACCGGGAATGCGATGGAAATTGATATTGATGTGAATGCCATGCTGCTTGCCTAAATCAACGGCGCGATCGATTTGCTTCAGGGGCTCCTCACGGATTACGGACCAATCTTCGCGGCTGCCCCAAACCCAGTAAGAAAGGGGGAGGCGAGCAAAATCGAAACCCCATTCCGCCATGGTCTCAAAATCAAATTCGTCGAATGCCGGCCCATCATGGGGATGGCCTGGCCAGGCAAATCGTCCCTGAAGGTTGAACCCTCGCCAGCGGGGGATGTGCGTTGCTGTAATGTCCTCGGAAGGAGAGCTCACCGAACGGGAGAGTAAAGATTGATCTGAGGTTCCCGCCACAGCGGAGAAAACCAGAAGATCTTTGACGAACACTCGACGATTCATGGAGGGTTCCCCCGGGTAACCCGTGATTATATGCGAGCGCTGTGAAAAGCGTCTAGATAATCGTTTCTGCACGGTCTTGAAGGAAGAGGGACGGGGGCTCGCAAGACTTTCGCGGCGCGTTACCGGGGAACCCGACACTAGGTAATTGGGAAGAATAAGCGTTAGAATATCGAGTAACGGATAGTCGAGGACCGGGTAGAGAGGCTGCTACCCGATGGCACGAAATGGAGTTCGGTCCGCCGGGGGGTGGCCGAAGAGAGACTCGTGATGATCGGTGCAAAACTACCCCGTTCCAAACGTAGTGGAACTGTGACGCTGAAAGCTGTTGCTCAGTACCTAGGGCTGACCCCGGGCACAGTCTCAGCTGTGCTGAACAATACCAAGGCCGCACGCACCATTCCCGAAAACACTCGCAAGAGAATCATCGAGGCTGCGCGCCAATTGAATTACCAGCCCAACTTTCTGGCGCGCTCCCTGCGCGTGAAAAGAACATTTACTGTGGGCGTCATCGTCGAAGAAATCGGCGACACCTACGGTGGATCGATCGTTGGCGGGATCGAACCCTACCTCCGCGACAATAATTTCTTTTTCCTTACTGTAGCTCACCGTCATGATCCGAGGCTGCTCCAAACCTATTCGCAGTTGCTGGCCTCGCGCGGGGTTGAAGGGCTGATTACCATTGATACTTCGATTGACGAGGAACCCGACCTGCCGACGGTTGCGGTCGCCGGCCACCAAAAAGTTGAGAACGTAACGAATATCATTCTGGATCACCGGCGTGCCGCAGAACTCGGATTACTTCATCTCAAAGAGCTCGGCCATGAACATATCGCTTTTCTTCGCGGCCAGCCGAAGAGTTCAGACTCGGCTGCCAGGTGGGAAGCAATTCAGGAAGTGGCGCAAGAGTTTGACATTCAGATCCGGCCGGAACTCGTTTTGCAGCTCGAAGGAATGGAATCTACTCCTGAACTTGGTTACCCCTACGGAAAGGCTCTGATCGCTCGAGGCGTTCCGTTCACGGCATTGTTTGCCTATAACGATATTTCGGCAATTGGCGCAATGAGAGCATTTCAGGAGGCAGGGCTGCGCGTGCCGGATGATATCTCCGTGGTGGGTTTTGACGATATCTCGATCGCCTCGTTCTCCATTCCGGCGCTAACCACGGTGCGGCAGCCCCTGGAGAAGATGGGAAGAATCGCAGCACAGACATTACTAGATCGGATCGAAAATCGGACGGCTTTTGTTCCCGAAATTGCCGTGGAACCGGAACTGATCTCACGCAGATCGACTGGTCCTCCGCGCAAGTTGTAGTTTTCCCGTGGGTTGCAAACTCAAGCGTTGCGCCCAAACCAGCTGCACCCATGAAGATGTGAGCTCGCTAACTCCAAAGACGATCCCAAGAGCGTTCATGATCCCACTGCGGTGTCGGCTCGAAGTAGCCTGAGCCGGGAGCCAAATGTTGGCGGACCAGGTCTTCGTTAAGAGTTACACCCAGACCGGGACGGTCCGGGACCTCGATCCAGCCATGGTTCACAATGGGAGTCTTGACCCCTTCTTCGATAAGTGCGGACCACCAGGGCACGTCGAGAGAATGGTTTTCGAGGGCAAGAAAATTCTGAGTTGCCGCGGCGCAATGAACGCTGGCCATGCAACCGATCGGTGTGCCAGCATAGTGCAAGGCCATAGGAACGCCGTAGTCTTCGGCCCTATCTCCAATCTTGTGGGTCTCCAGAATTCCGCCCGAGGTAGCCAAGTCGGGTTGAATCTTGCCGACCGCGTGATTCTCACAGAGCACCTCAAAAGGCTCTTTTAGATAAATATCTTCGCCGGTGAGAATCGGCGTGGGACTTTCCAGGGAGATTTGCTTTAGCAGGTCCGTAAAAGTCCACGGGATCACATCTTCCATCCACGAAAGGTTGTACTTTTCGTAGGCCTTGCCTAGGCGGATGATGGACTTCACGCCCAGATGCCCCAAGTGGTCCATGGAGAGCGGGATCTCCATGCCGACGGCGTCGCGGACTGCGGCGACATATTGTTCCAGCATGGCGATACCCTTGTCCGTGACTTCCATCGCCAGGAGAGGGTGGGGAAGTTGGTGCGGCTTCCATTGTTCAATGTCCGTAGGATTGGTAACCGTGCCGGGCGTATCCGCCACCATTTCGATGCCTAGATCCATCTTGAGCCAAGTAAGACCCATGACTTCCTTACGTTCCTTCATGCGCTGCGCGTAGACTTTGGGATCGTTGGACTCTGTGGTATCGGCATAAATGCGGATTTTGTCGCGAAACTTTCCTCCACCGACCATGGCATAAACGGGTGCGTTGTAAACCTTGCCGGCGATGTCCCACAAAGCCATCTCCACGGCACATACGCCCCCACCCTGGCGCGCGTGACCGCCGAACTGTTTGATCTGCCGAAAGATTTTGTCGAGTTGAAGGGGATTTTCTCCGACGAGCCGGCTTTTCAGGAAGAGCGCGTAGGTGGGACTCGCGCCGTCGCGCACTTCGCCGAGGCCATAGACGCCCTGATTGGTGTCCATGCGAATGATGGGGCAAGGGCTGGGGCCCGGCTTGACGATCGTGGCCACACGGAGATCGGTGATCTTGAGAGTTGAGGGACTGGAGTTCGTATTTACACCTTTGGGATAGGCTGCGACGGTTTCTTCGGAAAGGAGGCTCGCTCCGATTGCCAGCGCAGAAGTCTTCAGAACATCCCGACGGCCGAACACATTTCCATTGATTTTGCTCATGGAAGGCGATCCTCCCTAACATTTGTGACACAACTTCTTGCCAGCAACCACTCTGTTCCTTGGTCAGTCTCGCTGACGAAGATTGTCAATAAGCTCGATGGCCATTGCAATGTGGCCAAGAATATCGTTATGCCACAATTTAAGAGGTATCCTACCATTGCCGCGGCATAGGGAGCATGCTAAATTGCCTCCCGTCTGAGCAACTCGGTGGATCGCGCCCTTGGCAGAGTGCGACGAGTTCATTCGAGGCTACCTCGGATTGCTCGCAGTAAATCTCCGCAGCAGTGGAGTTCTTCATGGCCGACGAATCTCGCAGTGGTTCCGCACAAATCCGTTTGCTCCTCTTTCTGACCGCGCTTTCGATTTGCCTCTTCCTTCCCCGCTTCGCAAATGCTCAACTCCAGAGCTTCACCAAGCAGGACCTGATTGATTACACCGCTTCCAATCCATTCGATCGTTTGCCCGATGGCCGGCCGAAAGTGCCCGATGCGCTCCTTGAAAGAGCACGCGATCTCTCCGCTGAGGATATTTGGGCCACGCTGCAGGAAAAGGGATACAACAATCAGTTCGCGGACGGATTCATCATACTTAAGCCTGGCAAAACCATGGTCGGGCGCGTTTTTACCGTGCAGTTTATGCCCGTGCGCAAGGATGTGGAAGGCATTGCAGAGAAAAAGGCCAAGGATAAAGGAATCCCCCGCCTGACGAATCAGACCGCGATCGACATGCTGCAGCCGGGTGACGTGCTCGTGGTGGACCTGTTTGGGAAAAAAGTGGATGGCACCATCGTCGGGGACAATCTCTTCTTTTACGTAATGACCGCCACCCATAAGGGTGGGCTTGTAGTCGACGGCAGCGTACGCGACCTGGATGGAATTTCCGAAATCGACATGCCCGGTTACATTCGCGGCACGGATCCCACGCCCATCGGAAACGTGATGCTCACCGGCATCAATGTCCCCATTCGGATCGCTGGTGTCACGGTAATGCCGGGAGACCTCGCGGTTGGAGATCGCGAAGGTGTGTACTTTATTCCCCCGCAGTTCGTGAAAGAAGTTCTGGACCGGGCGGATGAAATCCACATCCATGACCAATGGACCAAGAAGAAGTTCGCGGAGGGAAAGTACAAGTCGAGTGAGATCTATTCCACGCCGAGCGATCCAAAATTGAAGCAGGAGTATCAAGAATATTTGAAAAAGAGTCTCGAAGAGCTCCGCAAGCAACGCGGTTCAGACCAACAATAAAGAGGAGAACGCCATGTCAGAATCCACAGGGAAGGAAATCACCCGCCGCGGATTTATCAGCAAGGTGGGCCAGGGTCTGGCGGTGGCCAGCGCCGCCGGGGCATTCCTGAAGAATGCCGCGGCACAACAGCCGCTGGTGGTCCCGGATCCTCCCGGAAAAAAACTGGGATGGGCCATTGTGGGGCTGGGTAGCCTGTCTATTTATGAAATCCTGCCGGCGTTTGCAAAATGCGAGAAGTCCAAGCCGGTGGCATTTGTGAGCGGCCATGCGGATAAGGCGAACAAACTGGCTGCGCGGTATGGAGTCAATCCGAAGAATATCTACAACTACCAGAATTACGATTCGATCAAAGACAACCCGGAAGTCGACGTCATCTATATCGTCCTTCCGAACAGCATGCACGCGGAGTACACCATCCGCGGGTTCCAGGCGGGCAAACACGTTTTGACGGAAAAGCCGATGGCCTGCACGCCAGCAGATTGCCAACAGATGATTGATGCCGGCCGCAAAGCCGGCAAGAAACTAATGGTCGCCTACCGTTGCCGATACGAGCCTTACAATCAGGAGGCCATTCGCATCGTGCGATCAGGGTTACTGGGGCCGGCCCAAATCATTGTGGCCGATGCCGGGTGGAACGCCACCAATCCGGATCAATGGCGGCTGAAGAAGGATCTTGCCGGCGGTGGATCGCTGATGGACATTGGCATTTACGCCCTCAATGCTTCGCGCTATCTCTCGGGCGAAGAGCCCACAGAAATCAATGCGATGATTTACAACTCTCCTGGTGACCCGCGATTTAAGGAAGTGGAAGAGACCGTTAACTTCCAAATGCGTTTTCCGAGCGGAACCATTGCGAACTGCACCTCGAGCTATGGATATTTTCCGCAAAGCCATTATCGCGTCGTGGGAACGCAAGGGTGGCTAGATATGGATCCAGCGACCTGGTATCGAGGTTTACGCATGAAGGTCGGCAGCAAGAATGGCATCGAGGAAAAAGAACTGCCGGTGCGTGATCATTTTGCGATGGAGATGGATCACATGTCGCAATGCGTAATGGAGAACAAAGAACCTCTCACGCCAGGGGAAGAAGGACTGCGCGACATATCGCTGATGATGGCGATTTATGAATCGGCCAAAACCGGAAAGACTGTGAAGGTCTAGGGCCTAAGGCGGAAAGGTAGAGTGTTTGCGTCGGGCTGAGCTGATCACATCCCTAAACGTCGCGCACAGTCGTGCATGAGTTCTGCCTCCCAAGCGGGACGCTTTGGACTTTCGGTGTGCGTTCTGTCGGAAGGGATTCTCCCAGCGAGGTGCAAGAAGACGGCTGCCGAGTGCTTGTAAGCGGGCACCGGTTCGCGGAAGGCGACGTTACCCAGGTACTGCAAGGCGTCGGAGAGCGCAAAGTAGTTGGGATCGGCGGTTTCCCAGAGGCGGTCGCGCTCGGCAAACTTCTCAGGAGAAAACGTCGCCAGGCCAAGCAAGTAGTCGGACCCATATTCAATCATGTTGATTCCCAGGTCGTTGCCCGTATAAATGGAAAAGTCTGGCCGATGAGCATCGCGAAGCCCCAGACGCTCGAGCTCAATCAGCCGATTCAGGGAGGAATGTTTTATGCCTTGGATTTCGGGGATCTCCATCAAGCGAAGAAAGGTCTCCGCGTCAAAGATCTCCCCATTCGGGGCGAACATCTGTCCGAGCTCGAAGGCTAAAACGATCGGATACCCCTGGCAGGTTTGCTGATAGACCGCCGCTTTTTCCTTCGCAGACTTTCCGTGGAGGCGACTGGTCTGAAAAAGGATTGGCGTGCCACCGTATCCCACGATGGTATCCATCTGCTGGCGGTAGAGTTCAACCACTCCGCCGGATTGCTCTTCGATATATGCTCCCGCGACAAACGGCACATCTTTGCCGAGTGCTTCCCGGGTCCACTCGAGCACATTACGCTTCTCTGGCTGCGAAAGAAGATTCACGTATCCTGTGTCCATGTTGACGGCGTTTTTCAATCCCGCTTTGTGAGTGGCGAATAGATGTTTCTGAAATGCATCGACGGCAATGCGACCATCACCTTCGAGCGGAAGAAGGGCGGCCGCAATGCCCTGTACTTTGCGATGCAGTCGAGCTCGATCGAAGAGCGATGCCATGCTCATGGTCGTTTGGCCTTCGCCGATTTTAGTTTTGCGGCAAGTTCGGAGGATTTGTAATGGTCGTCCAGTGGATAGCAACCAGACGGCAAACCTTTGCGTGGCGCGGTGGTGCAGTCACTAAAGGTTCGGCAGACCAGACGGCGTTGAATGGGCCGGCCTTCGGAGGCGTCAAGCAGCAACTCAGGATAGGAGAGAATCATGCGACCTAGTCCAACCAGATCGACCCATCCTTCGCGAATGGCGGCTTGGGCGACGTGCGGTAGAAAATCTTGAAGATAACTGTAAGCCGAACCCATTACGATCAAGTGGGGAAATTGGGATTTCAACTCTCGCACCATTTTCATTTGTCGAGCTACGCCGAGGAGAGGATCTTCCGGTGGCTGGTATCCGTCCGAAGGCGGATAGAAAGCTGGGCGCTGAATATGAGGATTGTAGTAGGGGCTGCCAGCCGTGAGGTTCACTAGAGGAACCTTGAGTTCCTCAAGCAGCGCCAAGAGTTGCTTTGTCTCCGAGAGGTCCATCTCCGTTGGACAAAGCGGGTTGACCCCGAAGCCCCAGTGATAAGGGAGCAAGTGGGAATGGGGCTCAGGAATTCCAGGTCCCATCTTTCCGGGGGAAGTTAACTTTGGATCCGGCCGGTACGGCACGGTGTCAAACGCGGACAGACGTACGGCAATGCCAATACCTGGCACACTGGTGCGAATCCCTCGGACAACTTCCCGCAAGAACCGCGTGCGATTCTCGAAGGAGCCTCCGTATTTCCCTGGCCGTATGTGCGCACTAAGAAACTCGTGGCCCAAATATCCATGGCAGTGCTTAATGTCGACGAAGTCAAATCCCAAGTCCCGGGCGGTTCGAGCCGCCCGATGAAAGTCCGCAATGATGCCATCGATCTCGGCGTCCGTCAGAACAGGCGAATCCTCTGACAGTCCCAGTTTGGGGTCAAGGATGGGATGGTGATAGAGAATCTTTGGCTCTGGCCGATCGTGAACGTTCGGGCGGCTGTAGCGGCCCGAATGGGTCAACTGCAAACCGACCAGGGGCATGGCATCTGAACCGGTCGACTGTCGATGGGCTTCGAGCAGGGCGGCGCGTAGGTTCGCAAGTCCGACATGGGTGTGAGGCGCTATCACTAATTGATTGGGATTTGCGCGGCCTTCCTGCGAGACGGCGATGGCTTCGCCTCCCCAAACCAGGTTCGCGCCGCTGCTCCCGAATCGCTGCCAGCGACGCAGGGTATGTTCGCTCGGGTTGCCATCCGCAAGACCGTCCCAACCTTCCATGGGCTGAACGGCGATGCGGTTGTGGAGCTCGAGTCCGCCGCGAAGAAGTGGCCACCGCAAGGGAGATTCCGGACCTCGGAGCAACTCGGAATCACAGGGAATGGTTACACCTAGCGCCTGCAGATGGTCCTGAAATTGTCGAACGTCCTTGACTGCGCCGAGCCGCAGAATTGGGATGGGACTCATGCGCGGGACTCTCGTTCGGGCGATACCGCCGACGCAGTGGCAGAGAACAGATTCGTCCGGATCAAAGGAAGCCGCCTATTCGCCCCATGGGTGGAACACAGGAAGATCATAGTATCGCTTCCCGGGTCGACGCTGGACAGAATCTCAGTTGCATGTGGCCTCCGAGACCATGTCACTGACGAGAGGAGGGAATGGCACTGCGACAAACTCCTCGGGAAGCCATCTGCTGTATCTCGAGCAGCCTAGTCCAGAGGTGTGAGAGATCCGCCAGGAACACAAGTGGTTGACTGTGCGGAACTGAACAGCAAGCTGCTCGGGCGATTGATTAGCATCACAAGCTGAATTTCCTAAGTTCGCAATCGCCGAAAAATTCTGCTTCTTTGAACATGGTATCCTGAGCTCAAGCCGTTCCGATTCCGCGAGGCAATTGAAAATCGAAAGCGCACCTATTGCCGAAACTGATCACCAGGTGGCGCCAAGTGCAGCTCCACCTCGAACCTGGGGACGCGTCGATCGTAATCGTCTGCTCATCTGGGTTGGCATCTCGTTCCTCATTCCCGGGGCTGTTCTATTTGCGTTGCACCAAGCCCTGATTCTGAATGGCTCCGTCTTTACCATACAGAGGGAATTGCCGACGAAGGCCACCGCGGCATTCTTCGTTTGCCTGGGAACTTGGGTGGTGTCCCGGATGGAAAAGCGGCCTCTTGCCGATTACGGAATTCCACTCCGGCAGGCATTCGGAAAAAGGTATTGGGAAGGCTCGCTATGGGGATTTGTGACCCTTTCGGCGATCCTGATTATCCTTCGCGTGACCGGCCACTTTCGAATTGACTCCGTTGCTCTCACAGGAAGAGCGGTCTTCTTGTATGCCTTTGGTTGGGGCCTGACATTTCTTGCCGTGTCTTTGAACGAGGAACTCGCCTTTCGTGGCTACTGGCTTTTCACCACATCGAGACGGATTCGCTTCTGGCCGGCGGCGTTGTTTCTCTCGGCCGTGTTCGGGGGGGCCCATCTCGGGAATCACGGTGAAAATGCGCTCGGCGTTTTGCAGGTTTTCGCGACCGGCTTACTTTTTTGTCTGAGCATTCGGCGCACCGGAAACATTTGGTTTGCGATCGGGTTCCACGCGGCTTGGGACTGGGCAGAAACTTTCTTCTATGGCACGCCCGACAGCGGTCTGCTCGGCGTTGGCCGGTTGTTGAACAGCTCCGCCGTGGGCCCAAACTGGCTGACGGGTGGGTCGGCGGGCCCCGAGGGCAGCATCATCGCGTTCGTGGTTCTGCTTGCCTGCGCAGGGTTGATTCATCTTCGATTTCCGGAGGCAAATTACCCGGATCGCCCTGTTTAGGGCGATCCGTTTCGCTCGCGCCCGTCAGTTCGCACTTTGTGCGAGCTTGACCTCTTTTTCCGTAGATTTATCCGCTACCGCAGCATTCGAGCCGCATGTGCCGTAGTTCTGGACTAAGCTTTGAACGCGAAACGCCGGCGTGCCGGAGCCTTCCTTGGCGACCGCTCCCTTGAGTTCGACGCGCTCTCCAGGCTGAAGCGAAGAGCCTTTAGCGAGAATCATGTACGTGCGATCGTCCTTTTCGTTCTTTAAGCTCAGCCCGTTCAACACCGACTGCGTGCAACCGATGACGGAGGCTTCCGAACGGGCAGCGGCATGGTGGTGATGGACGAGCAGCGCGATCCCTACGGCAGCGCCCGCTGCCACTCCCACTCCGATCCCGATGGCTTTCCCGGAGCTGGAACCGTATCCGCTCGTACTTCCTGTCCCACCCGTTCCGGTGCTCCCCGTGCCACCCGTACCTCCGCCCCCATATTGAGCGGATGCCGTAGCAGCAACCGCAAGACAGAGCAAAAGAGTCCCAGCAACTTTCGAGAATGATGATGAAAGCATCGTTTTTCCCTCCCTAAATTCCAGCGCGAATCAGTTCGCGCTGGTTTCTTTACAATGGGGAGTGTGCGGTCGGTAGGAGAAAGAGTTGTCGCGAAGAGGCTAAAGGCTCGTCATTTTGAAGTCACAAATTTGCTGCGTATCTTCTGTGATTTCACGCAATGGGGGAAAGTACGGGTTTTCGAAGGGTTGATGTGAGGGTCTCAGGTGCGTACGGTCTGGGCCGCCAGGTTCGAAAAACGCGCCGCACGAGGCAAATTGACCAGAAAAGTAGTTCCGTCGGGGGATGTCCCCTCTAACGTTACGGAGCCACCGTGGTCGTGAATCACTTTGTTAACGATGGCGAGGCCTAAACCAGTTCCATTCGATTTCCCGAAGCTCACGAAGGGATCAAACAATGTGTTTCGGATCGGCGATGGCACTCCGCCTCCATGATCCGTTACTCGAATCTCAAACGACTCTGGCAACGATTGAATATCGATCAGGATTTCGCTTTGTGCCTGCGTGGACGCTTCGCAGGCGTTCAGGACGAGGTTGAAAAAGGCGCGTTCTATTTTTTGCGGATCGAACATTCCCGTCATTTCGCCGGATGAACGGATGGTGACGGTGCGCCCTCTCAATTCCGCGCGCGCGCGGACTGCATCCACAGCATGGCGAATGGTCTGGTCGATTAACGCGGATCGCGGAGAAATGGAACCTTCCTGCCGTGACAACTCCCTCAAAGAGTCCAGCAGGTCAGTCATCTGTGCTGAAGCGGTTTGGATTTCCCCATAGATTTCGTCACGATTGAGCTTCAGTTTCTCCGCTTCATAGAGGAATTCCGCATTGGCCACCACTGCCGCCAGATAGTGACGAAGGTCGTGGGAGATGGAGCTGGCAGCTCTGCCGAAGGCGGCGATGCGTTCTGTCGCGAAGCGGCGTTGCTCGGAGATCAGCAACTCCCCACGCATTTTGGAGAATGTCTCGCCAAGTTCAGCCACTTCGCTACTGCCTCGAGGGTTGATGGTGTAGGTGTAGTCACCTTGCGCGAGCGCTCGGACACCCGCAACCAAATCGTCGAGGGGGTGCGTGATCGTCCGCGACACGAAACTAAGAAGCAAGCCAGCGAGCAGGATGGCCGAAAGACCGAGAAGTAAGATTGTGCGATTCAGCCGCGCAAGGAAGGCGTTGGCGGGCTGCAGAGACATGAGTACGTAGCATTTCACGTTGGACGGTGCACCCGCATGCAGCAAGACCGTGTCCGCCTGGTAGGAATCACCCCCCAAGGTTATTTCGCGGGAGCCGGCAGCGGTGTCCCAATCCAGGCGAATCTTCCCTTCTAACTCAGTTTGTTGCGGTGAAGAGAGCGTGGACGCAATGATCTTATCGCCCGTGGCTAGAACGATCTGGCTGCCGGAGGCCAGGGCGAGTTGTGCCGCAACGGTAGAATCGATTTGATAGCCGACGGCAATGAGGCCGACTTGTCGTTGGTCATTTTCACTGCCCACGAAAATCGGACGCAGAAACACACGGTAAAGCTGGCCGTTGCCGTACCACCAAGCAGCATCTTCTTCCTGTTCGATGGATTTCTTCAGGTGCGCTTCGGCAAGATGTGCATCCCAACCGGGTTTGGATACATGAAATGCGAAAACCTCTCCGTCCGCGCCAGAAAGCACGAAAAGCTGGCTGCCTGCCAGCTTCCAGAATGGTTCCGACGCATCTTGGATTGTCCGCGCATGCCCCAAGGGCATCATCGCCTTGAGCGTCGGAAGTTCGGCCAACAAGGCCGCGGTGCGGGATAGTTGCAGTTCGCGTTCCTGTTGAACATTTTCAAACGCATGGAGGGAGGCATCGGTGCTTTGCCTGACTCCTTCGGCAATAGCGGATCGGACGGTATGGCGGACAACGAGGAGGAGCGCTCCCAACAAGGCACAGATAATCAGGAGGGTGGAGATAACGAGCTGGGTGCGTAATCGCAGGCGGGCCATGGACCTCCGGGCTAGCGGACTTCTTTCTCCGGGGCGTGGGCCACAGCGCCAGGCATGAATTTGTAGCCGGAGCCGTGCATGGTGAGGAAATAGCGGGGGTTTGCGGGATCGGGCTCGAGTTTTTGCCTCAGGCGCAGCACGTGGTTATCGACGGTCCTTGTGGTCGGGTAGTTTTCGTAGCCCCACACCTCGTTCAACAGCTCCTCTCTGGAAATAACTCGAGCGGGGAAATTCGCGAAATACTTAAGGAGTTTGAACTCCTGCGCGGTGAAGCTCAGGGATTTTGAGCCGCGCGTGGCGACCATGCTGGTGAAGTCGATGCGAACTTCGTCAAAAGCCAGAGTATCGTGCTGAATACCTGAGACTATTCCACCCGTGGTTTCCGACGGTTGGGTGCTTCGGCGCATGGCTCGCCGCACACGTGCCAAAAGTTCCTTGGGACTAAACGGCTTGGTCACGTAATCATCGGCGCCAAGCTCCAGCAGCAACACTTTGTCTTCCACTTCATTGTTGGCGCTGAGCACAACGACGGGGACTCTAGCGGCGTGAGCTTTGAAGGCGCGGCAAACTTCTTTTCCGGGCATACGCGGAAGCTTCAGATCCAATACGACGACGCTGGGGGTTTGCTTTCGAAAGCATTCCAGGCCCGCTACGCCGTCCGCGGCAATCTCGACATTCAGACCATCAGCCTCGAACAGGCGCTGGAGAGTGCGCTGCATTGGCCGGCTGTCTTCCACCACTAATACTGTTTCCATGCAAATCCTTTGGACTGGACAGTAGTCGTCCGGTCGAGCAAGTCCCCCATAGCGAGTCGACCGATTCTAGTATACCGCCGCCCTGCCGCGGCAATCGTCTACGTTCCATTGATCGCGGCAGGGCAGCCCAGCTAAGACGGGTAAAGGCTTAGTGCAGAAGGTTCAACGTATTTGTGGCGTCGTCCACGAAAATGACTCCGCGGCCGGACTCCACGATGAGACCAAAGAGCGCGCCCGAACCCGGTGGCATGCCGGAGTTGTCGAGCAAGGTCTTGGCGATCTGCGCTCCCTGGGGAGTGATTTCGGTGATGAATCCGTCGCCTCCGTTGACGGTAAGGATGTGGCCACCCTCGGCGACAGTCAGCCCAAGCGGACCGTTCAGACTTCCTCCTGTGGTAAGAGTTTTACCTGTGCCTGCAGACCAATTGCGGGAAAGAGCCTGCGAAATTACCGCAATGCGATTGTTGAGAGTGTCTGCCACGTAGAGCACAGGTTCACCCTGGCTTCCCCATCCATTTGCGCAGTCATCCACATCCGCATCGCTGCAATTCGAGCTGAGTCCGACACCGGTTGGTCCAATCACCAGTGCGGCCGGATCGGTGCGCTCCGCGAAGCCCGAACCGATAACCGTCATGGACTCGATCCAAGGCATCTGCTTCGCGGAAAGTCCGAGATTGATGCGCACGACGGTACCCTGGTTGACCACCGAGCCGTTCGCCGCCACGGAACCATTCAGCACGTTGGTGACAAAAAGGGAGGCCTGGTCTCCTGCGTCAAATGCCGTCATGTCCCACGGGCCGTTGATCAGCGAGCCGTAAAATGTTTCCACGGGAGTGCCTGTATTGTCGACGACGATCAAACATCCGGCTTGTGCGGTTGCGGATGTTCCGTCCGAAGTCGGCAAGCTGCCCACAATAACCCATCCGGAGCGAAGGACAACCAAGGCGGTCGTCAGTCCAACACCGCCAGGGCAAGGGCCAGGTAGTGCGGCAGCAGGAATCTGAGCAAACAGGCTGACCGAGCCGTTGGGGGCAATGTCCACGATCGTCGTGCCGGTTCCTTGCAGATTGGAAGAATTATTGAAGTTGCTCACCAAGATATGCCCTTCCGTCAAGTTTCCAATCGTGCGCTTTACCTTTGCTACGCCGTATGGATTCACATCCTGATTGCCAGGAAGTGTGGATGCAATGGTGCTCACTTTATGGAGATTCTGGAGCACGTTGTCGTTGTCTGCTGCGTTGGAATACGAAGTTGCCACCAAAACGGTGAGCAAAACAAAACAGAGCCGGGTGATAGCGCGTGTAATTCCTTGCATCTAGATCTCCTTTAACTTATTCGGCCGACATCGTGAACCCACGTAGGGCGTCGCGGGAGGATGTTCGGCGGATAGCCTGGTGGACAGGATCGAGGGGTCAACACTTGTCTCGGGGCGAAACACGTTGGCTGGTATTCGAGTCTGTCCCGGGGGTAAAGATAAGGAAATCCAATAGGTACCTTGTCAGCGGAGTGTCCGAAGATTGTCAACAGTGCGTAAAATCCACGATCAACTCCATTGCATTGAGTTCCACCCAGACGGGTGCCGGAAGCCAAGTGGGAGGATTTGATGAAAGGGCTCGCGAAAGATTTTACGGGTGATCGTACTGAGGGTTCGGTGGCGGAACGTACTCTAAGCCATACTTGTTTTTATGATTGGGCGTGAAATTTGGGTTTTCCAGGATGCGAATCTGCCCTAAATCACGCGTCGAATTCGAGATTGTCACCACACGCGTCTGTCCCTTCAAGGATTCCGGCAAGCTCCGTTCGTACCAGACATTCATCTGATAACGCCCGTCCGGAACGTTGGGAATCATTACATTTCCGGCGCGATCGGAGAGTCCAAAATAGAAAGTATCGACCGACAGGACGACGGCGCTCATCTCTGCGTGAATGTTGCAAAAGAGAAAACTAACACCCGGTCGGTCGAAGAGCACGGAACGTTTCGTTCCCGCTTCATACAGACCCAGATCGAATCTTCGTCCATCGTAAAGGGAAAAGATATTGTGGAAGAAAGGGTCCTTGTTCGGAAATTCAACCATGGTGCCTAAAGGGACGATGAGAACGTGCGGCTCGAAAGTCTTATTTCGTTGCACCAATTGCGGAAGCTTATCGGCAGGAGCGGAACCGTGGGGAACCGCTTGAGCGCGGTCGAGGGGAATGAGCCATACCGCAACATTGGAAGCGTCCGGCACTTTCTTCGATGTCTTCGTCATGTTCGCTGTTTCGGCTTCCGTAAGGACGACTTTCACGGAGACCGGTCCTTCTTGCGCGCTGCACGGTACCCAATTCGTGCAGCCCACTAGAAGGAAAAACCAAGCCAGGAATTTGAAAGTCAGTTTCATTGAATCTTCCACATCAAAACATATACCCCAGACTTATACCAATCTGGTTGGCGATATAGGAGCTGGCATCCAGCGGGGAGGTTTGCAGCCGCCGGTATTCCACGGAAAAAAGCACATCGGAGCGGACTCGATAAATGAAATTTACAAAGGGGCTCAGGTTACGGGAAAGTGAGCCACCATAATAATAGGCACTCGCGGGGAATGCTCTCAGTTCACTGGCAAACGGGTTATCTTGCCCGTACGCAAAGTTGAGTTCAAAATTGGCCTTTGGCTTGTACTTCAGCTGTATCCAGCCACCCAGGGAATCGAGGCCATGGATTGCAGTGGCTGGATCTGTGAGGGAACCGGTGAGCAGGATACATTGGCCGATTCCTCCGCCCAGGCCCCCGACGGCCCGGCCACGATAAAACTCCCCGCTTAGATCGAAGAAGTTTCCCAAGGGAAGGATCACATCGGTCGTGCCAGCCCAACCGTCGAGGTCTCTGCCGTACCCCCAATTTTGGCGTGCGTAGTAGCCTCCGATTCCGACCGTAAGATCTCTTCCAAACGCGCGCCGGCTCCAAGCAATTCGCGCCGCATAGGCAGGCTGACCTGACTGCTCGCCCACCGTTGGATAGCGGTAAACGTCGTAGGGAACGTCTCCGGTGAGGGAATCCAGAATGCCGGCTTGCAAAAGAAGGTTGGAGTTGTCGGAAAGCGTCAGGCGATGTTCAATGCGGATTTGAGGGGTCCAACTCCATAGATTGCCGGTGTAGGAGAGTGCGGGGATGGCAATGGAGGACAAGGTCGAGGGAGAAAGTGGTGCAAAGAAAATGGAATCCTGTCCCGCAATGATGGAGGTGTCTTCCCAATCCATGCGGATGGTGCCGGTGCGCAGTCGCATGATTCCAAATGCAGTGCCGTTCGGCGTACTTGGAAATCCACCGGCAAAATCGAAGTTCACGCTCGCGCTCGTACGGGCGCCGGCGATGTCTGGTCCAAAGGCTTCCAACCCGATCTGCGATTGCCGGAGTGAGCCTGAAAACGCGCCTGATGTTCCTGGCGTTTCCGGCGCAGTCGCAATTTGGGGAAAGTCCAGATTGTCGACCGAGCCACGCGTAATGGCGGTGTTGAAGAGAACGAGTCCGGAGAGGCGCACGCGGTATTTCGATCCGCTTTCCACTTTCGTCTGGCTCTGTTCTGTGATTTTGTCATCCATCACACCTTGGTCGTCTTCGAGCTTCAAGACGCGATCCTCCAAAGATGCCTGACCCTGCGTTGCCATAGAGGGCGCTGAAGAGAGAGATGAGGATGCTGGTGCAAAGGGAGTCGGCCCAGACGCCGGACGAATGGGGTTCGCGTTTGCAGCCAGCTGTGCTTTCGTCTGGCTCAACTCGGCGCGAAGTTTATCCGTTTCGAGCAGAGCGTGTTCCTGAGCCGTGCGCACCTCACTCATTTGGGAGTTCAGCGTTTGCACCTGCGACTGAAGCTGACGCACCAAGGTGGCCAGCGACTTCAAATCCGGTTCAGAATCCGACGACGCAGAAGCCGCTACACTCTGGCCCTGCGCCCACGCCGGCGACAGGAATAAGCAGCCTATGGCCAAGAGGAATCTGGAATGGAGTCGGGAACACCGATTGATTTGCATTGTGGGCCTCCTTGGCTATCCGTGGAGTTTAGATTCCGGCGCGTCTCATTTGGAGAGCTTGCCCTACTGATATTGCGTCGCGGAGAATGAATTGCCGTCTTTGCGAGTGCTTGCCGTTCTTCCACAGGCTTCCTGCGAATAGCGTTTTCCTCAAACGAATCCAGCGCATTTCGTCTGTGTGATCACCACTACAGGACCGCTTCGGTGTCCTTTTTTCCTCGCTGCGCATCGGCACTCGCAAGACCTGGGGTATTGTTCTTCACTCGGAACTCATTGTCGAGAGCGTTCTGCGGGGGACTCCCTGTAAGACCCTCTAAGCGGGTGCGCGGACGACGGTGCAGTTGGTGCGGGTGCCCACGCGGCCGAACTCAGCTCACAGTCAAACCGCTAATGCATAAATTCATCCGTAGAATCAGGAAGGCCTTTACAAAAGGGCTTTCCTAAACTAAAAGCGCTTAGCAGAAAAAGGGTCTTTGCAAGGTGGGCAGGCGTTTCCAAACGGAAGTCGAGCCGTTTTCTGAAAAAACTGACGTACTGGCGAGCGCCGGTGCAACTTCGCCTCTTGGGTGAAATCCTCCGGGAAACGCTCATCCAGATAGGGGATTAGCTCGTATTTTCTAGCCAAACACAGGGGGAAGAACTATGACTGCATTTCGTTTTACAAGTCGGCACGTCCATAGCACAGCGAAAACGGCACAACAAATCCGGGGTTCGCGTCTCCTCGGCCTCTTTCTGATCGTGCTCCTGGCTGGGGGTCCGTCCTGTGCTGGCGTCACCGCTAGTATTTCAGGAACCGTGACGGACGCCAGCCGCGCGGCCGTCGTGGGAGCCACCGTGACGGCGACTAACGTAGAAACAGGAGTGGCCATTTCGCAGCAAACGAACGGCCAGGGCTACTATTCCTTTCAAGCCTTGTCGCTCGGGAAATACACCATTGCTGTGGAACAGAAGGGATCCAAAGCCTACCGCCAGACAGGCCTGGTCCTGGATGTGAACTCGACATTCGCATCCCGCGAGCGGACCGCCCTATGACAACCTGGTTGAATTCTTCACTGCCTTCTCCACAATCAGCAGTTCGCCAGCGATCTACACCAAGAACAGACTACCGTACGCAGAGAACTATGAACTTTCCATCGAACGCCAGATCACCACGTCGGACTTGCTGACCGTGAGTTACGTGGGAACGCAAGGTCATCGACTACTGGCTTCCGAGTCCGCCAATCCGGGCAATCCGGCTCTGTGCCTTTCACTTGCGGCGGAAGGCTGCGCACCAGGAGGGGAAGGCGGCATTTACATCCGTCCTGACGGCTCCTACGTGTTGGGGACTCGCTCCCCTTTCAGTGGAGTGGCTTTGCCTGCCGGCACAGTGGTGAGTGGTGGAACGGTCCTTCCCGGCGGAAAAGTGGGAATCATTCCCTTTGGGAATAACTCGTATTTCATTTCCGGAGCGTACTCGGCGTACAACTCGGCCCAAATCAACTGGCGTCATACGAGCGGCCGACTCCAAACGCTCATTGGATATACGTTCAGCAAGTCCTTGGACAATTCTTCCGGTTATGGGGAACAGTACAATCCCATCAATCCAAGGATCAGCCGCGGACTCTCGGCGTTCGACAGCACAAACAATTTTGTGGCCAGCTACGCCTATACATTGCCATTTGACAAGTTGGATGGACCAATGAAACTCACCAATGGATGGCAAGTGAGCGGCATCACCCGTTTTGCCACGGGCCTGCCGGTGACCTAGTAGAAACCGACGACCATTCCCTGCTCGGGACATCGTTCGGCGGCCCCATCACGCTGCCTGTGGACACACCGAATCTTGTTGTTCCGCTTCAAATCTTGAATCCTCGGACGTCACCGGGAAATTTCTACTTTAATCCCAACTCCTTTGCCTCCTCCGCGATTGGCACAGAGGGGAATGCCAATCGTCGGTTCTTCCATGGCCCGGGAATCAACAACTGGGATTTCGCCCTCATCAAGAATACGCAGCTCACCGAGCGCCTGAACTTGCAATTGCGCGGAGAGTTCTACAACGTTTTCAACCACGCGCAATTCCTGACACCGAGCGGAATCATGCCGGCCTCGAATTTTGGTCAAATCCCGGGTGCGAGAGACCCGCGTATTGGCCAACTTTCCGCGAAGTTCAACTTCTAGGAAGGTACGAGGACTGTGCATCGAATGATCCTCGGGGAGGCTCTCTCTAAAGCCTCCCCGAATGGCTTGTTGCCTGAGTGTGAGGAGATGGGTCACGCCGCGCGGCACCACCACTCTTGACGGACGTGAGCGTTTAAACTCTCTCGCCCCTACCACACGCTCCAGGCACACAGCGAATGACTTGCTCAGGACAGAATGGATCGCCAAGTTCGATTCTGATTTCCGAGCAAACTAAGTCGGTGGTATCGTCTGACTGCTTATGCCCAGGAAACAAAATCTCCTTTCCGACCTGCCACCACAATTCCGTGCGATGGCCTCGAACTCGATCAACCGTAGATTAGGAAACAGCATTAGCAAGTGGAGGGTTTCGACAAGCGCGGTCTCTGGGGGCAGCCTTATGTCAAAGCTGGTTCTATTCCTTGTTCTCGGGTCCAGTGTCGCGATGAATGCCCGCGCGGATGTGCATGTGGAAAAAGTTGAATATAAGGGCTGGCGCCATTGCTACCGAGTTAGCAATGGTGAAGTCGACCTGGTTGTGACCAGTGACGTAGGACCGAGAGTGATTCGATTTGGATTCGTTGGCGGGCAGAATGTCCTGAAGGAGTTTGTCGAGCAGCTCGGCAAGAGCGGCGAGGAAAAGTTTCAACTTCGCGGTGGCGATCGCGTTTGGAAGGCTCCGGAGGATCCCGTTGCCACCTGGGCCCCCGACAACGTCCCTGTCGAAATCACGGTAACCGCGAATGGACTGATTGCCAAATCGCCTGTCGAATCTCTGACGAATCTGCAGAAAGAGATTGAGGTGAGAATGGCTCGCGCAGGAACGGGGGTGACGGTCGTTCATCGGATAACGAACCGCTCACTATTTCCGCTTGAATATTCCGTATGGTCGCTAACGATGATGGCACCGGGAGGAGTGGCCATTACCGGCTTTCCCCCGCGGGGCAAACATCCGGCAAATCTGGAGGCCACCAATCCTCTGGTCATGTGGGCATACACAAACCTGTCAGACAAACGCTGGACATTCACGAAGAAGTACATGGCACTGAAACAGGATCCGAACAACAGCGAACCGCAGAAAATAGGAATGTTCAATCCCGATACTTGGGGCGCCTATATTCTGAATGGCGAAGCATTCGTGAAACGCGTTCCTGCCTATCCTGGGGAGACCTACCCGGACTTCGGATGTTCCTTTGAGGAGTTCACCAATAACGACTTTTTGGAAATGGAGACACTCAGTCCACTGACCAAAGTTCTTCCGGGAAAGACGGCCGAACAGGCCGAATATTGGAGCCTATATGGCAACGTTCACGTCGCAGCACTCACGGATGAGGCGATCGATACGGCCATCCTGCCTTTGTTGCGCGATGGGGCGAGCGCAAATTGACTCCATCCGGCCACATTCTGACCTTCGCTGAATTTGAAAGTGGACGCCTTCTCTCCCTCGGATTTACAGATCTCCTTATCATCGTTCTGTATTTTGTTTTGGTTCTCGCGCTGGGTCTGTACTTAAAGCAGTTTGCAAACACCACCGACGAATTCTTTATGGCCGGCCGGGAGATGACCGCCTGGGTAGCTGGACTTAGTTTTATTTCCGCAAATCTGGGTTCGCTCGAAATGATGGGCTATGCGGCGGCCACGGCGCAGTATGGAATCCTGGTCGCGCATGCCTATTGGATCGCGGCAATTCCGGCGATCCTATTTCTATCCCTAGTTATGCTTCCGTTCTACTACATTTGCAAAACCCACTCCGTGCCTGGCTACCTGCATCTTCGGTATGGCGAGGGCGCACGCTCGCTGTCAGCAATTTCTTTCGCTGTGATGACCATCCTGATGAGCGGCATCAACATGTATTCCATGGCCGTGATCATGAAGGTGATTCTAGGGTGGAATATTCATCTCAGTATTTGGGTGTCATCGTTGACGGTGGGAATTTACGTGATGTCCGGAGGATTGTTGTCTGCGATTTTCAATGAAGTTCTCCAGTTCATGCTCATCTGGCTAGGATGCCTGGTGATTCCCGTAGCCGGACTCCTTGAAACTGGTGGTTGGAACGGGATGGTGCGACGAATCGCCACCGCTTTTCCTGGCCAGGATTTTACGCATCTGTGGCGATCGCTGGGATCGTCGGCTGCGAACCCCATGGGGATTCACTGGACAGGAGTAGTTTTTGGTTGGGGAATTGCGATTTCCTTCGGCTACTGGACGACGGACTTTTTGGTGGTGCAACGCGTGCTTTCGGCCAAGGATCTGCGCTCCGCGCAGATGGGGACGATCATTGGAGGATTCTTCAAGCTCCTGGTTCCCCTCATCGTGATCTTACCCGGATTGTTGGCTCTTGGTGTGCTACCGTTCAAACTGGTTCCGGAAACCATGGCCGGGGCAGCCGGCGCGCATACGTATAACGAGGCTCTTCCCCTGATGTTGGCCCGTTACTGTGGGCCGGGGCTGCTTGGGTTAGGTGTAACTGCGTTGATCGCGGGATTCATGAGCGGTATGGCCGGGAATGTAAGTGCCTTTGCGACGGTGTGGACCTACGACATTTACAAGCCGCTTCTTCGAAAGCAAGCAACGGAAGAACATTATTTGAACATGGGCAGATGGTGCGCCCTGCTGGGAGTAGTGGTGAGTATCGGCACCGCGTACCTGGTGATGAATTTTTCAAGCATCATCGTATACGCCCAGATGCTGTTCGGATTTTTCATTGTGCCGATGTTTGGCACAGTGATTCTCGGAATGTTATGGAAGCGCACGACGCCTGCAGCGGGCTTTTGGGGATTGCTCGCGGGGATCGTCTCCGCCGTGCTGCTGTGGCTGTGGGTGAAGATGGATCCATCGGCGCTCCGGTTCGTCGCATTTTCGCAGGACGCGAAGGATATGGCCGAGAACGTCTACCGGTCGATGTGGACGCTGATCATCAATCTATTGGTGACCGTCCTGGTAACCTTGTTTACGCGACCGAAGGCGGAGGAAGAACTCAGAGGATTGGTCTATGGACTTACTCGCATACCTTCCATGGGACGACTACCTCTATTCAAGAGGCCGGTCGTGTGGGCTTCGGCCCTCGGCCTGGCATTCGTTATATTGAATATCCTTTTCTGGTAGCCAAGCTATGAGGCACATGATCTCAATCTGGTTTTTCGTGGGTTGCCTTCTGACCGCCTATGGTTTCCTGATTTTTTTCGCCGGCGTGCGATCCTACGCGATGCCGCCCACCAGTACAGAATCCATGCAACAGCTTCACTTGCCGATTTGGTGGGGTATAGGCCTTACAATCCTGGGCATTACCTACTTGGTGCGTTTCCGCCCGAAGGGATAAGACCATCGAGGCCCGTCGCAGAACTCGGAAGCTGCCTGGCACTCCCCAGGTCCTCTGTCGGAGAGCAATTCTTACCGCCGTCTCCGTGGCATGGGTGGCAAGCCTCTCGCTCGGAAAAGCGGAGACGCCGGAGATCAGGAAGCTTTTGCTCGAAGCTCCTGGCGGATTATTGCGTGTGCGCGTCAGCCAAACTCCGCAAGGCTATGAAGAATCCTATGAAATCAAGGACAACGGCGCATGGGTTACGGCTCTATCCGTCGCCGGGTTCCCCACTCGAATCCTGGCAAATGACGCAAGCCGTGGAAAGTTTGCCTGCAAGGTGCAGTCGGTAGATAAGATCCATGACCCGGAGGGAATTCTGGTCCGTTCGCAATGCACCGTGGGTGATTTGGAACGACGCATAACGGTGAACTCTTCGACAGATAGTTTTGCTGTGAAAGTGAAGTTGGATTTGAGCGCGGACGCCACGATACGGTCTGTGGAAGATCGCTTCACATTCGCGCCGGGTCGCCGTGATGCGCAGACACCCGTCTCCGCTCCGGTGGATTTTGTGTGGAGCCAGAATTTGAAGAGCGAAGCGGACGACCTGATCCCGCAGTGGTGCTTTAAGTCCCCGGCAGTGATGTTGCAACAAGGCAAGGTGTTCGCCGCCCTGATGCCGGATCCGGGTCATCGGCCGCTGCCCTTGGCGATGGATCTGGACGTGACATCTGAGGCAAAACCATGGTTTTCCTATGGTGCGGTGATCTCCGCGCCACACAATCACAGTTACTTCCGCAGATCCACTGGCGATCTTCGAGATTCGTTCGGAAAGACGATCGAGTTCGCGTATGCTCTGGTGGCCTCCGCGCAACCAATCCGTCTTGGCTATCAGAGCGTGGTGCGAAAGTTGTGGGCGAACTACGGGCGCACGCAATTGCTTGAGTGGCCCGACTTGCAACAAAACTTTGCGAAACCAGAGTTGGAGTTATTTGATGATTGGCGGCAAGAAGCATGGGTTCGCTATGCGGACGAGGTCTACAGTGATGTGGATTGCGCTGGTGGAAATTGTGGCACGCTGGCGAGCAACCGAAACTACCTTGGCGATTGGGATCATCCGCAGAAAGACGCCTGGTTTAATGCCTGGTTTGAAACCTTGCGCACCGCTTACGGGTGGTATCTCTACGGCCAACATACCGGCAATCAGGCGATTCAGAGGAAGGCCGAAGGAGTTCTGAATCTCGCGCTCAGCAGCCCTCAACAAGGTGGTGCTTTTTCAACAATCTACCTGGTTCCGGGCAAACGCTGGGTGCGTGAGGATGGCTGGGCAGGGTTCGCCGAGGATTACCACGCACTGGACATGTCGTGGACTGGCTATTGGATGCTGCGGTGGGCGGAGGATCTGACGCCCGCGAGAAAGACTGAAGTTCTGAAATTTACGCGGGCCTATGGAGATTTTCTGGTGCGCCAGCAACTGCCGTCTGGAGTCATTCCTTCCTGGTATGACGCCAGCTTACAGCCACGAGAAGAATTTAGAGATTTCAATGCGGAGACTGGCGGATCAGCACTATTTCTTCTGCAATTGGGAGAGGCGACGGCCAGTCCGGTCTATCGGCAGGCGGGCAAGCGGGCCCTCGGATTTATGAAGAAGGAAGTTCTTCCCCGACAACGGTGGTTTGACTACGAAACGTTCTTGTCGTGCGCGAGAAAGGATTTTTCGTTCTACGACGATTTGACAGCGCAATACCCGCAGAACAATCTTTCGACCATGTTTACGGCGATGGCCTACCTGAAGCTTTACCAAATCTCCGGGGATCCGGCCGCGCTCAAGACGGGCACGACCGTGTTGGACTATCTCTTGCTGACGCAGCAAGTGTGGAGCAACCCTGCGCTTTCGCCCAAGCTGCTGGGTGGCACAACAACGCAGAATACAGATGCGGAGTGGAGCGACGCGCGTCAGGGTTACGTCGCGGTACTCCTGTGGGATTACTATCAGGTGACAAAGAATGCCGAATATCTGGAGCGCGCGGTGGCTGCGGCGCGAGCGACCTTTGCGGTGGCACCATGGGAAAACTGGGCTCACACGGGTTTCGAAGACGAGCACGGCGCTCTGACCGGGATCCATTGGGGCACGGGGAGCGCGATGACTTCCGTGGAAATGATGTCGCCAACACTCGGAGATGCCTTTATCGATGTGCAGCGCAGGGTGGGCGCTGGGTTCAACGCGACGTCGTTACGCCATCTGAGGATTGAAGGAGATGATATTTCGTTCGACCTCCAGGCAGTGCCCAAGTTGCCTAGAGCCACCGTACACTTCGTGGGAGTACAGCGCAGCAAGCGTTACAAGATATCTTGCAATCACCAGGCACCTGTAGGTATAAGCGGCGCCGACCTAAGTGACCGTGGCTACGTGGTTGAATTCTAATTAAGGATCAAGGGCCAGGACGAGATCCGGCCCCAGGCTGAGGTTCACGACAGGAGTGCCGTAGCCGATCACTCCAAGTAGAAGACTTCTTTCATGGCGGCAAGTCGTTCGCCTGGCTGAAGGTCGGGGACTGGCTCGAAATATTTGGCCATTTCCTGTTGCCATCGCAGATTGACGGGATCCTTGTCCAGGACCTGCCATGCGGCTTCAAAATCATCTACCCGCATCACTAGAAAGAGGTCCTGTCCTCTGCGGAAAATGGAGTAATCCGAGATTCCCACCTCTTTCAGTTTGGCCAGTAACTCCGGCCAGACCTTCTTGTGGTCGCGTTCATATCCTTCGATCGCATCGGCCTTGATGCGCAGCCGAAATGCCGCTTTGGGCACGATAGGCCTCCTCAGAAAAGCCAGTGTTGCTCTGTAGACTTAAGGAAACGTGACGACGGCAACGCTATATCCGCCGAGCGTTACCTGATCCGAGCTAAGCCGTGTGGAGGCCGAAGGCTCCAGATCCGTCGTCATATCCACGTACTCGATCTTGGTACCGGCAGCGCCGGGGATGTTGACGAGTGCTTCCTGCGCCCGTTTATTGACGAGCAATATGCGATGCTTGCCGGCACTTGTGATCACCGCAAGGGCATAAACCGTTCCTGAACTGAACGTATTCTCAACAATTTTATCGCCCGGACCAAAGTTGTCTTTCAGCAATCGCAATATCCAGAACCGTGGGTTAGGCTTACCCGTTTCCCAATCAACCAGCGACACGCTTGGATATTGTGTGGGGTAGCCTACCAATTGCGATTCGCCAGCCACATCAATCCCAAGTTCGGATAACGCGCCAAAAATATAGGCGTACGTGGCTCCCGCGAGGTGCCAATAAGAACTCGGTATCACCTTCGAGACATGCCCTGGCTCGCCCTGGGCGCCGTCATCGGCTGAAATCGCCCCGATCTCATTGATCATAGTGCCGGTTTCAGGAGAAAGCCTTTGGCGGATGGACTCAATGTAGCGGACGACATTCAAGAACCCCTCTGCTTGTGCGAAAAATGTAAATTGCTGAATCTCCGGTGTCTCCGCGGGATCGGGGGTAGCATAAAAATGGTAAGAGATGTAATCGAGCGTCACGCCAGCTTTGTGGTTCTTGTGGTCCAGAAAATACTCAAAGAAGCGCGGGTTCTGAGATGGAGCAGCCAGCGCCAATCCGACAAACTTTGTCGCTGGCTGTACTCCTTTCATTGCCGTGACCACGGCGTCATAGATCTTCGTGTAGGTTTCGACGGAAGTCTGATGTTCAGAATCGACTTCATTTAGTACTTCCCAGTAGGGCATGGCGTAGTGGTAGCCCGATTCGTGCGGCTTCCCCAACTCATCGGTAAAGCCGCCCTTGGTATACCAAGCCAGCAGGCGGGCGTAGTAGTCAGCAACTTCCCGGCAACTCGGATCCTTCAGTTCCGTTCCCTGCTCATAGTTCCACATGACCTGGTTGGGATCGGCAGGGTACGCAACGGGCTTATCCGTCTTGTACATCCATTGAGGAATGGTGCTGAAGTTGAGTACAGCCGGGTGGCCCTTGGTGGCTTCCAGAAAATCAATCGTCATTGGATCAATGACCGAAAAATCCCAGGAAGTCTTGCCATCGGCAGGAGGCTCGAGCTCTGCGACGGCAAGCCTGGGGTAAGGAAGCCAAGGAACATAGCGGACGAAATCGGCTTGCAAGCGACGGAGCGCGAGAAAAGCATTGTCGTGAACTGGAGTTCCGCGACGGAGGGGGGGATTCACAACCACTTGAAGCGTGGGCGTGGTTTTCGAAACGCGGATCGTTTTATCCCAATTTACGGAAAGTTTCGACGCGTCAGGCGCCTGTGCGTAGGAAAAGGGCGAGAGCACCAGGCTTAGAAGAAAGCCAAGGCAGATGCGGCTGTAGATTCTGGGATTCGGAATACTCCCTCCCTCCTGCAGATTCATTTTCGTCTTGGTCAGTATCGAGACTATAGTCCGGTTTTCTCCCGCTTTTCAACCGTCACATCCCTCTCCCCTAAACTCTGTATGCTATTCATCGCTGCGACACCTACGCTACTATTCAAGCGATCTGGAGTGGTCCTTCATGAAGAATCAGACCGACAGCGGCTATACCATTGGATTGTTTGGGATTGGACTTGATGCGTACTGGCCGCAATTCGCAGGACTGCAAGAGCGGTTGAATGGCTACATCGAGCACGTCGCACGGGTTCTTGGCCAAAGCGAGGCGAGAGTGGTCAATCTCGGGCTCATCGATAGCCCGGAGAAAGCTTTTGCCGCTGGACATCAGTTCCGACGGGCCGATGTGGATCTGATCTTCCTCTATGTAACAACCTATGCTCTTTCCTCCACCGTCCTACCTGTAGTCAGACGCGCTAAAGTTCCTGTGATTCTCCTAAATCTAGCTCCGAAGGCGGCGATCGACTACCAGTCATTGAATACCATGGGCGACCGCACGAAAATGACCGGCGAATGGCTGGCCTATTGTCAGGCTTGTTCTGTGCCAGAGATCGCCAACGTGTTCAAGCGTTCGAAGATTCCATTTTACGAGGTAACCGGCATGCTGGAGAACGATGCCGCGTCCTTGCGGGAAATTGCGGAATGGATCGATGCAGGCCGCGTGGGGCACCGGATGGAACATAACCGCCTGGGCGTCATGGGCCACTATTACAGTGGAATGCTCGATGTCTACTCTGATCTGACGCAGCAGTGTGCCACTTTCGGCGGACACATCGAAATCCTTGAGGTAGATGAGCTCACGGATTTGCGTCGAAAAGTCTCGAAGGAAGAAATTGGCGGTCGCGTCCGGGATTTCCGCGATTCCTTCGATGTGCAACCAGACTGCCCGCAGATTGAATTGGAGCGCGCCGCGCGCACTTCTGTCGCGCTCGATCGGCTGGTTGACACTCACAACCTGGGTTCCCTCGCCTACTACTACAAAGGTGCAGAAAATGGTGAAAATGAAGACACAGTGAGCTCCATCATCCTAGGAACAAGCTTGCTTACTGCGCGTGGCATACCCGTGGCGGGCGAATGTGAGATAAAGAACGCGCAAGCTATGAAAATCATGGATTGCTTTGGCGTCGGGGGGTCCTTCACGGAATACTACGCAACCGATTTCAACGACGATGTGATTCTGATGGGGCACGACGGACCGGGCCACATCGCCATTGCAGAAGGCAAGACGAAAGTTCGCCCGCTCAATGTTTATCATGGCAAGGTCGGTCGCGGACTTTCTGTTGAAATGACCGTCAAGCATGGTCCGGTTACCCTGCTCTCGGTTGTCCAAACGACCGACGGAAAGCTCAAACTACTGGTCGCCGAGGCCAATTCAGAGCCGGGACCGATTCTAGAAATTGGTAACACCAACAGCCGGTACCGTTTCTCCTTGGGCGCGCGAAGTTTCATGAATGCGTGGAATGCGGAAGGCCCGGCCCATCACTGCGCGATCGGCATCGGACATATTTCCAGTAAATTGCAAAAGCTTGCTCAACTGCTGGGAATGGAGTGCACTTTCATCGCTTGAACACCTGGCCAGCAGGATGCGGCTAGAGTCAACAATTTGCGTCCTTTGAGAGAGAACGCGTCCTCCCTAAACAATGAGAAAAACTGCGTGCGTACATCCCGCACACCAAACGATCCAGCCGCATCCGAGCCCCGCTGGCGGCCCAGTCGGGCTACGAGGCATGGCTTTAAATCTGTGGCGTCAAGAATTCCAACAAAGAAACCGCGACCATGGAATGGGGAAGAGAGGGGAACGGCACAAGGAAAGACTTTTCAAGAAGTGTTTACGGCAGTCGTCGCGCTCTGAGAGGACGGACGTTTAGGGGCAAGTGAATTCTATTCTGCGAAGCATCCGCCGTCGGCTCGCGCAACGCTTCAAGACCATCCACACCAACAACCGTTGTGCGCAAGGCAGAATCCGGCCGGGCGGCGGGCTTGTCGTCCACGCTATAGACAAGGCGGTCGCCCTCAAGATTGGCATAGGCAATCCTCGCTCGATGGCTCTCCGGGCCCACAATTTTCCAGTCGCCATCGGTATTCACGAGGCGCATTTGATGGCGTGCACGCCACCAGCGGTCCACCTCACCCGGAAGGGCATGCCAAACGTTGTGACTATCGCAAATCTTCCGGAGATATCCAAGAAGCGAGTCATAAACTCCGCGAGGTTTCAAATCGATCAGGTAGTCAGGATGGCTGAGGAAGGTCATGAGGCCGTTTCTTTTCAGAATCAGCGCAATCTGTTTTTTCCACAGATCGATGGAGTATTCCTCGAGGATGTTAAAAATAGAGTAGTCCTGGCTGGTCGTGAGCGGAAGCTCCAAAATCTTTCCCACAAAGAAGGGCATGACCGTACAGCAACCGCCGCGTTGCGGCTCGAGATGAGCCACATTCGGCACGGACATGTCATAGGAAAATTCAAACGAGCCGTACCAATCAACGTTGCGATACATGGCGCCGGCACGAAAGCCCCGTGCTTCATAGGTTCGAATGTAGCCGTTTATCAGTTTTGCCCTGCGTTCAAACTCAGACTTCTCATGAAAGAGGTAGCTGTCGTGGTTGAGATCGTGGACGTTAAATTCGAAGCCACGGCTACGAATTTCGTTCCAGTAGCTCCGGGGAATCTGGTAGCGCTTTTCGGGAACAACCTGGAAAGAGGCACGAAATCCGTAGGCATGGTCAAGATCCATCAGCTTGGAGGAAAAATCGCGGCCGACGGCGGTCTCCACATCATGAGTCAAGATTGCACAGGCAGAAGCGCCCTCAGGCCAATACCAGATGAACGGAATCTTCTTAAGTCCTTGAACTTTCATCGCCAACGCGAGGAATTCCTCGTGGAGCAAATCGGCCGTGAAGTCGACCGGCCAGCTGGGAAAAGGGATTTGCTTCCAGTCCTTGAAGTAGGCCTTTTGCGCGTGTCGGCGAATTCCTACCGGCAAGAGTTCCCGGATCGAGTAATAGGCTTTCCTGATCAGGGGATTCTTGGTAATTCCTTTTTGTCGATTATTGAGCTGCTGGATATATCGTTCGGTCCGGAGATTATCGATCACGGAAGAAAAATCAAAAGGTAGATGAGTGTAGGAATCGCGGACTCGAATCGCATTTTGAGCGTTAAAGCGGCCTGCCAATTGAATATCTGGCGAAGTCCCGATGGATGACTTGCCGAAGCAAACAAGCTCCTGGCCATAGCGGAAGAAGCCTGGAGAATTGGTTTGGTTCTGGCTCACCCGAAGATCGAGCGTGGCGGGACTCATCCCGTAGTAATCACGAAGTATTTTGGAATCGACCGGGCGGCTAGCGTTCATCGCAATCGTGATAACACTTCCTAGCGAGTGTTTCCACCGACCAAGTGAATCCAAATAATGTCCCGGTCAGGCGGAAGAACTCAGCCTCTTGAATTCGAACAATCGCGTTTGGCACTGTCGGCCAAAAACCTGATATCGGGACGAAGTATCGTTGCAGATTTATACTCGCTTTCGAAGCAAATGCCAAGGACAAACAAGCACTTCTGTTGGAAATTGTGATTGGCTTCCGAAACTTCTGTACGCAATTGATCGCAAGCCGGCATTCAACACTGTGTGCTGCCTCGGCAGGCGACACAGTACCTCCGAGAGTACTGCCCTGCGTTCGACGGAGAGCAGTGAGCGCTAAGGCAGTTTGTGGCAAACGAGGATGTAAAGTTCGCTAGTGATGGTCGGTCAAGGGAACGCAGATCATTGCCATGGACATTGCTGAGGCTTGGCTCGCAATACCTCGCAGGTCGACAGCCTCGACGAGCCTGTTCCCTTGCCGTCCATGACGCGGGGGCAGTTCGCCCGAGGAGTGCAGGTGGATTGTTCTGCGGTTGCCCGCCTCACGACTCGAAGACCTTGACTCACGACGGAGCGTTGTGAATCGACCAGGCTCCCTGCGAATACACTTCCGTAGTCCACCGGCGGCGGTTGCCGTTAGCTACAGCCACGGTCGGACGAGCCTAACTTCCCAAATGAACGATTCGGATGCAATTGCATGGTTAACTAGCGGTAATTAAATACGTTACGTCATTTGCTGTGGATTTCGGTTCCCGATGCGTGAGGAGAAAATCTTGCCACATTGTGGAACTCCATCAGGACTTGGGGATTCCACAAGGCCGAGCAGACGATTCGCGTCGACATGGAAAGGCAAACAAAACAAACCAGTTACGCTGTGAGCGGAGCAACTTCTAGGGAGATTCTTTCTGGAAGCTGATTTGCTCCATGAGAGGGAGGTGTAGGTGAGAGCGCGAAGTGTCGGTCTGCCGAGACCTTCTGGGTCCGTACAAGAAGTCGGGTAACGACGAAAGCCCTATGCATACTGAGTTAGCCGCAGGCAATCGGTCCGAACTCCTGAATGATGCGGGCATCATTTGGGGAGAGTCGCCCGCGGTCCAGTCCGTGAACCGCATGGTGATGGACTTGTCTTGCACCAACATCCCTTTTCTTCTGGCTGGTGAGAGTGGCACGGGTAAAGAGGTCTATGCCCGGGCCATCCATCGACTTTCCGGGGGCGAAGCACCGCAGTTCAAGAAACTATCCTGCGCCGGATGGGAACCTCAGCTATTCCTGCAGGAGATCCATAAGTTTGGGGAACTCGAGAAGGAAACGGGGGGCATTTGGACCCTTTTTCTCGATGAGATTGACGGGATGAGCCCGGAGTGTCAGCGGCTGTTTCTCCCCTTCGTGGCCGATGGGGGCGCTGAGAGCGGGGGAAAATTGCAAGCCCGGTTGATCTCGACAACCAGTTGCGACTTGGAGAAGGAAGTCGAAGCGGGAAGATTTCGGCGCGAATTGTATTTCCGGCTGAATGGGGCATGCCTGCGGCTGCCCTCCCTACGAGAACGGCTCGAAGATATTTCTGCGCTCATCGCACATTTTCTGAGCAGGCACGCGGAGGAATTGAAGAAGAAGGCCCCGGAATTGAATCAAGAGACGATGGAACTCCTTCTGTCGTATCATTGGCCCGGGAACATTCGGGAACTCGAGAACGTGGCAAGGAAGATGGTGGCCTTGGGGGAAACTGGTTTGGCCATCGCTGACTTGCGTGTCGCCCGGATGATTCCATCCCCAGGGGCGGAGAGTTCAGGAAGGCTTTCCTCGTTGAAGGTGGCGGCAAAGGCTGCCTCGAGGCAAACGGAGCGGGAGCTCATTCTCCAGGCGCTTGAACGGACGAAATGGAACCGTAAGCGCGCTGCACGAGAGCTCCAGATCAGTTATAAGTCTCTCCTCTACAAGCTCAAGCAGATCGAGACCCTGGACACCAAAATCGAGAAGTGAGGGAATCGATGAGGAAAATCGTATCGAGAGTGGCCCTAGCAGTGATCTTTTGCGCGGCAGTTGCGGGTGCCCAGGAAACAGCGAAGCCGGCAACTGCCGTGCCTGCAGCAACGAAAGCAGAACCGGCGTCACAATCTTCGGGAGATTCCGATTACCGAATCGGACCTCAGGATGTTTTGAAAGTGGATGTATGGAAGGAGCCAGAGATCACCCGGACGATTCCTGTACGACCGGATGGCAAGATTTCGCTGCCTCTGTTGAACGACGTACAGGCAGCGGGTTTGACCGCCATGCAACTGGCCGGTGTGATCCGTGAGGGCTTGACGAAATACATCACCAGTCCCCAAGTCACGGTGACGGTAACGGAGATCAACAGCCGCAGGGTGTACTGCAACGGGGAGGTTCTGAAACCCGGGGCCCTTGCGTTACTCCCCAACATGACCGCATTGCAGGCATTGTCCAGTTGCGGGGGATTTACACAGTTCGCAAAGCTTAAGGGTATTTACATCTTACGGGTGGAGAACGGAAAACAGGTGCAGCATCCGTTCAATTACAAGGATGTTGTCAAAGGGATGAAACCCGAAGCCAACATCTTGCTGCAACCCGGCGACATCATCGTAGTGCCTTGAGGAATGATTATGAGCGCGTCAAAACTGCTTCGGAATATCGGCTTTCTGATCTTGGGAAGTGCGGCCCTTTCCGTCGGCGTGTGGGCGCAGGATCCCCAAGAGCCCCAGGAGCAGCCGGACACGACAACGAAGCCGAAGCCTGCAGCGCGCGGGATTCCCGGGATTAGTGATCCGAATGCCACCGTTGAAGACAATCAAGATCAGGCCGCCAATTGGCAGCCGGACACCGGGCCTGTGACGGGATTGCAGTCACCGACACTTGGTTCCGCCGAGCTTGGGCATAGTTACTGGATTCCAGGCTTCGTCTATGGGAGCACCATCGAATCCCGCCCGCCAGGGCAACAGGTGAGTAACGGTTGGTATGCCAACAATTACGTCGGTGGGCAGGTCAGTCTGCTGGAAGTTTGGAGCCGTGCCCAGTTGGGGCTGAACTACTCGGGTGGTGGGTATTTCACAACGGATAGCCAACAAAGCAACGGTTGGTTCCAAGAACTCTCTTTAGGGCAAACAATTTCATTGAATCGTTGGCAGATTCAACTGTTCGATCATTTTTCCTACATTCCGGAATCTCAATTTGGATTTGCGGGAGGAACCAACCTGGCTTTACCCGGCGTTTCGGGGACCCTCGGACCCGCCGTGCCTGGCTTGGGCATTGCCATCATGCCCAACCAGAGCATCTACTCCGCAGCTGGCCCACGCTACAGCAATGCCGCCGCTCTGCAGGCAACCTATCTGCTCAGCCGGCGAAGTTCAATTACCTTCGGCGGTTCTTACGGGCTATTGCACTTCACGGAACCCGGGAACATTGACAATGACATGGTGCTCGGAAGCGCTGGCTATAACTACGCTTTGAGTGAGAAAGACTCCATCGGTGTCTTTTACCGGTTTTCGGCTTTTCATTTCACCGGCGAACCCCAAGCCCTTGGCAGCCAGTCCGTGAGTTTTATCTATAGCAGGAAGGTTGCCCGGAGGCTGGCACTGAATCTGTTCGGCGGGCCGCAGATTACAAACTTCCGCATTCCCGTCGGAAATGAAACGCAAAAGATCGGCGCCATGGGCGGCGCTACGCTCACCTACGCCTTTCAACGTGGTACGGTTGGGGTCACTTATTTTCACGGTTTGACTGGGGGGAGCGGTCTCTTCTTAGGCTCGACCGCGGATCAAGCCACGGGGGACATCTCTAGGCAGCTCGGGCGTGTCTGGAACGGACACCTTGTGTTTGGATTTTCACGCAATAGTGCGGTCGCCACAGCGGTGGGAACTGGAGCCTCAGGGCAGACCTATGACGATTGGTTCGTCGGCGGTGGGGTGAACAGGTCGTTCGGGCGACACACGGATTTCGCGGCCGCTTATACGGCCCGATTTGAGAACACCAGTCAGGCCATCTGCACGGGAACTGCGTGCAGTACTTCGACCACACAAAATATGATCACCATTACCTTTCAGTTTCATACACGACCGTTTGTACTGCCCTAAGACTCAGGGCCGAGGGGGGCGCGGGAATCGATCAGGGGCGAAAAGAAGTCTTGCTTTGAGGGATAATAGAACGGATATCGGAACCTTATGTACAAAAGTTTCTTTGGACTAGCAGAAAGCCCGTTCAACGCAAACCCCGATCCACGCTTCCTCTACCTAACCAGCCAGGTAGAGGAAGCACTGACGGGTTTGATGTATGGAATCCAGACGCGCAAGGGTTTCATCACCTTGACCGGGGAAGTGGGCACGGGAAAGACAACACTGGTCAATCGTCTCCTCGATTGGTTGCACCACCGGCGGGCAAGAACCGCGTTCCTGTTCAATTCCCGTATGAACACGAACCAGCTCTTCGATTTCATCCTGGCCGAGTTTGATATTTCCTGCGACTCCAAATCGAAAAGCCAGCAGTTGATGAAACTCAACCACTGGCTCCTGGATCGTTACCGTGCCGGCGAGACCGTTGTGCTGATTCTCGACGAAGCTCAGAACCTGACCTTCCCGGTCCTCGAAGAAGTCCGGCTTCTGACCAATCTGGAGACGTCGACGGACAAACTGCTGCAGATCGTGCTTTCGGGACAGCCGGAACTCGAAGACAAACTGAAACTTCCAGAGCTGCGGCAATTGCGTCAACGCATCATGCTGCGTTGCAAAACGACGCCCCTGACAAAGGAACAGACGCATGATTACATTCTGAAGCGCCTGAAGATTGCCGGAGCCGGTGATCAGGCTGTCTTCAGCGCCGAGGCCATGGACGCGGTTCACATCTATTCCTTAGGGATTCCACGTGTCGTGAATCTGCTCTGTGAGCATTCGCTGGTGAATGCGTATGTGGATCAGCAGCGACCGATCAAATCAAAGATTGTTGAGGATGTTGCGCGGGAATTCCAATTGGATGAGGTAGAGCCCATTGCTCCCGCAGGCCGCTCTGCACCCGAAAATGACGTCTACAACTCCGAAGCGTTCATCCAAAACCTGGGAGAAGCTCTCTCGCGCTTCCGAATTAGTCCGTCGCGAACTCCTTCACGGGAAAGAAAGTAAGGTTTCTGATCGAGCGAGTTGCTCGATCTTGGGAACCGCATCCCGAGAGTTCAGCCGCTGTTGACCAAATGCCCAACAAGAGTTCTGCAAAATTTGTCCTGCGCTGGCTTTCCTTGGTCATCACGCTAGGGATCCTGTTCTTTACCCTCTGGCCATTTAATCCCTTTCCGCGCAACAGGGTGAGCTGGTTGCCGGCTTCCGTCGGCATTCGATTCAACTGGGAAGGAATGGTGCGAAGCCCGCTGCCCATCACTCGGGAAAGCCAACCGGCACAGCCCGGATCCTCCAGTTTGGAGGTGTGGATTAAACCCTCGGAAATGCAAACCGTTTATACCTTGCTGGACTTCTATGAGCCTGGCAATCCCTTCCGCTTTCGGTTGCGCCAATACCATGACGGTCTGATCGTGGCTCGAGATTTCCTCGACCGGGGCGGCAAAATCAAGCGGGTCAAGATCGATCTGGACCATGGCTTGCGGGCGGGCGAGCTCAACTTCGTCACCATCACTTCCGGAGAGAAGGGGACTTCCCTGTACCTGGACGGGCAGTTAAAGGAGACCTATCCGAGATTCAGGATCGCTCCTGGAGATCTCTCCGGGCCGGTCCTTTTGGGAACGGCTCCCGTTGATTCTGAACCATGGACGGGTGAAATTCACGGTTTGGCTATTTATGCAAAGGAACTTTCTCCCCGTGAAGTCATGACGCACTTTCAGAGTTGGATGCGCGCGAGCCCGTCAGAAGCGCCTGATCTCGTCGACTGCCAGGCGAGGTACGTTTTCAACGAGCGGACTGGCAACGAAATCCATAACCAGGTTAGTGGCGGCACAAACCTCGAGATTCCCAAACGATATCAAGTCCCGATGAAAGCTTTTCTACGATTACCGTGGAACGAGTTTGACTGGAGCCGTACCTATTTTGAAGATGTCTTGAGGAACATCTTGGGGTTTGTTCCCTTCGGATTGATCGTCTACGCGTATCTGCGGTGGAGCTGCCCGCGCCACAATTTGGTCTTGTGGACCATACTGGCGGGAGGCACGCTCAGTCTGTTCATTGAGGTCGTACAAGCGTACCTGCCGCAACGAGTTTCTGGCATGACAGACATTCTTACGAATACATTCGGTACCGCGCTGGGCGTCTTCGTTCTACGTGTGACTCCGATTCGCAGAGTGCTTGAGAATGTCGGCTGGCTGCCTCTTGCGGGACGCGCGAACCCGCTAGCCAACGAAACAGCTATCCGGGCGCAAGCAGTCTTCGGTTCACGGTAACCCGCGTTCTGACATCCGCTAGATTCCTGTGTAGTTAGTAACCATATGGTAAAATACTTCGTTCGCGGCTCTGCCGCGTCCTAAGCGCAACTTCTCTGGTGAAGACCTCGGAATCGAACGATTCCGAGGTGCCGCTAGCGTGGCTCGTGGCCGAATCCTCCCGGCACCGGGGCCAGTGGGAAATTCCCCCTTTCGGTCGCACAAAGGTCGTGGAAAGGTATTTCCACTTTTTTCCCTTGGGATTACCAGCAGGAAGGGGTTGCCGGCCGAACTCTTTTCATAAGATAAATAAAATGAACAAGTTAACTGGATTTAACCGCTTTACAGTCTTTGGTCCCAAAGGTGCTTTCTTCCTAGACAGAAGCATGGGTACTAGACCCGATGCGATGCGACCAGTCAGAGGCCTGAACCGCCACTTCGGCAACCCGAACGGTCGTCGGGGAAGTGACCAGTCCCAACAGGAGGCAGTCGGCGCAACCGGCCGGCGAAATTTTCGATGAGAAAGTACTATCGATTCGTTGAGGGATTTCGCAGATTCGCCAAACAGCGAATGACGCCGGACGAAGCGATCGCCCTGGCGAAGAACTCCATCCAGAAGCGTGTTGCGTCTCGGGACGAGAACTTCCTGAATTTCGTGGAGAAGGGTGTTTTTCAGTACGACCGCAGCCCCTACCTAAAGCTACTTCAGCCAAAGCATATTCAATTCAGCGATCTGAAGAGCTGGGTTGCGAAGGACGGTATTGAAGGATCGCTACGAACTCTGGAAAACGAAGGCGTGTACTTCACCGTAGACGAATTTAAGGGAAAAGTTCCGGTGGTGCGCAACGGCGTGGAGTTCTGGTGTCAGGAAGGTATGTTTGACAACCCCTTCTTGTCGTACGTCTACGAAGTTCGCAGTGGCGCGACGCGTAGCGCGGGAACGCGAGTTCGGATCGACTTTGACTATCTACACCAGAGGTCGCTCTACGACGCACTGCTCTTGAGTATTCATGGATGCTTGAACGCACCGATTGCGAACTGGTTCCCCATCTTCCCCGGTGCTCCGGGAATCAACTCGAGTCTGCGTTTCGCCCATATTGGCAACCCCGCCCGTAAATGGTTCTCTCAGGTGCCGGAAGACCGGTTGAATGTGAACTGGGAGAAAAAGTGGGGTACAAAGCTAATTTTCACTCTCGGCAAAATTCACGGTTGCCCGCTTGCGGAGCCTGAGTATGTGCCCCTCGATGATGCCCTCAAGGTAGCCAAATGGGCTGCTGAGGCCCTGAAGGAAAACGAGCGTTGCGTGGTTTATACGTTCGCGGCCTCGGCGGTGAGAATCTGCATCGCGGCAGCCGACAACAATCTCAGCATCAAGGGCACCAAGTTTCTGGTGACGGGTGAACCGCTCACTCCGCAAAAGAGAAAAGAAATTGAAGCGATGGGAGCGTCACCGGTACCGGTTTATGGAATTTCTGAAGCCGGAGTCATTGCCTCGGGCTGCGACCAGCCTCACGCGGAAAGCGACCACTGTCATCTTTACAAAGACACAACGGCGATCATATCGCACCGTCAAAGCGTTCCCCATTCGGATCTTTTCGTTGATTCCTACTTGTTTACAACACTGCTGTATGAGTCTCCCAAGTTGCTCCTAAACGTCGGCATGGGTGATTACGGCAACCTCTCGGAAGAGCAATGTGGCTGCACGTTCGGTCAAGTTGGTTTCAGTACGCATCTGAACGGAATTCGCAGCTATGAAAAGCTTACCGGCGAAGGCGTAACCTTCGTGGACACCGACTTCGTCCGCATTATCGAGCGGGAACTGCCGGAGCGCTTTGGTGGAAAAAGCACGGACTATCAACTGGTGGAAAAAGAAGATTCGCGAGGTTTGACACACCTGCAGTTGCTCGTTAGCCCTCGAGTTGGCGAGATCGATTCTACGAAGGTTCTGGATACGTTCCTGAATTTGCTGAAACGCGCTGAAGACAGTCCGGAATCCTGGTCGCAGTCCGGCACGGAAATGTGGAAGCAATCGAACATGGTCCAGATCGTTCGAGAACTCCCCATCGCCACTGTCAGTGGCAAGATTCTGCCCTTCTTTGTTTCCAAACCAATAGTTGTTCCAAACGCAGTACGCAGTACAGCGAGCCAAAAAATATGACACCGAATAATAAGTCAGACATAACTTTGATCGAGGAAAACATGCCACAGCAGCGAGTTCACTCCCCTAGTGGAGCCGCGCCAGCATACGGAAAACAAAGTGGAACGGGATTCCCCGCCCGGCGCCTGAGAAGGCTCCGGCAAAATGACCGATTCCGCCGGTTGGTGCGCGAAAATGGCCTGGCCATTGACGATCTGATCTTGCCGCTGTTTGTTGTGCCGGGCCATGGCATAAAGCACGAAATCAATGCCATCCCGGGGAACTATCATCTTTCGATCGACAAATTGATCGAGGAAGTGAAAGAAATCCGCGACCTGGGTATACCTGGAATTCTTCTGTTCGGTGTGCCCGATCCAAGTGAAAAAGATCTTCTGGCTTCGCGCGCCTATGCACCCAACGGCATCGTTCAGGAAGCGGTCCGTGCCCTGAAAAAGCATGTGCCCGAGGTGCTGGTGGTGACGGATGTTTGCCTTTGCGAATTCACGCCACACTGCCATTGTGGAATTCTCGATGAGAACGGATACCTGTTGAACGATCCGTCCAAGGAAGTGCTGGCGAAAACGGCTTTGTCACACGTGCAAGCCGGCAGCGATATGGTGGCGCCGGCCGCTATGCTTGACGGACAGATTCGCGCCCTGAGAGAGGCGCTTGACGCTGACGGCTTCGTCAATACCCCGATCATGGCGTACTCCGCGAAATACGCGTCCAAGCTCTATGATCCCTTCTTCAAGGAAGGCACGCAATCGGCGCTGTCGCACGGCGACAAGAAGACCCATCAGATGGATTCCGGCAACTCCGATGAGGCCATGCGAGAAATCGCGTTGGACATCGAGGAAGGTGCGGACATCGTGATGGTGAAGCCCGCGCTCTATTACCTCGACATCGTGTACCGGGCCAAGACGGAATTCCAGATGCCCCTGGCTACCTACAATGTGAGCGGCGAATACGCGATGATCGACGCCGCCGCCCGGATCGGACGCCTGGATAAGAAACTCATCATGATGGAAGCGCTGACTTCGATGAAGCGGGCCGGCGCGGACATCATCATTACCTATTTTGCAAAGGAAGCAGCCAAAGAACTGAAGTAAGCACGCGTCCGGATGTCCCCCGGCTTGCGTCTAGCTGATCCATAGGTGGAAAAGCGCTACGTCCCCGCGACGGAAGATTGTGAGTTTCACAGGACCCAGTTGCAGGAGAGCGTGAAACACACGACGAGTGGAAAGGCCGGGCACTAGCAATTGATATGGAAATCGCGCTCATAGGAATCAGTCACCGCACCGCGAACATCGAACTCCGCGAACGCCTGGCATTTCGTGTCGAACAGGCTTGCGAAGCCGCTGACCAGTTGCGTGCCCGGGGAATCCTGAAAGAAGTTCTTGTGCTTTCCACCTGCAATCGCACGGAGATCTACGGAATCACCCGCGATCGCACGGCCGACAACCTGTGCGCCATGGAAATGTTCCTGGGGTCGTACCATCAGATCGCCCCGGCGGATTTCAGGACTTCCCTGTATCGGCATTCGGATCGCGAAGTCGTTCGACATGTATATCGCGTGTCAGCCGGCCTGGATTCTATGCTCTTGGGCGAATCGGAAATTCTCGGACAGGTCCGTGAAGCGTATCGCGTAGCCATGGACCACGGCTCGACCGGTCGCGTGCTAAACCGTCTATTTCAGTCGGCGCTCGAAGTCGGCAAGCGCATTCGCTGCGAGACAGAGATCGCAACGAAACCCATGTCGGTGGCGTTTGCGGGAGTAAAGCAGGCGGAAGCACTATTACGCGGGCTGGAAAATCAGCGCGTCATGATTGTGGGAGCCGGTGCAACCAGTGAACAGGTGGTCAAACACCTTTGCGACCGGGGGGTTCCCCAATTCCGGATTTTGAATCGAACTTTGGAGAACGCAAAAGCACTGGTAACCCGTTATGGCGGCGAAGTCATTCCGTGGGAGCAACTGTCCACAGGATTAGATTGGCCGGATCTGATCGTCAGTTCTGTTTCGACGCCGGAACCTATCATCACTCGGCAGATGGTGGAATCGGCCATGATGGCTCGCGGAAATCGACCGCTGATGATCATGGACCTCGGCGTTCCGCGAAATATCGCAGTGGATGTGAAGGGCCTTGCCCATGTACACCTGACGGATATTGACGGCCTGTCGGAGGTCGTGGAACACAACAAAAAGGCTCGCGAAGAGGAAATTCCGCGTGCCCTCGCACTGATTGAGGAGCAGATTGACGGTTTCATGCGTTGGCAAGCGGGTGTTGCGGCGTGCTCGGTTTCCGCGCAATTGCGAAATGTACCCGAACAGAACCGGGAAGAATTTCTTCGCCAACATCTAGATGCGATGATGAATTTTACGGAACAGGAAAGAAGTCATTTCATGGGCCTCATCGAGAAGTTCTTGAAGGGCAGCCGCGCCGAATCCGTTCCCTGTCCCCAAGGAATGCCGAATACCACCGAGAATTCCTAGAAGAAAATGCCGTTCGATTGTCTGCCGTATTGAAGTGCCTGCGTCGGCGTGTATCGATGCTGTTTGCTGATTTAGCGGAAATCGTCGTTCAAGGTCTGCACAGTCGAAAACGAGTCTAATCGCACCAGCTGCGTAGTGCATTCGTCCGAACACAACACCGAAAAATTCCTACCTTCCTCAGCATTAGCCTCATAGACTGGCTGATAGGAAGCCGGCTTCTGGAAAGAACAATGGACTTGCGCAGTTTCATCGAAAAACTGAGAGAAAGCGGGCAATTGCGCTGCGTCTCTCGTCAGGTTGATTGGAAGTATGAGTTGGGCGACATCACCCGAAGTGAACTTATTCCGCTTCTGTTTGAAGATATCAAAGACTACCCTGGCTGCCGAGTTTTCACCAACGGCTTGATTACGACCCGGGCTATGGGGACCGCGCTAGGACTGCACGTGGGGGAAAATCGCAAGGAGTTGCTCCGCCAAGTACGCAAGCGAGTCTCAATTCCGATTGCTCCCCAACGCGTGCAAAGCAGTCCCCTGTTCGAGAACATTCTTGAACGAGAAAAAGTGGATCTATTGAAATTGCCGGTTCCGTATTGGAACCGATCTGACGCCGGGCGATACATCGGGACTTGGCACATCAATATCAGTCGCGACCCCGAAACAGGCTCTCACAACCTCGGCGTTTACCGCATGCAAGTCCTCGGGGCTAGACAAGCAACCATAAGCACCTCCTCCAAAAGCCATCTGGGAATTCAATTCGCGAAGGCCGAGCGACTGGGGAAGCCTCTGGAAGTCGCGGTCGCGATCGGAGTGAGTGAAGCCGTGTTCATGGCCGCAGCGGCGGGTTATCCGTGCGGCAAAGACGAGTACGAGTTGGCGGGAGCGCTGCAAGAGCAAAGCGTGAATCTTATAAAATGCCCGGGTATCGACATGGACGCGCCTGCCGATACGGAAATACTGATCGAGGGCTACCTCGTGCCCGGGGCACGGGTCCTGGATGGCCCGTATTTTGATTACGCAGGTAAGGCCACATCGAACCCCAAGGCCTATCTGTTTGAAGCTACCCGGATCCTGTTTCGGAACGATGGAATTTTCAGGGGAGCGATTGTGGGGCACGCACGCGCGGAAGACTTGCTGTTGTTCTCGGTGCTTTCAGAAGTGGGATTGTTTGATTTTCATGGGTCGCGTATGAGAAGAGCTTTGCAGATTCTCTTCCTGAAAGAACACCTATTCAGCGCCTTCCAGTTCGCCGGTCGCATCGGCCCAAGCATGTTAGGAATTGGGAGCTCTCGCAAAGAAGACAAGAGAGACTCCTAGATCCATCGATTGAGCGGGCTGCTATCTTCTTCGGCCGATACCAGCAGAGGTGCATTCTCCCGTCCGGTGCCCTTAGCCAATATGCGGGTAGATGAGCTTCCCCGCCAAGATCAGGGCCTGTTCCGGCAACATGGAAAAAACCCTCTTGCCGAGTCTAAGGCTCCAGCTATTGGCACTCGGTTCCCAGGACGATGTAGGAAAGACTTTGTGGGTAATGGAAGATTGTTTCGCACCGAAGTGCGCTTTAAAGTGGATCAGGCCCGTGTTTCCGATCTCAGATCTTCCAAAATCAAACCGAGCTGCCCCTGAATTCTTGGCATCTTCGATTGCCTGCCATAGTAGAAAGGGCATCGTACCCAGGTTGTGATACTTCACAACACTCGCGCCGTATTTGAATACCATGCTGTCTTTGTAGGAAAGGGTCAAAATTGCGCCGGCAAGTTCCCCGTTTCTCGTGCTGGCGATTCGAATTTTCGCAAGATCACCTAAGCTGTCTAGCACATTCCGGAACCAGGCGAACGGAGGGGGTGGGAGCGATTTGCGGCGTCGCGTGACGACCGACAATCTGTAGAATTTGCGCAAGAGGGCCTCGGATCGGCCTTCCTCATACTTCAGGCCTTCGCGCTGCGCCTTGCGTATCTTTCGCTGCGTTGAATCTTTGTTGAGACCATGAAACAGGCTCTCCAGGTTTGGCTGAAGATCCAAGATGTGCAGGGCAAACTGCTGACCATCTAGGAAATTTGACCAATCCCGGAAGGAACTCGTGTCATCGGTTGGACGAAGCTCCACACTGGCCCATTTTCTTGCCTCCGTGCCCCTTGCCAGGAAGGCCAACAAGTTCACTAAAGTCTCCTGGCTCTGGATCAGCGGATCCGTATGGTCAGAGAAGGGTAGCGAGACAAGCCGGGGCCTAACCAACCAGCTCTGCACTTTGCAAAATACAACCCCCTCCTGCAATGGCTCCCCTGGCCGACTGGACGTGAACACCACGGGTTCGTAGTTGTACGTTCTCCGGAGTGCCTCGAGCCACTGCGGAGAATGAAATACGGAAGCGCGCGGGTGCCGGAGCAAGAATTCTCCCCAGCGGGAATCCTTAACGGGATCGATCTGATTGAACAATGAAGAAACGGCTGCACCCCTGGGGATTAGGGTTGGGCGGTTAAACCTAATTCCTGCAGAATTTGTCGTCAATGCTTCACTCGCACCAGGAATCGGCCCATTCGAGAATCCCTCGACGCAACAGGGGCGGACCCTGCCTGCACTGTCTCTCCCTAGCTTCGTTGCAGGACTCGGTTACTTCACTGTTTCCTCGACTACGGTCACGGCACAGGAATAAGGAACGAGATGACGATACTCTGCTAGGCAATTCGGAAGCCAACAAGCTTCACGATCATCCGTCATCCGGCAGGGCGGAATGCGCGATCATGAACGGTCTGCCAAGGCAGTCACCCTTTATAAGCCATTCCTGAAAAACCTGTTAGTCAAAAGAACGTGCCTTCTGACCTCTCGCGGGTACGAGGGCAATTGCTCGAGAGCTTCTGAAGAGTGATCGATGGGTTTACGGGTTTGACGGCAGCGGAAAGGGATGATCCATGCCATCAGACAGGTCTAGAGGGTCAGATGAGGTGAAGCCGGGAGTATTCGCCCGGTCTGCTCCTTCCTGTCATAGACCCATAAAGCATTGTTTTTCAACAAACTAGAATGATGGGCGTAGATCCTGCCTGGGAGGGATTGCGGCGGAAAGCCCCCGAAGGGGGAGCCCACCCGGGTACGCTCCATCGGACTACCACATTTTCCCTAACTGCCCCGTCTCGGCAGGCCTTGCCAGAAAGAGCTGGTTCCCCGGCCCTCAACTAAACCATTGAATAACAACATGTTATAGCCGTCTTGGGGAAGGTCGAATCGCAGCAAGGTTTCGGAAGCACATTACTACAATAAGGCACTGGATTTCTCTTTCCCTCAGGAATTCGGCCGTTAAGGCTGTTGAGAAAAAGCACACCCGCGACCACATCTCCAGTAAAGACAATATTTTCATATAGTTAAAAGAATCGTGCCTCAGGCAGCTGCCGCTGTCCCGCAAACTCGGATGGTACGGGAATTGCCCATCACCTGTGTGGAAAGCGGTTGTTGGGACTGAAATGGCGGTAGCCTGTCGGACTTCTTCGGGAGTGGTTGTAAATCGAGTGTTTATCGGGAGCTGCAGTTGGACCTCTACAGCGAAAGCCGGGGAACGACCGAAGCAGGGATCCTTCCCTGGTACGCATTGCAGGTTTGGTCTCGCAAGGAAGCGTACGTCCTGGCCCATTTGGAGGGGCAGGGCTACGAAGCTTTCCTCCCCACTCGTAGGATTCAGAAGAAGTGGTCCGATCGCAAGATGGAACTGCAGCAGCCACTTTTCCCAGGTTATCTGTTCTGCCGGTTCGATTTTCAAAATCGTCGCCCGCTGGTGATGACACCCGGGGTAGTGCAGATCGTCGGATACAACCGGCAAGCAATCCCGGTGGATGAAAACGAGATCAAAGCGCTTCAGGCGCTGGTGGCTTCTGGCGTACCGAATCAACCCTGCCCGTACCTGGAGATCGGCGAGCAGGTGCGCATTGACTCAGGTCCGCTGCGCGGCATGGAAGGCATCCTGGTGGAGTTCAAGGGCGACCAGCGGTTGATTCTATCGGTCACTCTGTTGCAGCGCTCACTTGCTGTGGAGCTGGACTGTGCGTCGGTGATTTCGTTGCGAGGTGGGCCGATGCTGGCAGTCGTCCCGGAACAGCGACGGGAAAACGCAGCCTAGTTGGGAAGAGGAAAGATAGAAGTCGGATGGCCGAAGACAGAGAAAAACGAGGGAATTCGTGACCCAAGCAAGAAAGCCAAAACCTATTACCTACGCCGATTGCGAAATGGCACCGCGTACAGGCGGAGGAGCCCCTGCTGCGATGTTATCTGAGCAACAATTTCGGCAAATTCTTTGTAGGGAAAGAAAACGTTCCGAGCGCTCCAAGAAACACTTTCTGCTATTGCTCATCGACAGCAAATACGCGGCGGACGAAAAGGATCCGGTTCTTTTGAAGGAGGCCGGCAAAGTACTAAGCCAGATCATTCGCGAAACCGATGTGGCGGGCTGGTTCGAAGAACATTGTGTTCTCGGCGCAGTGTTTAACGAACTGGGCGAAGCAGAGCCAGGCGCTGCAGTGAAGGCCATCGAATCAAAAATTATAGCAGGGTTCCAGAATGCCCTGAGCAGCAGCAAGCTCAGCGGATTGCAGTTTTCCTTTTTCACTTTTCCAGAGACAGAGACCGATCAGGGTCATAGGACATCCACCCTTCCCACCTTATTTCCCGACCTGCGCGAAATGGAGTCGAGAAATAAGCTCTCGTTCATGGGCAAACGCACCTTGGATATTTTCGGGAGCCTGTTTTTTCTGCTTTTGCTGTCGCCCTTGATTCTGATCCTGGCGATTCTGATCAAACTGACTTCCAAAGGCCCGGTGCTGTTCCATCAACAGAGAGTTGGACAATTTGGGAAACCGTTCGACTTTTTGAAGTTCCGGTCAATGCATGTTTCCACAGACGCCACAATCCACAAAGAATATGTGAAGGATTTCATTGCTGGAAAAACCAAACCGACGACTTGCGAGAACAGCCAGAAGGCAATCTATAAGATGACCAACGATCCGCGGATCACTTGGATCGGCAAGATCATGCGGCGCGCGAGCCTCGACGAGGTTCCACAATTCTGGAACGTACTGCGGGGCGAGATGTCACTCGTTGGACCACGCCCAGCAATCCCCTACGAAATCGAAGCCTACGATGTGTGGCACCGTCGTCGCTTCCTCGAAGCCAAGCCTGGAATTACAGGATTGTGGCAAGTGTACGGCCGGAGCCGTATGACTTTCGATGAAATGGTTCGTCTCGATTTGCAGTACTCAAGATCTTGGTCATTACTGCTGGACATCAAAATTCTACTCCTGACGCCAAGCGCGGTGTTGTCCGGAGATGGTGCCCATTAGCACCATGGATGCAGGAGCGGGTTCCCTGCCTCTCGCCCGAGGCAGATTTCACAGCAAACGGGTTCTCGGCCGTCCCCCGAGAACAAGCAACATAGCTCAAATTTTTCAATCTCGAGAGGGCAGGTGAAGAAAATGGCAACGAGCATGAGCATCAATCCCGCAGAGAGTATTCCTCTGAACATCGATTTCCGCGAGGACGTAGTCCGGATTGGCGTGATCGGCTATGGATATTGGGGCCCGAACATCGTCCGGAATTTCCATGGCCAGGATCATTCTCGAGTCGTGTCCGTGTGCGACCAAAGCCCGAAGTCACTTCAACGTGTGCGCCACGCCTACCCGGACATGCAGGTGACCAGCGATTACAACGAACTACTGCAGGCCACAGACATCGATGCAGTTGCCATCGTGACGCCGGTCTGGACCCACTACGAACTCGCCAAGGCAGCTTTGGAAAACGGCAAGCACGTCTTCGTCGAAAAGCCCTTCACCTATACGTCAGCGCAGGCCGAAGAACTGATTGAAATTGCGGAACGCAAGAACCTGAAAATCATGGTCGACCATACTTTCCTTTTTACGGGTGCCGTGAAGCGCATCCGTCAATTCATCGATGACGGAACCCTCGGAAAACTCTACTACTATGATTCCACGCGAGTGAACCTGGGCCTCTTCCAGCATGACGTAAATGTGATCTGGGACCTGGCGCCGCACGACCTTTCCATCATGGATTATTTGATCAGCCAGAAGCCGGAAGCGGTCGTGGCCACCGGAGAACGGCATTTGAACGGTGTCGCGGACGTTGCCTTCATGACTCTCTACTATCCAGACAACGTCATTGGCCATCTGAATGTGAATTGGCTGTCACCGGTGAAGGTTCGCACAACTCTGATCGGTGGCGAGAAAAAGATGTTGGTTTGGAATGACCTTGAGGCCGACGAAAAGATCAAGGTCTATGACAAGGGCGTGGCCATGACCAGTGGCGAAGGAAGGTATCAGCTTCTCGTTAGTTATCGCTCCGGCGACATGTGGGCGCCAAAGGTCGAACAGATTGAAGCGCTCAAAGTCGAGGCAGCCTACTTCGTGGATTGCATCCTGAACAACAAGACTCCCATGAATGATGGGATCGCGGGATTGCAGGTGGTAAGAACGTTGGAAGCCGCGGACAAGTCCCTTAAGGAGAAAGGCAAGATCGTTCAGCTATGACAGATCATCTTTCGATCGCTCCCGACGTGAAGCTCGGGAAGGACGTAAAGCTCTCGAAGTTCATCAACTTGTACGGATGCGAGGTCGGCGATAATTCAAAGATCGGAGCCTTCGTCGAAATTCAGAAAAACGCAACTGTCGGCAAGAACTGCAAGATTTCCAGCCACACCTTCATTTGCGAAGGTGTTTCGATCGAGGACAACGCATTCATCGGTCACAGCGTAACCTTCATCAACGATTCGTATCCGCGAGCCACGGTCGGGGATGGACAGTCGCAAACGGAAAAGGATTGGAAAGTAGAGCGCACTGTGGTCAAGAAGGGCGCCTCGATCGGTTCGGGTTCCACGATTCTTTCAAACGTTGTCATCGGCGAGAACGCCATCGTCGGTGCCGGCAGCGTGGTGACCAAAGACGTCCCTGCGAACGCTATCGTCGCAGGAAATCCGGCGAAAGTACTACGTTACCTCACCGAGGAGATAAGGACCGCGTAATGTCAAATCAAGCCAAAATTCCATTTCTCGATCTGGTTACCCTGCACGAGGAGCTCGAGCCGGAGCTGATTCCGGTGTTCCAGAAAGTATTGCGCACCGCGGGGTTTGTCGGCGGGCCAATGGTTGAAGAGTTCGAACGGGAATTCGCGCATTTTTGTGATGCCTCCCATTGCATCGGAGTCGCAAGCGGCACAGACGCGGTGCTCTTTGCCCTGCTGGCCGCCGGCGTCCAGCAGGGCGACGTGGTCATCACCGTTCCCCATACTTTCATCGCTACCACGGAAGCCATCACGCAGGCGGGGGCGAAAGTCGACTTCGTTGATATCGATGAACGCACCTACACTCTGGATCCGGTGAAACTGCGCGAATACTTCGAAACAAAATGCTATGTGGATCATGAATCCGGAAAGCTGTTCCACCGCGAGTGGAAAGCTCCGGTCACCGCTGTTGTGCCTGTCCATATCTACGGCCAGACCGCAGACATGGACCCCATCATGGATCTTGCGCGGAAATACAACTTGATTGTCGTAGAAGACGCTTGCCAGGCTCACGGAGCGGAGTATTTTTCGAAACGCGACAATCAATGGAAAAAAGCCGGCTCCATGGGCCTAGCGGCCGCTTTCAGCTTCTACCCGGGAAAGAATCTCGGTGCCTGCGGTGAAGCCGGAGCAGTAACCACCAACAGCGAAGAGATGGCCCGGAAGATGCGCATGATGCGTGATCACGGCCAGGCCAAGAAGTATTACCATGATATCGAAGGTTACAACGGACGCTTGGACTCGCTGCAGGCCGGGATCCTGGCGGTGAAGCTGCGTCATCTTGCGGGATGGAATCGCAAGCGGCAAGAGGCGGCAAAGCAGTACGACAATATGCTGGCTCCGGTGAACGGGGTGATCGCACCGCATCAGCCAGAATGGTCCCGCGGCGTGTATCATCTCTACGTGGTTCGCGTTCAAGATCGCGCGGGGCTCCAGAAATCCCTGGCCGAAGCAAACATCGACACCGGAATCCACTATCCCGTACCGCTCCACCTCCAGAAGGCCTACGTGAAGCTCGGATACAAACTCGGCGATTTCCCCGTGACGGAGAAAATTGCTTCCGAGATTCTCTCCTTGCCCATGTATCCCCAACTTCGCACCGAACAACAAAATCGGGTGGTGGAACGAGTCATGGATTTTGTTGCCGTCGGGGCATCCCGCTAGCCAGACCGCCGCTTTGGCCGTTCGCTCCAACTGCAAACTCAAGGAAACACTCGGTGAGGGCGGTAGCCTATACGCAGAGGGGTAGTTCTAGGACTATCCCTCCCTCTCCCAAGCATGAGCCTCGAGCGCGGGGGCGAATGGGTTCCTTAACCGCCAGACTTTTGTTTAACCCCATTTAAATGAGTTGTTTATAGTGATTTAGGTTGGAAACCGGATGGCCTGGTTCCCATAGACCACCGGCAGGCAGTCCCATCGGAACCGAAGGTTTTCCATTCCAGTATCTGTTGCCTTCCCGATAATTCGAGGGCCCTTCTCGGCTCTAATTCTGCGGGCCTTTCGAGCAAAGAATTGATACGGAAGGGGTACAGGTAGTTTATCCTGCCCTTCATTGTATCCTCTGTCCAGTTGTGAGCATTCCTAGCGTTTGTTAGCCTCTTCCTAGGGTACGCCGTACCCCGCGAAGATCCGGACGATCCGTTCGGCGGAGAGTGTGACAGTGAAACCGCAGAGTGCTCTAGCTAATTCCTTCGGGACAGGCAGATCCCCCATCTCGATTATAAAGTTGCTAACTTTTTTTTCCACCCTCTTGCTCAGTTTGGCGTTCTCAACGAGTGCTGCAGCAGCAAATACAATTTACATCGCGGAAAGTTCTGCCGGCGCGGCCAACGGAGCCGATTGCGCCGACGCCTATGCGGCCTCGTTCTTCAACTCCCCCGCGAACTGGGGAACAGGTTCGAACCAGATTGGCGCGGGCACGACCGTACAGCTTTGCGGCACGATCACCACAAATCTGACTTTCCAAGGTAGCGGCTCAAGTGGAAGTCCTGTCGTGCTTGACGGCACTGGCGCCACCATGAGTGCTTATATTAATGTTGGCAGCCAATACTGGACCATTCAGAACTGTACCTGGTCGACCAGCTATGGCACGGGTAGCCAGACGCAGGCAGTGATCCAGACGGCCGGCGGGGCTGCCTTCGGTACTATCACAGGCAACACAATCGACGTGTCCAGTTCGGCCCAAGTGATATTCTTCTCCCACATTACCCACGACATTACGGTCCAAAACAACTATATGAGGATCACTACCCCGTCCAGTGGGGACGGTTTCGACACCGATATTCTAGATACAGAAGGGGCGTACAACATCATGATCGAGGGGAACGTCCTTGCCATGAATGTCGGCGCCGGAGATGAGAGTTGCGGTGGGTGTCACGACGATCTTACCCAAGTATGGGCGGCAAGTGGCAGCGTGGCGAACCAGCCCTACAACTGGACCTATCGCTATAACCTCTTTCTACAGGAATCTTCGCCCGCAAAGGTAAACAATCAATCCCTGATGATGATGGAGAACATCGGGACCGGGTATTGGAATGTTTACTCCAATGTTTTTCAGTGCGTGTCGAGTGGAAGCAGTGGAAACGGCATCACCTTTGACAGCAACACCAGCGGCGCGGTCATCAACATCTACGACAACACCATCGTTGAGAACGCGGGAGCCTGTAACAATCTGTTCAACCTATCTGGATCCGGTTCCTACAACCTTGAAAACAATATCGTTTACAATACCGATGCCGGAAATGCACTCACCGGCGGCGTGAACTTTGCGACCCGGTCAAATAATTTGTGGTACGGGCCAAACATCCCCTCTTGTGTTACGACAGAAATTTGCGGCAGGGACCCGCTCTTCAACAACTACGCAGGAAACGACTTCAGCTTGCAATCCGGTTCTCCTGCAATTGGAGCGGGTGCAAATCTTGGCACTAATTTCAACCAGTACCCGGTTCCAGGTGCAACGTGGCCAAATCCCACGCTCGGAACCCGGCCTGGGACAGGGAGTTGGGCTATCGGGGCCTATCAGGCTGGGAGTGGTACGACCTCCCCGACGCCCCCGGCTGCCCCGACAGGCCTGAAAGCAACGGTGCAGTAGTCTGAGTTTATCTGCTCTAAAACAGGCCTGAACGGCCTGCTCACTCCGCGGACGGTTATTCGAGCGGCACGAAACTGAACTTTTGGGCTGCGCTTAGACGTGGCACCAGGAGCTCCACGGTACGCTTTTCTCCTCAACGTGTGTCACATCTGATTCCTATTCTTCATTTTTGCCCCGGGTCTGGAATGCTAGCGCAGGACGCCACGCCAGCGATCCCCAACAGATGTGTTGGATTAGCCACTTGCAATCTGGCGGCTCTCTGGGCAATCTGCGGCCGATTCGACTATATTCTTTAGAAGGTCAAACACGCAGCGCCTGCGGTCACGCACTGGTTACCGTCTCTCGTCATGCCGAGATTTGAATGGATCAGCCGATTACTGTAGAAGCAAATAAGGAAACGCAGGGCGGCGTCACACCCTGGTCGGAACAGCTAGCGCACGTTCTTGTTCGTCTGATACCCGGCAGGGGAACGGGTGGGGTTTCCAAGCGGCTGATGCAGGCGATCCACGGAAGTGCCTGGTCGCTGGCAGGGTATGGCGCGACGCAAGTATTGCGCCTGGTCACTCAGCTTGTGCTGGCGCGGCTACTGTTGGACCCCAGTGCGTTTGGGCTGGTTGCACTCGTAAACGTGTTTCTATCGGGCCTGGAAATGCTTTCCGATCTCGGAATCGGAATGGACGTTATCCAGCACGCCCGCGGTGACGACCCGCGACTCATCAATACGGCTTTCTTGATCCAGGCGGGACGTGGAGCGATTCTCTTTGTCCTGAGCGCGGCCCTCGCCTATCCTTTCGCGCACTTCTACAATCAGCCCGCCGTAACCGCCCTGGCCATTGTTTCGGCGCTCTCGATTGGAATTCGGGGATTTGCGAGCGGGTCCATTTGGACCATGACGCGGCACCTGGAGCTGCGGAAATTAACATTACTGACGCTTTCTTCAGAAGTCGTCGGACTCATTGCCTCCTTGTGCTTTGTGTATTTTCATCCTTCCGCATGGGCCCTTGTCGTGGGGCGCGTGGCCGCCTCACTGGCCTACACGGTGGGAAGTCATCTGGTAAGCAAGCTGAGAGTGAGTCTTGATTGGGACTCATCGGCGGCAAGAGACATATTTCTGTTTGGGGCGGGGATTTTCGTCGGCACCGCCACCTACTTCCTGGGTGGAGAAGCAGAACGTCTGGTAATCGGAAAGTTCATTACTGTTGCTGAGTTGGGATGTTTCTCACTTGCCCTGACCATCTCGTCGGCCCCCTCGCGTGCAATCCAGCAGGTGGTCGGACAAGTCTTTTTCCCGATGATCTCGAGCAGTATGCGAAGGGACACCGACAGCGCGGTAAAGCACTATCGGTCCGCTAGGTGGGTTTTTTTGTTTCTGGGAATTGTTCTGGGGATGGGCTTTATTGCCTACAGCCACCGGGTCGTGGTCCTGGTTCTTCCTCCCAAATACGCCATGACCGCCTGGATGCTTCAATTACTGGGCATTCGTGCCGCTCTCGAAGTATTCGCGGCCCCAACGGTCAGCGTAATTCTGGCTTGTGGAGATTCCCGCTACACGGCGATTTCCAATACAATTCGACTCATCCTCATGGTGGTAGGAATCTGGATCGCCTTCAACCGCTACGGAACAAGACAGGCCATTGAAGTCCTAGCGTTTGTGCCGGTGCTCAGCTATCTGGTTTTAGTGATCGGTGTTGGCCACCACTTGCGGCGGGCGCTATGGCCAGAGTTTTGGGGATTTCTCGTCTTCCTAGCTGCGCTGCTGGTGGCCCTGATCATTCCATGGCCGTGGGCCTGAACGGATAGCGCCAGTTCAGAAATTGAAGCAACTGACCGAGGGTACGGTGGGCCAAGGGTCGGGGGTTCGCCACCCATCTCTCGCAAAGACAGCAAGTTCCGGTAGTGCAAGGTGAGTGCATTGCGGAAAACGGTGAAAGACGTACAAGAACAACGTTGAAAGTTCGGATTTCGGGATAGGATGAGGATTGTCATGGACCCGTTGGTCAGCATTGTTATTCCCACGTATAACCGGGCTGGTTTGATCTGCCAGACCATTGACAATATTTTCCAGCAAACATATTCACGGTTCGAGTTGATTATTGTGGATGACGGCTCGACCGATGACACCCTGGCCAGACTTCGTTCCTATGGCAAGAAGATTCGAGTGATTGAGCAGAAGAACTCTGGCCCCGCCGTGGCTCGAAATCGCGGGGCGGCAGCCGCCGAGGGAGAAATAATCGCGTTTCAAGATTCGGATGATCTTTGGAAGCCGACAAAGATTGCCCGCCAGGTCGCACTGTTGGAACGATTTGGCCGCACGATCCCCTGCTGCCTCTGCAATGTGCTCATGCGCGTGGTGAACGGAAAGCAGTTCACCTCCTTTGATCATTCGGTGGTCCGGATGCGCGAGAACGAGGGTATTTGGCTAAATGTCCCGGAGGTGTTGGCTGCGACATTCATTCTATTCAATCAGGCCGCGGCCATCCGTCGGGATGCATTTGAGCGCGTGGGCGGATTTGACGCGAATCTGAAATACCTTGAGGACTACGATCTTCCTCTGCGTTTGGCCCTGGAGGGCCCCTGGGCATTTATTCAGGAACCTCTGGTCCTTTATCGCGAAGACTCACCGGAGAGCTTTCACGAGAAAGCCATGAAAGAGCCCTTTGTTTTGAAGGAATGCGAACTTGAGATTTGCCGGCGACTCCTTGCCAAGACCGTCGGAAAAGTCGAATATGCGGGCTTTCAGAAAAATCTTTCGCGTCGAGTGAGACGAGCTCGCCGCCAGGTGCATGCGATGAAGCTGTTCGAAGAGAAATCGCCCGTATCCCACGCTGTCGCGAAGCTTCTTGAGTTTGTGGATCATTACATGTATTCGGCATTCATTCGGTCTCCCTGGTACCCCCGGCCCAATACACTTCCCGTGGACGGCTGGCCAGTGGATCAAAATAAACCGCAAGCGGTTGAATCCGTGGTGCGGTGAGGTATACAGCGATCTGTAACGAGGAATGGGAACAATGACCACAAGTTCGAAGGTTTCGACGACGGCCAAACCGGAACTGACCGACCGAGTTCGTTCGTTTTTTGACCAGCCGGAGAACTACCTGGATCGAAAACGATTCGATATCCGCTTGCGTGCAGAGACAACCCAGTTCTTCTTGAAGGGGAAAAACTTCCAAAAAATCATCGATATCGGTTGTGGCGATGGCTCGGTTTCGCTCCCTCTGCTTTCGGAGAAAACCCAACTCACTTTGGTAGATCTCTCGCCGAACATGTTGTCTCTGGCGCGTTCTCGAGTACCGGAGAACCTGTCCGGCAATGTTCAGTTCTTCCAGGAAGATTTTGTAAGGCTGCCCCTCGAAGAGAATTCGTTCGATGTTGTTATCTGCATGGGAGTGCTTGCGCATGTTGCTTCGCCGGAAGAAGTCATTCAACGAGCGGCCGCATTACTGAAACCTGGCGGGACGCTTCTATTGGAGTGTACGGACTCGTTCCACTTCGTTCGTCGGTTGATGACTGCTCACTCACGCCTTCTTCAGTTGTTCCGGCCTACACAGTATAAATTGACGAAACTGACCGGAGCGGGCGTATCGGCGCTCGCGGCGAAAGCAGGGCTAGAGCTCACCGGCAAGTTTCGCTATGCCTGGCCAGCTCCCGGACTACAGCGGGTCTTCTCTCAAGATCGCCTTTACCGAATGGTTCGGGGAGTGTTCGGCAACGCACAAAACAATCGGAATGCTGGCCTTGGTTTTGAATATATCTTTTGCCTGACGCGGCGGTAGTCGATTCGTATTGGAGCGCAATGTTAGTCCCGGCTTGCAAACAGGAAGGTATCGTCTTCCGGTAAGAACGCGGTAATCTATTGGCTATACTTCTCAGCTGGATTGCCTTAAGGCCGTTGAGGAGCTCTTGCCGCTCTTCCCGCCACGCGGCAGAATGAGCTTGATACTCTCGAAATGCCCACAGGAAACATCACTTTTGGAGGAGGGGTCAACGAATCACTGATAGGGATGGGTGTGCTGATCCTCATGATCGCTTCCATCCTGCTGATCTTCCTGCTCCCAAGAAGATTTGTCCTGGTCCCGTTGATGTTCGCGGCCTTCCTGATCCCCTCCGGGCAGACGATGGTGTTGGGGGGCGTCCATGTATTCGCCTACCGGCTTGTGATTCTGGCCGGTTTGATGCGCGGAGTGATCTCGCGCCCCTCAGAGGAACCCCTCTTTGGATCGGGATATAACATTGTAGACACCTTTTGCATATTGTGGGCGCTGTGCCATTCCACCGCTTTTATTTTGCAATTTCTGGCAATGGGCGCGGTCGTGAATCAGGTCGGTTTTCTGTGGGATTTTCTGGGAGGATACCTGGCAATCAGGTTTCTGATTCGCGATGAGAATGATGTTCAGCGCACGATCAAGATCCTTGCCTCTGTCGCTTTTACGCTGGGTGTAACCATGTTGTACGAGAAGTTTAGCCATGTGAATCCCTTCAGCTACCTGGCGGGCTATCCAATCATCCCAGAGGTTCGCAACGGTTCACTCCGTGCCCAGGGGCCGTTTCATCATGCCATTCTTGCAGGAACTTTCGGGGCCACGCTTATCCCGTTGTTCTTCTGGCTTTGGAAGAGTGGTCAAAACAAACTTTTTGGACTGGTTGGTCTTGCCTCTTCCACTGCCATTGCGTTTTCGGCTGCGTCCAGCACGCCCATTGGTGCATTCGTCGCTGGTATCGCCGCAATCTGCCTTTGGCCGATACGCCGAAATATGCGCATCATTCGGTGGGGCATTGTGATTGGGATCATTGCATTGAATTTCATGATGCATGCACCGGTCTGGTGGGCAATTGAACACATTGATTTTGCCGGCGGCTCAGCCGGGGAACATAGAGCAGAGCTGGTTGACAACTTTTTCAGGCACTTTGGGGACTGGTGGCTGATCGGCACCCACGACAACGTCAACTGGGGTTTCGAGATGTGGGACTTGAGCAATGAATATATTGCCGAAGGAGAAACGGGCGGGCTTGCCACCTTTATCTGTCTAGTGACCGTGCTTGTCTTAAATTTCCGGCGGATCGGAAACGCCAGAGAAGCGGTCGACGGCGAAGGAAACAAGGAATGGTATTTCTGGCTGCTGGGTGCGACGCTGTTTTCCCACTGTGTGGCTTTTTTCGGAATCAGTTATTTCGATCAGACACAACTGTCCTGGTTTGCCTTATTGGGGATTATTCAAGTCGCAACCACGTCCGTTCTGGCGCGCCAGGCCACCACCGTACCCAATGAGGCGTTGTCACCTACGATCCGGCTGCCACAGAATTCTCGCACTCAGCCCGCAAGTCTCGATAAGGTTAACCCGTCATGGAGACGCCTTCGCACGGGCAAGGTTACCACTTCGAAGAAATAGGAAAAGCTCATGAAATTGTCGGTCATAATTCTGTGCTGGAATGACTTGAAGGTCATCGCGGATTGCCTACGCTCGATCTATGCGAACACGCATTCCATTGCGTTCGAGGTAATCGTTTCTGACAATGGTTCCACGGATGGATCGATTGAGTTCATCCGAAACAATTTCCCTCAGGTCAACGTGATTGAGAATGGGCGCAATCTGCGATTCGCCAAGGCAAACAACGTCGGCATCCGGGCGAGTCGCGGAGAATATCTTCTGATCCTGAATCCAGACACGATCATTCACGAAGGTACGCTCGATAAGATGGTTTCTTTCGCGGACCAACACGTGGAAGCAGGCGCCTTCGGCTGCCGGGTGCTCAACGTTGACGGAACCTACCAGGAATCCTCATGGCCCTACCGGACCATCCGTGGCGATCTGATTACAGCCCTTTACTTGCGCCCCTTGGCTCATCTGTCGCGTTGGTTTACCTCCGATACTTACGTGGGATGGAAAGGCGAGAGCGTAAAGAGTGTGGATTGGGTCTCGGGGTGCTGCATTCTGGCGCGCAGAGAATTAGTGGAAAAGATCGGCGGCTTCGACGAGCAGTTTTTCTACTACTTCGAGGACATGGATCTCTGCCAACGTATCCGAAAATCCGGACAGGAAGTTCTCTATTTCCCTGGAGCCACGATAACTCACCTGGGAGGACAATCCACTAAGAAACGATTTCCTGCGATTGGCTTCGTGCTGGACGGCGAAGTGACCCGCTATCTGTACTATTATAAGTATTACGGCGAAGGTGGGATTCGTCGTGCCAGGCGCGTTTCTCTCGTGGCTGTGTCTCTGCGTAGATTTGGGTACCGTCTGCTTCAGGTCCTGAAACCCACCGAAGCTCGCAAGGCTCGTTTGGACATGCTCAGGATTTTGTCGGATTGGCAGCTTAGGGTGGATCCTCTTCGCCTAGTCCAAAAAGGAGAGGAGCCTGATCTGGGGATTAATCTTGCAGGACGCGTTCTGGAGCGCTAGCTCTCTCAGGTACCGACAAGAACCAACGTTGGCAGAGCCTGCCACCAGAATCCTCTTTGTTTGATTTTGAATCCTATCCTAATAAATCGAGGTCTAAAGCAGCTTATGGATATTCCAATTGAATCACGATTTCTAGGGGAAGTCGTCGTCCTGGTTCCAGCTATATTCCAGGACAGCCGCGGTTTCTTCATGGAAACCTTCCGGGAAGATCAATTCAAGGCAAATGGCCTGCCGTATCACTTTGTGCAGGACAATCATTCTCGCTCCGCCAAAGGCGTCGTCCGTGGCTTACACTTTCAATGGGAGCCGCCGATGGGTAAGTTGATGCGCGTGACACTGGGCAGTGCATTCCTGGTGGCCGTGGATATCCGCAAGGGATCTCCGACTTTGGGCAAGTGGGCGGGCGTCCTAGCCTCGGTGGAGAATCGCCGTCAAGTCTGGGCCCCGGCAGGATTCGCGAGAGGCTTTTGTGTTCTGTCGGATTTTGCGGAAATCCAATACAAATGCACAGGGATCTATAACAACAAAGCCGAGTCCGGGATCCTCTGGAATGATCCGGCAATCGGAATAGAATGGCCACTTCCGGCGTCGGAAGTGCAACTTTCCGAAAAAGACAAGAACGCACAAACCCTGTCGCAATGGCTAGAAAGCCCTAATTCGGCAATGTTCAAGTATTGAGTTATCCCAAAAACTAAAAGAACGGAGCAGATCATGAAGATTCTAATCGCTGGGGGTGCAGGATACGTTGGAAGCGTCCTTATTCCCAAACTGTTGGATCGCGGCTACAAAGTCGATGTGGTGGACTTGTTCTGGTTTGGCAATCACTTGCCGCGACAGGTTGGGGTCATCAATAAGGATATTTTCCATCTGTCCGTAGACGACCTCGAAGCATACGAGCAGGTCATTTTCCTCGGCGGCCTTTCCAATGACCCCATGGCCGAATTCTCCCCGAGTAAGAATTTCATTTTTAACGCCGCTGCTCCGGCTTATCTGGCCTACACCGCCAAGAACGCCAAGGTGAAACGCTATATTTATGCTTCCTCCTGTTCCGTCTACGGGTATACGGAAAATGAACTCTACGATGAGACTCGGCCGGTTTCGTCAAACTACCCCTATGGCATCTCCAAACTGCAAGGAGAGCAGGCGGCGATGCAACTAGCCGACGAAAACTTCTCCGTAATTTCGCTACGCAAGGGCACGATCTCCGGCTACAGCCCACGCATGCGCTTGGACCTTATCATCAATACGATGTTCAAGAGCGCGCTGAAAGAAAATGTGATTACCGTGAATAATCCCTCCATCTGGCGGCCAATCCTGAGCATCGACGACGCGGCGACGGCCTACACTCGAGCCATCGAAGCCAATTACAAGCTAACCGGTATTTTCAATATTGCTTCCGGCAATTACACCGTCGGCGAAGTGGCGGATTTGGTGAAAGGCACAATGGAAGAGCGCATGGGAAAGCGTATCAGCCTGAATATCAAGCACATTCAGGATTTTCGTAACTACAAGGTGAGCACCCAGAAGGCCAGCAATGTCCTGAGCTTTCATGCTGCCGGCTCGGTGAAAACCATTGTCGGAAACCTGATTGACAATCTGGATAAGTTCCAAGATCTCGACAATCCGGTCTATTCGAACATCCAATCCTTCAAGAAACTCGAGAGCACCATCGAAGTCCACTCCATGACGGGTGCGCCAGCCCAATGAAGATCGTCGTGATTGGTGGGGACGGCCAACTGGGCAGAGATGTCGTGCTCGCGTTTAAAGAGAATGGCGACGAAGTTTGTTCACTCACGCACTCGGAAATCGAATTGGAGAATCTCGATTCCGTGCTGGCGCGTCTGCGCGAATCGAACCCCAACATCGTTGTGAACACAGCGGCGATGCACCATGTCGAAAAATGCGAGCAATCACCGGATAAGGCGTTTGCCGTGAATGGTCTAGGTTCCAGAAACTTGGCTCAGGTTGCCCAGGGACTGGGATGTGTGCTGATGCATATCAGCACCGACTACGTTTTCGACGGGAACAAAACTACCCCGTACGTCGAAAATGATCCTCCCATGCCCCTCAACGTCTACGGTAATACAAAACTAGCGGGGGAATACTTCGTCAGGGCCACCGCGAAGAAACACTTCGTATTGAGGACTTCCGCGATTTACGGGAAAAACCCTTGTCGAGCGAAGGGCGGACTGAACTTCGTGGAGCTAATGCTGAAACTGGCAAAGGAAAAACCTGAACTGCGGGTGGTTGACAGCGAGTTCGTCAGCCCTACTCCTACGGTCGATATCGCACGCCAGATCGTGAAGCTAAGCCGTTGCGATTCTTATGGACTTTACCATGCCACCGCGGAAGGCAGTTGTTCCTGGCACGAGTTCGCCAAGGAAATTTTTGCTCTGACGAATACACATACGAATTTGCAGGTGGCGGGACCGAACGAGTTTCCTGCGAAGGTGGCTCGCCCTAAGTACTCTGTTCTAGAAAATCACGGCCTCAAATGCATGGGACTGAATACCTTTCGTACCTGGCAGGAGGGGCTCCGTGTCTATCTTTCGCAGCGAGAGGGCCCGACGACAACTCAAGCCGGCGCGTGAATCGGAGCCGGCGGAGACAAAGACAATCAGGATGGTTTGGACGTTTCGATTGAGAAACGAGGGGATGATGCCTCAGCCAAAATACTGGTCATGTCCACCGTCCCTCACGGTCTAAAGCTTGGCGGAGAGCGGAAACGCGTATGAGTTCAGCGCCTGAGAAAAGGCAGACCAAGTACGTGATTGTTACGCCCGTGCGGGATGAAAAGCAGTACATTCTGCGGACGATCGAATCCGTGACCACCCAAACTGTGCTGCCCGCCGAGTGGATCATCGTCGATGATGGCTCGCGCGATTCCACGGGAAAAATAATCGACGACTGTGCCAGGCAATATCCTTGGATCTCCGCGTTGCACCGGAATGACCGTGGCCAGCGTGTTCCGGGGACCGGGGTGATGGAAGCGTTCTATGACGGCTACAACTCACTTCGATCTAAGGACTGGGAATTCATCGTTAAGTTAGACGGCGACGTTGGCTTGAAACCAGACTATTTTGAAAAATGCTTCGAGCGCTTCCAAGACAACCCCAAGCTCGGCATTTGCGGCGGTCTGATGTACCGCATCAGGAACGGAGCTCGGGAGCTCGAGCGGCATCCTCTTTTCCATGTCCGGGGCCCTATCAAACTCTACAAGCGGGCTTGCTGGGAGGCCATCGGTGGGTTAATTAAAGCCCCAGGCTGGGATACGGTGGATGAAGTCCAAGCCAATCGCTTGGGCTGGCAGACGGTGAGCTTTCCCGATCTGGAGGTCATCCACTATAGGCCAACGGGAGCGGAACAAGGTGCCTGGCGTGACAATGTCAAGAACGGCAGAGCAAACTATATTTCTGGCTACCATCCGCTGTTCATGATGGTGAAATGTTTGAAGCGGCTTTTCCAGCGGCCGTACATAACTGGCGCGGTCGGCCAAGCCTATGGATTCATTACTGGCTACACGAAACATATTCCGCAAGTGGAGGACCAGGCCTTGATCCGTTACGTGCGCAGCCAACAAATCAGACGACTTCTGTTTATGAAGAGTATTTGGAAATGAATCCGGGGTTCGGTCGGGCGCTTGACTTCTGCGAAGATCGGTCGAGCAGATATTCCTTGTCATGCCAGGCACAGGAAGGCTCGGCTGGAAGACGCTGGCGCTCTGACAGCTGCTAACTCCTTCTCTCTTTAAAGCGCCCTTTATATGATCGGTGTGATTTCAAAGCAAACTGAATCCAAGGCCGTCCAGGAATTTTTCCAATTGTACAAGACGCCCTGGGAATTCTACGAAGCAGAGCATGGGTACGAGGTCGTTGTGGTCTCGAACGACCAAATGCCTCGTGATCTGCATGCGAAACTGGTTGTTTGTTACAACTCGAAACGGACTGTGCTCGATGACCGCCTGGCGATTGACCTGCAATCCCTCAATCGCGGCGAGTGGGTCGATGGGGTTGGCGGCAGCTTCCCCTTATATGGCGACACTTGTGCCGTCCAAGCAGAGGGTCAACAGCTACTTCAGTCCAGGTCGGGTTCCGGCGCGATCGGATTTTCAATGGATGACGGCGCGTCCCAGATCGTGCGCATCGGTTATGACCTCTTCCAAGAAATCGAATATCTATTGTTGAATGGGCAACCCCCCGATCATGCCGCTATCCCCACCCTGGAGTTACATATAGCGCTGCTTCGGCAAATTATGATCAGTGCCGGCGTACCGTTCGTAGAGATTCCCCCTACACCGGCGGGTTATGAATTCATGGCATGCTTGACACACGACGTCGATTTTACGGGAATCCGTGAACACAAATTTGACTACACTCTCCTCGGATTCGTCTATCGGGCCTTGGCTGGTTCCTTCTTTGATGCTCTTACAGGAAGAGTGCCGTGGTCCAGATGCCTGAAAAATTGGAAGGCTGTTTTGTCTCTTCCGTTCGTTTATATGGGGTGGGCGGAGGATTTCTGGCTCGAATTTGATCGCTACATGGAGATCGAGAAAAGACTTGGTTCGACGTTTTTCTTCATCCCGTTTAGAAACAATCCAGGAACTCTCGCGACTGGCCCTGCACCCAAGCGACGCGCTATCCGATACGATCTACTCGCCATGAAAGCGCAGGTACGCAACCTGATCGATAAAGGCTGTGAGGTGGGTCTCCACGGGCTAGATGCGTGGCAAAGTCCCGAAAAGGCCCAGATAGAGCTGCAGCGAATTCGCGAAGTGACCGGGCAACCCGAGTCGGGAGTCCGTATGCATTGGCTCTATTTCGGAGAGAACTCGCCAAACGCTCTGGAAAAAGCGGGGCTGGCCTACGACTCCACGTTTGGCTACAACGATGCGGTCGGTTTTCGTGCAGGTACGGCCCAGGCGTTCTGCCCACTCCAGGCTCAGGAGATGCTGGAATTGCCTCTCATCATTCAGGATACGGCCATGCTCTATCCTGGCAGAATGCATCTTTCGGAAACCGAAGCATTGGACTTGTGCAAGCAAGTCACCCAATGTGCAGTACAATTTGGTGGTGCCGTAACCGTAAACTGGCACACTCGCAGCCTCTCCCCTGAGAGACTTTGGGGAGAGTTCTATGCGAAACTGTTGCAGGAGATGCAGAGGCACCGTGTTTGGTTTGGGACAGCGCGGGACATCGTAACGTGGTTCCGAAACAGACGTGCAATTCGGTTCGAGCGAGTTCAATTTCATGGAGATGGTGTGCGCGTGGTAATAGCGGGTCCCTCCCCGGCCGCCCAGCCGCCCGTTGTACTCAGGGCATATCGTCCGAAGAGCAAGTCCTCCTTGGGCTCTGAGTGTGTGGTTACCGCTTCGTGCTACTCGGAGATCCTCTGGAAGGGAGAGACTGAGCTCAACTTGGCCTTTTAAGGCTTGAGGGGATCGTTCCTAACATATGAATGTGCATTCGGGGTCTTCCGCAAACAACAGTTCCACACCAAAACGTGTTTGCATGCTTGCTTACACGGAATATTCGATGGATGGTCGAGTCCGTCTGGAAGCCGAAACTTTGGTGAAATGGGGCTACGAAGTGACCTTTCTAGCTGGTCAGGAGGGTGATAAACCGCGAACCTACTCACTCGGAGGAGTGACCGTAGAGGAACTGGGGGTAAAGATCTACGGTGACAAAAGCATCGTCACTTATTTGTTGTCTTATCTCAAATTTCTGATCTTGGCCTTCTTTGCATGCACCCGACTCTTTTTCCGGTCGAAAATCCACGTCATCCATGTGCATAACATGCCGGATATGTTGGTTTTCGCTGCACTCATCCCCCGTCTGTTTGGATGCAAAGTGGTCCTGGACGTCCACGATACGGTTCCAGAGACCTATTTGGCTAAGTTTGAAAAGCCTTCACGGCTGATGTCTTATCTTCTTCATCTCGAGGAATCCCTGAGCTTTGCGATGGCCCACAAACTCGTCTGCGTGAACGATGTGCAATGTCAAGCTGTCGTTCAGAGAGGAATTCCGGCGGATAAGATCGTGACCATCGTGACTATGCCGAAATACCTCCTGTCCGATTCCAATTCCAATCACGCCAAAGGCCAGTCCCCCGCTTTCCGGATTGTCAATCATGGAACCATTTCAAAGAGGCTGGGCATCGATCTGATTGTTAGAGCCTCTGCCAAATTAGCCCAGGAAATTCCGAATTTCGAGTTTCACCTTTATGGGCAGGGTGACGACCAGGAGAACGTCCTAAATCTGATTCGGACTCTCGGGCTCAGCAATACCGTCCATTTTCATGGCGTGATTCCGTGGGTATCGGTTCCCAAGGAGCTGGAGAATATGGACGCTGGCATTTTGGGGAACCGCCAGAATGTGGCCACCCAACTGATGCTCCCGGCAAAGCTGATCGATTTTGTGTCGCTGGGTATCCCTGCCGTTGCGCCCCGGTTGAAGACCATTGAATACTATTTTTCACCGGACATGATCACGTTTTATGAGCCAGAAAACGTCGATTCCATGGTGCAAGCGGTGGTAAGTCTGTACAAAGACAGGCACAAGATGGAGCAACAAAAGGAAAACGCCAAGAGCTTCCTGCAGAGATGCAGTTGGGAAAACAACGAAAAAGGTCTGAAGGCCCTATACAGCGAATTGTTCGAGAATCAAGCTGCCTGAGCTGAGCCGGCGAGAACATCCGCGCTGGCACAGCCAATCGATATTCAGGAACGGAGGATACATAAACCAGTGTCTGAGAAAATTGTAATCGTTGCAGGTTTGGGCGAGATCGGTCGCCCTCTCCTAGAAATCTTGAGCCGGGTGTATGAGTGTGAGGGCATTGACATTGTTCCAAAACAAATCAGCAGGCCGTGTTCCGTCCTGCACGTGTGCTATCCCTTTCAAATCCCCGACTTTGTGGGAACCACAGTCTCGTATATCGAGAAGTTTCGTCCCGAGATGACCATCATCAATAGCACGCTAGCCATTGGAACGACACGGAAGGTGCAGGAAAAAGTCAGTTCGAAGTTAATCTACAGCCCTGTCCGCGGCAAGCACGCAAAAATGGTGCAAGATATGCTTTTCTACCGGAAGTTCGTGGCCGGCTTCGACGAGCAGTCTACGCAACAAGCGGCTCAGCACTTCGCCAAGGCAGGCTATGGCGTCGAAACTTTTCCAAATCCAGAGGTCGGCGAATTGAGCAAACTTGTCGAGACCACCTGGTTAGGCATGTTAGTCGGATGGGCCCAGGACATTGAACGGATGGCCGTCGACTGTGGGGCTTCTTACGAGGATGTAAATGCATTCATGAAGGAAATAGCCTACTTGCCGAAGAACGTGTTTCCCGGACACATCGGCGGACACTGCGTAATGCCGAACATCGCTATCCTGCGAACACGATTTTCCTCCAGGTATCTGGAGGCCATTGTGGAATCGAACGAAGCCAAAGCCCGCAGTCTGCCAGTTCTGGAGAAAAAATAGGCAAGTCACGGGGGTAACCAGCTCGAAAAAACCCCCTGGTTTCCAATGGCATCCATGCGCTGGCTGCGAACACCAATTACCTGACTTAGTGGAAAAAGGATTGTTTCGCCAAACTTGATGCAACACACTCTTGCGGATTATTATCGGATCCCGGCACAGTTACTCGCGCCATTCTCTTCCGAGAACCTCCTTGAGGATGCGGGCTTCTTCCGATTTGGTTCCGAAGCAATTTGCTATGGCCGATGCAAAACCGATTCGCTCGCAAAGAGTGCTTCCGGTCCACTGTACGATTCTTCAGGAGGCGTGCATTTTGACGCTTCTGGAGTTATCTTTCCCTTCCTTCCTCGAGACATCATAGACAATCTGCGGAAAGAGCGTTACGCAACTAGCGCAGGCTCTGATCAGAAATCTTTTCTCAATCAATCCTTCGTCCGTAAATCCTACTACGCAGTGCGCGGGTGGCTGCCTGATAGTCTCCGCAGCCGCTTTCAGAAAATTTATTTTCGAGGTTGGCAGGATTTGCCGTTTCCGCATTGGCCCGTTGACTTTACAGTCGAAAATCTTCATGAGCGCTTTTTGCGGGTAATGATGCAGGCGACGGGTGCCAAGAGAATTCCATTTGTCTGGTTCTGGCCAAGCGATGCAAAGAGCTGTTTGATCATGACCCACGATGTGGAGACTGTGACGGGCCGCAACTTCACCTCGCAGTTGATGGATCTCGACCAATCACGTGGCATCAGAGCCTCCTTTCAGGTCATCCCTGAAGAACGCTATGAAGTGCCGGATGCCTACGTCGACGAGATCCGCCATCACAGTTGCGAATTCAACATTCACGATTTAAATCATGATGGCTCTCTCTTCCGGCATCACAAGGAGTTTCTGCGACGGGCGGCCAAAATTAACAAATATGCTGCTAAGTATGGGACTCGTGGCTTCCGCGCCGGTAGCATGTATAGGAACCAGGAATGGTATGACGCATTCGAATTCTCCTATGACATGTCGGTGCCGAATGTGGCCCACTTAGAGCCACAAAGAGGGGGTTGCTGTACCGTTAGGCCGTACTTCGTTGGCAAGATTCTTGAACTTCCCCTGACGATGGCTCAAGACTACTCGCTGTTTCACGTTTTGAACGACTATTCGATAGACTTGTGGAAAAGACAAATTGACCTTATTCGGGGAAAGCACGGCTTGATTAGCTTTAATGTTCACCCCGATTACGTGATCGAAGCAAGAGCTCGCACAGTTTACACGAAACTCCTCGACTATTTGCGCGACTTAATCCGACAAGAGAGGGTATGGGCTGCTCTTCCAGGAGACGTTGATCGTTGGTGGAGGGCGCGGAGCCAGATGACCGTCGTTCCCCAAGGGAACGGTTGGGTAATCGAAGGCTTGGAAAAAGAACGGGCGCGGGTCGCTTATGCTGTTCTAGAAAATGACCAACTGAATTACGAGTTCTCGTGAATCGATCGCCATAGCGATAGACTTGGATCATACGTTTCATTGATGAAAGTTGCGTCGTCGGGTATTTCCTTTTCAGGATCCGCTTAACCTCTGATACGCCATAACTCCGAATTCACAACTCATTCCGAATCTATAGGTGAAGACCGGCCCTTACTCCCGACCGCCCTCTTTCGAGTGAGGTGTGCCCTGGAACACCCTCAATTCAGCGCCATCATGACTTGCCACAATCAAGCTCAGTTCATGGCGGATACGATTTAATCTGCGCGGTCCCACACTCATCCAAGCCGTGAGGTCATCGTCGGGGATGATGCCTCTACGTTGACGACCTCGCTACCGTCGTCCTCCACGGGTACGCTCAGAACACACCTTCGTCCGAACGACACCGGCACAGGAAAATATTTCGGATACTATGAGTACCACTAGGAGTGCAGGGTGGAATCCTTCAGAAGCTGATTTATTTCTCTACCTTGCGGAATGAGCATCAACTTGACGAATTCCCCTTCCCAAGCGGTGCTTCGTCCGTGGCTCGGACTTGCCGCTTGGGTTCTGTTTTGCTCCCTTGTTTTCTGGAGACCACTAGGTGCTGTTGCCCAATACGCATTCAAGAACGACAACGCTTCGCACATTCTGATCATACCCTTCATCATTGCCTGGCTCCTGTATAGGGATCGCCAGAAAATTGCACACATTTCCTATGATTTCGCAGCCGCCTCATTCTTTGCCGTTCCCGCTGTCCTGATTGCTACGGTACTTCTCGTCGGTTCGATGCACGACAAGAGTTATGTTCTGGCGTGTCTGATTCTATCTTTCCTTCTATTTCTCGTTTCCGGTTTTGTCGCCATTTTTGGGCGCAGTTGCGCGAAGTCCGAGTGGTTTCCGTTGGCGTTTCTCGGATTTCTCATTCCCTTCCCTGAACCTATCCTGAATCGTTTCATCTATGTATTGCAGGCTGGTTCTGCCGATGTCGCAGAAGCGATTTTTGACTGGAGTGGTGTTCCGGCCCTGCGGGATGGCTTCATTTTTCGTCTGCCGAGGTTGAGTATCGAAGTGGCAACGGAGTGCAGCGGAATCCGATCCAGCATCGCTTTAGTCATTCTGGCATTGCTCGTAGCGCACTTCTCGTTCTCGAAGTTTTGGAAGAAGACAGTATTTGTGATCGCTGGCTTATTGATGATGGTCGTCAAGAATGGCGTCAGAATCTCAACGCTGACCATCCTTGCGAACTATGTCGATCCTGGTTTCCTCTTTGGCAGGCTGCACAAAGAGGGTGGGGTCGTGTTCTTCCTGATCGGATTAGCTCTGCTACTTCCTGTCTATTGGATTTTGAAGCGTGGCGAGCAACCCATGGCCGCCGCGCGCTAGAGGCTTCTCTACTTTCGCCCGCAACTCCCAACGATCTTCTTTGAACCTCTCGCTGATTCAGCGCTACTCATGGCCGGGCTAGGATCGGGCTTCCCTCTCCGCGGAATATCCGTAGTAATAGTCACCGTAGGTTTCGTTCTTATCCACGCGGTTGAGCACAACTCCCAGGATGCTCTCGGAACGGAACTCTCCGGTAGCCCTCTGAGCAAGTTCAAAGTCTGTCTTGCCCGCCCGCACCACAAACAGGACACCGTCGCACATGTCGGCGAGGATGCTGGAATCGTGCACGGCAATGGCCGGCGGGGAGTCGATGATGATCCAGTCGAAAATCGGCGTGAGCCGGTCGAGCATGGCTTTCATTTTTTCGCTATGGAGAAGCTCGCTCGGATTGGAGACGGTACTTCCCCCTGGAATGAAACACAGGTTGTCCTTGTTTCCCACCTGAATGATTTGGCTCTCATCGGCCTCACCACGCAGATAATCTGCGAGACCAGGTGTGCCAACGGCTCCGACAGTTAAGTGCAAGCGGGAAGCCCGCAAATCGGCATCGATCAGCAAAACCTTCTTATTTTCTTGTCTGGCGATCGATTGTGCCAAGTTTGAAGAAATGAACGTCTTGCCTTCCTCCGGTACGCTGCTGGTAATTAACACTCTTTTCAGCGGTCGAATTGCAGCAATCTGGTAGAGTCTCGACCGCAAAGTACGAAATTTCTCCGCACCGTGCCGGAATAAAGCTTCATCTGCGAAGACGCTAAATCGCGGATCCGCTTTCCACTCCGTCCGCCTGCATTTTCCAATCAATTTCTCAAAGCCGCCGATACCCGGTTCGGCCGCGTCGAGCAGACCTCTACGACTTTCTCTCGGCGATTGGGTATCGAGCGCTCCCTCAACGAGACTTTCTCCGACGAGCTCAACCTGTTCATACGCAGGTTTGCCCTCCAGCTGGGCGGCCCGCTCTGTTGCCGCTTTTTTCAGTGCCTCGTGTATACGGCTCATCTGGTCCTTTCCTTCATCCGTTCCCTACTTAAGAATATGCGGAAAATACGATCGGTTTCACACCCTTAGTGTACTGCGTGCTCGTGGCTTGTTGTCCCGGAAACGTCGAAGCCCGGCACCATGGTCAAAACCGGCAATTTCAGGCATGTCTCGACGTCACGTTCTGAGTACATGGCCTTGTCGTTCAAGGCCAACAAGTACATGATGCCGAGTGCAAATATAAATCCAGCCCCCAAACCTCCGCCAGCAAAAATGCTCTTCTTGGGGAACGAAGGACTCACCGGCAGGCTGGGGGGATCGAGTATCCGGAAATTTTCGCTTTCCTGTTGATGTTCCAGATCGCCAGCCATCGTCGATTTTTGTTGCTTCTTCAAGAGATCATTGTAGTTGTCCAAAGCGGTTTGATAATTCCGCGTCAGTTCCTTGAGTTGCTGCTCTACCATGGGGCTAGCCTGCACGTGCGTCTGCAACGTACGAATCTGATCCTGAATTTGAACCTGGTGTTTGCTCAGATCCGAGATGCTCAGGTCATCCTGCTTGATTTTGGCGCGAAGCGTTTGCATCTGAGGCGATTCATGACCGGCGGGTTGTGTCGTGCTGTTGGAATTCTTGGTTTCCTGGGATGCCATTCTTCCTTTTATCTCTTCAATTTGCGTCTTTGTCTTGACGACATCCGGATGCTGCGGTGTGTATTTCGCAAGCAGCGCTGTCAGCTGATCTTGCAGGTTGTCCAGTTGGAGTTGCAGTGTGTCTGTGCTTTGGGTTCCTAGGGCTTGCTGCTTCCAACTAGCTTCCTGCTGGCTCAAGAGGGACTCATTGAATGTCTTGTCCTGCTGGGCGCGACTCAAGGCTTGCGTGGTAGCTTCCAGTTGTGAGTTCATGCCGGCGAGCAAGCTCAAATTGCTTTGCTGCTCTTCGGGAAGAGATCCCAGATACAGGCGCTTGAACTGGGCCAGCTTGGCATCCTGTTGATCCAGATTCGTTTTGGCTTCGTCGAGCTGCTGGGTCAGGAAATCGGTGGTGTTCTTGACCTGCACCATTCTGCTGGTGGTGTTCTGCTCGATGAACATCGAGGTAATTTCCGTGCAGATTTGTTGAGCGAGTTGCGGGTCATTCACCGTAACGCTGACGTGGAAACCCGGAGGTTGTCTGCTGATTGAACCGGGCATCGGCTGAATCAACTGGACGTCGACGGCTTTCTTCAATCGTTCAACCAAATCCTCCATGTGTTCCGACTTGCGTTCCCTGGGGTACAGATTGAATTTGTCGATGATGGACTGCAAACGAGAACGGCTCAGGATCTGCTCCTGCATGGAGGAGAGGTGACGATAAAGGTCTTCGTTCACCACCGTGGGAACCACTTCTTGAGAGATTGTCGGTGGTTCCACCAACACCATCGTGGAAGAAGTATATTTCTTCGGCAAAACAAAAGTCGCAAGCAGTCCGAGCACTGCAAACAACACCATGGCGGTTGGAGCGATCCACCAATACCGACGGAAGATCCGCTTCACCTCGGCGGCGGTGATATTGCCGTTACGCAACATAGTCTTCCCTCCCCTTCCCGTCGAGCCTACAGCGTGATGCAACAAAGCAGGGTGCGCAGTTATCCTTTAAATTAAGGTAGCACGGACCATACCAGTCTGCGTCAACCTTAGGGAACGTCGCGCTCTGCTTCAACTCACTGATTATAGACAAGTTACAATGTATGTAAGTTGAACTTCGCTGGTCGTCCTACGCTCGTGCTGCTCCTATATACATCCAATTGTGGAAGTAAACTATCCTCTTTGTCCTGAAAAACTCCATTTACCCCTTTGGGGTGGGGGGGCTTCAGTGTGGATTCACGGGCAGGATCGGACTCGGCTGAAGCGGAAGTGCCCGTAAACTGTTTTAAATGTTGAACATAATGGCGTCTTTGGGAAGAAGGACAGCCCACCCGTCTTAGGGTGCAAAATTGCACCCTCCTCCGTCGACTGACCAAGATAGAGCTCGTATGAGCTAGGAGCCTATGTTTCGTCTTCCTCGATGGCCGGTACTCGCCCTGACGGTACTCTATTGCTGCCTTGTGCCTTGCGGATGCTCCACGAACCCCCGACTTAGGGAGGAAAAGCTCCTTGTTCAAGCCAGTGCGGACTTTCAGCGAGGAAAGTATCCGGAAGCGATGATCTCCTACGGCCGGGTTCTGCAAATCAATCCAGGATCGACAGAGGCCCATTACAAACTGGCACAAACGCACCTGAAGATGGGAAGTTGGGGGCCGGCGTATCAAGAACTGTCCCGCACGGTGGAACTGGATCCTCAAAACTGGGCCGCGCAGCTTGATTTGGCTCGACTCCAACTGGCGGGTGGGAAGACCAAGGAAGCGAAGGAGCGCGCTCAGCTCATTCTCAAGGGCGATCCAAAAAGCGCGGATGCCGAGATGCTTCTCTCGGACGCAGAGGTCGCACTCGGCGACATGCAAGCGGCGGTTCAAGAAGCCAACGCCGCCATCTCCATGGCCCCGGCTCGCTCCGACCTCTATCTGAATCTGGGCCACATCCAAGTTCGCCAGAATGACTTCTCCGGTGCGGAACAAAGCTTCCGGAAAGCGCAAACTCTCGATCCAACCGCAGTGCTTCCGCGACTCACTCTCGGTAGATTTTACCAGCAGAATCAGCGATGGTCAGAAGCCGAAAACGAACTTAAAGCAGCAATGCAGAGCGCTCCCAAGGAGGTCGCGCCGCGCGGCGCCCTCGCAGCGCTCTATTTCAACCAAGGACAAGAAGCGCAAGGCGAGAGGGTGCTCAGAGAGGCCAAAGAGCAGTTGGGTGATGATCCCAACGCCTACAAGCTTTTGGGGGAATCCTATCTCGCCCGGGGGCAATATGCGAAAGCTCTCACAGAATTTGCCGTTCTGGCAGAAAAGTACCCGAATGATCTACCCCTGCGGAAAAACTACGCGCAACTTCTGATTCTGAGTAATCGCGTCGACGAGGCCAATACTCAGGTGCAGGACATTCTGAAGAAGTCGCCGCAGGATCCCGAAGCTCTGGTGTTGAACGGTCAGATTGAAATTCGCCGGAATCAGGCAGACCAGGCCATCACCACCTTACAGCAAGCCTTGAGGAGTGCGCCTGACAATGCGCTAGGCCACTATCATCTCGGCGTCGCCTACAAGCAGAAGGGGAACCCACAGCTGGCAGACAGTGAGTGGCATGAAGCGGTTCGTTTGCGGCCTAATCTTAGCGAAGCATGGATCGCTTTGGGGTCGAGCGCAGCCGCTCGATCGGACTGGCGAGGTTTGGAGCAGATCAGCACCCAACTGAAAAAAATTGCGCCGAATTCTGTCGATGCGCTCCTTTTTCATGCCACGGCCCGATTTAATCAGGGCGATGCCGCCGGCGCCGAGGCTGATCTGAATCATCTCCTGCAACTTGCACCGGATCACCCCCTTGCCTATATCAAGTTGGGGCAGCTTCGGGTCTCACAAAAGCGCTACAACGAGGCGGAAGCTTATTTTCGTCAAGCGTTAAGCCGCGACCCCAACGCAATCGACGCCGTAAAGGGGATCGTAGGAATAGATCTGGCGAGGATTCGTTCCGCAGATGCTGCGAAATTTCTGGCCGAGCAGATCGCGCGCAACCCGAATTCACCGGCTCTTTACCTGGTACAAGGACAGCTACAATGGGAACTCAAAGAGTGGGCGGCTGCCGAGACGGCGCTGTCCCGCGCGGTAGACCTAGATCATTCCAATGTGGCCGCACTGGTTCTTCTCGCTCAAACACAGGCATCCTTGGGCAAGATGGAGTTGGCGATTTCCCACTACCAGCAAGCTATAGAGCTCTCCCCGAAAGATCCCCGATTGTATGTGGGATTAGGAAGTGTTTATGAGAAATCCGGGAATTGGCAACAGGCACGAGACAGTTATCAAAAGGCACTCGCGATTCAACCTGAAGATGCCATGGCGGCGAATAGCCTGGCCTACCTGCTACTCGAGCACAACGGTGACGTTACACTTGCTCTCAGCCTAGCCCAAACGGCTCGAAAGGGTCTCCCCAAACTTCCCAATGCCGCCGACACGTTAGGTTGGGCTTATTACCACAACGGAGCGTATTCGGCGGCCGTCCCTTTATTTGAGGATGCCGTGAAGGCCGTGCCAAACAGCCAGACGTATCGCTTTCACCTTGGTTTGACGTACCAAAAACTTCAAGATTCCACCCACGCCAGAGTGGAACTAGAAAAAGTCATCAGTATCGATCCTAAGTCTGCGATTGCCGACCAGGCGCGCGAGGCCATTCGGAAAATGGCAGTCAGTTAGCGAATTTTGCATCTCTCGGACAAAAACTAGACCTTGAAGGTTTGAAATCGGAATCACGGTTTTGATGCCGAGCCTAGTAGACTGCGGTCACGCATTAAATCCTGCTTCCCGGGTTGACCTGCCTGGGGCGGGCCGACGGGAGAGACGAGAATTCTCGCGAGAGTCGTCCGAAGGAATGAGCTTGAGCGTTCGATTAAAATACTGGTTCCCCGCGATCTTGGTTGCCATTGTAATTTCGATCTTTTCGACTCGCTACTTCAGCGGTGAACAAACGGCTCGCGTCATCTTTCCGATCCTCCGGTGGCTCTTCCCTTCCGCCAGTCATCACCTGCTCCACCTGATGCATCTGGGAATTCGCAAAGCAGCACACGTCATCGAATTTGCAGTATTCAGTATCGCTGTGTTTCACGGCGTTCGGGGAGAACGCTACGGTTGGAGACTGAATTGGGCTGTCCTTACCCTGTTGATTGCCGTGGCCTATGCTGGATTGGACGAATGGCACCAATCCTTCGTGCCACTTCGGGAGCCTCGCTTCCGCGATGTGTTGATCGACTCGACGGGAGCTTTATTCGCCCAGGTCTTTGTTTGGGCTTACGCGAAATTCCATCGCCCTTCAGCTGCGTCTGCAGTTTCCAAACCGACTCGCCATTAGATTTTGTGCTGCCCACGATCCTGTTAAGGAATCGCCGCTGTGGCCTGGTTGGAATCGGCGCTCTCGTTGCCGCTGGAGTCGACGGCCGTAGTCACGTAGTAGTAGGTTGTCCCACTCTGAACCGTAGTGTCCTGGTAAGTCACGCCTGCGACCAACCCGGTGGCGTTGATTTTGGAGTATCCTGATCCGCTCGTCGTGCTCCGATAAACGTTGTACCCGGAGACGGTGGAGGTACTGGCCGTCCAATTCAGGGAGACCGAGTGGGTGGTCGATTGCACCCCCGTACCCGAGAGCGCGATCGTCGTAGGTGAACCGGTGGCAGTGCTTGTCACGGTTACAGAACCCGAATCACTCCCCGCGGTAGTGGGCGCAAAGATCACGCTGAATGCCAGGCTTTGTCCGGCAGTCAGTGTCACTGGTGTATTGGCGCCGCTGAGTGTAAATCCTGCGCCATTCTCTGTGATACTGGAGACACTCACGCTCGCATTTCCGGAGTTCGTTACCGTTATACTTTGTGTCGAAGTGGATCCCGTATTCACATTCCCAAAACCCAGATTCGTGGTGCTGAAGGTGAGTACTTGGGTTGCGGATACTCCCGTGCCGCTCAAGGCAATGAGCGCGGGCGAGTTTGGCGCGTTGCTAACGATTGTGACGCTGCCGCTAGCCGCACCCGCCGACGCTGGTGAGAACTGAACGTTAAAGCTGGTCGACTGGCCGGAGCTCAGGTTTATCGGTAGCGCCAGAGTGCCGATGCTAAAGCCAGTCCCCGCCACGCTTACTTGGGTGACCGAAAGAGTTCCTGTGCCGCTGTTGGTCAACTGGATCGTCTGCGTGCTCGGAGATCCCACGGTTACGTTGCCGAAGCTCGCGCTGGCCGGAGTTATGGCCAAACCCGGCTGAACCCCATTTCCGGTAACGGGGATGACGTCACTGGCTCCCTGAGAACTCATGACCGTAATGTTCCCGGAAATATTTTCAGAACCTGTCGGGCTGAATGCCACGCTCATCGCAGCATTTTGACCCGCCGCCAGGGTCACCGGCGTGGTCATTCCGCTGACGGTGACATCTTTGGCGTTCACGGTAATCTGTGAAATGGTGACGCTCGTATTGCCACTGTTGGTGAGTGTCACATTCTTTGCACTGGAACTTCCGGCATTCACATTTGTAAAGCTCACACTGGTCGGGCTGGAGGAGAGCGTGATCGAGGCGGCCGTGCCCGTGCCACTCAAGGACAGCACATTGGGAGAATTTGGTGAATTGCTCACGACGCTGACGGTCCCGGCCAGACTTCCTGCCGTTGTGGGGGCAAACAAAACGCTAAATGTTGCGCTGTTGCCCGCGCTGACTGTTGCTGGCGTAACCAGTCCACTCACGCTATACGCGCCGCCGCTTACCAATAGCTGAGCAATCGTAAGTTCCGCTGTTCCGGTGTTGGTCACGGTAATCGTTTGGGATTTTGTCTGCCCGTCAACAACGCTTCCAAAGTCAAAGGTTGCCGGCGAGAGCGTTAATCCCGCTTGGGCCCCGGTACCGCTCAAGGGAACTATCAGGGGAGAATTTGTAGCGTTGCTTACAATGGTGATCGATCCGCTAATGGCGCCTGCAGTCGAGGGCGCAAACGCCGCGGTGAGCGTCACGCTCTGGGACGGATTGAGTGATGTCGGCGTGGTCACACCGCTCACCGTGAATCCCCCTCCCACGGAAGACACCGCGGAGATGCTCACGGCCGCGTTGCCCGTATTCGTCAGGACTATCTGTTTGTTAGTGGAAGTCCCGGTCGCCACGGTTCCGAAACTCAGGCTTGTCGGGCTGGCACCGAGTTGACCTGTAGCCGCTAAAGTACCTGTTCCACTGAGGGGAACAGTCATGGTGGGGTTGCTAGGATCACTGCTTGTAATGCCGATGCTTCCCGTCGAGCTTCCGACCGCGGTTGGGGAAAAGGTCACGGTCATCTGGGCGGCCTGACCTGCGGAAATGGTCTTCGGTGTAGTTATTCCGCTGAGTGCAAAATCGGCGCCAGTCAGAGTTAGCAAGGAGACGGTTAGGTCCGTGGTCCCCGAATTGGTGAGCGCAAGAGTGCTAGTGCCCTTCTGCCCGGTAGAAACGGTTCCAAAATTGACAGCCGTTGGGCTTACGGACAGTTGCGCTTGGGAAGTCACTGCGTTCGCAGACAAGTTGACAACGACTGGTGTGCTGCCTCCGTCGCCTTGCGCCGTTAACGTCCCCGTCAAGTTTCCAGCCGAAGTCGGATTCACGGCGACCGTGAAGCTGCTCGTTTGGCCAATCGCCAGCGCCATCGGAGTGGTCATTCCGGAAACGCTGAATTGAGAGTTGGAAATCGTCATCTTGGTAATGTTTATGCCGACATTCCCGGTGTTCGCTACAGAAACTGTTTGCGTGGATTGCTTGCCTACGGCGACTTGTCCGAAGTTGACGCTTAGAGGACTCAATTGGAAGATGGCCTGCGTCGAGCTTTGCTTTGCCGCGCTTACATAGCCGGCGCAACTATTCAATAGAAATAAGATTGGGGTAAGCGATGCGATCAGAAACAACCTGTACATCATTCTGCATTTTTGGCGCACTCGACTGGTCTGGGTACCGACGGTCTGCGCATGACCGTTTCTCATTGACCTTCCCTCCGGACTCTCTTCCAAAAAAAGAGTAGAGGTCCGTACCCATGGCCATAACTGGTGGGAGGAACAAAAGAAGGACAGTGAAGACGACTGTTCTAGGGGCTAGAAGAAGCTTGCCCTTCGGTTCAACCTGGCCAGAGAGGCACGTCGGCGCAGTATCAGTACTCCCACATCCAGCTCAGTCTGACTTTCTAAGCAGCCGCTTTACAATCGATTGAGGATGACTCAAGGAAGGAGAATCACCACAAAAGTGGACTCGAAAAATCGGGGTTTGCCTTCAGAAGCGCAACGAATTTTAGTCCAAAGGTACAGTGGGACGCTTACTCTCGAGAATCGAGCGGAAGGCTCTCTTCCTTCCGACCGAAGTGGTCTCGCTGGCGAATTGTGTCTGATGGAGGCGCATTTGAGGCCCCTAGTTCAATTGTCCAGCTCGCGGCGCCTCCGCCGTCGCCACTGCATTCGGAACAGATTGAAGCAAGTATCTTCTGACTGGCACCACGAGGGAAGCAAGGCAGCGACACCCAACGGATCCAATGTTCGCTAGAAGACCTTTGGTGGTTCTGCGTCTATCTTTCGGCTCGCTTCTATTCCAAACTCTTGCACAACTTTGAACTCAAGTTGCCCATCCTTATCCTCAATCGAGTTGCAGCCCGCTCACCCCCACCGTTCCCGCGTCCTCCGGCCCGGGGTAACTAGTTCTTTTTCTTTAACCTCCAGAAAGTCACGTTCTCGTCTTCCGTGTCTCGACTTTGGCAGTCAACTTGCTGCCCCTTGGGCAGACCGTGTCCTCTGGTCCTCCGGGTCTTGTTCGATTTCTTGGGAGTGTGACACACATGGGGGGTGTGAACGTTAGGCGTGTGTCCAAGATATTGCATTTTCCGAGGGCTACACTCTGGAACTGAAAGGATTTTCAATTCATGCGACAGAAATATGTTCTGGGAGCTTTCGCTCTCCTGTGTGCCGTGGTAACTCTCCCTCTGGCGCTCGCTCAATCCTCGACCTCTTCGTCCCTCCCGGGGTGGATGAGTGCGGCCTGGCAACAAGCCCTGAGTGTTCCCCTCCTGCCCACGATTCTCTCCGGTAAGGTCCCAGCGAGTCTGCCGCAGACCTCCACAACTCTCGACGTCAACGGTACAACCTCCACCTACTTTCCTTCCGGTGCAGTCACGACGGCCGGCAACCCTTTCTTTACCTCTCTGGGCACCAACGGTCGCACCTGCTTTTCCTGTCACCAGCCTCAGAATAACTGGTCCATCAGCCCTTCCACACTACTTGTGACTTATGTGGCGACTTTGGGCCGGGATCCTGTTTTTGCCCCGGTTGATGGCGCTGACTGCCCGAACACAGGTGCTGCCGCCAACACCTTCGGCCTGAGTTTTATCCAGGCTCGTGTGCAGCTGTTCACACATGGTAATTTCCGCATCGCGCTTCCTCCCCCGGTGAACCCACAATGGGCTTCCGTCACCGTCACGAGCGATCCCACTGGCTGCGAACGGAGCGCCACATACGGAATTAATAATCCGACAAACCCTACGCTCTCCTTTTATCGTCGTCCCCTGCCGGCAACCAACGTGGTCTACACCTCTCCCGGGTTCCGCAAGAATCCGGATGGCTCAGTCGTCCCCAACATCATGTGGGACGCTCGTGAATCCAGCCTGGAAAGCCAGTTCACGGACGCAACCCTGACCCATGCCCAGTCCACCAGTACTCCGGCTGCCTTGGCCACCGCGGCTTCTGAAGGTGCAAATTTTCAGAGGGGTAGTTTCACAGCTCAATCGACTAACTTTGTCGCTGGTGATCTGACCGGCGCGGATGGCAGCGGCGCTACGGGTGGTCCTGTGAATCTTTACAATTATTCCAACTCCCTACCCATCACCGGCAGCCCGTTTGGTGGGGCTTGTGCCGTGCCCACGCTTCCCTGTCCGGGATCGCTCATCGGGAATCCGGCTACGCCTGGCGCTTTCTTGGAAACCACAGACTTTAACGCCTTCTCGACCGCCCCTGGCAACACAGCCGCCGCGACAGCCATGCGTGAATCCATCAACCGCGGCCAGAATATCTTCAACAACCGGAGCTTTGCCATCAATGGAGTTACCGGCCTCGATGATATTGGGAGGACACCGATCGCTTCCCAGGTGGGCACCTGCTCCCGGTGTCACAATAACGGCAACGTCGGCAACGACGCCTTCAACGACCCCAAGCATATCGGCGTCGCCGACAACAGCTACGTCAGCGCAGCGCAGGCTTCCGCCAATGGCTCCTCCACGCTTCCGTTGACTCCAGACCTGCCGGTCTTCACATTCCTCTGTCCGGTAGGTTCGATCAACTATTTCAGCAATCCTGTAACGGTGAACGGCGTTACCTACGACGAATATCAGACTTCAGATCCCGGCGTGGGCTGGATCACAGGCCAGTGCAACGACCTCGGCAAGTTCAAGGTCTCTTCTCTGCGCGGCATCGGCGCTCGTCCGCCCTTCTTTCACGGCGGGCAGGCGGCTACCATGCAAGACGTGGTCATCTTCTACAACAATCGTTTCAACATTGGCTTGAGCGCACAGGACATTCAGGACCTCACGAATTTCCTCAACGCCCAATAGTCTAGTCTTCTTCTTACCGCCCATCTCTTTGCCGGCGCGCCTCACGAGGTGCGCCGGCAGAGAATCCCCACGAAGATTGAACCAACGGAGTGCCAATTCATTTGTGCTCGAAATGGTTGTGCCCTTGCAAATGGGCTGGACTTGCGAGGTGCGGCTCAACTCACGTAGCAACGGCCACCGTTTAAGATCGGCAGTGCGAGGATCGTGAGTAGGGCGGATGAAACCGTCAAAACTGAGAAAGAGAACTTTGCCTGAAATGGCTTGTACAGAGTCCGCGGAGGAATCTACGTTCATGGCGGTGAGGGATGGCTTTGTTTCTGCAGTAGTGGGCGCGTGCGGGAATCGAGTCTAGTCGTCGCTTCCGTAGTGCATAACCTGGGCTGCTTCACTACTCGGCAGAGTTCCACGGCGAGAGATCAGTCCGGCGTCTTGTATCTTATACATCAGCGCTCGGTAGCTTATTTTCAACTCCTGCGCCGTCTTCCTGCGATTCCATTGATTTGCTCGCAGCGATTCCAGGATGACGCTGCGTTCCACTTCCTTGATCGCTTCCTTGGCCATCCTCTTCAGCGTGACTTGCGTTCCGTTTTGGTCAATTTGGAACTTTGGCCTGTTCCTTCGCGTGGTGGTTTCGGGATAGATCATGGCCTCCGGCCCAATCAAAACATAACGCGCCACCACATTGGAAAGCTCCCTGATGTTTCCCGGCCAAGCGAGGTTTCGCAGATAGTCCATCATTTCGGGGGAAAACGGTTCGGCCTTCATTCCAAACTGGGTTTGAAAATGATGACGGAAGAATTCCGCAAGCGCAGGAATATCCTCACGACGTTGCCGCAAGGTGGGCAAGGTCAATCGAAAAACGTGGATCCTGTAGTACAAATCCTGCCGGAATCGTCCCGCAGTAGTTTCCGTTTCCAGGTCCTTATTGGTCGCGCACAGCAATCGCACATCAATCTTGCGCTCGGATTCATCACCAATGCGCGAGAAAGTGCCGTCTTGCAGAAAGTGCAATAGCTTGCTCTGGAGGGTTAGATCCAGATCCGCAATCTCGTCGAGAAACAGCGTGCCCCGATGCGCGAGCTCTACGCGCCCGGGCTTACTGAAGTTTGCTCCGGTAAAAGCGCCCCTCTCATACCCGAACAATTCGCTTTCAAGGAGTGTGCTTGGAATGGCCGCGCAGTTTACCTTGACGAATTCGCCCGAGCTATTCTCGGAGTTGGCATGAATCCACCTGGCAAGGGCTTCTTTCCCTGTTCCTCCTTCGCCCGTTATAAGGATGGGAATACTTGCTCGGCTGATTCTGCGGGCTTGGCCGTGGACCTCCCTCATCGCCGGGGACACGCCAAACAACACGTCCTCTGGAGGAACGGGATTCCACCTTCCCATAGAACAGTTCTGGATTGGAGTTTCCGCTGCCATCGCTCCTTAACGGAACAGCACATTGCCAACCAAAACGGCAAGAGGTGCCGCGTTCCTGGAAATAAGCAAAAACATGGCAATCCATTTATTTTCAGTAACATACAAGAGATAAAGGGGTGGGAGTACCGGTACGGCCCTTCCCGATTTGCTGGACGCGACGTTCTGTTGTGGGAAATTTGAGGGGTCAACGGAGGAAGCGAACTTCACTTATTGACCAAAGCGCTAAGAACCGGACCTTCGTGCAAGCTCGCGGCTAACCCCTAACTTATGGAGAACGAACAAGATTCGCGAAGAGGGTCTGCCCGCAATCAGGTTCGCTAGGGCTGGCGGGCGATCTCTTCTTTGATTCGCTCAGGCGCGAGGTACCTCTCCACGCATGATGTCGTAGCGCTCAATCACTGCGGCAACGCCCATGCGCGACTCTCCATCCTCGAGCCTGCGCTCGACTCGTACGACTTTCCCTTGGGCACGCACCAGAACATCCGTGCCATGGGTGATTTCGGCAGGCAAGGTGAGAGTGATGTCCAGTTCGGAACCAGCCTCCAAATCCTGTCGGACAACGAAATATAGGCCACGCGTTGAGATATCTCTAGTCTTGCCATCCTGTCGATTGATCAAGCTCTCTGCAGAAAAGCGAATACTGACTGGTAAAGTCAAATCGTAGCGTCGCGCGGTGCGGCGTTCGGTCATCAAAGACATCCTCAGCCCCCATTTGTGGCTTTCATGGCGGTGCCACTACCCAAGTTGCTGCTTTATCCAAATGCTAGCTGAATGAAATGATCCGTCTTCGGCACAAGACAGCGAGATGCCAGACCTGCTTCTGTCCTTTATGGCGCCTCAACCATCGTGCAGGTGCGCGTTCGGGCTTGGGATCCCCTTCTCTTCTGACCAGCCATTCATTCGGAAACCCGACACGCACCCGGTTCTCCATTGAATCGGTCCACTCTCGAACGATCTGATGGGAACCCAGGAACCAACTGCACACGCCCCAGCTCGCTTGTGCTTTTCGAAGCGCACAATAACCCGCGCCTAAGTTTCCCGCAAGTTTTCTTTTTGCCGCGTGTGCTCGGGAGAAACGGGCCCGTACTAGACCCTCTTAGACGACCTTTGGTTGTTCGATGGCTGCTTCCTCCTCAGCTTTGGCAGCCGAACTACGCCTGGTCCTCGGGGTGTCCAGGTTGAATTGCCTCATTTTATAGAGAAGTGCCTTGTAGCTGATTCCGAGCATTTTTGCCGCGTCTTTGCGGCACCACCGTGTCTTTTCGAGTGCGTCCGCGATCGCTTCCATCTCGGCCTCGTCCTTTAGGCCGCGCACGAGTGCTTTTAGGCCTTGTTCCCGCGGTACGGCCGTTTCCGCCCGGGGAGATGTCCTCTGACGCGTAGCAGACATTTCGACCAACTCGCGAAGACTGCCTTCATCATCCTCGAGAATCACATACCGTTTGACGAAATTCTCCAGTTCGCGCAAATTTCCCGGCCAGGGATAGTTCACTGCCGCATCGAGCAAGTGCTTTGAGGGTGTTTGCGCGGTCTTGCCGAACTTCTCGCTGTACTTGTCGAGGAAATGACGGAAGAGCAGCGGGATTTCCGAGGTCCGTTCTCTCAAGGGGGGAACGTTGATCGACAAGACGTTTAACCTGTAGTAGAGATCTTCACGGAAACGTCCCGTCTTCATCGCTTCGTGCACATCGACGTTGGTCGCTGCCAACACACGCACATCGGTTTCCACGAGATGACGGCCACCAAGCCTCGAATACTGGTGATCTTGCAAGACGTGCAAGAGTTTGGCCTGCAGATGTACGGACATTTCAGCAATTTCGTCCAGGAAGATCGTTCCTTTGTTTGCCAGTTCAAACTTTCCGGGCTTTGCTCGGACAGCACCCGTGAAAGCACCTTGCTCAAATCCGAACAGTTCCGATTCGAGTAGCTCTCCGGGAAGCGCGGCACAGTTCACTTTGATGAACGCTTGATTCCGCCTTCTTGAGCGCAAGTGGATCATTCTGGCCACGACTTCTTTCCCAACCCCGCTCTCTCCACAAACGAAAACGGGAACATCTACCGGCGCGATTTGCAGAATTTGCTGGCGGATGCGCACCATTTGCGGACTTGCCGCAAGGAAACTCAAATCTTCCGTGACCTGGTCGCAATAATCCTTCAGGGCCTGGTTTTCCTGCGCCAACTGCTTCTTCTGCCGCGACTTCAACATGGCGGCGTCCAACTCGGTCTTTTCAAACGGCTTGGTCAGGTAGTCGTGTGCTCCCAGCCGGATTGCCTCGACAACGGTGCCTACCTCGTTTGAGCAGGAGAGCATGATCACGTTGAGGGTTCGGTCCAGGTGCATCATTTCCTGCAGCGTGTCGAGTCCATTCATTTCGGGCATCAAGACATCCAAAATGATGAAATCCGGCCGCTCGCCAAGATTAATTTTGGCCAGCGCTTCCTTCCCGCTGCTCACCGTTTCCACGGCGAAGCCATCCACCTCCAGCAGCGTCTGGAGATACTTGCGTATGCTCGGCTCATCATCCACTACGAGAATTTTTTCTTTCACTGCCATAATGCGTTCCCCTTTTGACGCGAATTCTAGTTCTGATCCATCGGCAGCAGAAAGGCAAACGTGCTTCCTTGCTGTGTTTCACTCTCTACCCAAATCTTCCCGCGATGCGCCTGGATCAGTCGTTTTGCGATTGCTAACCCGAGGCCCATGCCAGAGGTGTTCTTATCCACGCGCATGAAATCTTCAAAAATCTCCTGGTGGTGCTCCGGAGCAATCCCGGCGCCCGAATCGCTCACACTCACTTCCACACTGTTGGGTCGTGGCAAACGGAATCGCCTTCGTTCTTCCGTAGGCGCCATCTGAGCCACGCGTCTTTCCCAGAAGTGCGGACGCGCTCGCAATGTCACTGTTCCGCCTGCTGGCGTGTGCTTCAGCGCGTTATCGAGCAGATTGAAAGTGACCTGTTGGACTTTCTGATAATCAAACTTGAAGGTAGGGATCGACGGATCCAATTGGCTCTCCAACTTTACTCCCTTGCGTTGATATCCCTCCGACCACCGGCTAGCGATCTCCTCCAGGCAATCCCGCAAGTCATTCTCCCGCAACTGCAGGACTAGCTTTCCGCTTTCGAGAGCGGAATAGTTCAGGAACATCGACACAAGTCTGACCAATCGCTCACAGCTTTCCTTCGATTCCTCGAGAATATCTCGCTGCTTGTCCGTGAGCTTTCCCAACGATCCTGTCAGCAGAAGGTCGTAATACCCTTTAATAACAGCCAGCGGCGTCTTCAGTTCATGTGCCGCAGAAGCGAGGAAAACTGTCTTCTGGCGGTTCACTTCCTGCAATTTCAAGTAGGCGGCTAAGAGGTTTCGGTAGGTGATTTCCCGTTCCTGCAACAATTCCTGGACAGTTGGCTGAGCCCCGCGATGGGCCCCGGCAAAGGTCTCATCCTGCACTTCCAGATCGATGGCTAACCACTCCGAGTCGCGGATCCAACGCAAGCGTGCTTGGTAGGGTTTTCCTGCGTGAACGCCGTCTACGGTTATCTCCTCTTCGCCACCCTGCATTCGCTGCAAAATGTCCACGGCATTCACTTGTAGCAGGTCTTGCAAGACGTTGAGCGGGCTACGGCCATCCAGTCCGAATACCTCAAGAGATTTCCTGGCCAGGTCGTTCAGTGTAAGCACTTGGCCGTCACGGTCCGATAGAATGACGCCGCGGTCGAGCGTATCGAGAAGAGAGCGAACCTGCTCTACCGATACGTTTGTTCGATTCCGGGCTTGCTCACCTGGAGATTTGGAGGCACTAACTTCCATACCCTCAGTCCGGTCTCCCAACGTGTGGAAAATATTTTCCCATGGTCAGGAGCCCATCCTTCCAGACACTCCTTCCCCTGTCAATGGTAAATGCGTTCCATTTGCACTTTTTGGGAAAACCTGTGGGCATTATGGCGCCGTTTCTTGACTGACCGCGAGACAATGGCTCTGGCACTTGAATATCTCGATGAAAACAAATAGGTTGTTTTTTGACCCAATTGCCGCAACTGGCATCCAACCTGCTTATTCGTGTACTAGTTCTCAAGTACTATGACAATGGACCTCAGTCTTCAGCATCTCAATGACAGGCGTAGGGCCGAGCCTTCTCAGACTCGGGCCTCCTCACGCATAAGGATTCAGGTGCCCGTGTTCCTTCGTGCATCGGATGCGACCGGATCGGAGTTTGTGGAACTGACAAAAACGCTGAATATCAGCGCCCGCGGGGCTTGTATCGCCTCCGCTCACATGCTTCGCGTGGGACAGACGGTACACCTTACGATCCCTGCGCCCTCTGCCTCTTCCTCGAGTCTAGTACCAAACGAAACACCTCCTATTACTGCCAGAGTGCGTCGCCAGGAGCTTTTCGGGGAGATGCGTGTCTTCGGGCTGGAATTCCTGCGCCCACTTGAGTAATTGTCTATCCCGATTGGACCACCCTTGGCGCTCGCCCCAAAATCGATGCACTCTGACCGCGCGCAAACCTTAATCCCTGCACTCGCATATCTTCCGAATTTGTAATAACATACGGCCGTCCCAAACGCATTCCGGGCTTGGTTGTCCCGAGCTCGTTACGGTGTCGTGATTGGCATTTGGCTTGCTCCCTATCTAGCAAAGCCACTTGAATGAGCCGGCCCCAAACCCCGCGGGGAAGGCAGAATGTGGGAACACCCGGCCATGCCCAGCTCCGGAGCCCCAGCGGCCCCGCGCTTGCCCCTCGAAGATGCCTATCTCGAGCTCCTAGCAGACACGCTCGAGGGCATGGATATTCCTGCGCGAAGCCAGTTTTTGCAGCGTTATTTCCGCACCACCACGCATCTTGACTTGCGCGAAAGTCAAAGCTTGCAACTTTGGGAGGAGATGCTCACGCGTCGCCGTGAGCTCTCCGAACGAATCGGACGCCCAATTTCTCTCAAGACTGTTTTGATGGACGTTCTCTCATCCACTGGCATGATTCGCGTCCCGGTTGTTCTCGAGTATGACGAGTTCAAAAAACTTCAAGTAAGTGCCGTCACCGATCCTCTAACAGGTCTTTACAACCGGCGTTTGTTCGCTGAGACCTTCGAAAAAGAACTGAACCGGGCCCGCCGATACGGCCTGCCTCTCGGGATCGTGATTCTTGACCTTCATCGCTTCAAGGAAGTAAACGATAAATATGGCCATCCGCGAGGAGACGAAGTTCTTCGCGCTGCGGCGGCGACTCTGCAAAAGGCATTGCGAACATCCGACTCCGCTTTTCGAATCGGCGGCGATGAATTTGCTCTTCTTCTCCCGCAAACGGATGCAGCCCAAGCCCTGGCACTCAGCCGGCGTATCGAAACGGTTTTCGCAGAAACTCTGCAACCTTTGCAACTGGCCTTTACAGTCACGATAGACCATGGCGTGGCGACGTTTCCGCAGGATGGCGAACAGTCCGATCAATTGATCCATGTTGCGGATGAACGCCTTTATCGCCTGAAACATGCCAATCACAAACGCACTGCGGAACCCACCGTTCCTACGGTCGGACAAGCGGCAATTCCTTCCCCGCCCCCCCCCGAGCCGATTTCGATCCTGACAGGCCGCCCCTCGGAAAAGATCATCTCTGAATTCGAAGCAGCCTCATCCGCTGCGGCGCAGTCCATCGCGAATCAGGACACGCCCGACATCACGCATGGCGCTCCTTACGCAATACAAAGGAAGGCAGAGCGGGTCTCCATGTCAGGCACGAACGCCTACGCCGTCATCGGCGAAGGCGGAACCCGCCGAGCTCGCGTATTGGATTTGGGATTCGGGGGCGTGGCGTTGGAATTTGAGCAAGCGGAAGAACTTCCACAGAGCCTTCTCGCCGTTCTCCACGTACCGATCCTGCCGCCAGTTCGCGTTTTCTTGCGGCCGGTCTGGTCGCGCCAGGCAAAGGAGGGCACTTTCCGCATGGGCTGCCATTTCATCTCCTGAGCGGCCGCGCCAACCCTCATTTTCCTGGAAGAAGGTGCGGATTTGAGCTGTTCTCTTCCCTGCCTAACTCCTTTTCCTTCGAGCGACATCCGCGCAATCCTTCCCTTCCTCAATACTGGACGAATGGGCAGCCCTGTTCCTAGGTACAGGACAGGGCAGGTACCTCCCTGTCCCATTTCTGTCCGCCGGACAGGTTGCGGCTTCCGCGGTCAGACAGATACTTTGGTACTTCACAGAATCGAGGGGGATTTCTTTCAGCGTGTTCGTATTTCGTTCCACTTCTCTATCGCCCTTAGGCCGGTTGGCTTGTGCTGCCCTGCTCTTGTCATTCGCCTTGATTGGCATTGGCTGTGCCAACTACAACCCGAAAGAGATCAAAACACCGGGCCTTTCTCTTTCGGCTAGTTCATTCAACTTCCAGGCCGTGGTGGTCGGCCAAAAAGCATCTAAGACATTCAGCGTTTCGAATACGGGCACTGCTACCCTGCAACTGTCCGGCTTGGCGGTTTCCGATAAAGAGTTCACCATTTCGGGCCCTCCGGTTCCTGTTTCGATTCTCCCTTCGGAAAGCGTGACGTTTACCCTGACCTTTGCGCCGACGACAGCGGGGAGTGCGACGGCAACCGTCACCATCACGACAAACGCGGCATCCAAGCCGGCCGCGATTGCCCTTTCTGGAAGCGGTGAAGCGGCCATCGCGAATCTCGTGATCACCCCGACTTCGATTAACTTTGGCAACCTTGCTCTGAAATCCACGAGCACGCAAAACGTCACGCTCAAAAACACCGGGGATATCAGCCTCTCGTTGCAAGGCGTCACCGTCTCGGGTGCGGGCTTTGGTTACAATGACCTTTCACCCGGCTTTTCTCTTGCGCCGAACCAGGCCGTTACATTCCAGGTCTGGTTCTCGCCCAAAGTTGCGGGCCCAGCTGCGGCAACTGTGACTTTGTTGAGCCCGAACCTCTCGTCGCCAGGTACTTTAAGCTTGAGCGGGGACGGAACCAGTTCGACTCCTCCACCGACTCCCCCACCGACTCCCCCTCCCGCGCCTCCGCCGGCCACGCAGCACAGCGTTGCTTTGACCTGGAACGCGAGCACCAGCCAAGTGGTGGGCTACCGTGTGTACCGGAGCGAGACCTCGGGCAGCTCCTTTAGCGCCATGAATGGCACGGCATTAAACGCACTGACCTACACGGACTCGACGGTCTCTTCTGGCACCACGTACTACTATGTCGTTACGGCGATAGACTCCGCCGGCACGGAAAGTGTCTATTCCAATCAAGTGACTGCTGCCGTTCCCGCATCCTGATCGTTGTTCGGTTCACCGGCTTAGATTGCACAGCCGTGTTTTGTTCTTTCACCCATTTGTCTTATAATTATGGTTTGCCTCGTGACCTAGCGACGCGGTTGTAGTCCCCTCTTCTCATCGGGGAGCCGTGCAGACCGGACACGACAGAATGGAGAAACATGAAACCCGGTATTCATCCCGACTATCACGCCGTCACCGTGCACTGCGCCTGCGGGCATACCTTCCAGACCCGCTCGACGGTAAAAGGCGAAATGCTGCGCGTCGAAATCTGCTCGAGCTGCCACCCGTTCTTCACCGGTAAACAGAAACTGGTCGACACCGCCGGCCGCGTCGAGCGCTTCAACAAGAAGTACGCCAACGTTCCTGCCGCTGCTGCCAAGAAGTAATCGCCCAACACCTCTTCCCTTTGCCCGCGGACCGGTACTCGCCGGTCCGCTTCTTTTTTCCGGCTTTTGTCCAACGCACTGACTCCGTGTAGAATCATCTTCCAACGTGGCAACACAGTCCCGCATGTTCGATGGAGTTCCCGCTCCCGATGGGGTGGAAACGGCGCCGCCGCGGGTGACCCTGCGAAATGCTTTTTCCCATCCGTTTGATTCCGCCATCGCGGCCGCACGCACGTGTTACTCTTCGCGACTGATCAATCCCGAAGAGATCACAGAAAAGCAACGCCTGAACATCGGCGCAGCCACGTTCTACAGCGGCCACCATACGGTATTCCAGCATGCGCATTTCGAGTTTGGCTTGGAGAATGTTAGCCGCCAATTTGTGTGGTCCTTCCTCCACGCGCATCCCTTTTATAATTCCGAGCAGCAGAGCCAGCGTTACGTCCGCATGGAACGCGCTCAGGCTTATGTGCCTTCGGTTTCGCTTTTCTTCGACGAAGGTTCCCGGGAGATTTACGCGGCTTCGATCGCCCGCGCTTGGGCTTACTACCGTGAGCTTTCCACACTGCTGGTGGGCGATGCGCGGACGATCCTCAGCGACATCTGGCACATTGGCCCGATGTCTCACCCGAAGCGCATTCAAAAAATTGAGCGTTCTTCGGAAAAACGTGCCATCGAAATTGCCCGCTACGTGCTCCCCGTCGCCGCGTTTACGACCATGGTTCACACCCTCTCCGGTATCGTCCTCCATCGTCTGTGGCGCATGTGCTCGGCTTCCGATACGCCGAGTGAGGCGCGTGCGGTCATCGCTGACATGGTGGCGCTAGTGCGCCAGCAGGATCCGCAATTTTTCGATCGCTTCGGCACCTCTCCTCTCGAAGAGTTACCCGAGTGGAAGGAAATCGTCCCAGCACAGACGCATGCGGACGCGTTTGCGCGTGAATTCGACGCGCCACTTCACGGCAAGACTTCGCGGCTCCTGGATTATTCGCGTAATGCCGTTCGCGTCATGGCCGATTCCTATCGCGCAGTGGTTGGATTGCCTGAATCGTCCTGCTCCGATAAGGAGGCCATTGACCGGCTTCTGAATCCCGCGCGTAACCTCTATCGTCTCGAAACTCTCAATATTGGAGTGCATGCTCCGATCATGCGTGCTCTGCAACACGCCACCTACACCTTCGCAAAGAAAATCAGTCACACCGCCGACAGCCAGGACCAGCGCCATCGTATGGTCCCCGGGTCGCGGCCCTTGCTCACGCTCGCTGACAGTCGAGTACCCGATTACATCACCCCGATGCTTCTCCAGGAAAATCCTCGAGCCAAAGAAGTATATGAGCGCGCCATGCAGGACGCCTGGACGGCCAAGAATCAACTTCTGGACCGCGGCGTACCTCCTGAAATCGCTCTATACCTCCTGCCCAACGCTAAATCGATTCGTCTTGTCGAAACCGGCTCTCTTCTCCATCTCCTCCATAAGTGGACCATGCGCACTTGTTTCAATGCCCAGGAGGAGATTTACAACGCTTCCATGGACGAAATTGCGCAAGTTCGCGAAGTGCACCCCGAGCTTTCCCGCTATATCGGGCCGCCTTGCCATCTCCGTGCCGGAATCACCACACCCATTTGCACGGAAGGTTCCCATTTCTGTGGCGTGAAAGTTTGGTTGGATTTCCCCGACATTCAGCGGCGAATCTGAAACGTAGACGTTCCCCTCCTACGTCTCAAAGACAAGGGCTTCTCTATGGCGCTGACTCGGTTCCGCTCTCTTCTCTGCGTCCTCACCGCAGTGTTTGTGATCCCTGTGCCTTTATCAGCTTTCGACGCGGAACTTTCCGATACCTCGGTCCGCGAGGCCTATTTCCTGGGTCACCACCGCGATGAAACTACGTCCCGGTTTCTTGATCAATATACGAAGCACCGTGCTGCTCCCGAATCTGGCCCGTACATTTCCAGCGTGACGGCCCTGACCCACTACGCTCAAGTCGATCCTTCCGAGGGCCATGCGGTCGTCCTCAATATTGATCTCGAATCACTTCGCTGAACAGGGCAAGCCGGCGCCAGCCGGTTACACAGTGTCGAACTTCTCGGCTTAGCTTCTCCAATGCAGTGTGACCGGGCCGGACATCGGGTGGGGCAAGGGAACGCCGGTGCGGCGCTCTTCGATCAGATTTTGTTTTAATGCGAAATACCATTTCGCAGGGCGGTCGGCGTCATCGATCAACATCAGGCGCGGATTGTGCTTCAGGCCTTCCGATTGCTGAATCATGGTCTCTTGGTCCTGCCGCAGGAAGACTTTCGCAAACGCCCGGAATACTGAAATAGGTAACGGCAGGTTCCATGCGGCCACGAAATCAATCCGGCAGCAGTCACGCCGCACAGGGGTTACAGTCGCGCGGCTCGAAAACCAGAACTTTCCGCTGTGAATCTCTTCGAAGCGCATGTTGGGCAGAACAAAATCGATCGTGGTCGTCACCGCCTCGCCGGTCATCTTCTGCAACCATTGGTAAGGAAGACTGTTCGTTGAGGGCGAGTGTTTGCTCATCCGGAATCCGTTCGGGATCGGTTCGAATTGCTTGGACTTCTCGTGGATGCTTGTCTTGCTTCGCCAGAACCACGACTGGTGAACGAACGGCCCGTGCGCAGGGTCCATCAAACCGATAATCCCGTGGTCAATGTGCGAGGGCAGTTCGCAATCGAGCCGCGTGATCTTGAATTTTTCGCTAAATTTGGGCAACTCGGGGGCCGACGGAATCGTCTCCGCCAATTTTGTTCTTGGCGCGTTCATGAACACCCACACGTAACCGTCGCGCTCCTCAGAAGGAAAATGTCCGGCGCTAATCCGCTCGACTTTCAGCTTGTCGTGGCTCGTCAGCGACGGGATCACGACGCACTGGCCGGTGCAGGCATCAAACTCCCAGCCGTGGTAGCTGCACTGCAGATTCTTTCCGTCAAAATGTCCATAGGATAGTGGAATCCCGCGGTGAGGGCAGGAATCGCGCATGGCGAAAGCTTTCCCGCCGCTGGTCCGGCCGATCACCAGCGGCACCTCAAGTAATGTGGCCGTCGCCAGATTTCGGCCGTAGATTTCGTCACCGCGCAGAGCCGGATACCAGAAATTCCACAGAAATCCGAGATCTGTCTCTGGCGCTCCTTCCTGTAAAATTTCGGGCATGCTCTCCATGGCCGTTCGCGTTGCCTCGCTCATCCGTCACACTCGCTAACTCTGGCACCCTCGCCAAATCGAATCGTAGTACAGCCACGAGCGGAACAGCAACGTCCCGATGGTGATGAGTAGCGGACCTCCTCAGGCTTAGCCAGGTCGTATAAGCCAAAACTCCGTTCGAGGGAAACGTCCTCAAATTTGATCTCCGGCGGGAAACGCGGCGCCCAATGGAATGCTCCTCGTCGAGGTTTGATTGGCTTCAGAGGAAGGAATTCAGCCCGGTAGGTATCCCGTACCTAGCCGTCCGGATTGCGAAGCTGTATCCGGTCCCCCACCTTACTTCGTCACCCGCCTCGTGGAGAGGTGGGGTGTAGAAAGAAGCCTCGACCGCTGAGTGTGAAGGAATCTTCCCCTATTGCGAAGAAAACCACGCGCCCCTGTCCCCCTCTCCCGCACTCATGCTACTGATCTGATGAGATGGATCTAGGCCCTGGCTCAGACGGTCGGGTTTACAACCAGCGGCAATCGGCGCTATTCTAATCTGCAGAGAATATCGATGTTCTCCTCTTTCTATTAGCGCCTCTCACCTGTCGCTCCTTCCCGAGCGAATCTTGATCCCCCCTTCTCTTATGGGTTTTTCAGCCCCTCGCCTGACCGCGAGTCGAGCAGCGCTCACTGAGCAAAGGACTATGGAAATGTCTGTACTGTCTCTCACAGAAAAACTCGACATGTTGGAAGCGCGATACCATGAAATGACCCAAGAACTTTCCACGCCGGAAGTCGTCACCGATACCGCACGCTTCCAGAGACTTGCCAAGCAGCACGCGGATTTGCAGGAGGTCGTAAACAAGAACCGCGAGTTCAAGCAAATCGAAAAGGATCTTGAGGGTGCGCACCAGATGGTGCTGGAATCCGAGGACCAGGAAATGAAACACATGGCTCAGGATGAGGAGAAGCAACTCCTGGCGCGCAGAGGACAGATTGAGCGCGAATTGAAGCTGCTGCTCGTCCCCAAAGATCCGAATGACGACAAAAACGTCATCGTCGAAATCCGCGCGGGCACGGGCGGCGATGAGGCAGGCATCTTCGCGGGCGATCTCTTTCGCATGTATTCCCGCTACGCCGAGTCGCAGGGTTGGAAGGTCGAGATCATGGAGAGTTCACCTGCCACTCAGGGAGGCGTGAAGGAAATTGTCGCCGCGATTCAGGGCAACAAGGTCTATTCCAAGCTCAAGTATGAGAGCGGTGTGCACCGCGTCCAACGCGTGCCCGCCACGGAAACCCAGGGTCGCATCCACACTTCCGCCGCCACAGTCGCCGTTCTGCCGGAGGCCGACGAAATCGACATCAAGATCGAGGCCAAGGATCTCCGCATCGACACCTTTTGTTCTTCAGGCCCCGGCGGCCAGTCGGTAAACACCACCTATTCCGCCGTTCGCATTACGCACCTTCCGAGCGGCCTGGTCGTCTCTCAGCAGGACGAAAAATCCCAAATTAAAAACCGCGCCAAAGCCATGCGCGTGCTTCGTTCGCGCCTGTATGAAATGGAACTCGAAAAGCAGCAGGCTGCCATCCTCGCCGAGAGACGTGGCCAGATCAAAACAGGTGATCGCTCTGAGAAAATTCGGACGTATAATTACCCTCAGAACCGTGTCACTGACCACCGCATCGGCCTGACCATCCACCAACTCACCGAGGTCATGGATGGCAAGCTCGCTCCCCTCGTTGATGGCCTCGTGACCCATTACGAAGCCGAACGCCTGAAACAAGAACTCGCCGAGGCCTGACCGCGGCCAGGAGGCTGTCATGCTCACACGCCCAGGATCCCCTCCCGGTCCGGCATGGATGCGCAATATCAGTGACGGCTTATCCGATCGAGATCGCGTTCGTAAAGTCATGATGCCCTTCTGGGTTTTCTTCATCCTGTACATGCTCACTTGCATTGCGTTAACTCACTTGGTTACCGCCGTAGCCCTTTCGAAGGACCATGTCTATGAATCTTCCGTGCATATCGCCGGTCTCCCGCTGATTTCGTATAACCCCGTCGCTCATGGCATCATTGCTCTTGGCGGACGCGCTACCGGCGTAATCGCACTTGGGGGAGTCGCTGTGGGCCTCATCGCTATCGGTGGGCTTTCCGTCGGGGTCTTCGCCGTTGGGGGCGTGTCGATCGGAGTGATTGCCCTGGCAGGTCTTGCGGTTGGTTGGCGGGCCATGGGTGGCGTGGCATTTGGCCGGGCTGCATTAGGCCCCCTGGCGATTGGCAAGCACGCCTACGCGGGAAACGGTATTGCCTTCGGCTCCGCAGAGGCTAGCGGACGTCAGAAAGAAAAGTTGATCCGATGAGCGTGGTTTCCACAGACCGTTCCGTTCGGGCCTTGCTCAAGCAGGGCATCGAACACCTTCGCGCCGCGGATGTGGCTTCCTTCACCTTGGCCGCGGAACTCTTGCTTCTTCACGTCAGCGGGAAAGACCGCGCTTGGATTTACACCCATCCTGAAGAGATTCTTCCCGACGCGACCGCAGAAGCGTACTTCGCCCTCATCGCCCGGCGTTCCTCAGGAATTCCCACGCAGCATCTCACGGGCAAGCAGGAATTCTGGGGCCTCGAATTCGGGGTTACTCCCGACGTCCTCATTCCCCGACCGGAAACCGAGCATCTCATCGAAGTTGCGCTCGACCGGCTTGCCGTCCGCGAAATTCGCGCGGGCCGCCCACCCCGGCTCAACGGTGAAAATGTCACTCTCGTGGACATCGGAACAGGCTCCGGCTGTATCGCGATTACCTTGGCCAAAGAACTTTCCGCCGCCACTGTGCACGCTACCGACATCTCTACAGCGGCCTTGGCCATTGCACGTCGAAACGCTTCCCGTCTAGGCACCGCAGAACGAATTCAATTCCTGGAGTCCAACTTCCTCGAGGCTTTCGACGAGTCAGAACTCTTCGACCTCGTCATCTCGAACCCGCCCTATGTCGGACTGCGCGAAGCCGCGGCGCTTCCCGTCGAGGTTCGGGATCACGAGCCGCGTATTGCTCTTTTTGGAGGAGAAGAAGGGTACGAACTCTACGGTTCGATCATTCCGCAGGCTGCCGAGCATCTCAAACCGGGCGGACTGCTGATTCTCGAACTCGGCTACAACAGTCTGCCTGCGGTAGAGCCATTACTCGATCGTTCCGATTGGATCAATGTCGGCATCACCAAAGACCTCGCCGGCATCCCCCGAGTCATCTCTGCAGAACGCCTCCCGCCTCGGGAACATCGCTAGAAACTCGCAATAAGGCCGGTTTCTGTTGGCATTACTTCTGTTCAAGCACATCAAGCAACGCACGTAGGTACGTTCAGGGAGCTGTCTTCGCGCGCGCAAGTTCCCGAATCTGGTTCAGATACCCAACATAAAGCGAGATCGGAATGTCCGGCGAGTCTCCATCATTGAGAAAATGGGACAGGTGGATCTCCATCGGAATCGAACTGATGACTTCGCGAAATCGCGCGATCTCCAGATATTTCACTTTCCATATTCCCAACATCTGGGAGCGGTACTCTTGGCTGATGAATCCCATCTTGCGATCGTCGATGTAGACTCCATCAAAATGATATTGGGCTAATGTCCTGCGAATCGAATCGTTGGAATCCGAAAAGGTGTAGACCAGGTGGAACAAATCGGCCAAGTCTCCCCACAAGACCTTCTCTTCATACGCGCTGAAGCGGGAAGGGCTGGCGCCTCGCTGCTGAACTAAGCGGGCGTGATCATTGGCTTTCAGGCCATGCCCACTCAGTTCTTCGCGAAACCAGCGTGCTCTTTCCGGCAGCAAGTTGTGCCGCAAGAATTCCACCGCATAGGCGTTCGGAAGATATAACTTCGGATCGTCATCCAAGTGCTTGAGCCATGCGCTCCAGTCCCTGCCCTCGAGCAGAGCCATCAGCTCCTTCAACTCCTCTACCGTTACGTCAGGGTGATATTTCACCGCTTGCCAGAAATGCTCGGTCGAATCGTAAGTGGCGCCGTGAAGTTGAATGCCTTCCTCAATGGGGTACCAATTGGAGAGAACTCTGCCCGGAATGGATGGCGAAGCGCTCCAGCAGTTGAGCGAATGCTTCCACTTCTCCTGCACCGCCAGAAAATCTTCCGCGTAGCCAGGCGGAACCGGATGGTGCAGATGTGCAATGGCTTGCCGTAGTTCCTTGCTCGTGTGCGTCACGACCACCTCCAGTGGTCGTTCATCGACCATGGAAACGATGCGACTCTCAATTCCTTCTCTTAGCAGTTCTCGCGCCAGCGCATGCCTCTGCGCATCGCTCATCTTGCCTTCCCATCGTTGCGACTGCGATTCGATATAAGGAAAAACCTCAGCCAGCGACTTGAACTCAATAAACCCATGAATCGCGAAGACTACCGGGCGGCCATCTTTCAGGATTACAGTCGAAGGAGTGATCACATCCTGCAAGGAAAGCTGTTGCGCTGACACGGGTGTGGTAAGCGCAAGCGCCGAGAAAGAGGCTAGGGTCATCCACCGCAGAATTGCATTCCCTCTTCCCGCAAGTATCTTCACACCAGCGCCCCCGGCAGTCCGCCCAATCATTCCATTAACCTTTCCAGACTCCAAACGGATTTCACTTTCTGCTCTCACCGACGATATTGCCTCCCTCACCTTGAAGTCGTAGGCTTATCCCATGCCGGAACTGGCTCGCTTCCGCGCCAAGCACGATTCCACGGATCGGCAGGAGATCCCTGTCCACTCCACAATTCTGCATGTGGACATGGATGCGTTTTTTGTTTCTGTGGAATTGCTACAGCGCCCAGATCTGCGTGGCAAGCCCGTCGTCGTGGGCGGTCGCCCTGATCAACGTGGCGTGGTGTCTGCCGCCAGCTACGAAGCTCGGAAATACGGCATCCATTCGGCGATGCCGCTCCGCACAGCGGGCCGTCTTTGTCCCCACGCGGTTTTCCTCGATGGGCATCACGAAAAATATTCGGAATGGAGCGATCGTGTCGCCACAATCCTGGCCAAGTTTTCGCCGATCGTCGAGATGGTTTCCATCGATGAAGCCTACCTCGACCTCGGTGGCACGGAGCGCCTGCACGGTCCGCCATTTGCCGCAGCCGACAAACTTCTGCGCACCATAACGCGCTCGACAGGACTTCCCTGCTCGGGAGGCCTCGCCACCACACGCCTGGTTGCTAAGGTAGCATCCGACCAAGCTAAGCCGCGCGGACTCGTCTGGGTGGCGCCCGGAAGGGAGGCACGTTTCCTGGCGCCGCTGCCCATTCGCAAAATTCCCGGGATCGGCGAAGTCACCGAACGTGCATTGCGGGCACTGGGAATCGAGACTGTCGAACAGCTGGCCTCTCACGAACAGGAAAAGTTGGAGAAAATATTCGGCCAGTGGGGCACGGCGCTTTATCGCAAAGCCCGCGGCGGCGATGCCTACGAGTTTCTTATCGATGCCGAACCGAAATCTATTTCACACAATCACACGTTCGGGGAAGACACCGATGACGTCGCCGAGATGGAATCGTTGTTGAGCCATCTTTCCCAGAAAGCCTGCAAGCGTCTGCGCGAGGCAGGGCTGTTCGCACGCACCCTGACCCTGACCCTGCGCTACGCAGGATTCCAAACCTATACGAGATCGAAGACCGTGCAGGAACCGGTGCACCTGGATACGGACGTCCACGCGATTTTCCTCGAATTGTTCCGCACCCATCGAGATCCAAATCGAAAAGTTCGCCTGCTCGGCGTAGCACTTTCCGGCTTATGCCACAGCGCCAAGCAGCTCGACCTGCTCGAAGCCGGCCGCCGCGAGAAACTGGATCGCCTCACCAGAGCGGCCGACAGTCTGCGCGACAAATTCGGTTTTGGTTCCGTGCAATTCGGCGGCTCACTTCGCCGGGATGATCCCTAACCCCTGTCCCTGCGACTCTGTAAAAACCACGGCCATGTCTTATACTGACAAACGATGAGTTCTTCCGCCCCGCTTTCGACAGAGCCTGCAACGCGGCGCTCTCCTCGTTTCCGGCGAATCAGGGACTTTTGGCAGCGCGTCAGCGAAGGCCGCGACATTGACGACCTTTGGTCTCAGTTCGCTGCGGATACCCGCTCGACCTACGGCTTTTACGGCAAAGATGTCGACTGGGATCAAATCCACGAGCTTCCCGCCTGGAAGCGCCCTTTGCGCATAGCCGGCCAGTTGTTCTGGGCCATGATGAACAAGCTCACTCCGGCTCGGCGCGTCCTCTTTCTGCTTTCCTTTCTCTTTTTGGCTTTCTCGGGCCTGCACTTCCAAGTCATAAATAACGGCGTTGTCGAGTACAATTTGGATTTCTTTGCCGCCCTGATCTTCCTTCTCCTGCTTTCCCTGGAACTCGCCGACAAGGTCATCATGAAGCGCGATCTTGAAATCGCCCGAGAAATTCAGACCTGGCTGGTTCCCTCCGAGCCTCCCGCAATTCCCGACGCGGAGGTTGCTTTCTCGACCCGTCCGCAGAATTCTGTTGCCGGGGATTATTACGATGCCTTCTTCCCGCTCGACGACGGGGCTACCGGCGGCAAGTTGTTACTGGTGATGGCCGATGTGGCCGGAAAGAGTGTGCCGGCCGCCCTTCTTATGGCCACACTTCAGGCCAGCCTTCGTACGCTGGCTTCCGAAGGAATACCCCTTGTGGAGCTTGCCGAACGCTTGAATCGCTATGCCTGCGCGCACAGCCTGGGCGGGCAAAGATTCACAACCGCAGTGATCGCGGAATATGATCCCGCAACGCGTCACCTGGAATACGTAAATGCCGGCCACAATTCTCCCGTCCTGCGGCGCACGAACGGTGGTACCGAGCGACTGGAGTCTTCCGGTCTGCCTTTGGGGATTACCACGGAAGCCACCTTTTCGTCGGTTGCCGTGGACCTCGAACCCGGCGATACGCTCATTCTGTTTACCGACGGCGTCATTGAAGCCTTCAACGCTGCGGGCGAAGAATTTTCCGACGCGCGCTGGTTGAATGTAATTCGCGTCTTGCCGAAATCTTCCGCTCAGCAAACTCTTCATCAATTAATGAAAAGCGTTGAGGATTTTGTCGGGGCTACGCGCCAGTCCGACGACATCACTTGCCTCGTCCTCCAGACCAAGTAACTGCTTCGACGTCCGCCTAATCTTATTTCCTGCGCGCCAGCGCCTTTTGCTGGCGCATAATCACAAGATGCATTCGAGAGAACTGGCCAATTCGATCTGCGACACGCTGCAGCGCCACGGGCATCAAGCGTTGCTTGTCGGTGGGTGTGTCCGCGACCTCCTTCTCCGCCGCGAGCCTGCCGATTACGACGTTGCCACAGACGCTCATCCTGAGCGGGTGATGGAGCTTTTCCCGGGCAGCCTTGGTGTCGGCGCCCAGTTCGGAGTTGTGCTGGTCACCCACAACGGCAACAAAGTTGAGGTGGCCACGTTTCGTCGCGACGTGGGCTATTCGGATGGCCGACATCCCGACCAGGTTGTTTTTGCCAGCACGCCCGAGGAAGATGTTTCCCGTCGCGATTTCACAATCAACGGCTTGCTTCTGCGCCATAACTCGGGAGAGGTTCTCGATTTCGTTGGTGGGCGGGCCGACCTGAACGCAGGCATGATTCGTGCTATTGGCGATCCCGAACGCCGATTCACGGAAGACAAATTACGGATGCTGCGTGGGGTACGCTTTGCCGCTCGGTTCGGTTACGAGATTGAACCAAGCACTTTCTTAGCGGCTCAGAAACAGGCGGCAGAAATCCATTCCGTGTCCGCCGAGCGTATTCAGGAAGAGCTCTCGAAACTCTTGACGGAAGGGGCGGCTCGGCGTGGATTCGAACTGCTGGAGGAAACCGGCCTACTGCTGCAAGTGTTGCCGGAGATTGCGGCCATGAAAGGCGTGCCGCAACCGCCGGAATATCATCCCGAGGGGGATGTGTGGATCCACACACGCATGATGCTAGAGGGTTTGCCGCCGGGTGCTTCGCGGACACTCGCGTGGGGCGTCTTGTTGCATGACGTCGGGAAGCCGGTAACATTTCGCCCGGCCGCACTCACGGGCGATCGAATCCGTTTCGATGGCCACGTGGAAGTCGGTGTGCGCATGGCCGGAGAAATAGGCAAGCGACTGAGGTTCTCGAACGATGACACCGAGCAGATCCAGAGCTTGATCGCCAGCCACATGAAATTCAAAGATGTCGCGCAAATGCGGAAATCGACCCTAAAGCGCTTTGTTCGGCAGCCCCTGTTCGAAGAGCATTTGGAGCTGCACAGACTGGATTGTTTGGCCAGCCATGGCTATCTAGACGCCTATCGTATGGTGCAAAAGTTCCTTGCGGATACTCCTGCGGAGCAAGTTAAACCTACAAGATTATTGACAGGCAACGATCTAAATGAGATGGGTTATGCTCCCGGGCCGGAATTCCAGACCATCCTGAGGGCCCTCGAGGATGCCCAATTGGAGGGAACCTTGGCCACCAGGGACCAGGCCGTGGCATTTGTCAGGGAGCACTACCCAATCAAGGGCAATGTTCAATAGCAAGGATACACGGAAATCATCAGCGTAGAGAAAAAATAAGTGTTTTACTTATAATGCCTTATGTGAGCATTTGCGATTCTGAGCGGCTTAGCGTATTATATGAGTCTTACAGACTAAAGGTTATTGCTCATGATCATTGCAGGTTCGGGCACCTTTTCGTACCCTCCTGCATCTAATGTCACAAGGCGGCGCCGTTCGCCACCGAGCGTAAGGGGAACCCATGGCTGATAAAAAACACGTTTTACCAGATACACTGCCGATTTTGCCGGTCCGGGACACGGTCCTGTTTCCGGGAGCCGTTCTGCCACTCACTGTCGGCCGCGAAAGCTCTCTGGCCCTGGTGAACTCTTTGACCGGCGAAGAAAAACTACTTGGGGTTGTCGCCCAACTCGATCCTCGCGTTGAGGACCCCGCGGCTGCGGACCTGCACAAGGTCGGCACACTCGCCAAGGTCCACAAGACCGTCAAGATGCCCAATGGCAATGTCGTTGTCTTTATGGAAGGGCTGCAGAGGATTCGCATTGAGGAACTGTTGGGATTGCGCCCATTTCTCCGCGCCAACATCGTGGCGGAGCCCGACATCATTGGGGAAAACGACACGGAACTCGAGGCCCTAGAGCGCAACGCGCAAGATCTGTTCCGCGATGTGGTAAGTCACTCGCCACAGCTATCCGACGATTTGCAGAATGTGGCCATGAACATCGACGATCCCTCGCGGCTCTCGGACTTCATTGCCGGCACGTTACCCAGCCTCTCGACGCTTCTGCGCCAGGAGTTGTTGGAAACTTCGAACGTCCGCAAACGTCTGGAGATTTTGATCCGCGAGCTATCCAAGGAATTGGAAGTGCTCGAATTGCGCAGCAAGATCAACGAACAGGTTCAGGAACAGGTCAGCCAGAACCAGCGCGAATACCTGCTTCGTGAACAAATGAAAGCCATCCAGAAGGAACTGGGCGAAATGGACGACGCGCAGGCGGAAATCGAAGAACTGCGCACCAAGGTCGAACAAGCCGGCATGCCCGCGGAAGCAAAGAAGGAATGTGAGCGCGAACTGAAGCGGCTGTCGAAAATGACCCCGGCTTCGGCAGAATACATGGTTTCGCGCACCTATTTGGAATGGATGACCTCCCTGCCTTGGTCAAAGTCCTCTGGCAGCACGGAGATCGACATCGCCAAAGCGCACGAAATCTTGAACGAAGATCACTATGATCTGCAGAAGGTCAAGGAACGGATCCTCGACTATTTGGCTGTGAAGAAACTCCAGCCAGGCATGAAGGGTCCGATCCTCTGCTTCGTCGGTCCTCCAGGCGTGGGCAAGACTTCTCTCGGGAAGTCCATTGCTCGGGCCCTGGGCCGCAAGTTTGTACGCATCTCCCTCGGAGGAATGCATGACGAAGCGGAAATCCGCGGCCATCGCCGCACCTACATCGGGGCGCTCCCCGGCCAGATTATTCAGGGCCTGAAGCGCGCCGAGACCAATGACCCGGTCTGCATGCTCGACGAGGTCGACAAGCTCGGCCGTGATTTCCGTGGCGATCCCTCCGCGGCACTCATGGAAGTTCTCGACCCCGAGCAGAATGCTAATTTCCGGGATCACTATCTCGACGCGCCATTCGATCTGTCGAAGATCATCTTCATCGCCACGGCAAACTGGATGGATCCTATCCCGGAGCCTCTGCGCGACCGCATGGAGATCATCGAGCTTCCCGGCTACACCGGCGAAGAGAAGATCCACATCGCGCGCAGGTACCTGATCCCCAAGCAGGCAACGGAGCATGGGATCAAGGAAGGCGAGCAGCTCGAATTCACCGAAGCGGGGCTGCAGGAGATCATCCACAGCTACACGCGGGAAGCCGGCGTGCGTAACCTCGAGCGCGAAATCGCCACCCTGGTTCGCAAGCAGGCCCGGCGCCTGGCGGAAGGCAAGATCGAAAAGATGGTGGTGACACCGGAAGTGGTGCGCGAGTTCCTGGGCGTGCCCAAGTACCGCACGGAAAAGGAAGTCGAGGAGCGCGTCAAGAAGCCCGGCGTCGCTGTCGGTCTGGTCTGGACACCCGTTGGCGGCGACATTGTCTTCATCGAAGCGAGCCGCATGCGTGGTGGGAAACAGTTCACCATGACTGGCCATCTCGGCGAAGTCATGCAGGAATCGATGACCGCCGCGCTAACCTGGACTCGTGCCAACGCGGAGCGCTACGGCATCGATCCGGACTTCTTCCGCAAACAGGACATTCACGTCCACGTGCCTTCCGGAGCAGTTCCGAAGGACGGACCCTCCGCAGGCGCGGCGATGGTGACTGCCCTCGTCAGCTTGCTGACAAACCGTCCGGTGAAGAATCGCTTGGCCATGACCGGAGAGATGACTCTATCCGGAGTGGTCCTGCCCATCGGCGGGGTAAAGGAAAAAGTCCTTGGCGCAAAGCGAGCGGGAATCAAGCACGTCCTCTTGCCCGCGGACAACGAGCCGAACGCCGTGGCCGATCTGCCGCCCGAGATTCTGGGTGATTTGACGATCAGCTACGTGCGCACACTCGATGAAGTTCTTGAGCAAGCACTTGAGAAAGAACCGATCGCGCCGGTTGTCCCCGAGCCCGAGCCTCAACAGCCCGGCGTGGGAGATTCTCCTCGCGCGATTCACTGAACCCGTTACAAATTCTGACGCAAAAGGCCCGGCAACGGATGCCGGGCCTTTTTTTGGGGCCGGCCTCTTCTCTGTCCGCGGGGACAGCAGTCAAAGTCGTCAACTGCTGTTAGTATGTGAAACTCAGAATGGTGGCTACCCGCAAATCCAAAGCGACGAATCCTGATCGAGCCGCCGCCCTCGCAGAACGCTTAAGCGAAGCTCTTGTCCAGGAACGCATCGTGCCGCGCTTCGTCGACTCCTACGTCGTGGAGCACGGGCGGTACGGCTTGCAGGTACACGCCACACTCTATCGCGATCTTCTCACTCTCATCCAACGTGAGGCTCTGCTTGCCGCTTCTGCGCATGCTTTGGAAATCGTCTGTAAGGGAGGCAGCCCGCGGGAGGACCGAAAATTCTCCCCGATGACTCGCAAAGACGCCGCCGCGTTTCGCCAGAAATTCCTGGCGGCGCTCACCCGACAGCATCACTGGAACGTTGGCACAGCTTTGGAGTTTCAGTCGGACCTTAAGATGTACGAGGATATTTTGGCGCGCGACCATCCACCCCGCCGCAGCCGCAAGCCTTTTGAGGCCGCCAATCATCCTTTCGTCGATCGCTGCGCCTTTGTGCTCGATTCGTCATTCTTGGAAAACGCACGGTTGGCCGCAAGCCGCGCACTTGCCAACCTGGAGACTCTTACCACCCAGTTGGCGCTCGATCTTTTCGGACTACCGGCGCGGTCTTGAAACCCGCACGACGATCGCAAGCCCCATTGTCAATCGAACAGTTCATCCTTGAACAATCGCTGCCCGGCGAGGGCCGTGTGGAAACCATAGACGGCAAGCGCAACGATACTCAACACCATGCAAATTGAAGCTGGGGCATACCATTCGGAGAAATCCAGCGTATACGGCACGTTCAGTAAGACATTGGCCGTAAAGACGGCGGTAGCGAGCACGATCAATCCAAAGCGAACCACCGCGATCGCAGCAATAAGGTAGATGATGATCCAAATTGGGGAATCGATCAGCCGGTGATCGCTTGCGAGAATCTTCGGAATCGCAAACAGCATCACGAACAGGGCCGCCGCCAGCCATCGATTGCGCACGAGCACGCGCAAGAAAACCAGAAGAAAGAAGAACATCACCACACCAACGATAGCTCCCACAATATTCCCGAGCCACATGAAAAGGGCAGCGCGAGTCCCTTCGAGAAGATCGGTCTGTGGCAAGAGGGGACGTTCGCCCACTCGGATGTCGAACAGGTAGCCACCATAGTAAACAAGAACCCACGCGAGCCCCATCACGGTGCCAAACAGGATGTCCCGCCCCACTAGGGGATCACGCAGATTTCCAGCGAGAATCCGTGACCACGAAACCATCGTCTGCGGCCACTTCCTTCGTACATAAGGCTCGAGGGCGATATATAGCGTCCAGAGGAAAGCAGAGACGAACATCCCCGTACTTGCCGCAAGCAGCAAGAGGAATAGCGTGTCGACTGAAAACTTCAAATGGGCCCGGGTGAGAAAAAGCACAATTTCTAGAAGGAACACGACCAACGCTAGCCGCAAGGCGCCCCGGCGATCCCCCTTCCCCCGCGAATAGTTTCGGTAAGCGAGCCAAATTCCGCCGCAAACCAGAAGCAGCACGAATGCTGTTCCAAAAATTTCGCCCGCTCGCTCCGAAGCCGTTGGCTCTGGGCGTGGCATTCGCGCGGGAATTGCCCAAGGACCCATGAGTTGAAAAAAGACCGCGTTGCCATGAAGTGCGGAGGCCTCCACGTGAAGAGGACGGTCGGTGCCCGGCCATGTGCCGTCCCACGCCTCATGCACGTCCGCACTCGCCAAGGCGTTCCACACAGGTGGGACAGGCCGAAAATCGGGGGCATTCAATCCGGCCGCGGCAAACAACGGCTGCCAATCTGGCCTCTTTTCTGTCGGTGGATGTTCTTCCCGTTGCGGAGGAATCGCCTGGAAATACAGCAGCCGTCCCGTGGGATCGAGCCGCACATTGATCATCCCGGAAAAAATTGGCGGGGGATCTGAAAATGTCACAATTCCCGGCGTGAGGGAGATACTGCCGTAGCCAACCGACCTCATTTCTTGTGGACTCTGGCGATACCAGAACTGCAATAGCGGCGGCCTCTCCGCGAGCACATGATTCCAATCCGTACCCGATTTGTCATTCTTCGTCAGATAATTCAGATAATCGTAGTCATAGCCAAACCCGGAGGCGACGTCGTCGGGTCGGGCTGGGTATCCGAGACTCTTCACAATCTCGTGAGCCTTGTGTTCCAAAACTTCTGTCGAGTACTGTGGCCGGATGCGCTTCAGCCCGCTTTCCCGGATGCCGAGATAGGTGCACACGGCAACCAGGACCAGAATGCCCGAAAGACACGCAATGGCAAGCTTCCGAGCCACTCCTTCCCTGGTGCCAGCAGCCGCGACCATTTCCGGTGAAGGCGTCTCTCCAGCCGCCAAGGCCGCTGCCAGCGGGTCTCCTCCTGGAAGCGCGGCAGCTACCTGCAAGGCCGCCGCGGGACGCTTTGCAGGATCCTTGTCGAGACAGCGCAAAATAACGCGTTCCAGCAGGGGATCCAGGTCCTTCACGATGGTCGAGGGATTGGGGATCGTTCCTTCTTCCCTGCTCTTCATCAATTCCGGCAAGGTTACTGCATCGTAGGCACGTCTTCCGGTCAAAATCTCGTACATTACCAGTCCGAGTGAGAAAATGTCGCTCTTGACCGTGACTTCTTTGCCCGCGAGTTGTTCCGGCGCCATGTACGCCGGCGTGCCCGCGCGAACTTCGGCGCCCTGTATATTTGCCGCGATACCCGCGAGCCCGAAATCTGTGATCCGCGCTTTGCCGGCGCCGTCCAGCATCACGTTGGCGGGTTTCAGATCACGGTGCACCACGCCGCGTTCGTGCGCCGCCGCCAATCCCGCGCAGATCTGCCGTGAAACTTCGATTGCCTTATCTTGCGGGAGGCGCCCAATTCTTCTGACCAGCGATGACAAATCTTCCCCATCAATATATTCCATGGTCAGAAAGGGCAGACCATCCGCATCTCCAATATCGAATACGCGACACACATTCGCGTGCGAGACCTGCCGGGCCACGCGAACTTCAGAATGAAACCTCGCCAATACCGATTCATCCCGCGAGAATGCTTCCGGCAGGAATTTGATCGCCAGCACCTGGCTGAGCCGGAGATCTTCGGCCCGATACACTTCTCCCATCCCGCCGCGGCCAAGTAAGGCTACAACGCGGTATCGATCCGCGATGATGGTGCCGGGCGCAAAACGTCCTCCGCCAATCGGATCCGAGCTTGTAAGCGTGGGATTGGACGGTGGAGTCGAACGAGGACGCGAGTGTGGTGGAATCAGCCGTGGAGTTGGGGTCGGCGTCCGCTGAACTGCGGGTGCAATGGTTTCCAGATTTGCATCCAATATTGCAACATCGCCCAGCACCGTTGCGTCCGGGTCGGTTTCCACAGGCTTGCCGCACTTCGGGCAAAAACGCGCCGTATCCGGAAATTTGGTGCCGCACGAGATGCAGAACATGAGAGCGGGATTCTACCACTGCCTTCGCTGCAAGACGAAATTCTTCTCTTCTGTTAACTTATTCTTTCGACCTGCACCGCGGTCCCGTACGCCAGCACCTCGGTGACCCCCTGCATGACCTCGTTCGCGTCATAGCGCATGGCGATGATTCCATTGGCCCCGTGTTGCGCGGCGTGTTGAAGCAGCAGTTCATAGGCTTCCTCACGCGCCTTTTCGCAGAGTTCCGTCAACACCGTAATGTTGCCACCCACAATTGTCTGAATACCGGCCGCTAGATTTCCGAGAACGCTTCTCGAACGCACGGTGATGCCACGAACAATCCCGAAATTCCGTACAACCCGGTATCCCGGCAAGTCGTTTCCGGAAGTCACCATAGAGCTTTCCACTCTTCCTGTCATCTTTGCCCCTCCTTGCAAAAAGGATGTTAACCGCTGCGATTCTACCCCCGAACAAGCCGATTCTCCCACCTCCAAGCTTTGTTATCCTCAATTGACGTGGAAAATCTCTTTGACATCCTGGCCCTGGTCCAGATCGCCGCGGGTTTGTACCTGCTCTGGCAGGGGGTTCTGTGGCTCGCTTATGTGCGTCGTCGCTTGAAGAACGACCCGGGCTTCTACGCCCCGCGCACGGCGGTTATCTGTCCGTGTCGGGGAATGGAACCAGGGCTCGAGCGCAATCTGGTCTCTTTGTGCGAATTCGATCATCAGAACTACGAGGTATTTTTCGTTCTGGCATCGGAATCTGATCCGGCGCATAGCATCGTAAAGCGAGTGGCAGCCTCTTCCCGAGTGAAGGCCCACGTCGTCATTGCCGGCGCGCCTGAAAACTGTAGCGAGAAGGTGAATAACCTACGCGTTGCCGTGGAACAACTGCCTCAAGAATTCGAGATCCTGGTGTTCGCCGATTCCGATGGGCGCCCGGGGAAGAGTTGGTTGCATCGATTGGCGGCTCCACTCAGCGATTCGCGCATTGGCGCGACCACGACGATGCGCTGGTTTATTCCCAACGACAATGGACTCCCGACAGCCTTCCTGGCCGCCTGGAATGCCTCGGTCGTCACCCTGCTGGGCCCTCACACCAAAAATTTCTGCTGGGGCGGGGGCACCGCCATCCGTCGAGCCGTATTTGAGCAAATTGGCATGCCCGACGCCTGGCAATACTCCTTCAGTGACGATTATTCCCTGACGATGATGATCGAACGCAGCCGCCGTCAGATTATCTTCTTACCGGAATGCCTGACACCCTCTTTTGTGCAGACCGATTTCCCGGGCCTCTTTGAATTCACCGATCGTCAGATGAGGATTACGCGCGTCTATCGTCCGCAAATGTGGGCCACTGCATTTGCGACTCATTTTCTCTACTGCTTGACTCTTGTGATTGGTTTGATCCTTGCGATGAATCTGACCTTGGCTTCACGGCCTGCGTTTCATGTCACCACGCTTGTGATCCTGCCTTTGCTTCTGGCAGCCATCCGCGGGGCCATCCGTGTGATCGGTGTCACAGAAGCTCTTCCGGCGCTGCGATCTCAGATCATGGCGCAGTCTTGGATATATATACTTCTCGCTGTTGTCGTTCCCTTCCTCTATCTTGTGAATTTCTTTTCGTCCTTGATGGGCCGCCGGATTCGATGGCGCGGAATTGAATACGAGTTGATCTCGCCCGAACAGACACGGGTCCTCAGCCGGTAGGGACCAAATTCGTCGCAATTCGAGAAAAAAAGTAGGGGTGCCAAGCAATTTCTACCTGCCCCCCTTTGCTCAATGTGTGCAATAAATTTCCTAAGTCATTGAAAATATGTAGCCTGTAATAAGTTACAGTCCGGCATGCTGAATGCTAAACAGAACCGTGGTCAGGTCTAGTTTTTGCTAGCAAGTCGACAGGGACTCCTTCTCGTTACCCCCGGTGGTGACGTCGCTCAGGGATTTATGGGGGAATCACCCCGGCCCGGTATATGCCCTGTTTTCTTGCCGGGTGAGTCCGGCCAGCCTCGCTGTCGAGGTATTCGCAAGTCTAACCTAAAGGAGCGTCTCGTTCCCACCGCGAGGCACCCACGGAGGAGTGCACGTGAAGCTAATCCGCAGAACCATGGCGACGCAGTCGATGGCCCAACCCCAGTCCTCGTCCGCAGCAAGTATTTACCTGTTTTATGAAAAAGCGAGTGGGACAGCTCATTTCCACGTGGAAGCCGGTCCCGCGGGGGAGCTCCCCGTCGATCACGCCGCTGGACTACTCGCCATGCACTGCATGGTGCGTGGCCAATCACCCAGTGATTACCTCATTATGGTTCCTACAGCCCCAGAAAACCTCAGCGAACTTACCGAAAAAGCACAGAAACTACTGGAAGCCGGTCAGAGCGTCAAGACCAGTGTGAAACTGACTCGACGTGAGAAAGAAGTCCTTGATGGCATCCTGCGGAGTCTGGCGAACAAGGAAATTGCCTCTGAACTGAATCTCTCCGAGCGCACTGTCAAATTTCACGTTTCTTCCCTGTTGGCGAAATTCAAGGTGCATAGCCGGATGGAATTGATGCGGGAAGCTTCGCAGCGTGCCATGAAGCCGGTTCCGGCACCTGTCGTAAATCAACCCGCGCAAACGATTCGTCCCTTCTCGAGAAGCACAGAAATGCCGGGAAGGGTTTTGCATTCTGGAAAGGTTTTGCCGTTAGCCCGCCCACGCATGATGGCCTAATCGACAGAACACACTCCGTCCTGATAGAAAAGCCCGACATCGAGTGGATTCGAGTCGGGCTTTTTCTTTTTGAGAGGTGAAACTTCTACTTGTTTGCGGCGTAGAGGTCCGCCACTTTATCCCAATTGACCACATGCCACCACGCGTCAAGGTAATCGCCGCGCAGGTTTTGGTATTTCAAATAATAGGCGTGCTCCCAAACGTCCACGCCGAGGATTGCCTTAGCGCCGAGCATGTACGGCGTGTCCTGGTTGGGGGTCGAGCCAATTCCGAGCTTTCCGTCTTTCAGAATGAGCCAAACCCAGCCGGAACCAAAACGCGCCAAGCCAGCCGCCTTGAGCTTATCCTTGAAGTTCACGAAGGAACCAAAGCTCGAGTTAATTGCGTTGGCCAGATCACCCATCGGCTCTCCGCCACCGTTCTTCTTCATCAGCTGCCAAAACAACGAATGGTTCCAGTGGCCGCCGCCATTGTTCTGAACCGCAGTGCGGATATTTTCGGGGACCGAGTCCAGGCCTTTCATCAGGTCGTCGATCGACTTGGCTTGCAGATCAGGATGGCCTTCAAGCGCCTTGTTCAGGTTGGTGACGTAGGCGCCGTGGTGCTTGTCGTGATGGATTTCCATCGTTTTAGCGTCAATATAAGGTTCCAGGGCATCGAAAACGTACGGCAAGGGGGGAACTGTAAAAGCCACGGGTTTATCCTCCAAAGTGTGATGCGAATATGAATCTGAATCCGACCTGGCGGCTTGCAAAATCCCTGGGGCCGCTGGGCCCGCTCCGAAAAGGCCAGCACCAACGATACTACTGCTCACAAGAAACTTACGGCGATCCACAGAAACTCCTCAGTTTCGGTGGGCGATTGGGCCTGCGCGCGAAAGTATAGCGCCAAGGACCCCGCCCACTCAACCAAGTTGAAACCAAGCAGCAGGCAGCGGTACTGGCTACCTGGGCTTTTGTTGGATGCGCGAAAGCGCCCAACGGGCAGACTCCGCAATTGTGGAAATCTCCGATTCCGTCAGGCGCGTGAGCAGCGCTTCCATGCGCTCGAACTCGGGACTCCCTCGGTGAATCCCCGAATTCCCCAGCGCCACACACGCATTCCTGATCAGGCCGGCATACTTCGTTCGCTTCACTGCGCTATCTCGAAAAAGCTCCCGGAATTCCCTCTCGCTCAGTTCTGCCAGCCATTCGAGGTTTGGCTGAAGCAGGCTCCCCGGCTCGTTCAGTTTGCGGGGCTGGAAGGCCTCTAGCGGACTGGCGGGTGCAGCGCGGTTGTAAGGGCAAACGTCCTGACAGATATCGCAGCCATAAACCTGCCAGCCAATCGCCTCGCGATATTCTTCTGGAATGCTTCCGCGAAGCTCAATGGTGAGGTAGGAAATACATCGTCGCGCGTCCAGCAGGTAAGGTTCGACCAGCGCACCCGTCGGACACGCATCCAGGCATTGCCGGCAATTTCCACACAAATCTGGTGGGGGACCCTCGGTGCTTCCCAGTGTCGCCGCGAGGTCCAGAGAGGTGTAGATCACACCGAGAAAAAACCAGGATCCAAGTGTTTCGTTCAGCAAGAGCGTATTCTTGCCCAACCATCCAAGCCCTGCATGTTTTGCGAAAACTCGCTCGGCCACTGGTCCGGTGTCGGCATAGGCCCTAGCGGTGAACGGCTCTTGAAATTGTTCCTTCAACTCCGCGACCAGGGCATTCAACTTTTCCCACATCACCTCGTGATAGTCGCCTCCCCAGGCATAACGGGAAATCCAACCGCGCGGCGGACCCCCAGTCGCCTGGACCGATGAAGCGGCTTCTGTGGAGTAGGGATGAGCGGTGTTGTAATTCAGGGCGCATACAATCACGTTTTGCAAACCCTGCATGACCAGCGAGGGCTCTGATCGCCGCGGGTCTGCCAGGTATTTCATCTCCCCCGCATAACCTCGGTCCAACCACTCTCCAAAGCGCTGCAACTCGGGAAACTTCTCTGCGCGAACCACTCCGCAAAGATCAAACCCCAGGGCTCTCGCACGTTCTGTGATCCACAGACTGTCCGCTGACATGCTCATGATTGTGCCGCAGTTGGAGATATTCTGCGAAGAGAGTCTCGAACTCTTGGCTGGACAGCCCTTTTGCCTTACGGAGGCACACCTCGGCCGGACTGTACTACGCGAGTTGAGAAAAGATAGGAAGAATCTACAGGTAACTGCGAACGGCGGTCGGTTCTTCGTTGTACACGTCGAAAACGGTAAACAACTTGGTGATCTGGAGCAGGTCGTGGACTTTTTTTGTCAAATTCAGGAGCTTGAGCTCGCCACCCCGATTGCGTACGGCGGTAAAGGCACTCACCAGTTCGCCGATTCCCGAGCTGTCGATGTAATTCACGTCTCCTAGATTTAGAAGGATTTTGGTCTGGCCGCTTTCGAGCATGTCGCGGACGGTCTTGCGCAAAAGAGCGCTGCCCTCGCCGAGGGAAATTTTCCCACTGAGATCGACAATGGTGACGGAACCAACTTCCCGAAGTGTCAAAAATAAAGCTGGCATAAACGTTCCTACGCTTCCTGTTTCGGCGCCGCGTCCGAACTTGATTTACCGTGGTTTCCGTTACCCGAGGCGGGTCCCGGTGGAGGGATTTTCTTGGACATGATGATTTCCGCGCCGCCAGTTCGTCCCGAGACAACGTTGAACTCATCCATGAACGCCCGCATCAGGAAAATGCCGCGGCCAGAGGTGCTCAGAAGGTTTTCTTCCGCAAGCGGGTCCGGTACATCCGCCAAACGGAAGCCTTTCCCCTCATCCATCACATGAATGACCATTTTTTCCTGAGTCAGGTCCAATGCCAGGTGGATCTTCTTGTCCGGCCGTTCCTGGTTGCCGTAGTGAAAGGCATTAATGACGCCCTCTCGCACGGACATTCCAATGCGGTAACACTCATCCTCGCTAAAGCCAACGGCTTCTGCCACACGTAGACACATCTCCTCGGCGAGATTGACGCTCTCGACGTGCGTATCCAGGATAACCTCTAAGTGCTTTGCCTCTGGCGTCATTCCCGCCTGTCGCTGTGGCCCAAGATGCAAGAAAAAGGCGTACCTACTCGTAACACAGCGGGCAAACCCAAGTCAATGGAGCCTGACACCATTTGTTGGCGTGTCGCGTTCTAGGGTCCGCTGCCGAAGGGCCTCGCCGAGGTGTTTCGCTTGGCTATCGGGAGCCGCTTCCCGGTCAGCGATCGTTCGCGCGACCTTCAGGGTTTGTTCCTGTTCCCGGGCGGACAAGCCGAGCCGCGTAAAGGCGTTCTCCATGGAACCCTTGGCCCCAGGGAGATTCGAATTCGCGGTTTCGCAGTGCCGATTGGATTCCTTCGCGTTTCCCTTGACCCCGTTGTCGTGCCGGCCGACCACCTTCGAATCCTTCCTCGAGGCCGAGCCCACGTCGGCTTGTAGGCGGCAATTCCGCAGACGGGGACGCTGCTGGTCTGGCTAAGCCTATTTCCGCTTCCGAGGCTCGACCCGCAGTACATATTACTTAGTTAATGCCCATCCCAGCCAGAGTACCCGCTGCGGGTTCCTCTCCCGATTTGCTTTCCTTCAGCCTTCCTCCGAACACAACCTCGCGGGACATTTCTTTACTCCGAGAAGTTGCGCACGTATAGTGAAGATGTTCCATTGGTGTTTAATTCTCCCGAAAGAGGTTGGCCGATGTTTGGTTGGGTTATCCTTGCGATCCTCGCACTCCTGGTCATTTTCGTTATCGGGATGTACAACGGCCTTGTTCGCCTGAAAGTGCAATGCGACAACGCCTGGGCCGATATCGATGTTCAACTCAAGCGCCGCTACGACTTGATCCCCAATCTTGTGGAGACGGTAAAAGGTTACGCGGCCCACGAAAAAGGCACGCTCGAAGCCGTCATCAACGCCCGCAACCAGGCCATGTCCGCCACCGGCCCGGCCGACAAGGCCCAAGCCGAAAACGTGCTCTCTGGCGCGCTGAAGAGCCTCTTCGCCCTCTCTGAAGCCTATCCGCAACTCCGTGCCATCGAAAGTTTTACTTCATTGCAAAATTCTCTCTCGCAAATTGAAGACACGGTCCAGAACGCGCGCCGTTACTACAACGCCGTCGTTCGCGATCTCAACACGAAGATCCTGCAATTCCCTACAAACATCTTCGCGGGCATGCTTGGATTCAAGCAACGCGAGTTTTTTGAGGTCTCTTCTGCCGCAGAACGCGAAGCTCCCAAGGTCAGCTTTGGCAATCCCGCTGCCCCCACAGCCTGATTTGCTTCTGACAACTCTGCCATGCCTTTGCGCTACAAACTGCCTGCCCGGATCTCCACAGCTCTGTGCCGCTTGGCGCTGGTTCTCCTCTCGGCCGTTCCCGCCCCTGCCAAGGAACTTCGCATGCCGAAGTTCTATTCGGAGATCGTCGTCCTTCCCGACGGGACCCTTGATGTAACAGAACAAATAACCATGCAGTTTATTGGCGCCCCCTGGCATGGTATCTACCGTTCGATTCCAGTCGAATACGCCGGCCCGCGCGGCCTAAACTACTCTCTTTTCCTTGAGGTAAAAAGCGTCACGGACGGCAACGGCCGCAAGCTGAAATTCGAATCCAGCAATGAGCGCCAATTTCGCAAACTTAAAATATTCGTACCTGAGGCCAACAATTCCACGCAAACCATCGTCATTGAATACACGGTCACAGGAGCTCTGCGGTTCTTCGAAGATCATGACGAGCTCTATTGGAACGTGACTGGCGACGAGTCCGATATCCCCGTCGCCAAGGCCGGCGCGCACATTGTCCTCCCTTCCGGCACGACGAACATCCGTGCCAATGCCTTTACCGGCGCCTATCGCTCCGCAGCGCACGACGCGGTCACGGAAATTACCGACAACGGAGTCGACGCCGGAACCACGGCTCCTCTTGGGATCCATGAAGGTCTTACCGTTGCTGTGGCCTTCGACAAAGGCTTCGTTCGCGAACCTTCTTCCTTCTCGGTCTTCCTTTTCTATCTGCGAAGCAACTGGCCTCTTGTACTTCCGATTGCGGCGTTCTTCCTCATGTTCTGGTTGTGGTGGACGCGTGGCCGCGACCCACGCCTACGACCGATTGCCGCGCAGTACGAGCCGCCGGATAAACTTACCCCCGGTGAGGTCGGCACACTCGTCGACAATTCGGTGAGCATGCGCGATATTACCGCCTCGATCGTAGACTTAGCCGTTCGTGGTTATCTCGTCATCGAGCAGCAAAACAAAGATCACCTTCTCGGCCTGACGCACTCCAAGGAATACATTTTCCACCTGAAAAAATCGCAAGCCGATTGGACTTCGCTGAAAGCTCACGAACAGGAACTTCTCAGCGGCCTGTTCACAACAGGCAATGCCGGGGACACCGTTTCGCTCGCTGACCTTCACAACCGCTTCTACCAAAATATCCCCAGCATTAAGAATCAGATCTTCGGCTCGCTGGTCGGTCAGGGCTATTACGCGCGTCGCCCAGACAGCGTGCGCTCCAACTACATTCTGTTCGGCATCGTTGCGGGCTTCATTTTGATCGGGGGAGGATCCTGGGTAGCGCGGAACCTCGGCATGGCCCCGTTGCCCTTCTGGATTGCGGGCGCCCTGACTGCCGTGATTATTTGCGCCTTTGGATGGTTCATGCCTGCCCGTACGCAGACCGGCGCCCGTGCCTTGGAGAAACTCTTGGGATTCGAGGACTTCCTGAATCACGTGGAGTCCGATCGCTTTAACCGTATGATCAAAACTCCGGAAATGTTCGAGAAATTTCTGCCTTTTGCGATGGCACTGGGCGTCGAGAAGAACTGGAGCAAAGCTTTCCAAAGCATCTATACGCAACCGCCGCAGTGGTACCAGGGCGGTTACGGTCCAACCTTTTATCCCACAATGTTTGTCAGCGACTTGAATTTCATGTCTACGCAAGCCGGCTCCGTTATGGCCTCTGCTCCTCGCAGCTCGGGAGGTTCAGGTTTCTCCGGCGGGGGCGGCTTTTCTGGCGGCGGGTTCGGTGGCGGCAGCGTCGGCGGTTTCTAGCGATCTATCCTTCTGTCGGCTCCTCGGCCGCTTTACGCCAATTTCGAGCCTCCCCTGTTTCTGCAAAAAGATTGACCTGCCTCGAGGCCATCAATAGAATCAGCTCCATCGTTACTCTATGACTCCCCCACTTCCTAACGGGCCGAGCGGTGAAGGGAAACTGCGCTGGCGCGATCTGTATCGGGAAGAGGAACTCTACAAGTCGGCGATCCGGCTGTATACCAAGCCGCTGTTCTCCTGGCGCAAGGCCTTGTTCAGTTCCACCGACAAGAAGGATTTTTATGATTTTGCGCGCCGGGGTCCGCAGAATCTTTCCGAGCTCCATCGTTCCCTGCGCAAGGAATCGTTAGCGTTTCGGCCGGGTGTGGCTCTGCATCGAAACTTTCGGGGAAAGCGCCGCACACTCTATATCTATCCTTGGGAAGAGCGGCTGGTCGATCTGCTGCTGTACCGGCTACTAAGCAGCCGCCTGCATGGTTGGTTCTCGCCTAATTCCTACGCTTACCGGCTGCGCGGTTTTGGACTCGACCGCTGTCAGCGCCGCATCGCAAGACTTCTCGGGAACGAATCCGCGCCCTTTTTTGTGGCGAAACGCGACGTCGCCAGCTACTTTCCTTCGGTGCATCATGAGCTGCTGCTTGGTCAAATCAGAGAAATCGTAGAACCGCAGGATTACCTGTACAGGCTTCTTGAAGATCGAGTTCGTTTCCAGTATCAGGATGCCGGTCAAATTGCCCGAGCCAGCCAGGGCATCCCGTTTGGTACTCCGGTCGCGTGTTTTTTTGCCAACCTCTATCTCACGCCCGTTGACCGCGAGCTCGAAAGCTTGCCGTTTCTACATTATTTTCGCTATGCCGATGACCTACTCTTTTTCTCAAAACAGCCAGAAATCACGGAAGCCGCCACCGCCATTTTCACGCGGCAACTAGCTGCTTTGCATCTCTTGAGCAAACCTAGCCATGAACAAAATATCCTGCTCGCGCGCGATCCACTGCCCGCGGAGGGGTACCTGCCGGCCTCGCGGCTGCGCCACCTCGGGCTTGAATTCCAGGCGGATGGCCGTATTCGCCTCTCGCGCGATAAATTGCGCAAGATCATGAATCTCTTTCGGTTTGCGTTTCGTCGGAGACGCGCAAAGCTCGCGCGAATAGTAGACCTGCACAAACGCGCCCATTTTGTCGTGGACAGCGCCCGTCAATCGCTTGAACACAGTGTACGCAATGTAGCCATCATCGACTACTACTTGAAGCATGTAAGTGAGGAAGAACAACTTCGCCGCCTGGATCGCTGGCTTGCCGAAGAAGTCCTCTCCCTCGTATTTAAGGGTGGCCACAAGAAGAGTTACTTCCGCGCCATTCCCTACGGCACGCTGCGGGCCTTGGGGCTGCCTTCTCTCGTGCACCGGCGCCGGCAAATTCAACATGGCCAAATCGACGCTCCGTTTTTTGTGTGGAAGTGGCATCAGCGTCAAAAAAGTTCCAGGGAGACGGCTGCCAGGCTGGTTTCGCCAGTGGCGGAAGCCCCAGCTTTCTCTCCATGCCCGGAAGCAGTGATGACACACTCCGTTTCAGAGAGCCTCGTGGGAGAGAGGCATCACCTGTCGACGGGCCTTATTGAAGTACGCAAATCTGAAGATTTGCGTACGTTTCCCTAGCTGTTTCCCTGGATCATGTTGCAGGAGGAATGCCAATGGGACTTTTCAACTCTTCCGGGTCGAGGGTCACCTGCCCCGCCTGTGGGACTCGCCGTGCGATGAAAACCCTTTGGAAAACCAAGTGCACCAACCCCAACTGCTCCAAGTACGATGCCGATTATGCCGAACAGGCCAATCTGAGCCGTATCACTGGCAAAAAGGCCACGGAAGTCTTTCCGCAGTTGAAGGGGGATTTTTCGCCGCGGACTCCGGTTACCGTGCAGTATGAAAACTTTCGCGGTGATCAACTCACCTATGTCGCGGACGCTCACAACGCCTATCGGACAGGCAATTGCCTGGTGATGCGCGTTGCTCCGACGGGGAAGCAGATCGCATTTCAGTTTTCCTCGATCAAAAACCGAAATCAGGTGCAAGGTAATTTATCGGAAGGTGCCGTCCCCAATGCGCACGAACGTCGCATTCTCAATTTCCACCTTCGCCGCGGCAGCACTTCGGCAGTCTTCAAGGAGATTCGAGCGAAATATCCGGATTACGAGGTTTAAGAATCCTGTCCTTGGGTTTCCGGTAGTCCAGCACCATGCGACTGGACCGCTGTGCCCCATTCCCATTGAACTTCTTGGCCGCTAGTTATTTTCTCTCCGATTCAGGCCGTAGGACTCCAAGACATCATGGAAGCGGACAATGCCCAGAAGCTCGTGCACATTGGCGCGACTCACGACGGGTAGTAGATCGGTATGAGCCGTTCCCATACGCGCCAGCGCGAAGTCGAAGGTCTGGTCCGAGTGCAGGTGCGGAAATTCCAGATCGACCAGGAGATCTTGCACTTTCTTCTCGGATTCACCGGCGAGATTGGCTTCTTGCAATTGCTCTCGTGTAAGAACACCGACAATGCCGCTGGGATCACGTACCAACCAGGTCCGATGCACGTTGGCCGTCGCCTTGTCGAGCGCTGATTGGATGGACTCTCCCGCGTCCAGGAACTCCGTTGCAGGGCGCATCACTTGCACCACCTGCCGCTGTCTTTCCCTTTGCCGGTTTTCGGCGCGTGGCAGATGAATTCCATCCTGGTCCGCAAGTTGCTCGTAGATGGGCTCACGCTGCAGACGCGAGGCAATGAAATAACTCACCAGATTTGAAATCATCAACGGCACAATCACCGCGTAATCACGGGTGATTTCAAAAATCATCACTACGGAAGTCATGGGCGCTCGAACCACCCCTGCGAACGCGGTTCCCATGCCCACCAGGGCGTAGGCACCCGGCGTCGCCACGTAGCCAGGGAAGAAATGGTGGGCCAGACCGCCGACTGCTCCTCCGAGCATCGCTCCCAAAAACAAACTCGGTCCAAATATGCCTCCCGCGTTTCCGGAGGCGTAACTCACTGCAGTGGCAACCAATTTCAGCGCTAACAGCAGCACCATCACTTTCACGGCTATGTGGTCGTTTAGTGCATCTCCGACATACTTGTATCCGACGCCCATGACCTGCGGCATGAACCAGCCCATGGCTCCGACGAGCAGTCCTCCGGCTAGGGGCTGGAACCAAACCGTCTTTCGCGGCAACTTCATAAACCACTTCCGCAATCGCAAGAGAAGTTGCGTGAAAGCAACGGAGACCAATCCGCCTACAAGGCCGAGGACACCATACAGGGCGAGCTCCCACGGGTTCACCAGTTGGTATTGCGGGACTTTGAACAGCGGATCGTTCCCCAGCAATAAGCGCAGAACTCCCCAGCTAGTCGCCGAGGCCAGCACCACGGAACCCAAGACCGGCGCGTGCAGGTCGCTGACCACCTCTTCGAGTGCAAACAAAACGGCAGCAAGCGGCGTGTTGAATGCAGCGGCAATGGCTGCAGCCGCTCCGACGGGAATCAGAGCCTTCACTTTTTCCGGTCGCAATCCCAAAGCACGGCCGAGCACCGAGGCGATCCCTCCGCCTACCTGGACGGCGGGTCCCTCGCGTCCCAGAGGGATGCCGCTCGCGAGTGTCGCGCAGGTGCAAAAGAATTTTCCGAGCACTGTGGACAGTGTAATTTTGCCGTCCCGCGCAAACAGGGCCGCTTTCGTTTGGGGTACGCCGCTACCGCGGGCATCCGGGAAATAACGGTAGAGCAGATAGCCCATTGCCAGCGAGCCCGCCGCTGGCACAACTAGGCGCCGCCACCTTGCCACTCCTGCGGGATCGAGATGCGCGCCGAATCGGTCGGTCAAGACGATGAAAGCCACCACACTTAACCCGACCAGCGCACCAATCAGCAGCGTGAGCACGAGAAATACCTGCTCCTCGCGTTCACCCTGGAACGCCGCCCATTGCGACGTCTTCACGTTCCACCAGCTTTTTTTTATTTGTTCTTGTGCATCCGCCATATTTATAAGAATTCACCTTCCTTGACTCGGCGGGCGGACCGATTAAATAGCACCATCGCAAAGTCTGTTCGCGCCGGCGTTCATTTTCCAGATGCCGCGCACCCGTTTTCGATCATGCCTAGAGGGTGACCCTTCCCTGGAATTTCCCGCTCCATCGGTCCACGACCGGTGTGCGCGCTAAGCCAAGCCCCGTCCTTCGCTACACGAAGAGGCGTAACGTTTCTTTCGAATTCACGCCTACCCTGTCCGGTCGCACCAGCTCACCCAGAGTAGGGTTGTAGACTCCGTCTCCACCTTCTTCTTTCCACTTGCGAATAGCTTCGAAGGTCACCACCCTTCGTAATCGCTCCTGCGCATCGACAATCGGCAAAAGCTTCTACGCTTGCCAAAGTTGCCACCGCGCCGAGTCCACAGGGCCGCCTAGGACGGTGCTGCCCAACACTGCAAAAATAGATCCCTGTATGACTTCCCACTCCTACAGAAATTTCAGAGGATCCACAGCGTATCCCCGCCTAAGGGGAAAGCCATTGCGCGCCAGCATTCCGATCATCAACGCACCGCCGATGGGAATCAGGCCGCTGTGCATTTCCAGATGATTTCCCACCGGCGAAACCATCGCCGTGCTCCAGTGCCAGAAATAAAACAAATTCGTAAACAGCCCGATCAGGCGGAGCAAGATCAGCGCGACGAAAACGCACAATACACCAATGCCAATGACCAGCGAAGAAATCGGAAGGACTCCCCAGGAGGTAGTGAAGTCCCCTAGCTCCTCACCGCGCGTTTGCCTGGTTTTCGTTGGTTTATTCAATCCGGAGAAACTCTCTTGTGCTTTCTCTAGGCAACCATTGCTTAGCGAACTGCTCACTTGACCCCGGGTGTCGCCCTTCTGCTTTGCTCGGGCTTTCGCTTTGACGTGCGCCCGCGTGACTCCAGCAGAGCACTGATCGCCGTCACCAGCTCGCGGCCCGTGGCGCGTAATTCGATGATGCGTTGCTCCACAACCCTTTCGAGCAACTTTTCGCCCCGTGGCTGCAGGGAAACCAGCACTTGTCGCCGGTCGTCCCGGCCACGGATTCTTTTCACGTAACCGTGGGCCTCCATCCGGTCGATCAGCTCCACGGTGCTGTGATGCCGAAGCGAGAGGCGGTCCGCCAGCACACGGATGCTGGCGTGCTGCCGAGGTGGCAAGCCGCGGATGGCCAACAAAAGCAGATATTGCTGGGGCTCCAGGCCGGCTTGTTTCGCCGTGACATCGCCTTCCTGAAGAAACTTGCGGATGTGGTAGCGAAGCTCACCCAGTGCGCGGTACTCGTTTTCAGTGATCTTTTCAGCCATAGCTTTACTTTATCGTATCACGATATATTCTGCCAGTGGCCGTTCTTAAGCTTCATTTGCAACGACGGCTCGTTTTGGGAGGAGCTACAGCGCTTTCCGGAAGGCCTTTTGCGTCTTGTAGTGCTCGTAACCTCGACGCAGGTAGAACGCATGGGCCCGATCCCGGATCACGTTGGAGCGCACAGACATTCCAAAGCAGCCCCTCTTCCGCGCCCAATTTTCCGCGGCTTCCAGAAGAGTTCCGCCCGCGCCACGGCTGCGCACCGTTTCGTCCACGACCAGGCCGTTGACCTCAGCTCGGCGCTCCACTTCGAGTAGCGGCGTCTCGCTGACATGGATCCAGCCAATCAGTCCGTTCTCTTCCGTTTCCGCCACGAAGGATGCGCCGTCTTTGGCTCGCAGGGCGCGCTTCAATCGGGCGGCCATCTGTTTCGTCGACGTGGGATAACCCAACTGCCCGGAAAGCGCGGCAATACGCGCAACATCGGTCTGTTTTGCTCTACGAATTTTCACTTGTTCCGTGATTCCGGACATAACGGGTCACCTGCTTTTCCGGAGCAGCCGATTCTGCACGGCGTCGCTTTTCAATTCACGAAGAGCATCAGCGGCGATCCACCGGCCAGAACGCGTTCCCGCTCGCCGGATTCTCTCGGCAGTCGCGATGGCATCGCGGTTCAATCGCCTGTTTCGCTTGCCAATATTGCGGAGTGCCCAATTCACGGACTTACGCACGAAATTTCGGTCGTCCCACGCCTCGCGTTCGATCGCTTTTAGAAATTTGCGAAACGGCGCGTCCGTCACTGTCTTGTCGTGCACCGCCAAAAACGCCGCCAAGGCAAACCCCGCCCGCTTCTCAAATTCCTTGACGCGCGCGCTCCAAGCAAAAGCTTTCTCCCATGCCGGTTTCGCATCAACAAAGAGATGGCAGCATGTGCCATCGCACACGTCCCAATTGTCGAAATCCCGAACCCATCGCTCCATCTGGCCGGATGTCACATGCTCCGCTTCGGAAATCAGCATTCCCAATAATCGTGCGTCATGAATTCCCGTGGCCCAGAGCTTCAGACCCAGGGCGTGGTTCCTCCCGATGATCCCGGCAATCTCGTCCAGTTTTGGTTTGGAAACGCCGCAGACCTTTTTTGCCCGGATCCCGAAGCGTGCCATCCCCTCGACATTTCGTTTTTCGCCATGGCGTCTCAGTTCGGCGACGGCGCGGGCAATCGTCCACACCTCCACAGCCCTGACGTCTTTGGGGCGCAGCTTAGAAAAGTTTTTCGGAATCGACGAGGATCGTGACCGGTCCTTCATTCACCAACTCCACCGACATCATCGCCTGAAAAATGCCCGTCCCGACGGTAATCCCAAGCTTGCTCAGTGCCTCGCAGAAGTCTTCGTAGAGCTTCTTGGCCATCTCCGGGGGGGCCGCGGAAATGAAACTGGGCCGCCGTTGTCCTCGCGCATCACCGTAGAGCGTGAATTGGGAAACCACCAGCGCACTGCCTTTTACATCCAGGAGCGACAAATTCATTTTTCCGGCGGCGTCCTCGAAAATCCGCAGATTTGCCAGTTTTTCGGCCATCGCCGCGGCGACCGCCGTACTATCTCCCTTCCCGACACCGAGAAGGATCATCAATCCGGCCCCAATCTCACCTGTGACCTTACCTTCGACGGCCACCTTGGCGCGACTTACTCTCTGCACTACGGCTCGCATTTCATCTCCGCCTGGTATTTCTTCGTGCGGACTCCAGCTATCCCGGTTTCTTCCACCCGCGCGGTGCCCGCTGGCAGTTGGGGCAGAAATAGCTGCTCCTTCCCGCGACAATCATGCGCCGGATGGCGGTCTTGCACCGGAAGCAGGGTTGGCCCTCTCTGCCGTAGACACGATGATGCTGTTGATATTCTCCTGGTAGTCCTTCTGCGTCAAGAAAGTCGGAAATCGAAGATCCACGCAGCGAAATGGCCTTTCGCAGGATCTCCTGCAACACCACACGCAACTTCTGCACTTGCTGGGGTTTCAGGCGCGCGCCCAATTGCACTGGATGAATCTTCGCCTTCCACAAGCTTTCATCCGCGTAGATGTTTCCCACTCCGCGAAGCACGCTCTGGTCCAAGAGCAAGGCTTTAATCCTGGCCTTTCGCTGCTGAATGCTCCTGGCAAACTCGGCGAGCCCTGCTTCCAGTGGGTCGTCCCCAAAACCCTGCAGTTCGGCGCGCAATACTTCACCTGCGAGATAGGCAATGCGCCCGAAGCGCCGCGGATCGACATAACGCAATTCCCGCCCATCATCCAACGAAATTACGACGTGGGTGTGCTTAGCCTGTGGCTCGCTCACGGCACGCGGCATCAGCAGGCCGGTCATGCCCAGATGGACGAGTAGTGCGGCTTCCCCTTCGTTCCCTTTCCCCGCTTCTTCTGCACTCAACCGCAAAAGCAGAAATTTTCCGTAGCGTTCCACGCGAATGATCGTTCGCCCAGGCAACTCGCTCTCGACCAGGGCAGGGGCATCGATGAAATCGGTTTTACCCAGCGTAACGCCGAGAATCTTCCTCCCCGCAACCTCACGTTGCAAGCCGCGCGCTACAGTCTCGACCTCAGGAAGCTCCGGCATGTTTTTCCCGCCTGACCAAGCTACCACACCCGTTCTTCTACTGTCCCCGATCGTCGTGATGCCGCAATGCCCCACCGACCGGTGGTGGACACAACTCCTGGGACAAAGCCTACGCTCGGCCCAAGCTCATGACCTGGCTTCTGGCAAAGTCCTTGTAGGCAGTTCGCCAACTCTCACGGTTGGCTGCCGCTCACCTCTTTTGGTAATTCGGATACGGCGGATGTTCCGGCAAAGTCACAGGATTTTTCTTCAGCGCTTCCAGCGTCACTTGCACGGCCTTCTCAAGCTGCGGATCATGCCCTGCCGCCACGGATGCTGGATCATTTTCGACTTCGATATCCGGTGCGATCCCTCGGTTTTCCACTTCCCATTGTCCGTGCAGCCCGTAAATTGCTACACGAGGCGCGGTAACGAAACCGCCGTCGAGGAGTGCTGGATAATTGTAAATTCCCACCAGGCCGCCCCACGTGCGCGTGCCCACGAGGGGTCCCACGCCGTCCTGCTTGAACATCCACGGCAGTGCGTCGCCGCCTGAGCCAGACATTTCGTTGATGACCATGGTCTTTGGCCCGTAGATTTGGGCCAGCGGGGAGCAGAACTTTTCACCTTCGCGTGAGATGGCGCAATTTCGCAGCGGCCGCTTGACCATGTCGATGATGTAATCGGCAATCTCGCCGCCGTGGTTGTAGCGTTCGTCGATGACCGCACCCTGTTTATCTACTTGTGAGAAATAGAAGCGGTTAAAGTTCGTGTAGCCGCCGACCGCTGTATCCGGCACGTGCACGTAGGCCAACTTCCCGCCGCTCAATTCATCCACTTTGCGGCGGTTGTCCTCTTCCCAGGCGCGGTTGCGCAATGCGAATTCATTGTCTACCGGAACGACCGTCACTTCACGGGCGTCCTTGCCATCCGAGTTCGGGCCGACCTTGATCTTGATCTGTTTGCCCGCAGTTTCCTCGAAGAAGCTATACACTTCCGCCGGCGGACGCACGTCCACACCGTTCACTTCCAAAAGGTAGTCGCCCGTTTTCACCTCCACTCCCGGCTGGGTGAGCGGGGCACGCAGATCGGGATTCCAGTTTTCGCCGTTGTAGATGCGGGCGAAGCGGTATCTTCCATTCTCCACTTTGTAGTCCGCTCCCAACAATCCACCTCTCACCTGAGGAGGCTTCGGCACGTCTCCGCCACCCACAAACATGTGTCCGATGGTGACCTCGCCCAGCATCTCGACGAACAGATAATTCAAATCACCGCGGCCACCGACGCCGGGGAGATACGCGCTGTACTTCTTTTCTTCCGCTGGAATATTGAGCCCGTGATGATTGGGGTCGTAGAGGAAGTCTCGTTGAATGCGCCAGACTTCGTGATACATCTGATTCCACTCTGCGCGGGGGTCGACATAGACCTCCAATTCCCCCAGATTCAGCGCACCTTCCCCAGGCTTGGGCGCTGCGGCTGTCCCCGCAATGATCCAGGGTGCGGCCGGCGGCGCTCCTTGCCGGAATAGCGCCTTCTCACCGTTTGCAGAAAGGTAAAGTTGGGTGATGCCGCTGACATAAGGCTCCGTCTTCCGCGTGCTCAAGTCGAACTTGCTCACCGTTACGCTTGGCGGCTCGCTAAATCGCGGGACATCCACGATTTCGGAAAGGAACAGCACGCCCGTTTTTCCGGCATCCAGTTGGATGTAATTGGCGGCGCGAATCGGCAAAGCCACAATGCGCTGCCCAATCCCGTCAAAATCAATGGTGACGACCGGCGGTTCTTCCTTCTTTTCGCCTTCTTTGGCCTTCTCCTTATCCTTGTCACCCTCTTTCGCCTTGTCTTTCTCTTTGTCCGCATCCGCGCCCTTGGTCTTATCGTCTGCTTTGGCCACTTTTTCTTCGTCGCTTTGCGGTTCCACGGGGTTCGGATCGCCCCTCTTGAGGACAACCGCATAGACGCTGCGCGTCAACGGGTGCTGGAAGCTGGACAGATCGAGCCACCCAACACTCAGTCCGACATCGGTGCTGGCCGTGAAGTACAGCGTCTTTCCGTTTTTATCAAAGACCGGGAATCGCGAATCCGCAGTTCCATCTGTAATTTGCGATTCCTTGGTCGTTTCGAGCGAATACACAAAAACCGCATGCTGGTGGTTCGGAAGATACTTTGTGTACGTCAGCCACTTGCTGTCCGGCGACCATTCTTGGCTCATACTGCTCGAGGGATCTTCAAAACGCTCGGTGGTTGCTTTGACCGGCGTGCTTTTTTCGATATCCACATACCACAGATTTAGCCGCTTATCGGTGTAGGCGATCTTCTTACTATCCGGTGACCATGTCGGCGAGTAGAAATAGGAGGGAGGATTTCCGAGATTGATTTTCTTCACTTCGCCCAGTCCAGACTGGTCTTCCAGGTGAAGCGCGTACTCACCCGATTCATCGGAGAAGTAGGCGATCCACTTGCCGTCCGGCGACCAGGCGGGATCACGTTCGGACACGCCCGTAGTGCGTGTCAGATTCCGGATGTCGCCCTTCTCGGCAGGCACTGTCAGAATTTCGCCACGGGCTTCGAATACGGCCCGCGCCCCCGTCGGTGAAATCGCGGCGTTTTGAATCATATCCGCCACCTTCTCGAAGTGCGGCCGCGTGGCGGGCAAATCACCGTTCAGATGAATCTCTACTCTCTTGGATCGGCCAGTCTCCGGGTCGAACAGAAAGATACCGCCAAACTGCTCGTAAACCAACGCGTCGGGTCCCGCCGAAACATTCTTGAGATCGAATCCCTTGTTCTCCAGTACCTGCTTTACGCTTTTGCTCTTCGTGTCGTAGGCAAACAGGGTCACAGGACCATGGCGATCCGACAGGAAATACACACTGTCGCCAAACCAAACGGGACTGGAATCATTGGAGTTTTCCCTGGGCAATTTCTCGAGCGAGAGGTCACTCAGCCGCACGATGTAGATAGGCGTTGTTTGTCCGCCGCGATAGCGTTTCCACGCGGCTTGCCACTGGAAATTGGGAACGTAGGCCATCCGCGTACCATCGGGCGAATAGGAGCCGTCAAATGCACGCCACATCGGCAGCGCTTCGGCAACTCCGCCGTCCGCCGGCACGGTATAAAATCGCGTGAAATCCGCGTAGGCGTCCCGCGATGAAACAAACAACACGCGCTTCCCATCCGGCGTCCAGCCGAGCGCCCCATCTTGCGCCGGATGCCACGTCAATCGCTTTGGTGTGCCACCCTCAGCGGGCATAACGTACACATCGGTGTTGCCGTCATACTGACCGGTAAAGGCAATCGATTTCCCATCGGGAGAAAAAGTCGGATATCCTTCATGGCCACCCGTCGTCAATTGCCGCGCTTCGCCACCTTCCCTCGGCACGCTCCACAGGTAACCGCCGTAGGCGAAGACAATCGTAGTCTTGCTGAGGGTTGGCTGCTCGGCCAGCAACGGCGCTTCGTCTGCGGCTCTGACCGCGCTTCCCACGAGAATCAGCATGCATCCAAGCAAGCACCCAAGGCGTACGCGCATTTTTCCTCTCCTGTCTGACCGAGCGAATGTAGCTCCCGCCCCCTACAAACCGGTTTTGGGTTTCCCGAGACGAGTTCAGCCGCTCGAAAAAAACTGCAAGGCATCCACTGTATGACGTAAAACTTCCCCAAAATGTTTGCGGTCCCTTGCCAAATGTTCGGAGGGTCCGAACCCTGCATTCGGTCAGGGCAGCGGTACGCCAGGCATGGCCACAATTCCCGCCATACGCAGCAGTTCTTGATATTCCGCTTCGGTTAACGGGGAAATGATCCGCCGCACGCTTTTCAGCAGCTTCACTTTCCGAAGTGCAGGATTGGCACGCATCTCCGCGAGGGTAACCGGCCGGGGGAGTTTTTCGTAGGCACGCAAGTCCGCCACCAGATTCTTACCGTCGTAATCATGCGGATCGGGATAGGGGTCTCGCGTGACTTCCGCGATGGAATAGAGGGAACGCTCCGGCGTGGAGTGGTAGCAAAGGACGCGGTCGCCCTTTTTAACCTGCTTTAAAGAGCGCACTGCGTCAGGTTTGGCTCCCGCACCGTGCCACATCTCTTTGCCTTTTACGAAAAGAGTGTCCCAGTGATAGTGATGAGGGTCCGCGCTGAAGATCCAATAATGTCGTGTTTGAGGGGTTACAGTCGCCATCGGCTCCAGATTCGCGTGCAGAATACACGGACGCGTGACGAAAACCAAACAAAATGTTAAGGATAGGAGGGTTTCCACAGGCAAAAAAGCGGTGCGGATGGTACTAAAACCCTCGAAGTATATGTAAGTCGTTTACTCTCTATGGATTAGCAGTGTAAACCGGGCATTTTGGGAATTTTGCGAGACTGCCGCTTCACGGCCCCACGTCGACGAAGACGTCTTGGCCTCGAACCTCGGTGGCATAGCAATCTACGCCCACGGCGGGGTTCTGAACGACCTTGCCGTTGGTAACGTCGTATTGCCAGCCATGCCACGGGCAAGTCACGATTTTCCCCGCGAGCGGTCCTTGCCCGAGAGGACCAGCGCGATGCAGGCAAGTATTGTTGATGGCGTAAAACGTGCCCCCCACGTTCGCCAGTGCCACGGCTTTGCCTTCAATCTGGAGTTCCCGCACAGTTCCTGGCGGTACCTCGTCCACCTTTACAGTTCTCACCAAACCCATGTTTCTCGCCTCGTTAGAAAGGAGCACCTTGCCGCTATCCTCCGCTGCTTCCTCTGTCCTTACCTAAGCAACCTTGGTGGACGATTTAGTTCTCGGCTGGCTCCGGAACCTGCGCCACCATCACATTCTTCTTGAACTCTTCGACCATGTCCGTGCGCAGCCGCACTTCCGTGGGCCGTTTGGCCAGCGTCATGGTATCGATCTTGTCCTGCAACTTCAGCAAGGCGTAGAACAGCGCTTCTGGCCGCGGCGGGCATCCCACGGCGTAGACATCTACGGGGACGATGCGGTCCACCCCCTGTAAGACCGAGTAGGCATTGAAGGGTCCACCAACGCTCGAGCATGCACCCATGGAGATGCACCATTTGGGATCGGGCATTTGCTGCCACACCCGCTGTATCACTTGGGCCATCTTCAGTGTAACCGTCCCGGAGACGATCATCAGGTCCGCCTGTCGTGGCGAAGGCCGGAAAACTTCGGCACCAAACCGAGCCATGTCAAAACGCGAAGTGGTGGACGCAATCATTTCAATGGCGCAGCAAGCCAAGCCAAAGGTGAGGGGCCACAACGAACTCTTCCTGGCCCAATTGAAAACGTAGTCGACTGAAGTAATGAGGAAATTCTTCTCGAACCGCTGGTCTAGAACACCCACAAGGACCTCTTTTCCGTCTCCTCCACGCTAATGGCAGTATATCTCCAGGCTTCGCACACCGTCAAAACACTCTTGGTTTTGCGCAGCAAGCAAATAGGCAAAGCGCTTACACTTACAATTTCGGTATATACTGAGCCGGATATGGCATCCAAGCTTTCCGCCCCTCAACTGCTTGGTATTGTCCTCCTTGGATTATTTACCGTATTCATCACCTGGAAGGCCAAGTCCCTCGATAAGCGTCTGCACGAGAGCACCGATGCGTCCATGATGGTCAACAAGAAAGCGGCCGAGTTTTCTCTGCCGACGCTCGATAGCAAAGCCATTTCGCTTGGAGATTACAGAGGGAAAAAGAAAGTTGTCGTGAGTTATTGGGCCAGTTGGTGTGGGCCGTGCCGGATGGAATTGCCGATTCTTGCCGAGTTTTATAAGAAATATCACAAGGACTCATCCGACTTCGAGATCCTGGCGATTAGTATTGATGAAGACCGTGGTTCGGCCGAAACGTATGCGAACAGCGCTAAGTTGCCCTTTCCTGTGCTGCTCGATCCCGACAGCAGAGTAGCAGAGAGCTATTCCGTAGAAGCGATCCCGAGTTTATTTGTTATCGACACGAACGGCACCATTGTCTACGGAAGCACGGGCCTGGACGAAGCCATCGACGTACAGCTGGCGCATCATTTGGGGATGACGTGGAGTCCGATGGGAATCGAGGCAGCCAGCGATGACTCCAGTCGTTAGCTTTCAAGGGGTTACCAAAGTCTACCGCCGGCGCTTTGCCGGCCAGGAAGTTCCTGCACTTACGCAAGTCTCCTTTGAGGTTGGCGCCGGCGAGGTTTGTGCATTCCTCGGTCCGAATGGAGCAGGCAAGACCACCAGCATCAATCTTTTGATGGGCTTTCATTATCCGGACTGGGGCGAGATTAGCGTCCTCGGATTCAAGCCAGGCGATGTGCGCGCAAAACAAAACATTGGATTCGTGCCTGAGAACTTTGCTTTCTATAAGCATTTGAATGCCGAAAAGCTCCTGCAGTTTCATCTGCGGCTCTCCGGTGCCGACCAGGCCGGTTCTTTGGGATCGATACGCGATCTCATTGCCAAAGTACGACTCTGCGGATACGAAAAACTCAAAATCGGGAAATACTCCCGCGGGATGGTGCAACGACTAGGAATCGCCCAAGCCCTGATCGGCGATCCGCAACTTCTTATCCTCGATGAACCTACTTCAGGCCTTGATCCCGCCGGTCGCATGGAAGTGAGAAATCTGATTCATGACCTCAAGTCCGCGGGAAAGACGATTTTTCTGAGCTCACACATGCTTTCGGAAGTGGAACAGATTTGCGACCGGGCGATCATCATCAATCGCGGGCGTTTGGTCCGTTCCGGCTCACTCCACGAACTTCTTGGGGCGGGAGACCAGATGGAAATCATGGCCGATCAATTGCCGCCGGTTTTGGAACCGCTTTTGGTCGAGTGGAAGGCTTCGTTCGAGCGGCTACCCAATGCAGTACGAATCATCGTGCCTTCCGCGCACAAGAGAGAACTGGTCGAAACGTTGTGGGCTTCGGGTTGCGATGTCGTCAGCATGATTTCGCTCCGTGGCTCACTCGAAGATCTGTACATGCAGTTGGTCGGAGACGGAAACTCGGCATGAAAATTTGGGCGATTGCTCTAAACACGCTTGGAACGTTTTTGCGAAACCGGCTACTGATTGTCTTCGCTGTGATATTTGTCTGCACGCTGCTCTTGTTTATGACTCCCCTGCTTGGCGCGAAAGCCATGGCCAAAGCGGGTCAAGCTCAGCAGGCTCAAGCGTATGTATTGAATTTAGTGTCTGGGATCATGTTTTTTGTCAGCGGTACCGGTAGTCTGCTGGCCGCGTGGTGTGCCGCCGATTGCGTTTCCAGCGAATTGAAGAGCGGGACAATTCTAGCGGTGATGGCGCGGCCGGTTAAGCGTTGGGAATTTCTGCTCGGCAAATACCTCGGTGTGCTCCTGCTGATGTCCGGCTACGTCGTCATGATGTACGGCTTAAGCTGGCTGCTGGCGTGGGTGGGCGGAGAAAGGCTGCATACCACCACCTGGGTGTTGTTCGCCTATCCCCTGGAACGCTATGCCATCTATGGGGCGATCGCGCTCGCACTGGTCACCGTGCTACATCCGCTCGTGACCATGGGGGTCGTTTTGCTCTTGGCGGTAGTCGCCCTTGTCGTCGAACCGGGTGGCAGGGTGGTGCACAATCATTGGCAGTATCTCCGCGTGCCGCTTTGGGTAGTCTTGCCATCCACCTCACTCCTTTCCGAGGACCGCTTTCTAACCATCACGCACGCGGCCCTGAAGCAAACTACCTGGCTCGAACACCTGACCACTCTCGCCTACGGTCTGGATTACGCGCTGATCTTTCTCCTTCTGGCTATTTGGTCCTTCCACTACCGAAGCCTCACTCGCGACTAGTCAACTGAGGCTCTACCCCTGCATGGTGGCGTGGTAGTAGCGGCACTTCCACTGGCCGGCTTCTCGGATCCAAACTTCACCGACCTCAAATTTGAACCGTTTCGCCGATAGACCGCTGCGAACCTCAATTTCGGCCGTATAGGTGGCGATGGCCGCCTCTTCCCCCGTGGGCCAGGCCTGCATTTCCCTTAGCCAATAGTCTTCGATCGGTGCGGCGGCAATTTCTTTGGCGCTCGGCTTGCCGACGCGCACGCTCCCATCGGGATGGACGGCGCGATAATCCCTCGCCAGGATGGCACTGTGGGCGGCCTCATCGACACGCTGATAGGCGTCCCAGAGTTCACGTAGTCTCTCTGCAATTACTTGCGTCAATTCGCTTTGTGCGATCGCATGAACTCCGCCCATCTCTGCCTGCTTTCGTCTTATTTCCTCGCGCTGGGATCTTCAAATTGCTTGGCGAGCAGGCTCCAGTAACTCGCCGGCTTCAGCCTCTGCCAGATGTCGACGAAGTACGCGTCTGGACCAATCAATAGGCGCGCCTTGCCCCGTTCCACGCCGCGCAGGATCTTGGATGCGGCAGTGGCGGCATCGGTGCGCGCCACTTTCTCGAATCTGGTCAGGCTTTCCTTGCGCAAGCTATCCCCCGCGCGCTGGCCCACTTTGGCCTGCTCGGCTATCGAGGTGCGAACGAATCCCGGATGCACACAGGTCACTCCGACATTCGTACCCAAGAGTTCGTGGTGCAGGGACTCCGTATATCCGCGGACCGCAAATTTGCTCGAGCAGTACGCGCCTTGGCCAGCCGCGCCGAAAAATCCGAGTAAGCTAGAGGTATTCACGATGTGCGCGCGTTTTTCCTTTTTTAACAGGGGCAGGAAATACGTCACGCCATAAACGACGCCCCAGAAATTGATGTCCATCAGCCATCGAAATTGTTGCAAGGAAATCTCTTCAAGGTGGCCGAGGAGCGCCACGCCTGCATTGTTGAACAGGATGGTCGCCCGGCCGTGTTGAGCCGCGACGTCATCCGCAAAAGTCTTTACCTGCGTTTCTTCCGCGACGTTTACCATGTGCTCGGTTACCTTTCCCGTCGCACTGCCCAGGAGGGCAACCGTTTCACTCAGCCCTTTTTCGCTTACATCTGCCAGGGCGAGTGAGGAGCCCATTGCCGCCAGTTGCTGTGCCAGGCACCGGCCCATCCCCGAGCCTGCCCCGGTTATCACCGCCACGCCCTCACTTAAGAATGACATTCCTCCACCTTCCGTCTTACGGTGCTGCCAAGCACACCTCAACTGTCCGGACTCTTACCACAGTTCACTTGGCACGGCCAGAGTAGCCGTCACAGGGTCACAGGACGGATGAGGGTAAAGAAAGGCGCACGAGGTTGCGCCCTGAGCGTTTCGCTTCGTAAAGCATTTGATCGGCCTTGCGCAAAAGACTGCCGAATTCGTAGGCGTCTTTGCTTTCAATCCCGGCCACACCGAAGCTGGCCGAGACGTTCACGCTCTGCCCCTGTAACGGAAAAGAAAGCGCCGCGAACTGCTGCCGAAAACGATTCACGGTCGCTTCGACGTGCGCGGTCTCCACGTGTGTGATGACCAGCAGAAACTCATCGCCGCCCAGACGGCCGCAGATGTCGGATGCCCGCGTGTTGTTCTTGAGCACATCGGCAAACGTCTTCAGCACAATGTCGCCCGCGTCATGGCCAAAACTGTCGTTTATGGATTTGAAGTTGTCGATATCGCCTATGGCAACCCATAGGGGAAAACCATGGCGCACCGCGCCACGCAACTGCCTTGCGGCCCATTCCTCGATGGCACGGCGGTTTGGCAAACCGGTGAGAGGATCGGTACGCGCAGCTTCTTCGAGCTTTTCGCTTTTCGCGGCCAGTTCGCGATTCAAGTCGATGATGCGGCGGCCCACGCCGATTCGCGCCAGCATCTCTCCCGGGTCGAAGGGCTTGGTGAGGTAATCGTCCGCGCCTGCTTCCAAACCTTTCACGACATTGCCTTTTTCTGTATTGCTGGTCATTACCATGATGTAGGTATAGGGACGCGCGTCGTCCGAGCGTATCCGCTTGCAAAGGTCGAAGCCGGAAAAGTCCGGCAGCATCCAATCCGTAATGACCAGGCAGGGGGAGTGCTGCTCGTAGAGTTTCATGGCCTCTGCCCCATTCTGCGCAAAGAGCAAAGAGTAGACTTCTGAAGAAAGGACATGTTCGACCAGCTTCCGGTAAACCGGCGAGTCGTCGACCACCAGCACTTGGTATTTGCTCTTCGCCTGCATCATGGGTCAATCGCCGAAGGGCCGTCCGTCCCGGCCTGAATCGTGAAGTTCGCCTGCGGTGCTTCTGCTAACTCTAGCAGAGGTGGGAATTTGTACCGTTTACTCGAATGTTGTTGGCGCGAAAGAAGCAACGGATTTGGCTTCCCAGTTCAGAAATTGCCAAGTGCTTACTTTTGGGCTTGAACCAGGAGTGCCCCCTGGGCCTTGAAGGCGCGTAATTGTGCGGCGTCACGAAACCAACGCCCCGTGTAGGTTTCCGGCGTCGGCGACGGATCGGCGATGCGCTCATGGGAGACTTGCTCAAAACCCGCCTCGCGGAAGAGCCCGGCCCATTCTTCTGCCGACACGAGGTGTGTGGGAACGGACAACAGGGCTCCCCACTGGTGGCAGTCCAGATTGTCGCGGTAGTAGTTGATCAGGATCCAGACTTTGCCGCCCGGCCGTAGAACGCGATGGATCTCTCTCACTCCAGCCGCAGGATTGGGCCAGTAATAGGCAGATTCGACAGAAATGGCGTGGTAGAAGAAGTTGGGCTCCCAGGGGATTTCGCCGACTTCGCCGGTAATAAACAGGGTGTTGTGGTGGTCGAGGCTGGTTCGCCGTGCCAAGCGAATCATTTCGTCAGAAATGTCCATCCCGACCACACGGCCTTCTGGAACAAGCTTGCTGATTCGCCGCGAGAGCCAGCCTGTGCCGCAGCCGACATCCAAGACATTGTCTGTGGCGCCGAGGTTCATTTTGGCGAGAACCGGCAAGGTGATCGGGAGGTGGTCCTGCTCCATACCGTCACCGCGACCGGCCTCCGCCCAGCGGTTGAATTCTTCTCTCAGGATTTCCGGGTTCGATTGGGTCATCGTTTCAGAGAGCCACCTAGGCAGTATTCCTTAGGTTGTTCGATGAACCGAGGGTATCAAACGGTGCGACCGCAGGCGGTACAAAAATGAGCCCCCGGGTAGGTGATCGAACCACATTGGCAGCAGAAGCGTCCGGCGGCGGGGACAGGCATCAGGTGGACACGGGGGAAAGGCTCGGCGGTACAGGCCCAGAGGAGGGCAATGACCCAGCCGATAACCGTCCACCCCAGAAACAGGTTGAGCAAGAAGATGCCTGCCGCGTCGCGCTTATCCCGGCCAACAAGGGCAGGCAGGAAGTAGAGAAGCAGCAGGAACAATAGGGTCAGCACAGTGCACCCCCGAACTAGACTTAGCGCGGCAGCCACACCTGCCGGCTTCTAGGTATAGATACGCATCCGCTAGGTGGTTTGTTCCATTGCTCGGAGGGGCAGGATGGTACTAGACGCCGGCGCCCTGGACCTTTACCAGGAGTTCGGCGAACTTCTGTTTGCGCTCGGCCTGGTCTTTGCCGCCTTCGGCTTCGGCGAGTTGGGTGATGTTCATGGAGCAGAACTTCGGCCCGCACATGGAGCAGAACTTGGCCTCCTTATAGAAATCGTCGGGGAGGTTTTCGTCGTGCATGGCTTTGGCAGTCTCCGGGTCGAGCGAGAGCTCAAACTGCTTGTTCCAGTCAAAGAGGAAGCGCGCATAGCTTAACGCATCGTCGCGATCCCGTGCTCCGGGCCGGTGGCGTGCCACGTCTGCCGCGTGGGCCGCGATCTTGTAGGCGATGACGCCCTGCTTCACATCCTCCGGATTCGGCAAGCCCAGGTGCTCCTTCGGAGTGACGTAGCAGAGCATGGATGCGCCGTACCAACCGACCATGGCGGCGCCAATCGCGCTGGTGATGTGGTCATAGCCCGGAGCGATGTCTGTCACGAGCGGACCAAGGGTGTAGAAAGGCGCTTCGTAGCACCACTCCATTTCCTTGTCTACCTGCTCCTTAATCTTGTCCATGGGCACGTGGCCAGGGCCCTCGATCATGACCTGGACATCGTGCTCCCAAGCTTTCTTGGTGAGTTCGCCTAATACTCTCAACTCCGCGAATTGCGCTTCGTCGCTGGCGTCCGCCAGGCAACCGGGCCGCATGCCATCGCCGAGGGAGAAGCTGACGTCGTGTTTCTTAAGAATTTTGCAGATGTCCTCGAACCGCTCGTAGAGGAAATTCTGCTTCTTGTGGTGTTCCATCCAGTGGGCCATCAGCGACCCACCACGCGATACGATGCCGGTGATGCGCTTGCGAACCAGCGGTACCTGTTCGCGCAGGACGCCCGCGTGGATGGTCATGTAGTCCACGCCCTGTTCCGCTTGTTCTTCGATCACTTCCAACATTAGCTCTGCGGAGAGATCTTCGGGGCGGCGAACGCGGGAAATAGCTTCATAAACGGGCACGGTGCCAATGGGCACGGGGGAATTGTGAATAATCTCTTTGCGAATCTCAGGTATGTTGCCACCGGTCGAAAGATCCATGACCGTGTCCGCGCCGTAATGCACGGCATGGTGGAGCTTTTTCAGTTCCTCGGTGATCTCCGAGGTTGTGGCGGAATTTCCGATGTTGGCATTGATCTTGCAACGGAACGCGATACCGATGCCCATGGGCTCCAAGTTGCGGTGATGGATGTTCGCGGGAATGATGGCGCGGCCACGGGCCAGTTCCCTGCGGACATCCTCCGGCGCCAGGCCCTCGCGCGTTGCAACATACTGCATTTCCTCGGTAATTACGCCGAGCTTCGCGAGGTGCATCTGGGACATGTTGCGGCTGCCGTTTGCACCGGCTTGCGCCGCTTCGCGTTTTTCAATCCAGGTGTCGCGTAGTGCCATGGGACCCCCCTCTCAAGAGAGTGACCACCGAGTAGAGCCCAGCGACCCGTAAAAGGCCGATGAAACCAAGCAGGAGGCCACTGTGAAAGAGGAATTATGGCATTCGGAGGAAGGAAGGACAACTCAGAGTGGCCATCTCGCTCAGCCCGATTTGACCCACACCGATATTCCCGCAAATAGAAAGTGACTACAGCTTGATTTTGCGCGAGAATGCCGCCCCCACCTTTATTCGCTCCGAAGGAGGAAACTTCATGGCCACGATTACAACGAAAGACGGCACGAAGATTTACTACAAGGATTGGGGTGAAGGACAACCGATCGTCTTCAGCCACGGCTGGCCGCTGAGCGCGGACGACTGGGATGGACAGATGTTGTTCTTCGGACAGCATGGTTATCGGGTCATCGCGCATGACCGGCGAGGGCACGGTCGTTCTAGCCAGACTTGGGAAGGCAATGACATGGACACCTACGCCGACGATCTCGCGGCCCTCACGGAAAAACTGGAACTGAAGAATGCAATCCACGTGGGGCACTCAACCGGCGGCGGAGAAGTCGCCCGTTACATCAGCCGGCATGGGTCGAAACGTGTTGCCCTGGCCGTTCTGATCAGCGCGGTTCCCCCCTTGATGCTGAAAACGGAAAAGAACCCGGGTGGTCTGCCCCTGTCGGTTTTTGATGGCCTCCGAGCGGAGTTTGTAAAAAATCGCCCGCAGTTTTACAAGGACATTACACTGCCGTTCTATGGATATAACCGGCCAGGGGCCAAAGTGTCAGAAGGGATTCGGGAACATTGGTGGTTGCAGGGGATGATGGGAGGAGTAAAGGCTCACTACGACTGCATCAAGGCCTTCTCGGAGACGGACTTTACAGATGACCTCAAGAAGATGGATGTTCCCACCCTGATCCTGCACGGCGACGATGACCAGATTGTGCCGATCGGTGCAGCAGGTCTGCTGTCGGCGAAGATCGTAAGAAACGCCACGCTAAAGGTGTATCCGGGCTTGCCCCACGGAATGCCCACGACGAACGCCGACCAGATCAATGCCGACATGCTGGCGTTCTTCCAGGCGCACCCGCGCAGCGCTACCGCCAGCTAGTTGCTGCATCCGACAGCGGTGCAAAACGGCTGGGCACCTGCAGAAGAGAAATCCACCCTGCCGGAGGGCCCAGGGTGGGTCAGGTCAATTCCCAGACATCGAAAGCCAAGGAGAAACAAGGACCATGATCTCTGGAATGTCACCCTTCACACTATTCCACGTGGTTTTAAGTTTGGCAGGAATCTTCTCCGGTTTGATCGTGCTCTATGGACTGCTGACGGTTCAGCGACAGGATGGCTGGACCAGCATTTTTCTAGTGACGACAGTGCTGACCAGCGTAACCGGATTTTTCTTCCCCTTTCATCGCCTGTTGCCTTCTCACATCCTGGGCCTCCTTTCGCTGGTTCTTCTGGCTGTGGTGATCTACGCGCGTTATGGTCGCAAACTTGCCGGGACATGGAGCCGAGTGTATGCAGGAACGGCAGTGCTTGCTCTCTACCTCAACGTCTTCGTGCTGATTGTGCAGCTCTTCGAAAAGGTGCCGACACTACATGCGCTGGCTCCGACGCAAACCGAACGGCCATTTAAGCTCACCCAGCTTGTAATTCTGATGGTCTTCGTTGTCTTCACGGTGGCAGCCGCAAAGCGGTATCGTTACGACCAACTGCGCAGGGCCTGAACGGCCGAGCGTTCTCTACCGGTGCCGCAATATTCGCTCGGAAGGCCGAGGCTAGCTTTACCTTGGCCTCGCGCGAACTTCGCGTTTCTCGACAACCCTTGAGTGTCCAATACTTTCTTGGTAACCATTCTGTTGGCTGGTTGTTTCGATTCCAGCCGGAATGGCTGTCCTGGGGCCGTTCCTATCCCACCCGAAGACTCGCGATCAGGGTCTGTTTCCGATGAGTGTTGACAATGGCCCGCAAGTCGTTGCAAATAGAACGCTCGGGAAATTCCGCAGAATAGGACACGAATGAATCTCATCGATTTGATTGTTGGCAAGCCTCTAAAAACCAGTGACGAGCGAGCCGAGCAAATAGGCATGGCCGCGGGCATCCCTATTTTTGGCTTGGATGCATTGAGTTCGGCAGCGTACGGTCCGGAAGCCGCGCTGAGCTTGTTGATTCCACTGGGATTGCTTGGGGTGCGCTATATCGTACCCGTCAGCATGGCCATCATCACGCTGCTGATCATCGTGTTTTTTTCCTATCTGCAAACCATCGCGGCTTATCCCTCGGGGGGAGGGTCGTATACGGTAGCGCGCGCCAACCTTGGCGCATTTCCGAGCCTCTTGGCGGCAGCAGCACTGCTCACAGACTACATCCTCACGGCAGCCGTGGGAATCTCCGCGGGGGTCGGCGCGCTGGTCTCCGCTCTGCCCTCTCTCCAGCCCCATACGGTTTTCTTGTGCGTTGGGATTCTATTACTGATCACCGTTCTCAACTTGCGCGGGGTACGCGATGCCGGAATCGCGTTCATGATTCCGACTTACCTTTTTGTCGGGACTCTGATGATCATGATTATGGGCGGCCTCCTGCGAGTGGTGATGAGCGGGGGTCATCCGGTCGCGCAAGCCGTACTTCCGTCTCCGGGTCCGATAACGGCAACTGTATCCTACTGGCTGCTATTGAAAGTGTTCGCGAGCGGATGCACGGCGCTGACTGGCGTTGAGGCAGTCAGCAATGGCGTGAGGGCATTTCGCGAACCCGGCGTGAAGACCGCGCAGCGCACTTTGACGCTCATCATTTTTGTGTTGGCAGTTCTGCTGGCGGGAATTTCGTATCTGGTGAAAGCGTATGGCATCACAGCCACAGACCCAGGCCAGCCAGGGTATCAGAGCGTCCTTTCCATGCTGCTGTTGGCGGTATTTGGGAAAGGCGTTTTTTATTACCTAACGATCGCCTCGATTCTGTTGGTGCTTTCTTTGTCTGCCAATACAGCGTTCGCCGATTTTCCGCGGCTTTGTCGTGCGATCTCACTGAACAATTATTTGCCGCACGTGTTTGGGTACCGAGGGCGCCGACTGGTGTACACCTACGGGATTGTGATACTAGCTGCCGCAACGTGTTTTCTGCTGGTTTTGTTCGGCGGGGTAACGGACCGATTGATCCCTCTTTACGCGGTGGGCGCTTTCCTGGCCTTCACGCTCTCGCAATTGGGCATGGTGGTGCACTGGTTCAAGCAGCGGGGGCCTCAGTGGATCAGAAGCATGTTGGTCAACGCACTGGGAGCATTTGTTACCGGGATTACGGTGGTGGTCGTGCTGGTGGCAAAGTTCACCGACGGCGCATGGATCACGGTCATCTTTATCCCCATGCTGATCCTTCTTTTTCGCAAGGTGCGCCGGCATTACCACAATGTAACTATCGCCACAAAGTGCTCGGACGCGGTGGAACCGGCCATTCATCGATCGCCACCCATTGCCGTGGTTCCCATGGACCGGTGGAGCCGCGTATCCAAACAGGCGTTGGAGTTTGCTTCGAGAATTTCCAACGAGATTATTGCGATTCATGTGGAGCCGGAGAACCATTCCGAACTGTTGCGAGAGGATTGGGAACGATACGTCGAAATGCCCTTCCGGGAGGCGGGCGCGGAGCCACCGCAGCTGACCATTCTCCCCTCGCCCTATCGCCTGGTGATCGTGCCGGTGGTTCAATATGTGCTGCAGTTATCGGAAAAGAATCCGCAGAGGCGGATCGTGGTGGTGATTCCGCAGCTTGTGGAAGATCACTGGTACGAATATTTTCTGCACAACCAGCGAGGACGATTGCTCGAGTGGGCGCTGCTGGCTCAGGGAAACAAGTACATCTTCACGTTGTCGTCGCCCTGCTATCTATCGGACCAAGCGGAGAGGGAGAGAAGATAGTTCCGAAATGGGCATGAAGCTAGGTATTGAATTTGGGTTAAGTGCAGAAAGTAAAGGGGTCGCTCAAATTCAGACTTTTCCGTAAGGTGGAGAGAAGGAGTGCCGGCCGGGTGTGTCTCGCCGGTTAATGAACGGAGATACCTTCGCTCGTGTGCTGGCCAGATTTGATCAGGAACATGGCGGGGATCATGGCCAGACAGACGGCGCCCAGGATCCAGAAGACGTCGATGAAGGCCAGCATGTTTGCCTGCCGCTGGAGTTCTCCATAGAGGATGGCGCTGGCCTGCTGCGCGGCGGTGGAGGCGGAGGAGCCCCGGGCGTGCAGTCCGGCGGCAAGGCCATGAAGAGCGCCGATGTAGCGCGGGTTGAGGGGGGACAGATTGCCAATCAGATCGTTTTGATGCTTTTGAGCGAGTCGCGCCTGGAGCGTGGTGACCAGCGAGATGCCCACGCTGCCACCAATGTTGCGGGCGAGATTGATCAGACCTGTGGCGTTGTTCATCCTTTCTTTGGGCACAAAGGAAAAGGCCACGACGTTGATGGGCACGAAGAGAAACCCGAGGCCACCGCGAGAAATCATCCAAAGGTAGACGAAGGTCCAGAAACCGGTGGTGAGATTGATGTAGGAAAGCTGGAACATGCCGAAGGACAGAACCAGCAAGCCAAAAATGACTAACCAGCGAGCGTGATAGCGTGCCAAGAGCCAACCCACCAAAGGAAGCGAGACAAGCGTAACAATCGCGCCGGGAGATAGAACCAGGCCGCTGAGCTGGGCCGTATAGCCCGCAAGCGTCTGAAGAAGTACAGGGAGCATGACCGTGCTGCCATAGAGGACCACACCGAGAAGGAACATTAGAAACGTGGCGGTGGCGTAGTTACGATCCTTGAAAAGGTGCAGTTCGACAACAGGATTCTTTTCGCGGAGTTCCCAGGCGACGGCGCCGATGAGGCCAACGGCGCAGGCGACAGAGCACCACACAATGAACTGAGAGCCAAACCAATCGTCGCGCTGGCCCTTATCGAGGACCACCTGGAGGAAGCCCAGGCCCACGGCCAGCAGGCCGAGACCTATGTAGTCAATGCGAATACGCTTGCCATTTTCTTCGCGCGCGGCATGGGGTGGATCGTGAATCAGCGTGGAGGTGAGGAAGACGGACAGGAGTCCGACGGGGATATTGATGAAGAAGATCCAACGCCAGGAATAATTATCGGTGAGCCAACCGCCCAGGGTCGGTCCGACGATGGGGGCGACGACTACGCCCATACCGTAGACGGCCATGGCCATTCCCTGTTTAGCGCGGGGGAAACTCTCGACCAAAATGGCTTGGGATACCGGCTGCAAGCCTCCGCCACCAGCGCCCTGGAGGACTCGGAAGAGAACCAGCAGCGGCAGGCTTGTAGCTACCCCACAAAGGAAAGAACTGACGATGAAGATGAGCACGCAAGACATATAAAAACTTTTTCTGCCGAAGAGCTTGGAGAACCAACCGGTGAGGGGAAGAACGATGGCGTTGGAGACCAGATAGGAGGTGAGGACCCAAGTGCTTTCGTCTACGCCGGCCGAAAGGCTCCCGGCGATGTGCGGTAAAGCGACGTTGGCAATGCTGGTATCGAGCACCTCCATAAAGGTGGCCAGCATGACCGTGAAGGCAATGAGCCAGGGGTTGACGGCCGGACGGGTGAAGGAAGTTGCGGAGAAGGCTTCGGTTTGGGCCAACGTGCTCATCAGCAGTAAACAACGACGACCGGGATCCCTAGGAGCGAGGGATCAGCAAGCTCGGGAACGAACCAAGGGCAGAAGAACGGTCATGCGAAAAGGATAGCGCCGGGGGAGAGCGGCAGACTGTGGCGTGCGTCACAGCAGAAATGGGGTTGCTGCTGACAAACACCCCAGACAGGGATGACCTCTTCCGGAGTTCCCTAAGAGGAGCAGCGCGGAGAACTTAACTCTTCTTGTTGGCCGGGAAAAGCTTAAGAAACTCAGGGTCTGCGTGAAGGGATTTGAGGTCGGGATCCTGGCCGGGCCAGTCGAAATTAGCGTAGCCGGCGGCGAGAGAGCGACGGAGGAGATCGAGCGTTTCGGTTCTTTTGCCCAAGACCGCATAGGTGCAAGCAGCGTTGTAAAGAACGTTGGAATCATGGGGACGAAGCGCGACCGCCATTTCGAGGTGGCGTGCGGCATCTTCCGGGCGGCCCATTTGGGCGTAATCGGCGGCCAGCAGGCTGCGTGCGCGGACATCTTCGGGGACGACTTCGAGCTGGCGTTCGAGGATGCGCATTTCCATTTCGCGATAGCGCTTGAGCTCCTCCACGCGGCCCAATCGTTCGAGGGCATTCACCAGGGGTATGAAGACGTTGTAATCATCGCCATTCGCCTCGATGGCTTTTTCGGTGAGCGCTGCGGCTTCCTGAAAGCGTCCGGAGGCAAAGTAAGCGCGGCCGAGGATGTTGTAGACGCCTTCGCAGTCCGGCTTAAGAACGATGGCGCGTTTAGCAAATTCGATAGCCTCGTCGTGCTTGCGTTGGGAATAGTAGATGCGCGCGCGAGCCACCAGCGCTTCGGCCAGGGCCGGGTCGAGCTGAAGTGCCCGTTTGCAGGCCTCCTCGCCACGTTCCACCCACTTGTGATCATGTTCGCGGATTTCGTGGATGATGGCACAGATATACGCTACACCGGCGTGAGCGAGGGCGAACTCGGGATCGAGCTTGATGGCTTGCTCGTACATTTGCAGGGCAAATTCGAGGCTTTCACGGCGGGCGTAGCTGCGGCCCCGGAGATAATAATCATAGGCCATGGAATTTTGCGTGGGCTTGGAAGCGATTTTCTTTTCTTCCTGAGGGGAGAGGTTGATGCGAAAGGCCTGCGCGATGCTACGAGCGATTTCGTCCTGAACTTCAAAGACGTCGTCCATTTCGCGGTCGAAGCGCTGGGCCCAGAGAGCGTGGCCGGAATGAGTCTCGACGAGTTGGGCGGTGATGCGGAGGCGATTCCCGGAGCGGCGAAGGCTGCCCCCGAGAACGAAGGAGGCGTTGAGCTCGCGGCCGACCTGGGGAGCGGTGACGGGTTTGTCGCGATACGGAAGCAAAGCGGGACGGGGAAAGACCTTGAGGTTTTTGATGTTGGCAAGTTCCGTGATGATGTCTTCGGTCATGCCGTCGCGAAGGTACTCGTCTTCCTTGGCGCTGCTGAGATTTTCAAAATAGAGGACGGCAACGGAATTCTCGGAGCGATCGGCAGGAGCAGCAGGAGGAGAAACGTAAGAAGCGGTGCGACCCGAAAGATTGCGCTTTCCGGACTCGAGATCGCGCTTGAGGCGCTTCAGATCGGCGCGAACTTCAGCGGCGGACTGGTAACGAAGGTCGCGATCCTTCTCGAGCGCCTTGAAAATGATGGCGTCGAGTGCGTCTGGAATATCGAGATTGATCGAACTCGCGGGCGCAGGATTGCTGTTAAAAATGGCATCGAAAATGACCGCTGACGTTTGGCCGCGAAAGGCTTGCGCACCAGTTGCCATTTCATAAAGGACAGCGCCGAAAGAGAACAGATCCGAGCGTGGATCGAGAGAATCGCCGCGAGCTTGTTCCGGAGACATATAGGCGATGGTGCCCATGGAAGTACCCGGAGTGGTGAGGGTCTCCTCGTGGACGGGAGTGCTTTTGTTGGTGGAGTCGGACGGTTCGGTCTCCGGAGACACGGCCAGGAGGGCGGAAAGCTTGGCGAGACCGAAATCGAGAACCTTGGCCTGGCTGGCACGCGTGACAAAAATATTGGCAGGTTTAATGTCCCGATGGGTGATGCCGCGAGCGTGGGCGTGGTCGAGAGCCTCGACGACTTGTACGGAAATATCGAGCAGGCGATCCGTTCGCAAGGGTCTCCCGGAAATAAGGTGCTTGAGGGTTTCCCCTTCGAGAAATTCCATGACAATGAAAGGATGCCCCTCGGCATTCTCCCCAATTTCATGGACGGTGCAGATATTGGGGTGGTTGAGCGAGGCAGCGGCACGGGCTTCGCGAAGGAAGCGATCGAGGGAGAGCTTGTCGAGAAGGGCCTCAGCGGACAAAAACTTGAGGGCGACAGAGCGGTCCAGAACGGTGTCCCGGGCAGAATAGACCACACCCATTCCCCCACCGCCGAGTTTCTGGAGGACTTGATAGTGAGAGATGTTCTGGCCAATCATGACGAGCGAATACCATCACCGGGCTAAACGAGGATATGGGGAATTCAAGGTGGTGTCAAAGAATGGCTTGGCGGAGGCGCTGCAACAGGCAATACGGTCGTAGACAAGGTGGTCGTGCAGAATCAAGAGCGGGGCGGTGACAGAGGAAAGAGTGCGACCCCATTCCCGGAATGGGCCTATTCACTAGGGCTGTGGAATCAAGGATAACTAAACAGATAGTTCAAGAGAATTATACTTGACCATAGGCGAACGTAAGGCGAAGATTGGAACGGTTTCGTGGCTCTCTCGTGCGAGGACCGGGCAGGCGAGCGGGAGGCGTTGCTGCCGAGTGCACAGGCAGCGGAAAGGCAGACAATGCCTGCGGACAGGTTCTCCACGGCGCTGAAGAGGTACTGGGGATATGACGGATTCCGGCCGCGGCAGGAAGAAGTTGTACGTGGCCTGGCGGCGGGGCGTGATGTGTGCGTGGTGATGCCGACAGGAGGGGGAAAGTCGCTGTGCTACCAGCTGCCGGCAGTGCTCGATGAGGGAAGGACGGCGGTGGTGATTTCGCCGCTGATTGCCCTGATGCAAGACCAGGTGGCGCAATTGCGGCAGGTGGGGATACCCGCAGTGTTTTTGAACAGCGCTGTGGGGGAAGCCGATCGGTACGAAGTGAAACGGAAGGCGACGACAGGGGAGTACCGTCTGATTTATCTGTCACCTGAGCGAGTGGTGATGGAGGGAACCGAACAATGGCTGCGGAAGGTGCCGGTGTCGTTCTTTGCGATCGATGAGGCCCATTGCATTTCCGAGTGGGGGCACGACTTCCGGCCGGAGTACCGGCAGTTGAGCAAATTGCGGGCGGTGTTCCCGCAGCAGCCGATTGCGGCGTTTACGGCCAGCGCCACGCAGCAGGTGCGACACGACATCGTGGAACAGTTGCGATTGCAGGACCCCCTGAAGTCGGTGTCCAGCTTTCGACGGGAGAATCTTCGCTACTTGGTAAAGGAGTGCAAGGGCGGGATGCAGGATGCTTGCCTGCTCGAGGCGGTGCAGCACGCGAAGGATGGGAATGTGATTGTGTATTCCCCAACGGTGGCGCGTGTGGGCGAAATCATCGATCTGCTGGCGGAGAACGGAATTTCTGCGGTCGGCTACCACGGGCAGATGGACAGCGGCACGCGGCGGGAAAATCAGGAAAAGTGGATGAGCGAAGAAGCGCGGGTACTGGTGGGGACCATTGCGTTCGGACTGGGAATCAACAAGCCGAATGTGAGGGCCGTGGTGCGGCTGGGATTGCCAGAAAGCATCGAACAGCTTTATCAGGAGACCGGACGGGCGGGGCGCGACGGATTGGCCGCGGATTGTTATCTCTTGTGGGAGAAGAGAGACAACGGGCTGCGGGCATTTTTCATTAACCAGATTGGCGACCACCAGGAGAAAGAACGGGCCTGGGGCCGGTACCACCTGATGCAGGGATTTGTGCATGGAAAACAATGCCGCCAAAAGCAGATCTGCGAATACTTTGGGGAATCCGCGAAGTGGGCCGGGTGTGGCGTGTGCGATGTCTGCGGCGGGTTACCGCGGTGGATGGCTTCCTCCCGCGGCACAGCAGGTACAAGGACGAGAAAATGGCGCAAGAACCCGGACCGCGCGATCGAGGAGGCCGCATTCGAGGCCAGTCCGGCACTATCGGTGAACGAAGAGTTGCGCGAATTCTTGCGGGAATGGAGACGGAATACTGCCCGGGAAAAAATGATGGCTGCGTTCGTGGTGATGCATGACACGACGCTCGACGAATTGTGCCAGAAAAAGCCCAAAACCTTGAGGGAGCTGAGGGCCCTGTCCGGGATGGGAGAGAAGAAGTGCGAGATCTACGGAGAAGAAATTCTGGGACTGTTTCCGCGATTTGAACAAGGGGAGCGGGCCAGCAAAGAGTGGCACGCGAGACCATCGAGTCCGTCGAAGGAAACGCTAGAACTGCTGGAACAGGGGCACACCTTCGAAGAGATTGCACAAATTCGAGGACGAAAGGTGGCTTCGGTGGTCGTCCTGGTGGCGGATCTGGTTGAGCGGGGCGAGACGGAGATGCAGGAGCGATGGATGGGAACTGAACGGCGACTGCAGATTCGCGAGGCGTGCCAGCGTGTGGGCATGGACTGGATGAAACCAATCAAAGATGCGTTGCCCAAAGAGGTGACTAGCGAGGAGATACGGTTGGTAGTGGCGGAACTGAGGAGAGAAAAGAAAGTGGCGGCGGGAGATGCGTGAGACCAGAGGGACAAGGGCATTTTATCTTGGGGAGACGGGGCGCAGCGCTGTTGCGCCCCTACCCACTACAGACCTGGCAGCCCGAAAAACCATTTTCAACTGCAGCGCTACTTCAATGGGGCGTGGCCGTTGAAGCGGGCGGCGGAGCCCAGTTCTTCCTCGATACGGAGGAGTTGGTTGTACTTGGAGACGCGATCGGTGCGCGAGGCCGAGCCGGTTTTGATCTGACCAGCGGCGGTGGCCACGGCAAGATCGGCGATGAAGGTGTCTTCCGTTTCGCCGGAGCGATGGGAAATGATGGAGTTGTAGCCAGCCTTGCGGGCGAGTTCTATGGCATCGATGGTTTCGATGACGGTGCCAATCTGATTGAGCTTGATGAGGATGGAATTGGCGATGCCTTCATTAATGCCGCGAGAGAGCCGCTCTGTGTTGGTGACGAAAATATCGTCGCCGACGAGCTGGATTTTTTTCTTGGAAGATTTGGCGCCGAGAGAATCGGTGTGCATTTTCCAACCCGACCAATCATCTTCGGCCATGCCGTCTTCGAGAGAAACGATGGGGTACTTTTCCACCCATTTGGCCCAGTAGTCGGCCAATTCCAAAGAAGAATGCGTGGACTTGTCGGACTTCTTGAAGACGTATTTGCCGCTGGCCTTGTCATAGAATTCGCTGGCAGCAGGGTCGAGCGCGATGGCCACCTGTTCTCCGGGTTTGTAGCCCGCCGCAGTAATGGCTTCGAGAACGATCTGGATGGCTTCTTCATTAGACTTGCAACTTGGCGCGAAACCACCTTCATCGCCGACGGAGGTGGAGTAGCCGCGCTTTTTGAGAGCAGACTTGAGGGCATGGAACACCTCCACGCCCCAGCGGAGAGCTTCGGAGAAACTGGGAGCGCCAACTGGCATGGCCATGAATTCCTGGAAGTCGACGGAGCTATCGGCGTGGGCGCCGCCATTGAGTATGTTCATCATGGGGACGGGGAGAAGATTGGCGGAAGGATCGGTCGAATAGCGCGAAAGATATTTGTAGAGGGGCTGCTTGAGCGCGACAGCGGCGGCACGGGCGGCGGCCATGGAAACGGAGAGGATGGCGTTCGCGCCAAGGCGAGCTTTTGTCGGCGTGCCATCGAGGGTGATCATCTTGTGATCGAGTGCACGCTGGTCGGCGGCGTCGGAACCGACAACGGACTTGGCGAGTTCGGAATTTACGTTGGCGACAGCCTTGAGAACGCCCTTGCCGAGGTATTTTGACTTGTCGCCGTCGCGAAGTTCGAGAGCTTCGTGTTCGCCGGTGGAAGCGCCCGAGGGAACGATGGCTCGTCCGAATGCGCCAGATTCCAGCGTGACTTCGGCTTCGACGGTAGGATTGCCGCGCGAGTCGAGGACCTGGCGAGCATGAACGCGGGTAATTTTCGTGGCCATGATGATGGTTTCTCCTGAGTAATGTAGAACGAATAATTGTAGCAGAGGGGTGGCAGGGGGAGAGTGACGGAGGACACGTCCTTTGCGATTTGCGGAGGCGCCCCGCGAGAAGGGAGCTAAGGAAAGAAACTACAAAGGGCTTTTGTGTTTGTTGGTGTCCTCGCGGGGCTACTTGGGCAGCGCGAAGGCAACGTAGACGCCTCCGGAGGGGAATTTGGGATCTTTGCCGCCGCCGGCCGCAATCACGACGTACTGACGACCATTCACGGAATAAGTAGCGGGCGTAGCGTTGCCGGCAAAAGGCAGGGTTGTCTCCCAAAGAAGCTCGCCCGTGAACTTATCAAAGGCGCGAAATTTTCTGTCGAAATTGGTGGCGCCGATGAACAGTAATCCGCCGGCAGTGACGATCGGGCCGCCATAATTTTCCGTACCGGTATTTTTCATTCCGTGAGCCGCGAGCTCGGGATATTCACCGAGCGGAATCTTCCAAACATACTCGCCGGTATTGAGGTTTATAGCGTTCAATGTGCCCCAAGGAGGCACGACCGCAGGATAGCCGTCGGGATCAAGGAAACGTTTGTATCCGGTGAGGTGATACTTGCTAGAAACGGGCGGGGGCCCGTCGCCGACGAGTTCGCTGTCTTTCCCGGTGGAGAGAAAGTCCACGAGCGCGTCCACTTGTTCGCCGGCAAGATTCGGGAAGCCCGGCATGCGGCCCTTCCCTTCCTGAACGGTGAGGGCAATCTGGCGTGGCGAGAGACGATCCACGACGCCGATGAGTGAAGGCAGGGCCGGAGGCGAACCTTGGCGATGGTCGCCGTGGCAGAGCGCGCACTGGCTGAGGTAGATGGCTTTGGCACTTTTGTGAGCGGTGGTTTCGGCGAGGGCGCCAGTCCAGACGATGTCGTTCGCATTCACATAGAGAATGGACGTTTCTGGATCCACGGCAGAGCCGCCCCATTCCGCGCCTCCATCGAAGCCAGGAAACACGACGGTATCTTTCCCAACGCTGAGGGGAACAAATTGACCTTCACTGCGAAATGCTTTGAACTTTTCGAGAGCCCATTGATGAACGGCAGCCGTGCGGTTGCTCAGCATGTCTTCTGTGAATCTCTGGCGCGCGAAGGGGGCCGGCTTGGTGGGAAGACCCTGCTGGCGGGCAGCGGACTCGCCGGAGAGAGAACTCCGAGGATAGTCGCGATATTCGATAGGAAATAGAGGTTGGCCGGTCAAACGATCGAAGAGAAAAATATAACCCTGCTTGGAAGGCTGAGCGACGGCGTCAATCGTTTTGCCGTCGCGATAAATGGTGAGAAGGACGGGGGGAGAAGGAAAATCGCGGTCCCACAGATCGTGGCGCACACCCTGAAAATGCCACAAGCGCTGGCCACTTTCCGCGTTGAGGGCAATCAAGCAGTTGGCGAAGAGGTCGTCGCCAAGGCGGTCCGGACCATAGAAATCGAACGCGGCGGAGCCCGTGGGGACGTACAGGATACCGCGGGCTCTATCGACTGTCATGCCCGCCCAGTTGTTGGCGGCGCCGCTGGTTTTCCACGCGTCTTTCGGCCAAGTGTCATATCCGAGTTCGCCGGGATGCGGGATGGTGTGAAAGGTCCAGCGGAGTTTGCCGGAGCGAACATCGAAAGCGCGGACATCGCCCGGAGGCGCGGGAAGCGATTCGGGATTTCGGCCGCCGACGAAAAAAAGATCCTTGTAGACGAGGGGCGGACTGGTGAGTATCACCGATTGCGCGGAAGCAGGCTCGCGACCGAGTCCTTCGCGCAAATCGATACGGCCATTCTGGCCGAAGTGGGGGACCGGCCTTCCTGTTAAGGCGTCGAGGGCATACACAAAATTCATGACGCCGGCGAGGATGAGTTTGTCCTTACCATCACTCCAGTAGGCCAAGCCACGGTCGGGTTGAGTCCCACGGATGCCCGAGTCAAATTTCCAGAGGATTTTTCCTGTTGCAGCATCCAGAGCAAAGATTTTCTGGCTTGGGGTGATGCCGAACAAAACGCCGTCGACAATGATAGGGCTGGTTTGCAGGCCGCCTTGCTCGCCGGAATCATAGGCCCAGGCGACCTGCAGGCTTTTGACGTTTTGGCGGTTGATCTGCGCGAGAGGAGAAGAGTGCGTATTTCCCTCTGTGCCGCCATACACAGGCCAGTCTCGCTGCTCCTGCGCCGACGAAAATTGTGCCAGAAACAGGAAGGAGACGAGGGCAATCCCGAACGTGTGTTTCCGCGCGAGACAAGCCCACCGTTTCTGGATGCAAACCAACATCGCCTTCGCAGCCTGGGTCACTGAGAATCCGGCTCTTCGATGAGAGACTCCTGGCGGACGACGACGACGATGCCGGAAGGAGTCACGTGGAAACGGCGACGGTCAGCCTCGAGGTCAAAACCGATCTCGGTGTGCTCGGGTAGGCTGACGTGGCGGTCAATGATGGCGCGGCAGATTCGAGAGTGGCGGCCGATATTGACATGGTTATAGATGATGGACGCCGTGACCTCGCAGAAACTGTTGACCCGCACGTCGTAGCCGATGACGCAATTCTGGACGCGGCCACCGGAGAGAATGGAGCCGCCGCCCACGATGGAATCCAGTGCAATACCTTTGCGGTCCTCATCGGCAAAAACGAATTTGGCAGGGGGATATTGGAGCTGCCAGGTGCGCAGCGGCCAATTCTTATCATAGAGGTTGAAAACGGGCGAAACGCTGACGAGGTCCATGTTGGCTTCGTAGTAGGCATCAATGGTGCCGACATCGCGCCAGTAGAGAGATTCCTTGCTGTTCTCGTCGACGAAGTTGTAGGCGAAGACGCGATGCTTGGCAATGATGCGGGGAAGGATATCCTTGCCGAAATCGTGAGCGGATTTGGGATCTTCGGAATCGGCGAGAAGGATAGGGATCAGGAGCTGGGTATTGAAAATGTAGACGCCCATGGAAGCGTTGCAGTGCGTGGGCTTGTGGGGGGAAGCTTTGGGCTTGGCAGGTTTCTCCTCAAAACCGATGATGCGCCAGTTTTTGTCTGTTTCGATCACCCCGAATTGCTTTGCGGCTTCGACCGAAGGGGTGGCCAGTGTGGCGACAGTAACGTCGGCGCCGGAATCAATGTGCTGCTGTAGCATCTTGGCGTAATTCATCTTGTAGATGTGGTCGCCAGAGAGAATGAAGACGAATTTGGAGCGCTCGCTGCCAATCGAATAGATGTTCTGATAAACGGCGTCGGCCGTGCCCTGATACCACTGCTGGGAGACGCGCATTTGCGGGGGAAGAACTTCGATGAACTCGCCCAACCCCATCAGGGGTGACCAGCCGGCGCGCACGTGCCGCGAAAGGCTGAGGGCTTTGTACTGCGTGAGGGTGAAGACACGACGAAGGCCGGAGTTGATGCAGTTTGAAAGGGTGATATCGATGATGCGGTAGAGGCCGCCAAAGGGGACCGCAGGTTTGGCACGGTCTCGGGTAAGAGGCCAGAGGCGTTCGCCCTGCCCTCCGGCAAGAAGCACTCCGATGGCATCGCGCATATCGGGCATGAAGGTCGGCTCCCGAGGCAGGTTGTGTGCAGCAATTCAGTGTACCAGCCCAGGCAAGAGGCGAGCACAGCAAAGATGGGGCAAAAGAAGAAGTCCAGGGCAGTTTGCATTCTAATAAACGGAACCAGAGAGGCAACAACGGGAGGAGTCAGGGTGGATAACAGAAAGAGTACTTGACTTGCAGAGGGGGAATTGACTACAAGAAGCCAGCAACCTCGTGAGATACTGTATCCAGGTGTAGTGCTGCAATTTGGGGGTAGGCACTACAGGCAACCAATCCGAACCGGAATAGAGGTGAAGTTCATTGGCAGAGGTAATCATTCAAGAGAGTGAGTCTCTTGAGAATGCACTGCGGCGTTTTAAGCGCAAAGTGCAGCAGGAAGACATCATCAAGGAAATAAAGAAGCACAGCTTCTATATGAAACCCGGCGAGAAGCGCCGGGCAAAAGAAGCGCTTTCGCGGAAGCGACTGCGCAAGAAGCAGCGTCGTGAGCAGGATTAAGAGCTGAGCGCGACGCGGCTCGGCGCCGCACTTCCGGGATCAGGCCCCAGTCAGGCAGAGATGTTGGGAATTCGTTCAGATTCTTCGCCCGCCGGCCCAAAGGATCTGTGCCCGGTGACCCCGGCTACAGGTTCATTTATCAGTCCAGGCCCATGGTGAAAGACCCGACCGCCCCCACTGCCCGACAGGGGGCCAGGGGGAGCGGGCGATGGAATTCCACGATAAGGTCCTGAAGTGTTCGGAGTGTGGCGCCGAGTTTGTCTTTACTGCCGGCGAACAGATGTTCTTCGCCGACAAGGGATTTAAGAACGAACCGAAGCGATGCAAGGCCTGCAAAGCAAAACGAGCCGAAACCGGGGGAGGAAGTGGAGGTGGCGGCGGGCAAATGCGATCGGAGACAAAAACCACATGTTCGCAGTGCGGTAAAGAAACAACCGTTCCCTTTAAACCAACGCAGGGACGGCCGGTGTTCTGCAGGGAATGCTTCCAGGCAAGACGGTCGATGGGAGCCGCTTAGAGAAGATTTATAAGTAGTTATAACGGTATTGTGGAAGGGCTATCGTGGCAGATAGCCCTTTTTCATTTTAGGGCGTGGGAGCCTAGCCAGGATTCGAGCTGCGCCAGAGCTTCGGGCATGTTGCGACGACCGTAGCCGAACCGGATGTGGCGCGGTTCATCATACACAGTTCCAGGAAGGAGTAGGACACCGGCTTGGCGAATGAGTTGCTCGCAAAATGCCTGCACGTCTTGCGGGGGTTTGAAGCGGGCGAAGCCAATGGTGCTGGCGTTCGGGGAGGTCCACTCAAAGATGTCGGTGTGACGAGACAAGAATGCCGAGAGTAGACGGAGATTGCGAAGAACAATCTGGAGGCTGCGGTCGATCAATTTCTGGCGATGTCGAAAGGCGAGGGCGGTCAGGAATTCGCTGGGAGCGCTGGAACAGATGGTGGTGTAGTGCTTGAGGGAGACGATTTTCTGTAGAAACGCGGTGTCGCGAGAGGCCAGCCACCCGAGGCGCAGGCCGGGCAGGCCGTAGGTCTTGCTGACGGAGCCGAGACTGAGCGCGCGCTCATAGAAGTCGCAAGCGGCTGGAAGGCGAGTGGCGGGATCGTGCTCCAGTTCACGGTAGACCTCATCGCAAAAAACATAAATACCGTGGCGAGCGGCGAGTTCGAGAACGCGGCCAAAGGTTTCCTGCGGCATGAGCAGGCCCGTAGGGTTGTGCGGAGTGTTGATATAGAGAGCGCGCGTGTTCGGACGGATGAGGTTTTCCAGGGCGGAGAAATCGTGGGCCCAGCCATTGCCTGGCTTGCGACGCCACTCACTTACCGTGGCACCCGTGGTTTTGGGGACGGTAAGCGCACTTTCGTAACAAGGCGTTTCGACGATGGCGTGATCGTGGGGGGTGAGGAGAGCGTGGTAGAAGAGAAAAATGGCCTCTTCTGCCGCGGAAACAACGACGAGATGTTCGAGCCGAATTTGCTGGTAGACGGTGGCGAGTACTTCGCGAAGCCAGGGCGCACCAGGGGATTCCGTGTAGCCGCACCAGTGCTTCAGAAAGGCGTCGTGAGCGCCGGGCTCGAGAGCGAGAAGTTCCTGAATGGTTTGCGATTCGGCGTCAGAGGAGGAGAGCAGATATCTCGCGGAGAATTCGTACTTGCCCATGTACTCTTCAATGCGGAATGGAGTGATTTGCATGAGAGGGAGTTTGCCAAGGGTCGAGGGCGAGCGTCCAGAGCCAAATTGAGCGTGGTGATGAGGTAGAATTCGCCTGAGCAGCCAGGGGAAGAGGTGAGCGGGTGAAGAAGCGATCGATGGGCATGACCGGAATTGCGTGCGGATTGCTGCTGGCCGGATGGTTCGCGCACGCGAGGGAAACGAAGGCGCCGGAGTATTGGGTGAAATTGGTGTGCGAGTCGTCCGATCAGGTCGCGACGGTGCGCTTTGGACCGCAGGGCGCGAAGCTCGAGAAGACCACGGAAACGCGCATTTTGCAAAGCGATATAAGCGGGCCACACGGGATTGCGTTTTCTCCGGACAAGAAGAACTTTTACGTGTCCATCGGGCATGGCCGACCTTACGGAACGGCGGTGAAGTATACCTCGGCGGACGACAAGGTGGTCGGGCAGGTGGGGTTAGGGCTGTTCCCGGCAACAGTGGATGTTTCCCCGGACGGCAATTTTCTCTACGTGGTGAATTTCAATCTACACGGGGACATGGTGCCGAGCAGTGTGTCTGTGGTGGATACAGAAAAGATGCTGGAGGTGGCGCGGATCCCGACTTGCGTGATGCCGCACGGTTCTCGAGTAACGCGTGACGGAAGCAGACAGTACTCCGCGTGCATGATGGACGATCTGCTGGTGGAAATCGATGCGGAACGGATGAAAGTGACGCGGACGTTTCGATTGAGCGCGGGAAAAGAGCAGGGATTTACAGGCATGGCGCCTCGCACGGAAACGGGCGCGATGCCCGCGGGACACGCGGGGATGAACAGGAATGCGTCGACATGTCAACCGACGTGGGCGCAGCCGTCGGTGGACGGAAAACTAATATTCGCCGCGTGCAATAAATCGAATGAAATTGTGGAAGTGGAGAGCGCTAGCTGGAGCTTGGTGAAGAGGATCCCGGCGGCGAACGGCGTCTACAATTTGGGGGTGTCGCCGGATGGAAAGTTGCTGATCGCGACCAACAAGAGAGACGCGTCGGCTTCGATTTTTGCTGTTGAGAGTGGGAAAGAACTGGCCAAGATTCCCACTAAGCGGAAAGTGGTGCACGGCGTGGCGATCTCGCCGGATAGCCGGTATGCGTTTGTGACCGTGGAGGGAGTGGGCGAGGAACCGGGGACGGTGGAAATCATTGATTTGGAGGCCAAGAAGGGCGTGGCAAGCGTGGATACGCCCCCTCAGGCGGCGGGGATTGATTTCTGGAAGGTGGAGTGATGGACCTTCACCGCCGGGAACGAAGAAAGCACAGCAAAGAGCCGAAGGAGAATCGGCTAGAGCGGAGGCTCGGTAGTTTGTGTGTAAGGTTTGTGTTTGCCGAGACGAGTGATCCACAGGCCACTGTGCACGTCATTGATGTAGATCAGACCTCTATAGGGAAAAACTCCCCAGGCGAAGGGGAGATTGGTACGGAAGCCCTGACTATCACCCGTCCAGAAGTGCGCCACTTCCCTGCCTTGCGTGTAAAGCTCGCCGCGTAGTTCACCGGAAACATCGACGACCCGAGCGCCGCCATTGTAATAGCCGATATACATGAGGTCATCAACTACCCAGATGTTGTGCGAGCCAGCTTCGGGCACGCTGTAGGTGGCGACTTCGCGAGGATGTTGGATATCGCTGACATCGAGAATGTGGGCGATGCCGCGTACGGCAATGCGCTCGCGGGAAACCAGGCTGAAGGAAGCGGGAAAGACTTCATCGCCGACGAACAGATAATTCTTGTATCGATAGACAGCGTGGGCTCCGGCGAGCCAGCCAGAACCGTAGAGCTCGTCGTAATTGAAACGGCATTGGGCGACAAACTGCGGATGCTCCGGACTGCCGCCCTTGATGCCATTGCCAACATCGAGAATGACAACTCCGTCGCGCCAATAGGCCAGATAGGCGAGGCCATCGACGACCTGATCGTCGTGAAGATAACGGCCGGCCATGGTGAAGCCGCCTCCTTCTTCCGTGGGAATGGCGACCTTCATTTGGGATTGACCGGAGCTTTCCACCTGCCAGCGCGCGACTTCCTTGGGATTTTTCACATCGGCGAAATCGATGACGCGGAGCGAACCCGTGGCATCGTCGGTGAGATAGACGTAGTGGGAATTGACATAGGCACTGTGGACGCCGCCGGTGACCGTCGCTGTGTATTCAGAAATTGCTTTCGGGTGCAGCGGATCACTGGTGTCCAAGAAGACGATGCCGTTCTTGCGGTTGGATGCGCCTTCGCGGGTGATCACGCCGATTTTGCCGTCGGGAGTGACGCTAACGTCGTTGATCAGGCGGGCGTCGACTTTGAAGGGTTCGGCAGCTTGCGGGTGAGCAGGATCAGCAACGTCAAAGATATAGAGCTTGTCGCTGATGGAGGAGAGATAGGCGTAGTGATCCCAAATCCATTCTTCGGCGAACTGCTCGTCCTTGGGCATAGCGTGGGCGACAACGTCGAGCTGGCGAGCGATATCTCGGGGCGTGACGACGATGCTAGCAGAGGCGAGGCGATCACCGACGGAAGCGAGTACGGTGTACGTACCGGGACGATCGGCGACGAATCCACCGTCGGGCCAGATTTCGGCGCCGTCTTCGCGGATGGACCAGGCGATTTCGACGGGAACGCTAGCACCGTTCTTGCCGGTGGCAGAGAAGTGCGTCACATCGCCGGTTTTCGCAGAGGAGGAGGCCGGAGAGATAGTAAGAGCGGATACCGGATTCTTGGTAACGGTAAGCGTGGTTTCGCCGGTAACGCCATCACCGGCCGCACGGATAACGGCTTTACCGGGCTTGAGGGCGCGAACGAGACCGGTCGAATCTACCGGGGCGAGATTGGGGTTTCGCGATGTCCAGGTCAGAGCGATGTCCGTGCGGGGATCGCCGCTCGGATTGCGGGGAATCGCCGTAAAACGGTGGCTGGAACCAACGGCGAGAGGCACGGCGGGAGCGGCGATGACGATCGAGGCGATATGCGGCTTTTCGACGGAGACGTGCGCATAGCCGATTTTCTTGCCGACGACGGCGCCGATCGTGATTTCGCCGGGCTCAACAAAGGAGACTTCGCCATTGTCACCCGCCGTGGCGGCGTCAAAAGGCGCGGCGAACCACAATTTGACGGGGTCGGGGAGTGGCTGGCCCGCGGAATCCTTGGCCACTGCTTTGAACTGGACCTTGCTGCCGACGGGCGTGGTGGTCTGGTCGGGAGTGACTTCGACGGTGGCGACCTTGGAAACCTCTTCGGGCTTATTGTCCTTGCTGACAGGATCTTGGGCCGAGGCCGGATGAGCAAGGAAGCTAGCAACGGCGAAAACAACGACGGTGCCAAGGGGTATCTGCGAAAAGGTGCGAACGAGGCGCATAAGTGCTCCTAGGAATTGGCGCGGTGAGCGAATTGGGATGAATGAGACGACGAGCGGGGAGTGTAGGCCATGCGGAATGGCATGTCAATTGAACGAAGGAACGGAAGAGGGACTGAAGAAAGACTGAAAGGGACTGAAGAGAGGTGTGTTTTGGAGGATCAGGGAGTATGATACTGGCTCCGAAGTCCCCAGAAGAGATCACACGATCCGGAGGGCCGGCCATGGCTCACCGCTTCACCATCGGTGTCGAAGAGGAATTCCAAATCATAGACCCAGAGACGCTTGAATTGCGCTCGCACGTGGTGCAACTGCTGTCGGCGGCGGCGTCGCGCGGGCTAGGCGACCAGGTGAAGCAGGAGATGCACCAGTCGATCGTGGAGACTGGGACGAAGATCTGCGAAAACGTGAGTGAATTGCGCCTGGAGATGCACCGGACGCGAAGTGAGCTGGTGTCTGCGGCGGAAAGCACGGGGCTGCGGGTGGCTGCGGCGGGGACACACCCGTTTTCAAGCTGGATTGACCAGGTGATTTCGCCGGGGGAACGATACCAGAACATTGTGGAGGAAATGGGGCAGTTGGCGAGGTCGCTGCTGATTTTTGGAATGCATATTCACGTGGCCATGCCGGACAAGCAGACTACCATCGACATCATGAACATGGTGAGGTACTTCGTGCCGCACCTGCTGGCGCTTTCAACGAGTTCGCCATTCTGGATGGGGCGCAATACGGGGTTAAAATCGTTTCGAACGACGGTGTTCCGCAGGTTTCCGCGAACGGGAATACCGGAAACATTCGATTCGTGGAGCGCGTACGAAAATTTCGTGAATTTGCTGATCCGGCTGAATTGTATCGATAACGGAAAGAAGATCTGGTGGGACGTGAGGCCGCACCCGACGTATGGAACGTTGGAGTTCCGCATGTTCGATACCGCGACCAGGGTGGAGGAGGCGGTGGCGATCGCGGCGCTGACGCAGGCGATTGTGGTGAAGCTGCACCGGCTGTATACCGGTAACATGGGCTGGCGGATGTATCACCGGGCGCTGATCGAGGAAAATAAGTGGAGAGCGGCGCGCTACGGGATCGAAGGAAAGATGATCGATTTCGGGAAGGAAGAAGAAGTGCCGATGAAGGCGTTGATTCCGGAACTGCTGGAGCTTGTGGATGACGTGCTGGATGACTTGGGAAGCCGCAGTGCGGTTGAATATATTCACACAATATTGAATGAAGGAACGAGCGCCGAACGTCAGCTGCGTGTATTTCAAAAGACGGGCGATTTGAAGGAAGTGGTGAAGCACCTGGTGAAGGAAACGCGGGCGAGTGCCATGGACATCAAATCCAGTTCAGCGGGCACGGTACATTAAAGGTATTTTCGCGGGCGGCAGTGGAAGAAGGAGGGGAACCATGGTGAAAGTGGGATTGTTGTGCGGGCGGGAGTTCAGTTTTCCTCCAGCGTTTATCGAACGTGTGAACAAACTGGGCCAGAAAGAGGGAGTTACCGCGGAGTTAGTGAAGCTGGGCGGAACGAAAATGGGAGAAGCGGCGGAATATCGGGTGATCGTCGACCGGATTTCGCATGAAGTGGAGTATTACCGCGGGTACCTGAAGCATGCTCTGCTGCAAGGAACGTACGTGATCAACAATCCGTTCTGGTGGACGGCGGACGACAAATATTTCAATTACACAGTGGCCTCGAAACTGGGGCTGGCGATTCCAAAAACGGTGTTGCTGCCGCAAAAGGGTTATCCCTCGGACGTGGACATCAACGCGGAATCGCTGCGAAACCTGAAATACCCGATGGATTGGGTGGCTCTGCTGGACTATGTGGGCCGCCCGGCGATCCTGAAGCCATTTTCCGGGGGCGGGTGGAAGCACGTCTATAAGGTCAACAATGAGGAGGAACTGCTGCAGGCGTATGACCAGACATCGCCGTATTGCATGACACTGCAGGAGTTCATTGATTTCGAGCAGTATGTGCGCTGCTTCACGTTCGGGAAGACGGATATCCTGCCGGTGGCTTACGACCCGAAGGAACGCCGCTACCTGGTGGAACATAATTATCTAAAGCCGGAATTAGGCGCGCGGGTGGTGAAAGACGCGCAAACGATCAATCTGGCCCTGGGCTACGAAATGAACACGATCGAATTTGCGGTCAAGGACGGCGTGCCCTATGCGATTGATTTCCTGAACCCCGCGCCGGATTTTGAGCGGGACCGCATCACGGAATTTTATTTTGAGCACGTGGTTGAAAAGATGGCGCGACTGGTGATCGACCGCGCGCTGCACGGCAACGTGGCGAATACCTGGCCGCGTTGGGAAGAGATGCTGGGGATCGGAGCCCCGGCAGGGTTCACCGGCGCACCGCGAACGGTGCAGAGCGCCCAAGCGGCACCTTCCGCTCCGTCCACAACTGTCCGCCGATGAGCACAGCGAAACCTCGAGCCATCGGAAACCCGGATCCCGTTGAATATTGGGACGAGTTGCTTCGTCCGATGCTGAAGAAGTCTCCAGAACTGGCGAAATACTTTCTTCAGGAAGTGCGCGCGGCAAAACTGACATTTGGAAGGCGCGTGCATTGCCCGTTCCTACGGCCGGTGTTCCTTTCACCGCAGGACGAAGTACGGGTACGCCGAGTGGCAGAAACGATCGCAGCGATCGCGGAACGGGTGACCAGTGCGGCGCTCGAAGACGCTGCACTATTCGAACAATTTCATTTGCGGCCGGAAGAAGAGCGGTTGGTACGGCTGACAACCGGCTATGGCCCCGCGAGCACGGCTTCGCGGCTGGATGCCTTCCTGCTGCCGGAATCGCTGAAATTCACGGAATACAACGGAGAATCGCCGGCAGGAGCCGCTTATTCGGAATCGCTGTCGGATATTTTCCGGGCGCTACCCGTTATGGAGGAATTCAAGAAAAGGTTCGAGGTGCACAGCTACCCGCTGACGGCCAAATTGCTGGACGCGCTGGTGACTACCTATGTGGATTGGGGCGGAAAGACAAAACGGCCACAGATGGCGATTGTCGATTGGAAAGAGGTGCCGACGTGGAGCGAATTTGAGATCTTGAAGGAGCGCTTCGAGAAGATGGGAATCCCCGTGGTGCTGGCGGATCCGCGGGAACTGGATTTCGACGGAAAGCGGCTGGCCACCAAGGGGAAAACGATCGACCTGTTGTACCGGCGCGTGCTGATCAACGACATCGTGGCGAGGGCGGTAGAATGCGAAGCGCTGGTGAAGGCGTATGCGGCCGGGGCGGTATGCGTCGCGAATAATTTCAGATGCAAGATTCCGCACGTGAAGGCATTCTTTGCGGTTTTGACTGATCAGAAAAATGCACGCTATTTCTCGACGGAAGAACAGGAGTTGATTGAGCGGCACGTGCCGTGGACGCGAGTGGTTGCTGATGTGCGGACGGAGTACGACGGCAAGCGCATTGAATTGCTCGAGTACGTTCGTAAGCATCAGAAGAACCTGGTGATGAAACCGAGCGACGAGTATGGCGGAATGGGAGTGACGCTCGGCTGGGAAGTGGAGAAGAAAGATTGGGAGCGCGCGATGGAGCAGGCTCTGCCGGGCGGAAAAGCGGCGAAGGCCCACGGGAGCTGGATCGTGCAGGAGCGTATCCCCATGAGGCGCGGAGTGTTTCCGCATATCGGCAAAGGAAGTAAAGTGGAGTTCAAGAATATGCTCGTGGATTTTGCTCCGTATTTGTTCCGCGGAAGAGTGGCGGGGTATTTGACGAGGTTGAGCAGCACCAGCCTTGCGAATGTGACCAGCGGCGGGGGGCAGATCCCCTCGTTTCGCGTGGAGCCCAAGAGGGCGGGACGGCGTGCCTCCGCGGGCAAATCGTAGTTTCCTGGTGTTTGGCAGAAAACCAAAATCCGGTAAAATAGAAAGAGTGCCTTTCGGAAACGCACCTCGAGAGCTGATGGCCGGCGCGAAGAATGCCGTGGATGTGTGCTTGGGTGTGCGGGCTGGCGAGAACGTATTGGTCATTGCCGACGAAGTGAGCAGAAGCGTGGCGGCCAGCCTGGAGAGCGCGCTAGAAGAGCGGGGAGCGAAATTCACCGGGTTGCTGCTCGAGGATTTTGGGCCACGGCCGATGAGCAACGCCCCAGAAGCGATCCTGGCAGCGCTGGAAAAAACGGATGTGGGCGTGCTGTGCATGACCCCACAGCCGGGCGAATTGGGCGCGCGAATGGCGATTGTGCGAATTGTGGAGCGGAGGCAGATCCGCTATGCGCACATGATTGGCGTGACTCCAGAAATCATGCAACAGGGCATGCGCGCAGATTACCGGAAAGTAGACGAGCTGAGCGACCGGTTGCGTGAGCGCATGGTTGACGCAAAAACACTGACCGTGAAGACAGAAGCGGGAACGTCCTTCAGCGCGCACTTTAATCCGCAACTGGATTGGGTGAAAACGAGCGGATTGATCAGCCCGCGGTATTGGTCGAATTTGCCGGCGGGCGAGGTATTCACCACACCGGCGACCGTGGACGGCACTTTTGTGTGCGATGCCACGGCCGGCGATTACTTTAACGGGAAATACGGAGATTTGCAGGCAACGCCACTGGTGATGGAAATTGAAGGGGGAAGGCTCAAGAATGTGGAGTGCCCGCGGAAGGACCTGGAGGAGGAGTTTTGGAAGTATTGCCACACGGATGAGAATAGCGACCGAGTTGGAGAATTGGCCTTCGGAACAAACCTGGGCTTGTCTCGCATGATCGGGATTTTATTGCAGGACGAGAAATTTCCCGGCGTGCACATTGCGTTCGGAGACCCCTACGGAAGCCAGACGCACGCCGACTGGAAGTCGCGTACGCACGTGGACGTGCTGACGCGAAATTGCGATGTATGGATCGATGAAGATCAAGTGATCGAGAAGGGCCGCTATCAACTGGATCTTTTGGGACTGGCCTAGGACAGAGATGCCAGCATCCCTAATTTAGAAAGAGCCGTTATTTCCTGTTGAAAAGACCTAGTTGGGCGTCGCTCTCATCGACTCCGGCCTGAATGCCAACCGATTCGTAAAGAGATCTTGCTTCCTGCCATAGACTCTTCGAAGCCACCAGATTTCCCGTTTCCCTTTCGAGGAGCGCCAAACCGCGCACTGCATTCGCGAGATCCAGCGGGTTTGTGTCCGGATGATTGCGGTACGTATCCAACGCTTCGGTGTAATTTTGTTTCGCGTCCTGGAGGCGATGTTCGTGTCTCAACATGTCCGCCGCGTGCCGGATCGCATGAGCAAAACTCAGGGAATCGCCGAGCTGTTGATAGATCTTAGCGGCTTCTGTGTAGTGCCGGAGTGAAGGCTCGCTGTCTTTGAGATCCCGCTCGATGCGCCCAAGACCTACCAACGCTTGAGCCAGCCTGGGCTGATTCGAAGCTGCTCGGCTTAACTCTACTGCTTCCGTCAATGCCGCCAGCGCCTCGTCGAGTCGATGCTCGCTGCGAGCCCTGAGGGCTACTTCAATCAAATCGGGAAGTTGGTCGGCCATGGTTTGGGAACGACTGATTTTAGAACAATTTAGAAATATACTCGCGCATCTGGTGCTTCCAGAAAGGCCAGTCGTGACCGCCTTCGGGCCCCCAGTTGTCGACAGAGTGGCGGATGCCCTGCCCGGAGAGGACTTCGGAGAGGCGATAGGTGGGGCCACTGTTCTCCCAAGGTCCGCTACCCGTGATCAAGTGAATGTCGCAGGTAGCAAGCTGCTGGTAATACCAGGGATCAGACAGATTGGCCAAGTAATCGACGGGATTGTTGAAATAGAAATTATTGTCGTACATGCCGTCCATGAAATTCCTCAGGTCGTAAACGCCGGACATGGCGAAGCAGCGTTTGAATACGTCGGGATGTTTGAAAAGCGTGTTGGCGGCGTGATACGCACCAAACGAAGAGCCCATGGTGGAGATGGCAACGTGGGTTTGGCAATTGTCCCAGATGAAAGGAACGACTTCCTCGCGCAGATAGGAATCAAAGACGGACTGGACGTAGCTGCGGTGGAAGGGGTGCGCTTGCTTGTTGTAAAAACTGAGGCCATTGATGGAATTGACAGTGTACAGTTTTACGCGGCCCGCATCGATGAAATCGGAAAGAGCGCCAACCATATTTTGGCCTTCGAGTTCCCACTCGTCGCCGGCACTGGTCGGAAAACCGAGAAGAGGCGGGCCCCAATGACCGTACACGACCACACCAAGTTCGAGGCCCAGGCGAGAAGAATGCCAGTGATGATATTCACGCTTCATGTCGAATGTCCTTTTGAACCGCGGGAGAGAAGTATGCCAGCGGCAGCGTCGGCGGGCAATGCAATTGCGATTCAAAGGGAAAGGGGAGTGTGAGGAGTGTGAGGAGTTGCAAGGACAGGAAATGCAGGTAGGATAGAGGGCTATGGTAGACGGATTTTGGGCGATTTTCGTCGATTCTTACGTCAGGTGAGGCCATGATCCAAATCGAAAATGTAAGCCGCCGCGGATTTCTGAAGGGCGTGGTGGGAACAGGTGCGCTGGTGCTGGGCGCGCATATCTTGCCCGGCCGATTGTTGGGAACGATGGTGAGCGCGGGCGACGACCCGATGGCGAAAGCGGTGCTGCAACCGAACGTGTACCTGGCGATTGACACCGACGGAACGGTGTACATCGTGTGTCACCGGTCGGAAATGGGCAGCGGGAATCGCACCGGATTGCCACGTATTGTGGCGGATGAACTGGATGCGGACTGGAACCGGGTAAAAGTGGTGCAAGCGACGGGGGACGCGAAATACGGGGATCAGGATACGGACGGATCGCACTCGGTGGTGAGCTTCTTCGAAACGCTGCGGGTGTCCGGCGCGAGTGCGCGACTGATGCTGGTGAGAGCGGCGGCGCAAACGTGGGGAGTGCCGGAGAAAGAATGCACGACCGAAGTGAACACGGTGGTGCATAAGACCAGTGGGAAAAAACTAGGATACGGCGCGCTGGCGTCAGCCGCGGCGAAGTTGCCGGTGCCGAAGAAAGAGGAAGTGCAGCTCAAGGCGCGGAAGGAGTGGCGGTATATCGGAAAACCCGCCCCTACCTACGATTTGAAGGATATGGTGAGCGGCAAGGCGACTTACGGCCAAGACACGCACCTAGAGGGGATGTTATACGCGTCGGTGGTGCATCCACCGGTGTATGGAAGCGCGGTGAAGAGCGTGGATGATTCTGCGGCGCTGAAAGTGGCGGGAGTGAAGCAGACGGCGACGATTGATGCATTCAAGCCGCCAGTGAACATGCAGGCGCTCGGCGGAGTGGCGGTGCTGGCGGAAAGCACTTATGCGGCATTTCAGGGCAAGAAGAAACTGAAAGTGGAATGGACGAAGAGCGAGCACGGTGCGTGGACTTCCGATACTTTCCGCAAGGAATTGGAAGCAACGGCGCGGAAACCTTGTAAGGTGGTGCGGGAAAACGGGAATGTAGAGGAAGCCTTTGCCAAGGGCGGAAAGATTGTGGAGGCGGAGTACTACGCGCCGATGCTCGCGCACGCAGCCATGGAACCACCCGCGGCGTTGGCCGCGTATCGTGATGGAAAAGTAGAAGTATGGGCCCCGACGCAAAACCCACAGGGGGCGCAAGAGGCAATTGCGGCCGCGGTAGGAGCGAAGAAAGAAGAAGTCATTGTGAATGTGACGCTGCTGGGCGGCGCGTTCGGGCGGAAATCCTTTCCAGATTTTGTGGTAGAAGCGGCAGTCCTTTCGAAGAAAACCGGCAGGCCTGTAAAAGTGGTATGGAGCCGGGAAGACGACATCAAGTTCGATACGTTCCATTCGGTGGCGGCGATGTATTTCAAGGCGTCGCTCGGAACGGATGGAAAACCGACAGCGTGGCTGCAGCGAAGCGTATTTCCGCCGATTGCTTCGACATTTGACGCTGCAGCGCAGTATGCGGATGCGGGAGAGATCGGGCTGGGCTTCAGCGATATTCCATTCGCCCTACCGAATCAACGGGCGGAAAACGGGCCAGCGCCTGCGCACACGCGGATCGGTTGGCTGCGGTCCGTGGCGAATATATACCATGCGTATGGAGTGCATTCGTTTGTGGACGAACTGGCGCATGCGGCGGGAAAAGATCCGGTGGAGTATGTGCTGGCGCTGCTGGGGCCGGACCGAATCATGCCGAAAACGGAACTACCGAAAGATTACACCAATTACGACGGAGATTATGAGCAATATCCCGTCGATATCGCGCGATTCCGTCGCGTGGTGCAGATCGCCGCGGAAAAATCCGGATGGGGCAAGCAGAAATTGGGAAATGGATTCGGGATGGGCATCGCGGTGCACCGCAGCTTCCTCACGTATGTAGCAACCGTGGTGCAAACCGAAGTGAAAGATGGGCAAGTAAAGATTCGGCGCGTGGATTCGGCGCTGGATGCGGGCACGATCGTGAATCCGACAATTGTGCGGCAGCAATTCGAAGGCGCAGCGGTGATGGGAACGAGCATTGCGTTTTATGGAGAGATTTCCGCGACGAACGGAGTGATCGACCAATCCAACTTTGACACCTTCCAGGTGGCGCGGATGAATGTGGCTCCGCGGGAGACAAATGTGTACATCGTGGAGAGCGAAGCGGCGCCCGCGGGAATTGGCGAACCTGGATTGCCTCCGGTGGCACCGGCAATTTACAACGCGATTTTTGCGGCTACAGGGAAGCGTGTGCGCGAGATGCCATTGACGAAGGCCGGGCTGGCGTGACGAGGAAGTAAGTTATCAGTCGTAAGTTTTCAGCTCCTAAGTAAGGAAAGATTTTCTAACAAGTTTGCCGGGGCGCGGCGCGGCTGCGCCCTTATTCATTTTGGGGTAGGATTCGAGCGAGCGGAGGACGCGTTGAGACGAGTCATCATGATTGCTTGGACGGTGTTGGTTGGGATGGTCATCCCGGCGAGCGCGCAACGGCGGCCGGTGCTGCCGCAGATTGATGAGCCGCATCCCTATTATTTCCGAGAATTGTATCTGCCGCAGCTGACCAGTGGGCCGAGCAGCTTGACGTGGGGACCGGACTCGCAGGAACTCCTGTATTCCATGGCGGGGTCGCTGTGGCTCCAGAAATTGGATTCGAAAGAAGCGCTGCAATTGACGGACGGGCCAGGATACGACTACCAGCCCGATTGGTCGCCCGATGGGAAGAGCGTGGTGTATGCGTCTTATCAGAAAGACGCAATGGAATTGTGGCTTCTGGATCTGGCGAGCGGGAAATCGCAGCAATTGACGAGCGGTGGAGCGGTAAACGTGGAACCGCGATGGTCGCCGAATGGAAAAAGGATTGTTTGGGTTTCGACACTGTACAACAAGCGATTTCACGTTTTCATGGCAGACGTTGTGGACAACAACCTGAAGAATGTGGAGCAGCTGACGGGGGAAACGAAGAGTTCCCTGCCCCGGTATTACTACAGCGCGTACGACATGGAAATCAATCCGGTCTGGACGCGCGATGGGGAAGAGATTTTGTTTGTTTCGAACACCGGGCATATCCACGGTACGGGCGGATTCTGGTTGATGAAGGCGGAACCGGGGGCACAGGCGCGGGAAATCCATTACGAAGAAACGAGCTGGAAGGCGCGGCCAGATTTTTCACCGGATGGTTCAAGGATGGTCTATAGCTCCTACCTCGGACGACAGTGGCACAACTTGTGGTTGATGCCGGCGAAGGGCGGGGATGCATTTCCCATTTCGTATGGGAGCTGGGACCAAACGAATCCGCGCTGGTCGCCGGACGGAAGGAAGATTGCGTACGTTTCCAATTTTACAGGCAGTACTGCAATCGAAGTGCAAGAATTTCCGAACGGCGGGATTCAGCAGATTACTGGGTTCGAGGCCAAGAATCTGAAGTTTCTGAAGCCCGTCGGAACCGTGCGGGTGTTCGTGGAAAACGAGAACGGACAAGCGACGAGCGCACGGGTGTCCGCGACAGATGAGGCCGGGCGGTTCTGCTGGCAAGAAGGCGCTCCCGTGCACGCGGATGATGGTTTCGACCGCAGCGAGAGGCAGTTCGAGCGGCACTACGTTTACGTAAACACCACTGACAATTTTGTGACACCGGCGGGCCGAGTGACGCTGGAGGTGAGTAAGGGGCTTGAATATAGATTAGACAAGCGAATCGTGGAGGTCGGCAGGGGCGAAACAAAAGAAATTCGAGTCACTTTGCAGCCACTACAGAGGCTGTGGAATCCCTCGGAACACTGGAGCAGCTCGGATTTACACGCGCACATGAACTATGGCGGCACTTACCAGAACGACCTCGGTTGGCTCCATGTCATCGCGGAGAGCGAGGGAGTGCAATTTGTTCATAACCTGGCGGTCAACAAAGAGCAGAGATTCCCAGACATTGAGTTTGTCGACTTCGGGGAAAACTCTGCGGACGAGGCAAATTCGCTGGTGGTACAAGGACAGGAATTCCATACGAGTTACTGGGGGCACCGAGGGATCCTGAATCTGAAGGATCATTTGCTGTTGCCGGGATATGCGGGATATCCCCATACGGCGGCGGCGAGCTTGTATCCCATGAATGCGGATGTGTATGACCTGGCACACGAGCAGGGAGCACTGGTGGGAGCGGTGCACCCGTTTGACGAAGTACCGGACCCGTTTGCCACGCCCGAATTGCAAATCACGGATGAACTGCCGGTGGATGTGGCCCTAGGAAAACTGGATTACATGGAGATCGTTGGATTTAGCGATCACAAATCCACTGCGACGGTGTGGTACAAGCTGCTGAATCTGGGATTCAAGCTGCCTGCGGGCGCGGGGACGGACGCCACGACGAATTATGCAGCGCCAATCCGTGGGCAGGTAGGTTTCGATCGCGTTTACGTCTGGACGCCGGGTAGGCCAGCAAATCTGGAACTCTGGATGGGCGAGTTGAAAAAGGGGCGAACATTTGCGACGAATGGACCGCTCATCGAATTCAAGTTGGGCGGGGAGATGGTGGGTAGCGAGTTGAAGTTCGACGCTCCACCGGCCGCAGTTCCTTTCACCGCGAAGTTGCGGTCGATCGTTCCCGTGGATCATCTGGAAGTGGTGTGCAATGGGAAAGTGGCGCAAACACTGAAGCTCGAAGGTGAAGGTCAGTCCGCGGACACGACAGGGACAATTCCGCTGCAGGAAAGCGGTTGGTGCGTCCTGCGCGCGTGGAGCGAGAAGGCAGAGTATCCAGTGATGGACAACTACGCGTACGCAACGACGAGCCCCATATACGTGAGCATCCGTGGTAAACGGGCGTATTCGAAGGAAGACGCAGATTATTTTAAAGCGTGGATTGACCGAACGGTTGAAATCACCGGCAAGTACCCCGACTGGAATTCCGCCGAGGAGAAACAAGGCGTGATGAAGAAACTGCGCGACGCGCGAGCGGTGTATGAGGGTCTGAAGTGAGCCAAGGGGCCGACCTGCTTGTGGCGGACAGGAGAATAAGGATAAAATTCACGGGTCATTCCAATAAGTAGCTGTTCATGCAGAACGCGTGAAAAGCATGACTGCCATTTTGTTCCAAGAGGGTCCATCGCTCCGCCCTCGATTCCGAACGCGCATGATCAAGCAAGGACTGCAGGCAATAGCAGAAGCACGCAGGGATGCGAACGCTCCGAGCCCACGCGGGGGGTAAGTCACGAAACGCGAAGAAAATCTTAGGATCAAGCGGAAAAAATGAGGAAGGAGGGTACATGATCGTAGGTGTGCCCAAAGAAATTTATCCGAAGGAACGACGCGTGGCCCTGGTGCCCGCGGTGGTTCCAAACCTAAAGAAAGCCGGCCTGGAGGTTTTGGTGGAGGCCGGGGCGGGGATAGCGGCAGGCTATCCAGACGCGGAATACGTTGAGAAAGGCGCCCGTCTGATCGGGGGCCGCGCGGAACTATTCCAAACCGCAGACATGATTGTGCAGTTCCTGTGCCACGGGGCCAACGACAAAACGGGGAGCGCAGATTTGCCGCTGATGAGAAAGGGGCAAGTGGTGCTGGGCTTTGTGCGGCCACTCGGAACGGCAAACACGCTGAAGGAAATCGCGGAGCGCGGGGTTACCGCGTTTTCCGTGGAGTTGATGCCCCGAACGACCCGAGCGCAGAGCATGGATGCGCTGTCTTCGATGGCGACGATCTGTGGTTACCGGGCGGTAGTGCTGGCAGCGAATACGTTGCCACGAATGTTCCCGATGCTGACGACGGCAGCGGGAACGATTGCGCCGGCACGTGTGCTGATTATCGGCGCAGGTGTGGCGGGATTGCAGGCGATTGCGACGGCGCGGCGGTTGGGAGCCGTGGCCTCCGCCTACGATATGCGCCCAGCGGCGAAAGAGCAGGTGCAAAGCCTTGGGGGACGGTTTGTGGAACTGCCCATTGAGGCCAAAGACGCGCAGGACGCCAGGGGCTACGGGAAGGCTCAGGACGAAACGTTCTACCAAAAGCAACGGGAGCTTCTAGGAAAGACGGTGGCCGAAAGCGATGTGGTGATTACAGCGGCGGTCATTCCTGGTAAGAAATCGCCGGTGCTGGTCACCAAGGACATGGTGGAGAAAATGGCGCTGGGTTCGGTGATTGTGGACCTGGCGGCGGAACGCGGCGGCAATTGTGAACTTACAAAGCCGGCTGAAACCATCGTGGAGCATGGAGTGACGATCATCGGGGAATTCAACCTGGCGGCGACGGTGCCGTACCACGCAAGCGCGCTGTATGCGCGAAATGTGAGCGCGTTCCTGCAGCATCTGGTCAAGGATGGAAAGTTGCAGTTGGATTTGAAAGACGAAATCATCCGGGAAACGCTCGTGACGCACGACGGAGAAGTGGTGAACGCACGGGTAAGAGAGTTTTTTGCGCTACCGGCACTGCAAACGTCGCCGGCAGGGGGAGGTGCCTGATGAAACTGGATTTTCTGACAGGGCTATACGTATTCATGCTGGCGGCATTTATCGGATTTGAAGTGATCCGACGTGTTTCGCCGCTCTTGCACACCCCACTGATGTCATTGACCAATGCGTTGGACGCAATCGCCGTGGTTGGAGCGATTATTCTGGCAGGCGAAGGAAAGAGCAGGCTGGCAATCATTCTGGGCACAATTGCAATTGTGGCAGCCACAAGCAACATCGTTGGCGGCTTCATCATCACGGACCGCATGCTGAAAATGTTCAAGGCCAGCGGCCCGAGGAAGCCGTGACTTCATGATCCCAGCGGATACCCTTATCGAAGTGACGTACCTGATCGCGACAGCGCTGTTCATCCTTTCGCTAAAGTGGCTGAGTTCACCGGCAACGGCGCGGCACGGCGTATGGGCCGGCGAAATTGGCATGCTCCTGGCCATCGTTGGAACGTTGATGCATCACGGCCTAACCTATCGCTGGGTGGCGATTGGGCTGGTGCTGGGGACGATCATCGGCGTACCGCTTGGGAAAGTGGCGATGACCGCGGTGCCACAACGGACTGCTCTGAGCCATGCGTTTGGTGCTCTGTGCGTAACGTTGGTGGGGACGGCGGAATTTTATCTGCGCGCGCCGGACGTGCCGAAATTCATGATGGGCGTGCTTTCTCTGGAAGTCATCCTCGGCGCGTTGACGTTCACGGGCAGCCTAATGGCGGCCGGAAAATTGCAAGAGGTGTTGCCGCAGCGGCCGATCACCTACAAAGGGCAGAACATCGTGAATTTAGGAATGCTGGCAATCGCCATCGGGATTGCGGTGATGCTGGTGCAGCATCCAGAGAAAATGTATCTGTTCCCACTGATGATCATTATTCCGCTGCTGTTTGGCGTGATGATGATTATTCCCATCGGCGGTGCAGACATGCCGACGGTAATCTCGCTTTTGAATTCCTACGCGGGATTATCAGCGGCGGCCATGGGGTTCGTGCTCGGAAGCAAGTTGCTGATCATCGCAGGCGCGCTCGACGGCGCTTCGGGCTTCATTCTCTCGGTAAACATGTCGAAAGCGATGAACCGTTCGTTTACCAATGTGTTGTTTGGCGCTTTTGGACAAGAACAGAAGACGACCGCGGGAATAGCAGAAGCTCGACCAGTACGCAGTGCTTCGCCGGAAGAGGCAGCGGGAATTCTGGCCGCGGCGAGCAAGGTAGTGATTGTGCCGGGGTACGGCATGGCCGTGGCCCAGGCACAGCATAAGGTGCGCGAACTGTACGACGCGTTGACGAAAAAAGGAATCGACGTGAAGTTCGGAATCCACCCCGTGGCGGGACGCATGCCGGGACACATGAACGTACTGCTGGCCGAGGCGGACATTCCCTACGACAAGTTGCTCGAGATGGATGACATCAACGGGGACTTTCCCCAGACTGACGTTGCGCTAATCATCGGAGCGAATGACGTCACGAACCCGGCCGCGCGAGAGGACAAAAACAGCCCGATTTACGGAATGCCGATTCTGGACGTGGACAAGGCCCACACGGTGATGGTGATCAAGCGAAGCATGGCTGCGGGGTTCGCGGGAATCGATAATCCGTTGTATTACCTGGATAAGACGCTGATGCTCTTCGGGGATGCACGGAATTTTGTTGGATCCATTGTGAGGGAATTGACGGGCGGCCACGGCTGAGCGTGCTTTCTCAGCTCAACAGTCCAACCACGAGCCGGTGCTGGATTGGTATGTGGAGAGCGATGGACACGGAGATTCACCGCGCGTCAGGATGACCCTCAACTCCAGGAATGCTTTTGGTGGAAAGAGAAAAGGCAGGTGCCGTCGAGCTGGTTACGGCGCCTGCCTTTTTCTTTGGAGGTGACGCGCAGGGACAAACTCAGGGTCGAGAAGGGCTCTCCATGGCCTTCCATACGCCGATGCCGGTGGCCGTGCCGACGAGCGCAGCCGTGACCAGTAGGAATCGGCTCTGGCCGGCCGCGATGGGAGCGTGGCCCTTGACCATTTCCAGGGGAGCGCAAGGATGGTGTTCATGATAGTCGTGGTAATCATCCGCATCCGGAGAGACATACTGGCGATAAGAGATTTCGTGTTCCGCGCGAATGCGGTAGGCTTTGCCCTCCTCGACCATGCGGTTTTCCGAACCGGCCTGAACATTGGCTTGTCCACGCTGGCTATAGACGGTGACGTTGCAGGGGTCGTCCATGCTGACGCGGCCAAAGTCCGAAGATGAGAGAACGGGCGTGACGCGAACATCGGAGGCAACAATGACCAGGTTCTGTTGGCCGCCGGGCGTAGTGTAGAGAACGGTTCCGTGATTCAGTTCCGCGATGGCGCCATACGGCGTGCGATAGATGTGCACACCGGTAGAGCCCTGGAGTTCCAGAGAGAGGGAGCCCATGCGAACAAGCATCGAACCATTGTCCTGCGTGGAAAGATAGTCACCCGAGTAGATCGAAGATCCGTCCGATGCCGCGGCGTTGCCGATTTGTCCTCCAGAAGATTTCGCAATCAAGCCCAAGGCGGGGGTTTGCGGCGAAGCATACATCCCGAGCGGCGAGCTGGAGCACGCGAGAACGAATAGAGCAATGACGGATAACAAACGAGCGATTTTCATGGTCATTGATTCTCCTTTGGACAAGTAAGTTCACGGGGGCAGTTCGCTGGCAGTTTCCAGGGATCGGTGGAACCGGAAGGCGGATCAGAAACAGCAACCGACGAAGAAGTGGTGAAATGGAATTTCATGGAGGGATCCCCGAAGAGGATCCACGTGCGGCGCACATCGTTATCGGTGGTGCCGGCCTTGGCGCGGAGAATGAGGCGGCCGATAGGATCGCCAGGATGAGCAGCCAACTGGTGGAGAAATGCTAGGTTCATGGAGGCCTGGGGCGGCTCGTCGGTAAATCCAGACGAGGCCCAGACGGCGACTGCGCCGCCATTGGGGGCCAGGATCAGGGATTCGGCAAGGCTCTGCGCATAAACGTCTTGGAACAATCCGTTGAGGCAATCGATCAAGAGGTAGACAGGAAGTCGTCCACCATTGGTGAGCGCGGCGGCATCGGTGTTGTCGAACAGATCGACGAACGACCACTGCTGCTCCGCACCGTGACCGTTGTAATTCACCAACAAAGCACCACTGTTCAGGGCCGAAATGATTTGGACGCGGGCGGTGGATGGATCAATCCCGTTGGTGAGAATCTGTGATGTTTGCAAGGAAGCAGGCAGCGTAGCCGCAGCAGAAGTGACTGCGGACGTAAAGTTCGAATCCACGTTTTGATCGGCAATCAGGAGGGCCTGGTTATTCCAGGGACCGTTATAGGTTCCCTGCTCGTAACTGACGATCTTGGAAACGAGAAGATCGATGTCCGAGGGGGTACGGACGGGCAAGCGTCCGGTGGGAATGGTGGCGTAGCCAGTTTGCTGGAAGTCCGTGAACCAATCATCCGAGGCAGTTTTGAGCGCGGCAGTTTCGATGATGCGCGTAGGCACAAAATCGAAATCGCCAAAGCCAAGATAGTTCCTCGGGTCCATGGAAGCACCGCCGACAAGAAGCACGGCTTGCGGTTTGCGCTGCCAGTGCGATGCGGCCTCCTGCAGGAAACTGCGCATGGCGAAGGGGCTGCGTTCGCCGTAGTTATAGTCGTCAAAAATCTGGTCGGTGGTGACGAGGGCCACTTTGTGGCCCTGCGACTCGCGGAGGCGCACAAGCGGCGCCAGATGAGAGACAAAATCCGGATGCGCGATGATGACGACGTCTGCACCCGTGTGGCGTTCGTCCAGCAGTGTGGGCGTGTGAGGAACAATCGCTACGGGAGAAGAAAGCGTATCGGCAGAGAACGCCAGGATGGTGCGCAGTTGGGTAGCGGATGGCGGGAGCCCCACGGAGATGCTGTAGGCACCCGATTCCTCTGCGATCTTGCCGTTGAGTTCGAAAATACTCAGCGGATCAGTGATGTCGAATACGCGAACCTGGGAATCCGTGAAACCGGAGATGTGCACGTCCGTACCGGCATTGGCAGTCGCCTGCAGCCAATCCGAATCTGCCGTATAGGTGTGCAGATAGTGGAGCTGGAGGGATTGAACAACGCTGACATCGTTGTCGCCCTCAAGAGCGGTTAGCGTGACTGTATTTGTTCCGTCGAGAACCAGGGCCGGGTCGAGGGAGAAAGTTTGCGAAGCGAGAATTTCGCCATAGAAATTGAGAGTGCCAATCGTTGAGCCATTGAATTGAACGGAGATGGAGTGCTGTTGAGCGTCGGTTACGCCCTGGAGAGTGAGGTCGAGCGTGAGGGGCACCGAGGAAGAAGTGTCCCTGTGAGTGACGTTGAGTGTCTGATTGACGGGATCGGAGGTGATCACCGCGCCGAAGAAATTGTCATTATTTTCGCCATTCAGCAAAGCAGCGAAATAGACGACGCGATCTTCGCAGATCACGGTGAAGGGGAAATCGGCTGCGCCAGGGGCCTCGGAAGGCACGCCAGGAGCAGCCAGAATGCGTTTGCCAGGGAAGCTCTCGTTGACGAGCCAGTAGACCCGGTCGGCGGAGAAGGGAGTGTCGATGCCAGTGCCATAGAACTCGATGGCGTCCGTGGGCGAAGCGAGGCCGGAGGTGTGGCCCACGAGGAGCAGAGGCTGCTCCACTCCTTCTGCGTAAAGATGCAAAGAACGGAGTTCGGTGGTGGGGTTGAGACCCGCAGAGACAAGCTGGGAAAAGGGAATGTGATACCAGCCTTGCTGATCGACGGAAATTTTCACTGCGACGCGATCGGCGGCGTTGAACAGAGGAGTGCCTGCCGGAGGTGCCGGGAAGACAGGATGGGGCGTGAACGATGGACGAGCCGCAGCGCTTGCGGAACGAAGGCCGGCGTGAAGCTGCGCGAGCGAGGGAGAAATCGGAAGTGCTTCCACAGTTCGCGCTTGAGTTTGCGACTGGAGCGGTCCACCCGGAGCAGTCTCTACATAAACCGGGCCGTGAAGGGTTCGCGTACCGTTGATGTCGACGTCTTCGAGCCAATAGGCGGAATTGAGGACCGGCTGAGAATCAATCGCCGCGTAGATCTTTGCCACGTGTTGTGGTCTGGAATTGCGAACGATCAAAGCGGAGCCGGCGATAAGAGCCGGATCGACGCGGTGACGTCCTGAGCGATCTTCGCGATAAACGTGGAATCCGAGATTCCGCGACTCTTCGCTGGTGTGCCAAACCAGCCGGACGGTGCCGTCCGGCTCGGCATAAGCATTAAAAGAAGAGACATCCACGGCGGTGCTGGACTGAATCGTGGACCCGACACTGGAAGAAGTAACGGGGTTGGCGTCAGAGGTAGTCGACGAAACTGTGGCGGTATTGCAGGAGCCTACTCCTGGCGGCGAAGGATAGCCGGGGCAAACAACACCAGAAGAGCTGAAGGTATTCGCGGTGACGTTGATTGTAATGACCGCAGTAGCACCGACACCGAGATTTCCGAGGTTGCAGGTAACAGTGGTGGTAGCCCCACTGTAAGTGCAGGAACCCATGGTGGTGAACGAAGAGGTGTAGGAGACCTGTGCTGTCTGGATCGGATCGGTGGCGACCACGTTTTGAGCGACTGCGGGTCCGCCATTCTGGACAACGATGGTGTAGGCAAGATTAGTACCCTGGTTGACGGGTTCGGGCGAAGCCGTCTTCGTAATGGTGAGGTACGCTTGCGTGGGCGAGGCAACTACCGTGTTGACGGTGGCCGTATTGTTTGCCGTATTTGGATCGGAAACGGTACTGGCGATGTTGGGAGCATTGGTGATGGTGGTGCCGGATGCCGTGCCTAGAGGGACTCCCACGATCAACGGGAATTTGACAACAGCGCCGACCGCAAGAGTTTGGCCCGAGTTTAGAGTGCAACTGATCGTTCCGGTCGTGCTCACGGCAGGAGTAGTGCAAGTCCACCCCGTGGGAGCGGTGAAAGCAGAGGCGAGCGTGGCATAGGGAACGCCAGGATTCGTGCTGAGGTAAGGCAAGGCGTCAGTGAAGGTGACTGTCGTCGTGGCCGAAGCCGTGATTGGCGCGGGCCCATTGTTGGTAATGGATTGCGTATAGGTAATGTTGTTGCCAGCGGTGACCGGATTCGGCGTGCCCGAACTCGTCACTGCCAGATCCGCCTGGCCGGAACTGGCCACCGTAATCGACGCCGTAGCGGCGTTGTTACTGGGATTCGGATCGGGCGTGGACGAAGTGATATTCGCGTAGCCCAAGAACACCGTGCCGGTCGGTACGGTGCTCGCAACATTCATGACAATCGGGAAGGATGCGGTGGCGCCTAGGGCGAGAGAAGCAGTCGAGCAGCTGATGGTCCCGGTCGTGCCCGCGGTAGGAGTCGTGCAAGTCCACCCGCTGGGCGTGACCAACGAGACAAACGTGGCGTTGATCGTACCCGCTGCGGTGCCCGTTGTGGGCGTACCCGCTTCGTTGCTCGCCGTAGGTTCGCTGAACACCAAGGCCGTGGCTGTGGAAGGGCCGTAGTTGGTGACAACAGCGGTCATGGTGAAGTTGGAGCCGGGGGCAACCGCGGGAGATGACGACGTGTTTGTCACGCCGAGGTCGGCTTGCGTGGCGGTGCCAACGCTGTTGATGGCCGTCGCGGTGTTATTGGCCAGGTTGGGATCGGTGGTGCCCGAAGTGATGTTGTCGACATCGATGATTTGCGTGCCACTACTCGTGCCCGCCGCAACTTGCACGACGACAGTGAAGGTAGTTGCTCCTGCATTCGCAAAATCTGGATTGCTGCAGGTAATCGTGCCCGCGCTACCAACAGCTGGCGTAACACAAGTCCATCCGGCCACGGTATTAATGGACTGGAAGGTGGTATTGGCTGGAATGCCCTCACTGAAAACGGCGTTGACGGCGTCGAATGGACCGTTGTTGGTGGCCGTCTGTGTATAGGTGATATTGCCGCCGGGGAGGACGATCGCCGGGGAACCGACATTGGTTACCGAGAGATCGGCAGAAGCACAGTAAGCACCGGGTTGGGTCCCCGGAGTCTCAGTGATCACATTGGTGGTTACAACAACGCCAGCCTGACCGGGAGTAGAACCGTAGGAGTCTTGCACGGTGTCGGTATAACCGTTGCTGCCACCGGCGACGCTGCTCGAAGCCGGAGCACCGGAGAGCAGGATGACGCCGCCGCCCCCACCGCCACCAGGGCCGTGACGCTGCCCCGGAAAACCACCGGGAGCGGTTTGCGGCCAAGCATTGCCGGCTGTGCCGCCGTTGGCGCTGACGGTAAGGCCACTGATAGAACCACTGTTGGCGAAGAAAAGGATCGAACCGCCGGCACCCGCGCCTCCGGTGCCGTCATTGTTCGTGCTCAGTGTGGATTGGCCATTCGAGGTAATGGTTCCGGTTCCGGAAACAGAGCCAGTGTGGACGATGACGATACCGCCACCGGCGCCGCCGCTACTATAAATGCCGGTGCAATTTGCCCCGCAATCGGCACCATTGTTGGTGCCGGAGATGTAGTAAGAGCCATCGTTGGTTGTGCCAGCGCCCCCGCCTCCACCCATCACAAGAGCGCTTGTGGATGCAGGGAACGCAGCTCCACCGAACCCACCATCGGTCGAATTGAGCGCAGTGAAACTGTTCCAACCATAGCCGCCAAGCCCGCCGACGCCACCGTTTCCACCCGCGCCGCCGCCCGAGTTTTCATTGTTGGCCGCTGGATTGCCGTCTGTGCCGCCGCCTCCGGCATTGCCCGGGGCCCCACGTGCGTAGCTACCGTTCGGGTACCCTTCGACACCCGTGTTCGTGGCCGTTGTCGCGGTGGTAATGGCCGCGGGAGCAAGGTAGCGGGGTGTGCCTGCGATGCCTTCGCCCTTGGAGGCATTTGTCGCATCCGTGGAGAGGGTAATGTAATCGGTGTTCGCGCCAGTTCCGCCGGCAAGAATTCTTCCCCCCGCACCACGGAAACCAAGGGCATTGGCTGCCACAGTGCCACCAAGCGTGAGTTGCGAAGACACGTCGATGGCCAGCACTCCGCCGACGGAACCATTCCAGGCCAGAGGCACAAGTCCGGAACTGAGTGTGGCCGAGGTGTATTGCGGAACGCGAATCACCTGATAGCTCTGCTGTCCCTGCGTCGTGGAGTACGCCCCCAGAGTGTAGGTATGCAGCAGGCCGCCATTCGGGCCGGAACCCGTGAAATTAAGCGTGCCGCCTGTCGCTGCCACAGTATTGGTAGCGGTGACGAACTCAAACAGGCCGGAACTCACCTGGCTCGTTGAACCAGATCCCACACCGGCCGCGCCGCTGCCATAAGAACTCGTGTTCGTGCTGTTGATGGTGGCGTCCTGCATCTGGAAGAAGAGAAGCAAGTCTCCCGCGGCGATCGCATGTGCCAGACCCGAAGCGGTTCCCAGAGCAACGGAAGTGGAGCCTGCAACGAGATTCCCCGTAGTGGTGGGAGGGTAGTAGGCGTTGACGATTCCCGTCAGCGTGCCACCGGCGCCGTCCTTGCCCGGAGTGGCACAGACAAGCGGCTGAACGACGGTGACGACGGTGGCAGTGTTGTTGAGCGGGTTAGGATCCGTGGCCAAGTTGATCTGGGCGGTGCTGCTCAAGGCCGTTGCCCCAGCGGGAGTCGTGACGGTAATGGTGAACGTGGCGGTCTGGCCCATGGCGAAAGAGCCAGTGAGCGAACATTGAACGGTCGCAGTTCCTGCGCAGGTCCATCCTGCCGGAGCGGCGGAGGAAACAAATGTCGCCCCGGCAGGAAGGGTGTCCTGAACGAGATTGGCCACGGAGGTAAGCGTGGCTTGGCCAAGATTCTGCACGACGATCGTGTAGTTGAGTGTCGAAGAGACAAAGGCGGGAGTAGGTGAGGCGGTCATCGAAATGGCTAAGTCTGCCGAACCTGTTGGCTCGACAAGAATCGAGGTGATTGCAGTGTTGTTCGATGGCGTGGGATCTGCGGTCGTGGACGACGTGACGGTGGCGGAATTCAGCACGGCGGTCCCCGCAACCGTGCCACTGGTGATCTGCTCGGTGAGGAGGATCGAATTTGTCGCCGCATTCACCGCAAGCGCATTGTTAAACGTACAAATGACGGGTCCTGTGTATCCCGCGAGCAGAGCGCCCCCACCCGCATTTGTGCAGGTCCAATTCGTAGCCGTGACGGCTTGAAAGCTAGCGTTCGCGGGGGTCTGTTGATAGACAACCACGGTGCCTGCGGCGGCGGCATTGGGGCCATTGTTCGTGACGGTTTCCGTGTAGGTATAGTTCGTTGCGGTGGCAACAGCGGTGACCGAAGAGGTCTGCACAAGAGACAAGTCTGACTGCGCGTGAGCTGCGGGAGCGAAGAACATGGCGCACAGGAACGAGAACGCGATCATTCCCGTCAGAAGCACTCCCAAACGCTTCAAGCGCAACTTTGCCGCAGCGCCCACCCGGCGAACGGCGATCCGTATGGGGTGGACAATGCTGGTTTGAAATCCAGTCAGTAGTTCTTCCTGACCTCCATACTGACGCGCGACGACCTTGCCGAACACCTTGGCGGAAGACGGATCGCAGGCGTGGCCCGTATCACTGCGTAAGGAGACACGACCAGACAGGAAATCGAGCGAATGTACGCGGTGTACGCGAAGGCCGTCGGCATTCTCCGCAAGTACCACATCGCCGCGGCGAAGTTCGGCCGGACTTGCTGGTGCAACCACAACATCATCGCCGTCCAGAAGATTGGGGCTCATACTTTGGCCGTTCACTCGAAACTGAACGGCATTCCCGCGACGAAGCAGGGCGGTACAGAGCTCTTCGAACAGCCGGGAGTCCTTCCGAATCTGGGGTTCAGACACGCGCATAGCGAACCGCCTCCACTGCGCTGGGTGTAGGGGTAAAGCGCAGGATGGAACAGGGCACGGAGCGAGTGAGCTGATCCAGAAAACCTAAAGTGAATTGAATTCCACTCTTGAGATAGTGCGGAACAAAAGCGCGAGCAAAGAGTTCGGCGGCGGCTTTCGAAGAAGAGAGCGGAGAAAGCTCATTGGCAGGCGACTGCTCCAGCATAAAAATGGCAGACAACGGAGCCCGGCCGGGCGATGCAACGCCGGCATCACCGTGCCAGGGCGTGCCATACATCCAGAATTTTTCGTCATGCTTGCGAATGATGATGCGGTCATCGCTCAGCAGATTCACTCCCGGCTGATCCATCCAAAGCCGCGCAGTGGTGCTCTTTCCTGCGCCAGAGTGACCGAGGAACAAATAACCACTGCCGTCCTGATCGGCCAAACCGAGAGCATGAACTTCCACGCCCTCCCCGAGAGCCAGACGATGCATCATCGCGAGTTCATCGAGGGGATATTCGAGCGGAAAGACAAAGCTCTCCAGGGGAAATGCCGCGCGATTCAGAACCACGTGACCGCGTTCGAAGGAGGGATCGAACCAAGCCGCCTTATAAGGGAGAGTGCCAAAAGCCGGGCTGGAAAAATAAAACTCTGTCCCGGTAGCGGACGCAAAGGCGGACCACAAGCCGCCGGAGGAGAAGGAGGGCTGAACCGCGGGAAGCGCCAAGCGTTCCGCCCAAGAGATATCAAGTTCAAAATGACAAGCGTGATTGGCCGTGGAAGGAAGCAGGAAAGGCTGGTGTTCCGGATCCAGAGCTACGGGCATATCTCCCGAGCACCACATACCTAGGGAAAAACCACCAATGTAAACGGCGAGGCGAGTGGCCTCGCTGAGATTCGTCGGTAAGCTTGCGGCGGCGTGTGACATGTTTTTTCTCTATGCCCTCGAGCTCACGAGCCGAATGTCTTGCAGAAGAATGTTCTGCAGGATCCGGAAATGGGTCCGGTAACGCCGGCGACCTTGCAATGTCCGAGCACAGCTTCTTCCGGGCGAAGGCTCACGCGCACGACCTGAGGAGGCTGATAAGGTGTTTTTGCGTCGCTCTCGGGTTTTTGTATTTCCTTCATTGCTCGTTCTTTCCTATTGGGGGCGGTGTTCGATATGTGTGCCGCAGGACGAACAGCCTCCGGCAGAGCAACCTCCGCGAGAATCCAGGACAGGGAGAAGAGAATTCGAGCGAGGGGGCGGTAACAAAATAACGTCCGTGCCTGTAGCAGAATTCATGTTGATGCGCGTTGCGGCTTCGCTTAGCGAACTGTGCTGGTTCCCGCCGGGGCAGCAAGCGCAGTCGCCGTGTTCGGGAACGGAAACGCCCAAGGCATAGGCGCGCAGATGCGCAACCTGGCAGAGAAAATCGACAGGCGCCTCTGCATCGCCGCCTTCTAGCTCACCATTCGCGGGGCACATACTGCAGAGCGAGCGAATGCGGCAATGGGTACAAATTGTTTCTTTGGTGTTTTTGGCGGCGCGAATGTCCTTGAGGCGACCGTCCCATCCGTCCTGAAAGGAACCGGAGCGCAGGTTGTACCCATCGCGATGGGAAAGAACGCAAATGGTCATTTTGCCCTGGGGATCGACAGCGCAGCCGTTGTGTCCGCCTCCGCAGGTGTAGCGCTTGCTCGAAGCCGGCAGATTCGCGGCCAACTCGAATTCGGCGAGGCGCAAGTATTCCCCGCGGCGTACAGGGTCATGAAATTCCAGAGCAACCGCCTGTTCCGGCGTCAGTCGGACGGCAAGAGGACTCTGTGAGCAATCGGTGCGCGGATTCACCAGGGGATCGAACTTGAACTCAACCCCAAGATCTTCCTCGGCAAACCGTTTCATCGCGTAGACTTCGTGAACATTGACAGATGTGGGAACCGTTTTGAGCTTGAGGGGCAGACCGCGTTCGAGAAGAAGAGCAATTCCCTTCATGCAGCGGTCGAAGGAACCAGGAATGCGTGTCAGGGCTTCGTAGGTTTCCCGTGTTGCGCCATAGAGGGTAATTTCGATGTTGAAGGGCCGATATTTGGCGAGGTGATCTGCGACGCGAGGCGTGATCATGGTGCCATTGGTGAACAGGGTGATGAGAAAACCGCGTTTTTTGGCTGCGGTGTAGATATCCAGGAAATCGTTGCGCGCAAAGATTTCGCCGCCGGTATAAAGCAGCCAAAGGCAGCCGAGGTCGACGAGTTCATCCAGAAGGCGAAGGTGTTCTTCAAAGGTCAACTCCTCCTTGCGGGCGTTCTTATCGCCCATGGGGAGGTTGTTGTAACAGTGCTGGCACTCCAGAGGGCAACGATGAGTAACCTCGATGGAGACCTCCACCGGAACACGACGCCCCTGAAAGCGCTCATGGAGGAGGCTGGAAAAATCACCGTATGTCGCTGTCTGGACCACCAAGGAACCTTTCTTCCTGCAAAGCTACGCGACCGAAAGAACCAGCTTTTCTTCCACAAGGGAATCGAGGAAGGTCTCGATGTCCTTCTGGGCTTGCGTCTTTGTCACTTCGAATTCTTCGCACACGCGCTGAACCATCTCCCCGACCGTGTGACCCTCGGTCATGAAGTCCCATAGGACCGAACCGACCGGATTGAGGGTATAAAGGGAGTTAAGGTCGCCGACGCCGCTGCGTATGGGAACGATGATGAGTTCGCCTTCGATCTTGCGCGAGACGACTTCTTGATTGCGGATGAAACGCACGTGGTGTGTTTGCATTGAGATTTATAAACCTCCGCCAGAGCCCCAAAAATGGTCGGGAAGAACCCGTAAGAAAAGTTTGTAGGACTGTTACGGGGGTGTCATGGAGTTAAACAGGGGGTGTACCGTAACGGTATCCAGTAACGGATACGACATATTTAAGGTTTCCCCGGGGCCGAACCCATTGCAAACGGAGGGTTTACGGGCGAGAGCGAAAACGGAAGCTAATTCGCCCGTCACGTTCATGAACAGGTATGACCCGGGCGATGGGCCATCTCCAAATGGGACTAGGCCCTGAATTCTAGGATTTGGGCCCGCGAGCCAGGCGAACCGCGTCGACCAGTGCTTTCGCCATATCGATTATCTTGGAAGGCTCATTCCGCCGAATGGCAACGAGGTCGACCAGGTCCGCGCCAACACCAAGCGCAAAAGAACCGGCAGCAAAATACTCAGCCGCGTTCGCCAGATTCACTCCACCGGTGGGAATCAAGGGTGTATCGGGAAAAGGAGCCTTGAGTGCTTTGATGTGCTTGGACCCGCCAGCACTACTGCAAGGGAAAATCTTGATGATTTTTGCCCCGGCTTCAATAGCGGCCATGACCTCAGTGGGAGTCAATGCCCCAGGAATGGCAAGAATCCCACGTTTGGCAGCGGCCTGAAGTACGGGAACCGATAGGCCGGGACTGACCAGAAATTGAGCACCCGCATCCAGGCAAATTTCGGCTTGCAGGGCGGTGGTTACGGTACCTGCGCCGGTCAGAACGGTGTTCCCATAATGGCCTACAAGTTCCTCGATCATCGCGGGAGCGTTCGGCACGGTCATGGTGATTTCAATGACGGGGATCCCGCCGATACAAATGGCGTCGACGGCCTTTCGAGCTTCGTCCAGATTGGCGGCGCGAACGACGGGAACGATCCCGATTTCCTGAATCCGACGGATGGTTGTTTCGATGGTCACGGTCTGGCTCCTGGAAGGACGGGAATAGGAAAATAATCTGGAATCTATTCTTGAACCTTCCTACGTTGCTGTCACGAGGAAGTTTACCGAAGACGCTCCAAATTTTTGTAGGGATCAACGGCAAGCCAGGCCGCAGCCCCAAGCGCGCTTAGGATGGCCGCGAATAGAAAAGGATAAGTCCAGCCGAGATGGACGGCGATGACCGGCGTGAGCACGGCAGTTACGCCGCCACCTAACTGTGCGCCCATGTTCATAAAGCCAGAAGTGGATCCGGCTCGGGGACCGGCAATATCGGCGGTGACCGACCAATAGCTGCTCTGGGCAAGATAGAGAGCGCCTGCACCTCCGGCAAGCACGAGACTGGCGAGTTGGGCACGGGCCGCCTGAGAACCGAGAACGAGTAGAACCGCCGTTAGAGATAACGCGAACACCGAAATTCCGCAGCGTCCCACGCGCTTGCCATAGGCCTTCGTTAGCTTGTCATTGATGACACCACCCAGCAAGCTGCAGGCGACCATGGCCAAAGGAGGCAACGTGCTATAGAAGGCACTGGATTTCAGATCCAGGCCGCGAACCTTGAAGAGGTAGCGGTGGAACCAACTGAAGAAAATCCAGGCGACATAGCCGAAGCAAAAATAACTCAGCGTCACAAGCCAAACTTCTTTGCTGCGGAGAATGATCCGCCAAGGAACGGCGCTGGAGTTGGAACTTTTCGATGCAACCTGTTCAGAAGCGTGGTCAGGAGCTGCGGGGCCGGCGGACGTCCTTCCGCTCTCGATGTGGAGAAGTTCGGAAGCGGAGACACTCCGGTGTTCTTCCGGGCTGTCGCGCGCGGCCAGAAACCAGATCAGTCCGACCAATAAGCCGAGCAGCGCGCTCAGCCAAAAAGACCAGCGCCAGCCGTAGTGAACCATGATGTAAGTGACCAGGGCCGGAGCGGAGCCCGCGCCCGCGCCAACACCGGCAAAAATCAGGCCATTCGCGATGCCCCTCTCCTGAGTGGGAATCCATCGAGATACAAATTGATTGGAAGCGGGGAAGATGATGGCTTCCCCCGCACCAAGAAGAAAGCGCACAAGGACAAAAAAGAAGATGGCTCCGGCGAGGCTCGCCGAGACAGCGGCGGTGAGGGCCGTGAAAATGCCCCACCACACAACACCGATCGTGAGGACACGTCGCGGCCCCAGACGATCGGCTAACCATCCGCCGAATGTCTGGAAAATCGCGTAACCCCAAAGAAAAGCGCTGAAGACCCAGCCCAACTGAACATCGCTGAGATGGTATTCGGAGGCGATGGAACTGCCGGCGACGGAAATGTTGACGCGGTCCAGGAACGAAACGGCGCTGAGAATAAACAACCAGAAGACAAGGAACCAGCGTACATTGCTTCGTCCTTGCTTAGGCATGGACACTCCGCGGCGGAATCCCTGGACCGTCAGAACTCATGCCGAATGGGCTTTCAGAAGATCGTATAGTTTATCGGCGATGATGGCGTCCTCGCCGGGTTGCAGCATAAAGGAATTCATGGAAAGTGCGCCGCGCCGTTCGCCGGTGGAGACCACGATCGAGGGAGTCCCTTTACGTAACGTCGAGCTCACATCGCGTGGAGTGATCTTTAGGCGCTGAGGATCCCACTTAATTTCCATGTGCGGGACGTGGTTGGCCATGTCCGGCAGGAAATAGGAAGTGGTCACCGAAGGCAGGGTGCTGACTTTCGCCGAAATGAGTTCCAGGCGATGCTGCCATTCCTTGTTGAGGGCTTCCTGATCATCATTCAAGTAGCATTCCAGCGCCTTGACCATGCCGACGATTTCTTCTTTGCCCACTTTTTGGCTGCGGCCGATGGTGTCTTCGTGGGGGCTGTTGTTGAGCAACGCGTAGGCGACAAGATCCTTACGGCCGAGTAAAAGGCCGGCACATTGCGGTCCGCGAATGGCCTTGCCACCACTGAAGGCGATGAGGTCGTAACCCATGTTGGCGTAGTCCCACAGGTGAGAAACAGGAGGCGTGTCGGCAGCCGCGTCAATAAAGGTGGGGATGTTGAGCTCCTTCCCCAACTTGACCCATTCGTCGACTTTAATTTGGCCTTCCTCGTTCGCGAAATTGGAAAAATGCATCATGGCGGTGTTGGGACTCACGGCTTTGCGCAGTTCGTCGCGTGTTTCAATCACCATGAGTTTCGCGCCCGTATTCCTAAGTTGATGGTCGAACGGATTGCGGTGGGATTTCTGGATGAGCACTTCCGACTTCATGCCCGTAAGATCGGGGATTTGCTCGATGAATTTTGGATTGTCCCCGGTGAGAATACCGGCGAGACCGGACTGCATGGCGGCGGCTGCACCGGAAGTGACGATGGCGGAATAGTCGGCGGGAAGCTTCAACATTTCGACGATGCGCTTGCCCGCTGCAACTTCGAGATCCGGAATGCTGACGAAGTGCTTGCCGGCCTGGGCCATGACGGCCTCGACCTCCGGGCGCATCAGTGAGCCACCGAGGACCGTCATGGTGCCCTGCCCATTAATCACGGTGGTGACGCCAAGCTCGTCATACACGTTTCCGGTTGAGCCGAAACCGGTGATTTTGGCGTCAGGTTGAGGCGTGGGAGAGGAGAGCAGTTTCCTGGGATTCGACATCGCCGCGGTGAGAGCACCGAGGCTGCCCATGAAAGATCGGCGAGTCCATTTCAAGTTGAGTCCCATGATTGTTCTCCTTTTCTCCTGGTTTTGTTACTTCTTCACAACTGCGGCAGTGCAATTAATTTCGACAAGAGATTTCCCAGGAAGTGCGGCAACCGCAACGGTGGTACGTGCCGGGCCGCCATTGGGAAAGTAGGTCTTGAACACGTTGTTCATTCCTTCGTAGAAGTCGATGTCTGCAAGATACACGGTGAGTTGCAGAATGCTGTCCATCGTACCGCCGCCCGCGGTGACGAGTGTCTTGACGTTTTCCATCACATGCTTCGTGTGCGTCTCGATGTCCATTGGGAAATCGCTAGAATCGTGGGAATGCGCGCCCTGCCCGGCGATGTAAATCGTACCGTTGTGGACGATGAGCGGAGTGATAAAACCGTTACCCGCTGTTTTTCCTTCGTAGTCGAGCTTCTGGACTCCGCTGGGTGCTTGCGCGACCGCCGGAGTGGAATGGGAAAGCAAACTTACGGCTCCCACACCGGTGAACAACGAAGCGAGGCGTGCGGCAAAGCTCCTACGAGAAGTGAGATTCGGAAACATGTAATTTCTCCTTTGATTGAAATAGACAAAACCATATTACGGCAAAGCAAAACTGAAAATATCGCTCCCCGAAGCCACGGCGACATATTGCACGCCGTTGATCGCGTAGGACATGGGTGAAGCATGGAAATTCTGGCCGGTCTGGAAATGCCAGAGAGGCGCGCCGGAACGAGCGTCGACAGCTTCGAAAGACTGCGCGTCATCGCCAAAAAACACCAAGCCGCCTTTGGTGGTCATCGTGCCCGCGAAAGAATGGCCGGCGCCGACCTGCACCGAACGCCAAGCCGGCCGATCGGACTCGAGATCGTAGGCCAGCAGAACGCGTTGCCGGTCATCGCCCGGACTGCGTTTCACGCCAGTGGCGTAGAAGGCCTTGCCTTCCTGATATTTTTCACTTTTCTTGAAATACAAATCGCAATTTTCGGTAGCAAGAAAATAGAAGAGATGCGTTTCAGGATTAAAAGAAGGCGCATACCAGTTTGTGGCGCCACTGAAGCCTGGACAAACGCGCGTTCCCTGAGGGGAAGGCATCACGTCGGCACGAATGGGCCGCCCTTGCTTATCAATGCCTGTTGCCCAGTTCAGTTTTTCAGCGAAACGAACAGCGGAGAGGAATTTCCCGTCGGTGCGATCCAGAACGTAGAAAAAGCCATTGCGATTGGCTTCGGCAAGAAGTTTGTGTCGCTGTCCCGCGTAGTCGGCGTCGATGAGTACCGGGGTTTCGGTGGCGTCGTAATCGAATAGATCGTGAGGCGTGAACTGGAAATACCATTTCAGTTTGCCATTGTCTGGATCCAGGGCGAGAACGGAATCGGTATAGAGATCGTCGCCAGGCCGGGGATCTCCGTCAAAATCGGGGCAGGGATTGCTGGTTCCCCAATAAATTGTGTTGAGTTCGGGATCGAAAGTGCCCGGCATCCAAGTGGTGCCGCAACCGTGGAGGTACAAGTCACCGGGCCAACTTGCTGAGCCGGGTTCACCGGGACCGGGAATCGTCCAAAAACGCCAGGCGAGTCGTCCGCTCTCGGCATCGAAGGCCGAGACGAACCCGCGGACTCCGTCATCTCCGCCGGAAGTTCCCACGAGCACTTTATCTTTGACGACAAGAGGAGCGCTGGTGGCGCCATAATTCTTGGTTCCGTCGGTATAGGAAACATCCCAGAGGAGGTGGCCGGAACGCGCGTCCAGGCACAAAAGATGCGCATTGTCAGTTTCCATAAAAATACGCGAGTGCCAGATGCCAACGCCGCGGTTGTGGTGTTGAGAAGCATCGTCGATCAGGCCTTCGGTGACTGGGCGCGAGTAGTGCCAGACGATTCTGCCGGTCTGGCCGTCCAGGGCGTACGCATCATTGGCTGAGGTGACAAACATCATGCCATCCACGACGACGGGCGTAACTTCCAGGCTGTCCGAATTGGGCACGTGAAAGACCCAGTGGGCACGCAATTGATCCACATTCCCGGCGTTGATCTGGTCGAGGCTGCTGTATCGCCGCCCGCTATAATCGCCATTGTAAGACAACCAATTCTTGCCCACAGGCTGCGCGAGAAGTTCTGCCGGGGAAACGTCGACGGTCACCGAGAAAGATGATTTAGCGGCATCTTGCGCGGCCACGCTTGCCATCATACATCCCGAAAGAATGGCCATACGCAGGAATTGTGTGGCAGATCGCATCGGGCTAGGAATTCTTGTCTCCTGCGCTGTTCTTGACGGTCCCCAAGGGTCCGCGATCTTTACCCAGTGCGTTGATCCTGGGCATGGAGAGTTCCGCCGCGGCCGCCGGCACAACAATCGTTTGATCGAATTGCGACGGCTTGCTCACTTCGACAGGTCGCAGCAAAACACTTGTAAGTTTCACGCTCAACGGTTCGGAGATTGGGCCAGGCCCGTGGTGCTCGTTCTCATCACCTTCCGGCGTTGGCCAGATCTTGTCGTCGCCGGAGTCGAACCAGCTGTGTCTTGCCGCGGCCTCCACGGGTGGGAAATATTGACCATTGCATTTGGGGTTCACGAAGGGATCAGGGTGACCTTCAAAATGCACTTGCATGACGCGGCCACCGAGTCGAGGAACACTGACGTCGATCACCCAGGTATTAGAAATTTGCGGGGCCTGCCACCGTTCGAACTCGATGACTTGGACACGACAGGATGCTTCTGGTGCCTGCTGTGCGCTCACAAAGCGAGGGAGCGAAAGCAAAATCGCGGCTAGGGCGATTACAGTAGGGCAACCTGCGCACCATTCCCAATTTCTATACCGTCGGAAAAAAGCCATGCATTTCCCCTGCAGATCAGAGCCGTCCAAACTTCTTTACGGCCTCCTGGATGGATTTCAGTTTTTCGATGTAGGCGTACATGGAGTGTTCCTTGAAGTCCATGTCCTGAGCTAGCGCGAGAACCTTCTGCGCGTCGGCGCGGGGAACGACGACCACACCATCCTGATCCGCGACAATAATGTCGGCCGCCTTTACTTCCACTCCGTCGCAAGCTATCGGAATATTGGAGCCGGCAAAACGGTAATGATGAATCGAGGTGGAAGGCACGATCCCGAGTGAATAAACGGGAAAGCCGATCTTTTTCAGATAGGCAACGTCTCGAACGCCTCCATCAATGACGGCTCCCGCATATTCGCGGGAGTACATGGCCGTTCCCATCAAGCCGCCCATGCCGGCAATATCGATGCCGTCTTCGACGACCATGACGTAGACGGAGTCCTTGTTGCCCTCGTCGATGGCCGCGAGCATGCCATTGAGCGCGTTGGGATCCTCATTGGTTTCCTTTTTCAGGAGTACTGTGACGGCAAAGCCCGCAAATTTTGTGGGAAAAATGGGCCGCATGCGGTGAGACATATACATCTTCCGGCCAGTCAACTGCTCCAGCGCATCGGATACGGAGGCGACCTCCACGTGGCGATAGCCTTCCAGTAGCGCCGCGGGATTATCTGCGGGCGGTGCTTGAAGACGGGTGTGCGCCAAGGGAAGCGAGGCGAAAGCCAGGACACTAGCTAGGAGCATGGCCAGAATGAGAAACGTCTTAGGGACGGCACGACGTGTGGCAAGAGAAAGGGGCGTGTTCATAGATCCTCCTGAACCCAACCGCAGAGGACTTTACCACCGCGCGGGCAGGAGACGAAACACTTTTGAATCGATTTAAGGTGGGAAAAACTCGAGGTGGAGGCGGAGAAATAGATTGACACTCATCGCGCGATAGGGTATTTCAAGAATCCAACAGAGGGATTCGGCAGACAACAGACTAAGGTGCTTGAACACGCGTGACCTTTCGCGCGCTGCCCAGGTGCAGGGTGCGCCGTTCGGGGTGTAGGTCACAGGAAAGGGGTACAGCTATGCGTCTTCGCTTACGTTGCATTCTACTTGTATTGTTGGCACTTGTTCTCGGGACGGCGGTATGGGCGGGCATCACTGGAAGCATTTCGGGACTGGTTACGGACCCAAGCGGGGCGGTGGTCAGCGGTGCCAAGGTCACGGCAATCGAAACGCAGACTGGGATTCGTACGGAAACGGTGACCGATTCCAAGGGTTTCTACGACTTTCCGACACTGGCCATCGGCACGTACGACGTAGAAGTGGTCGGGCCCGGGTTCAAAACGTTTCGCCAGACCAATATCGTGATCGACGCCAACTCTGCGGTGAAAGTGGACGTGGCGCTGCAAGTCGGCGTTGCCACGGAACATATAGAGGTGAATAGCGATGCGGTGCAGGTGGAAACGCAGAGCACGCAGATGGGCGAAGTCATTACCGGCACGCGCATGACGACGGTGCCATTAAATGGCCGGGCGTATACGGATCTCCTTTCACTGCAGCCCGGCGTCGTTCCTTCAGCCTACGGCGGTCAAGCCCCTGGGATTAACGATCGTTCTCCTTCGGGCGGGTTGAACTCGGGGAATCAATCGGTCAACGGCCAGCGCGAGGCCGCGAACGGCTTCATGGTGAACGGGGCCAACGTAGAAGAAGGAAAAAACAACGGCGCAGCGGTCATTCCCAACCTGGACTCTATTTCCGAATTTCGGATCATCACGAACAATTTCGACGCTGAGTATGGCAATTTCAGCGGCGGCCAAATCAACGTAGCCACCAAATCGGGCACCAACGACATTCACGGCAGCGTGTTCGAGTTTCTGCGCAACACCGCGCTCGATGCCCGCAACTTTTTCAATCCCGCTTCCACCGGTCCGAAGGGTGAGTTTGACCAAAACCAGTTTGGCGGGACCGTGGGCGGCCCAATCAAGAAGGACAAAATCTTTGTGTTTCTGGATTACCAGGGAACGCGTCAGACGACGGGAAGCACGATCAATACGCCGGTTCCTTCTGCCGCGGACCGCACAGGAGATGTTCTGGACCTGTTCGAAGCGAACGGGAGCGCGGGAACTGTGAGCGGAAACGGAACGGGGAGCACAACGAGCTATTGGTCGCAGCTATTGCAGAGTAGGCTGCAGGCGAGCAACCCCGGTCAACAAGTATTTGCGGGCGAGCCATACTGGTTTCAAGGCTGCACGTCAACCGTTTACAATCCGAATTCCACCACTCCGACCGGATGCGTATTTCCGACAGGCGTGATCCCCCAAAGTGCGTGGTCGCCGGCTGCGGCCCCTCTGTTGCCTTACATTCCTACAAGCAATACAAGCAATGGTTTTTATTCAACGTCAAAGTACAACAATACACTGGACGACGATAAGGGGGGTGTTCGCGTCGATGGGAACACCCGGTATGGATTGCTTTCCGCGTATTACTTTATAGACAACTACAGCCGGAATGATGCCTACCCCAATGGTGGAGCAACGGTTCCAGGTTTCAGCGCAAACTCTTTGGGAAGAACGCAGTTGATCAATCTGAGCGACAACAAGAGCTTTGGCGCCACTAGCGTAAACGAATTTCATTTTAGCTACACGCGGAACGCCGTCAATCTTTTCTCGCCCGACGGTGGATTGGGGCCCTCGCTCACTTCGCTGGGCTTCACCGCGCCCAACTGTCCCGCCAATAACGCCCCTCCGGGATGTAATTTCAACGGGGGCGTAGGCCCGATTGATGCGAAACTCGAGGGCGTGCCGAACATTGCTTTTAATAACTTTGCGATTGGAGTTCCCTCCGACACAGTGGGGCAATACAACAATACCTTCCAGTGGCAGGATGTTTTCTCGAAGGTCGTGGGCACCCATACCTTGAAGTTTGGCGGCAGCTTCCATTACGATCAGATTAACGAGCGCAATTTTTACGGTGAGAACGGCTCGTATTCCTTCAGCGGAAGCGAGACAGGATCTGATTTTGCGGATTTTCTGCTTGGCGCACCGAGCAGCTTTATTCAGGCGAGCCACCAAGTGTTGGACTCTCGTACCAAGTACCTGGGTCTATTTGTCCAGGATAGTTGGCGCGTAAAGCCCAGCCTCGTGTTTAACTATGGCTTGCGTTACGAAATCAGCATGCCCTGGTACGACACGCAGAACAAAACGGAAACCATTATTCCGGGCGAGCAGTCCGTCGTCTTCCCGACCGCTCCCGAAGGATGGCTAGTGCCCGGTGACCCCGGCGTGCCTCGCACACTTGCGCCGGTAAAATACAATGCCTTCTCTCCCAGGCTTGGGCTTGCCTGGTCACCCGACGCATCGGATGGCTTGCTGGCAAAACTAACGGGCGGTCCCGGCAGGACCAGTCTCCGTGCCGGATTTGGAATGTACTACACGGCTGTGGAAGATTTGAGCCAGTTTCTGGAAGTGGGCGATCCGCCGTACGGAATTTTCTGGGTCTCCAGTGCGCCACCACTTTTTGAGTCGCCATATTTGGCGCTGGGCACTGGAAACGTAGAGACCGTATCCGGTGGGAATCCCTTTCCTTTCGTCTTCCCACCACCGAACGTGTCCGCAAAAAATCCAGACCCCAACTTTCCTTGGGAAAACGTGGAACCGATCTCCAGCGGATTCGTGTTCTACCACAAGAACCGGCTGCCCTACTCCGAGCACTACGAGCTGTCCCTTCAGCGGCAGATTGGCACGAACACCGTGTTCAGCGCGAGTTACGTGGGAAATCAGGGCCACAGGTTGATCACCTCGGTCGAAGCCAATCCGGGGAGTGCTTCCATTTGTAATCAGGTGAATACCCTGCTCGGAGCCGGCACGTGCGGTCCGTTTGGGGAAAACTCGCAGTACACGCTGCCGCCGGGCACTCCACCCATTCCCGGAGCATTTTACATTCCGGGAACTGAGACCATCACGGGAACCAGAACCGTTCTGAACCCACTTGCGTTCGGGAGCAACCCTTACATGCAGGAATCGGCCAATTCCGCGTACAACTCATTTCAGTTCAGTTTGAGGCATAACAGCACCCGCACGGAGCTGATGGTGGGCTACACCTTCAGCAAATGTCTGGACAATTCGTCTGGCCTGCAAGACACCACAAACCCGTTTGATCCAAAACTGAGCCGGTCACTATGCGCGTTCAACGTGACCCAGAATTTTGTCACCAGTTACAATTACAACTTTCTGTTCGACAAGTTGTTCCACTTCGATCACGGATTCGCTAACAAGCTGACCGCTGGCTGGTCCATCTCTGGCATCACCACGTTTGCCACAGGGCTGCCCATCAGTCTCGGGGAAGGCGACGACAACTCGTTGACGGGTGCAGTGGGCGTGGATGTCCCACAACTGAGCGGGAATGGAAAGTTGTTCACGGGAAGCGGGATCACCAGCAAAAACCCGCGGAGTGGCTTGCCCTATTTCAATCCTGGCTATTTCACGTTTGAGACCCTCGGGACGATTGGGAACGCCAACCGCCGGTTCTTTTCTGGTCCGGGCCTGAACAATTGGGATATGGCCCTGCTGAAAAATACGAACATCACCGAGTCGAAAACGCTGCAATTGCGGTTTGAAGCGTTCAACGTTTGGAATCACACCCAATTTAATAACCCGTCTGGTTACATCAACGGCAGTACTTTTGGCTATGTGACCAGCGCCAATTCGCCGCGTATCCTGCAAGTTGCTGCGAAGTTCCTTTTTTAGCCAAGCTCTACGGGCTTGCACCGGCACGCACTGATGGCGTGCCGGTGATCTGGCCTGACAACTAAAATGAACTGTAGTACATTTCCTGACTTGGTCCGCTACCGCAGGCTCCCCTTGGTGGCAGCGTTACTACTTTGCATGCTTGGCTCCGGCCTAGGCCGCCATGCGATTGCGCAAACCGTAGCCCCTCCGAACAATGCGAACCAATCTCCCCAGCAAGCAACCAACGAGGGACGGCAAATCTTCGAATCTGTTTGCGCGGGTTGCCACGGCCTGGATGGACGAGGCGGAGAGCGCGGGCCGGACATTTCGACGCGGCAACAAATCGTTCAACTTTCCGACGTAGATCTATTGCAAATTTTGCGCGAAGGCAGGCCTGTTGCTGGGATGCCTCCCTTTGATTCGCTTGGCAGCTTAAAGTTGAAGGCGCTGCTGGCCTATCTCCGTTCACTGCAAGGCCGGGGCACCGTTGTGGCGCTTCCTGGAGATCCGCGTGCCGGCAAGTCCTTGTACTTCGGTAAGGCTCGCTGCTCGGAATGTCACATGGTTCAAGGAGCGGGTGGCTTTCTGGGCCGCGACCTCACTGCTTATGGCGCGACTCTTTCGGCCACGGACATTCGCTCGAACATTGTTCGATCTGGCGAGAGCGCGAATAAAGCGAACAAAACCGCGGTCGCCACCCTGCACGACTCGCGCAAATTCACCGGAGTCATTCGAAACGAAGATAATTTTTCGATCCAGCTGCAATCGCTCGACGGTTCATTCCATTTTCTGAAGAGGTCGGACATCGCCAAGCTCGACTATCTTCCAGAGCCCATCATGCCTGCCGACTACGGATCGACTCTCAAACCGGCGGAACTGGACGACCTTGTGAGCTATCTGATGACTGCCGCGAGGGTAGGACGAAGTGGGATTAAAGAGGATGGGGATGACGACAATTGAAAGAGAATCCGTTCGCGCTTTCGCTTCAGAGGACGGCTGCTGTTCTTAGATTTGTAGTTTCGTTCTAATGGGGCAACTTGAGATGACCAGAATTTACCGTTTTATATTTGCGCTGCTGTTTTCTGGACTGTGTTTCGCCGGCCTGCAGGCAAACGGTCCAGCACGGGAATTCGCATTGCGTGCCGAATCGCCGCAATTTTGGAAATTGTTTTCGCATGATGCAAAGCTGGAAAAACTGGCTACTGGTTTCGGCTTTACCGAAGGGCCGGTGTGGGACGCCGCGGGGTTTGTTTACGTCAGTGATGAAGAGATTAACAAGATTTTTCGCGTGTATCCGGACGGGCACAAGGACGAACTCATCTCTTTAGGCGATCCCGACGGAAATACATACGACCACAATCAAAAACTGATCGACTGCGCAAGCGTGCTGCGCGCGATCATTCGCATCGAACCAGACGGCAAGTACAAAGTGCTGGCAGATCGCTTTGATGGCAAGCGCTTCAACAGCCCAAACGATGTGGTGCTCGGGCCCGACGGGGCGCTTTATTTTACGGACCCGACGCTCGATCTGCCCGCCGGGGAAAAACAGGAGATTCCGTTTCAGGGCGTTTACCGCTTGGATGCCGCGGGAGAAGTCCATCTGTTGACGAAGGAACTTACGCAACCAAACGGGCTGGCGTTTTCACCAGACGGCAAGAAATTTTATGTGGACGACAGCGAAGAGAGAAATATCCGCGTGTACGATTTCCATCCCGATGGCACGCTGAGCAACGGCCGCATCTTTGCCAATGAAGCTGGACCGACGAAGGGCGGGGTGCCGGATGGAATGAAACTGGATCGTGAGGGAAATTTATACGTGACGGGTCCGGAGGGGATCTGGGTGTGGGACCCTGAAGGTCATCACCTGGGAACGATCGTCATGCCGGAGCAGCCCGCGAACCTGGCCTGGGGCGATCCGGATTACGGGACGCTGTACATCACGGCCACAAAATCCGTCTATAAACTGCGCACGAGCACACGAGGATTTGTTCCTTATGGCCAGTCCTCTAAATAGCGGTGGTGTCGACTGCTAATTTAGTCCGTGACTTTTTTCCACGAACCATCCGGATTGTATTCGGTCATCGCTTTCGCCAGATCGGAGGTGTTCTCGCCCAGATCCTTCTGATACACAATCCCATCCTGGTTGATTATAAAGGTCATTACGCCGCTACTTTTGTACTGCGCTGGATAAGCAACGAGAGCAACACTGCCCTTCAGTTGGCCGTCCACTAAATAGCTCCGAGCGCCACCCGGAGCGGCAGCACCTTGTGCCTTCAAGATTCGATAGTAGTAGCCATGATAAGGATCGCCCTTTTGATAGCCTTCATCACCGGCTTTTGCCAGGAAGGCTCCGGCAGGGCTCTGCGGTTGTCCCTCTTCGACTTCCCAGTACAAACCATTCTGCTTGCCTGGTTCGCTCTTGAGCTTCTGGGCGTAAATCCCTGCAGGCAGTCCGTCGTGTCCTACGGCCGCATAGTCCGACTGCGCCGCGATGAAACCACGGCAAGCGGCGATGGCGCCCAGTTCGTTGTCGCCAATGCGGCGATAGATCAATTCCTGTTTTCCGGCAGCGGTATCGAAGCGCCATTTGCTGCCTTCCTGCACGATGGGGATGGGCATTTGCCAGTCCTTCATACCCACCTGAAGCAACCGCGTCTTCTCATCGACGGTCACGATGGAATGCTTGGCCCTGTAGGCTTTCACAAAACCCTCGCGCACGGCCTTATCCTGGACCGCGTCACCGGATGAAACCAGATCCTTGCCATCGTCACCGAATATGGCAAAGAGGGCATCCGGGTCTCCCGATTCAACCGCCGTCATCAGCGCCTTGACGGCCTCGGCTGGTGTGGCAAAGGTTTTCTGCTCTGTAGCGGAGCACACGACAACGGCAAGGATTGCGTACAGCGCTAGAGCAACCGCGATTCTCGTGATTTTCATGGCCGGTTACCTCTTCCTCGGAGCGGCTTGCTGCTTACTTCCGCCGCTTTTTTGTTGTGGAGCACCCATGCTGTCTCGCCCTCGATTGCTGGCGGCGCGATCGGCGCTGGCATTGCTTGCCCCTCCGAAGGCTCCGCCGCTAGATTTGGGCTGGCTCGTAGGCTGGGGGGCTGGACGAGCTGCCGGCTGATTCGCCGTAGCCGGCCGACTCGCAGGAGCGTTACCTGTAGCGGGCCTGGCGGCCGTTGCATTTCCTGTCGCGGGGCGCGCGGCGGGGGTTGTGCTTCCCGCATTCTGTCGTCCGCCTGGCGTGCTCTGCCCGTAGCCACGGTCCACGTTCTTATTGCCAAACTTATTATTGTTATTGGCCCCGCCTTGTCCCACAGAAGGATTTCCGCCAGCCGGACGAGTTGTCGCGCCAGAATTCACACCGCCTGGGCGCGCCTCCCCGTTGCCGGTATTCGGGCGATTCTGCGCATTCCCACCACCAGGCTGCTTTCCCTGGTAGGTCGTCTGGCCCTTCCAATTATTGGGATTGTTTTTACCGGGTTGCTGTTGCGCATTCCCAGGACGCGGCTGCACGTTATTGTTGCCCGCGTTCCCAGGCCGATTTGGTTGATTACCTGCAGTATTCGCTGGGCGAGTGTAGTTCACACCTTTGTTCGCCCCGGGCCGATTCCCCATGCTGTTCTGATATACGCCGTTCGGCTTGTTGTTGTATTGCACGGGCATGGGTTTGTAATTCGGTTTGAGATTGGAATTATTGTTGAACCGGTTGTAGTAGTTATTGTTGTTGATGTAGATGTTGTTGTTTCCGTAGTGCACGGGCCGGTTGTAGCCATAGCTCGGCCCCCATCCATATCCATAATGAGGATAGTACGGTGGGGGATAGTAAGGTCGGCCTCCGTAATAAACGCCGCCGTAGCCCCAGCTCGGGTAGTAGTAGCTGTTGTGATTGATCGCTGCGCCGACCGCGATTCCTGCGCCAAAGGAAAGCAGTCCTATTAACACGGCGCTGCTGGTGCTGACTCCCGATTGCTGCTGCTGCTGAACCACAACGGTATTGCTTGTACTCGTTGCGGGCGCAGTGCCATTCGTTGTGGTCGTAGTGGTAGTCGTTCCGTTGGCCGAGGTAGTTGTCGTCGTGCTGCTATACACCTGTTGCGGGTCATACTGTGGCACGTACACAACTTTCGGATTTGTGGGCTCCAATTGCACAACCTGCTGGCCTTGCTGCTGCGTCACATCCACTTTCATCTGCGGCGAACTCTTCAACGCACCATTGTCCACAGCCACGGCGCGGAGCCGCTGCACGGAGTCCAGAACCGCTTTGGGATCGGCCTGGTAGGAAGCTCCGAGCTGTTTCGTCCAATCAAACTGCTGGCACATCATATCTATGACCGTTGGGTAGTGAAGTAAGGCTTGCATCACGGGCGTGAAACCAGCATTTTTCGAGGCCTGATCCAACGCCGCTTCTTTCAAACTCTGGTTTTGATCCAAAGCCAGCCAATTGCCACCGTCCATCACTTGTTGTGGATCAACGGAGGCCTGCAACATGACCGCCAGCACGGGATCGGGGTATAGCGCGATGGGCGCCAGGATTTCGTCCAGACCCGCAGGTGTCAGATTTACGTCGGGCAACTCGATCGGTGGAGCCTGATCTGGGGCAGGTGGGGCTTGGCCGGAGGCCTGCTGGTTCGCGGCCGGAGCAGCCGCTGCCTGCTGCACAACCGGCGCGCCTTCATTGCCTTTCGAACCGCATCCTTCGAGGCCAATGGGGCCAATCAACAACGAGAAGGTAGACAGCCAGGCAAAATAAATTCGACTGTGTTTCATAACGCCTCACGTCCCAGAATTTGGGTCTCCTGGAAAAGGAAAATGCAGAAATCACTCAAAGATCATTGTTGAGCCGGAGCAAGAGCTTGGGCGGACCTGGTGAAGCAGGCAAATACTGTTCCGCAACAATTCGGAAAGCATAGCACATCCTCGGCATTATGGGTCACGCACCGGTGTAACGGTCGGGCTTAGTCTGTCCCGGTATCGGTCAGAGTGAGCCTTCCAAACAGTTGCATGGCGGTGACTAGCTCACGCCTCTCGCTGAATCAACCAATCTTTCTGATTTGGTAGGTCAATCGCTCGAATTAGACCGACTGTGATTTAGGGGACGATCGAGACGTGACCGGAGAAACGTACCGAAAGGTGCATAGACCCGACGTAAGTCCAAAGGCACGTTTAGGTGTGAGCACAAGAAAGGCAGCACATCGACGTGGGGTGAACCCTGGCATGAACCCCTGTTCTGAGACAAAGAACTGGGCCCACTTGCGTTGATTGCCTTGTCCGAGTGTCCCAAATTGATGGTCCAGTTCAAGACGCTTCGATTCCTTCACTTCGGTTAACAGCCACTTTTGTTACTGAATAAGAAGTTGCCGGAGCTAAGCGGACGCCGCCAGAAAAGGAGCAAGTTCGATAAACCCTGAGAAATCTTTTTCCTCCTTCTTTCTTCACTTTTAATTCCCCTTTTCGCATCCTCGTTCACCATCGATATTGCGTTTTTACCACGCTCGGAAGCAAAAATTTATCCACACGATCGCGTTTAGCAGTCCGAGGACAAGAAACATCGCTAGCATTTCCTGGTGATCGGTGAAGGTGTGGCAAAGAACCATCGGAGGCAACAACGCGGCAGCCTTCCTGCGGCCCGGCTGCGATCGGAAAGTCAATGAATGCTCTTCAACTCTTCACGCTGCAGAACATGCAGGATATAGGCTCCGGCACCGTATCCCACGATGGGCAGGGCTCCCGTGGGGTCGCCCACCTTGCCGGGAAACAGTTGGCAAGGGAGGGAAACAAACATTTCTGGGAGGTTGTTGTGGTCTGCCGCAGCTTTAGTGACGATCCTGTTGAGGATCGCAGCCGCCTCGGCTTTTTTTCCCTGCCGCAGATACACCTCTGCCAAGCTAAAATCGACAAACAGGAATTCTTGCCTTTCATACCAATACTCGAAGATGGCCGGATCGGTGTAGTTGCTGCGGACGCGCCGGTAGCCGCCTGAATCCACTTTGAGCAACTCCATGCGTTCGATGGTGTCTTGCACGATAGCCGAATCCGTGACCACGCCAAAGTTGATGATCGGCAGGAGTGCCCCATCGATATCATTCTTCTCCCAGGCTTCCTTCGTTCCCCGAAGTTTTCCTCCCCGGATGAAAGCTGCGTTGAACCCCTTCTCGAGCAAAGCAACTTGCTTGAGAACCTCTTCTCGGGTGACCTCGTCGCCGGCGCGGCGGGCGACTTCTGCGAAGTTCTTCAGGCCCACAATGGCCATGGCTGTAGAAAATGCGAAATGCTTCTTGTCTTTCTGGTGTTCCTCCCAAATGGAAGTATCGGCGGCGACGATCATGCCCTGATCGTACTTCTCCAGGTTAGCCAGCAGTGGTTTCATCACGTAATGCCGAGCGCTTTCATAGAGCGGTCCACGGTATGTGGGGATCGCGAGTAAGCCGGTATCCTGGAATTGCCGCTCGTACTCGCCCAGTGCCCAGAGCACGAGGCCCCAATCGTCGTACTCGATATTGATGCTCCCCTCTTCGGTAAAAAAAGGCTCTTCAGAGCCGTCACCGAAGTAACGAACCACCGAAATTTGGTAATCGGCTCCGCTGGTCTCCCGGCGCATCTTTCCCGTGGGCTGAGCGTTGAAATAGGCCAGCAGCGCCGAACGCGCTTCATCCTGGTGTCCCATGCGCACAAACGCGACAGTCGCGAAAGCCATGTCCCGAACCCACGTCGTGAACCACAAACCGTCTGGCAAAGCGGCAACGATGAGTCCGTTGTTGTTTCGTCCAGGGCGGTTGGGCTCGCGGCTTTGCGCCATGCGGAGCATAACCTCGCTCTGACGCCACAGATGCCGTTCGTTCTCGTCCGTAAAATGTACCGCGGGCTTGACCCGCCATTGCTCAAGCTCGGCAATCTCCCGCTTCGCCAAATCGCGCGGAGTCAGTCCGGCTCGCCAACGGTTCAATTCACGAACTACCTGCTCCGGTTGGTCATCGCTCTCGATGGAAACGAGGGCCCATGCTTGCCCGCCCGCCAGATACCGCTGCGGGTGCAGGGGCTCGATTCCTTCGCCGTCCAGGGGGATGATCAACAGGGACTCCTGAATACCATTGAACTTTAGAAGTTGCACTGCGACGCCCAAAATACGCACTGTCCTTTGAGACTTGACCGGCCGGCTCCATTCCACCTGCCAACCTTCCTCCTGCGTCCTTGTTAAACCGGGCTCCCAGTTGATGACGAGCACAGGGTGTTGCAAGCCAAAGGGCATATAGACCGTTCCCTCGCCACCACCTGCCCGGGCATGAATGACATGTGAATCTTCCTCGTACTCTGCCGCTGCGCCCTGCGCGGTACCGTCGCTCCAGCCAAGCTCTTTGATGAAATTAGCGGTTTCCATTCCCTCGCCGAGAGGCTTATTGGGATCGGGTCGAGCAAAACAGTAAGGGTGCGCGTAGAACTTGCTTACCTTGGCGCTCTCCGGCGAAACCACGGCGAATCCAAAGCCGTTGCCGGTTACCAACTTGGATGCGGCAACTGGTAAGGATGCCAAGAGGCTGACACAGACTACTGAGATCAGATAACGAGAACCGTATAGAATCATTTCCATCAAGTCTGAGCCTAGGTATTCTGCAACGCTCATTCGCACTCTTTCTTTTATACTTTCCCACCGCTGTCAAAACAGTTGTTTGCCAGAAGGGATCTGCTCATTGCAAAGGGCCTATTACCCCCCTCTGCCGAAGAAGGCAGGTGCTCTCGACCCGCTCGTTCTGGGGGCATTTCTATCTTCCTGGCAACCGCTCGGCCGGATCCAACTTCCGGATCTACTTGCGGAACGACTCTCTACCGTAGGATATAGTACCAAGACTGCGACCCTCGTCATCGGCTTCTGCAACCAGGACTGCAATCGTCTCGGTAGGAACATCCAACCCAAGAATCGTACCTTGCCCTTCTTGACCGGCTCCACCCTGATTGTAGAAGTGAGTAGCTAAAATTCTGGTACGGCACACTAGGCCGGGCATGTGACATACTGCTACGAATCCGAGGCTTCCATGAGACGACTCGCACTGTTCGTTCTCGCATTCGCGCTCGTAACTGGTCGTGCTCCTGTGGCTAACGCCGCTTCCTCCAAAGTAAACCGTTTTGTGCACGCTAGCGGAAAGTACCTTGTGGACCCTGATGGACACACCTTGCAACTTCGAGGAATTAACCTCGGCAACTGGTTAGTGCCGGAAGGATATATGTTCGGTCTAGAGGGCGGGCCGGCGTCGCCACGTGAGATTGAGACGTTTTTTAGTGAGTTAATCGGCCCGGCCGAGGCGGCAGAGTTCTGGCAAGCGTATCGCGAAGCCTACATCACCGAAGAAGATATTCATTTCCTTAGCCAAACTGGTGTGAACTCCATTCGTATTCCGTTGCACTACAAGTTCTTTATTCCCGGCAACGACGAGGGACTCGCCTTGCTTGATCGCGTCGTCGGATGGGCGGAAACGTACCATATATATGTCGTTCTCGATCTGCACTGTGCACCGGGAGGCCAGACCGGCGCCAACATCGATGACAGTTGGGGCTATCCATGGCTCTATGAGTCGGAGGCCAGTCAGGCTATGACCATTGCTGTTTGGAAAAGGATCGCGGTGCACTATCGCGACAATCCCACAGTTCTCGGCTACGACTTGCTCAACGAGCCGATCCCGCATTTTCCCGAATTACAGAAATACAACAACCAGTTGGAGCCGCTCTACAAGAGACTCACAACTGCCATCCGCGCCGTCGATGCCAACCATCTCATCATCCTCGGTGGTGCGCAGTGGGACTCTAACTTCGCCGTTTTTGGCGCTCCCTTTGACCCCAATCTAATGTATACCTTCCACAAATACTGGACCGCGCCGACCGAAGAGGTCATCCAACCCTATCTTGATTTCCGCAGCCGCTACAATGTTCCCATCTGGCTTGGAGAATCCGGCGAGAATTCGGATGCCTGGATTCATGATTTTATGCAGGTACTGGAAAAAGACGAGATTGGCTGGGCGTTCTGGCCCTACAAGAAGATGGACTCCAAGTCGTCGTTCGTGACCTGGCAAAAGCCTGCCTTTTGGGACGAGATAATTGCCTATGGCAAGATGCCAGGAAATTCTGGAGACGCGGAGAAACGGATTGCGGCCCGGCCCTCCTTGGAACATTCTCGGGCTGCCCTCCAGAGCCTGCTTGAAAATGTACGTCTCGCTCATTGTCAGTCGAACGCGGGCTACATTCGGGCATTGAACTTAACGGTGCCGTCCAACGAGCTGAACGAAAGGAAGCCCTGATCGTAGACCTGGGAGCTGTTACCGCTATTCCCATCATTCGCTGGAGGTCTGATGAATAGGATAGATTTTAGTCGGCGCAGTTTTTTGCGGGCATCGTCGGCAGCAGGCCTGTTGGCGGCAACGGGTAGCGCCGGGATCGCCAAGCCGGTCTCAGCAACTGACACGGCGCAGGGCAAAATCGCGGGTGTAATTCCGGCCGATGATACCAAGCTGTGGCCTATTCCCTCGTGTGCCTGGTGCAGGCCCCTCGGTAGTCTTCCGAAAATCGAATTGCGCCCTGAAAAGGACAAGGACTCGGGTGACCTGATCGGCCTGAATACCCTCACTCGTGCCAAGAAGGGGATTCCCCTCGGCGGCATCGGCGCCGGGAACTTCATGTATAACCTTTGCGGCTCCTTCGGTCCATGGCAATTGAAAGTTGGCCGGTATGAGGAACGCTTTCTATCCCAGGCCGCATTTCATGTGCGCGAAGAGCTGGCGGGCAAAGTGAATGCGCGGACTTTGGCGACCGAGGACGTTCTCCCGGCATGGCCAAGACTGAAACCGGGTGAAGGCGAGTACTGCGCCCTGTTTCCGAAAGGTTGGTGTTCCTACAAGGGCTTTTCAAGCGCCATTTCCCTGCAATTCTTCAGCCCAGTGATAAAAGACAACTATCGCGAGACATCCTATCCGGTTGCTCTGTTTCTTTTCAAAGTCCACAATCCAGCCAAAACCAAGGCCAGGTTATCGCTGATGTTCACTTTCCCGAATGCTCCCTACATTGGCCCGCAGAATACTCCCATGGGTAGGGATCAAGATGCTGCCAAGAGTGCGCTGGAGCGGCGAGGATTGAGCAACCGCGTCATAAAGAATCCCAAGAGCGGAGTGACCGCGATCCTTATGGAGGCACGTGACCAAAGGAATGCTCCCGAGACCGAGGGATCGGAATGGTGCATAGCGACGAATCATGCCTCCACCTATGTGCCGGTGTGGGATGGCAACGGCGACGGTGCGGATATTTGGAAGGCTTTTGCCGCGGACGGCATGCTAGCGAATCAGAACGTCGCCCAGTCCAGTCAAACTCCCGCCGGCGCGCTTTCTGTCACGATAGAACTTGATCCCGACACTACCGTCACCGTGCCTTTTGCTCTTGGCTGGTATTTCCCGCAAATTGAGTTCGGTTCTGGAACGCGCTGGTGGAGAAGGTTTACCGAGTGGTTCCCGTTCGCTCCGGAACAGTCGTTCCGCATCTGCGAAGAGGCATTGCTGCGTCGCGACCAATGGCTCGCCGCTGTCGATGGCTGGCAGGCACCCCTCATCCAAAATGGGGAACACCCGGACTGGGTGAAACAAGCCGCGCTCAATGAACTTTATTACAGCACCTTTGGCGGCTCTTTCTGGGAGAACGGTTGTCTCACCAAACCCAAAAAATTCGGCAACCGGCCGGGTCAGCATATCTCATTCGTGATGGAGTGCCAGGAATATGCATTTGCCGAGTCCTTCGATGTACGCCATCACCCGGCTCGCAGCAACCGCGATCTCTGGCCGCAACAGGAGCGTGCCACACTGTTATTGTTCAGAGATTTTGTCATGGATTCTCCCGACGGCAGTTGCCCACACGATGCTGGCGCGATTTACGGCGACCCTCTCTTTGCCTACGACGGCTATGGCCGGGACTATAACCAGAGCCCACAGGGCATCCCGGGGCGCATCACCACGCCCTGGTCTGAACTTTCGCCTAAGTTCATTCAGCAGTGCTACGCCTACTGGCATAAAACCAAAGACGATTCGTTTCTGGAAGAAGCCTGGCCCGCCATGGTTCGGACCTACCGCTACCAAATCACGACCGACGTCAATGGCGATGGATTGAGCGAGATGAAAAGCTCCGAATACCTTGAGAACAAACTTTTCAACGCGGTGCTTTGGCTGGGTGCGCTCGAAATGATGCAAGCTGTTGCACAGCGGCGGAAAGACATTACTCTCGCAGAGGAGATCGGCGAGTTACTAAACAAAGCCCGCGCGAGTACGGAACAGCAGTTCTGGAATGCACAGTACAGCTACTATCAGTACAATCAGCACAACGATGACCTGATGGGCGATGCGATGATTGGGCAACGCTACGTCGACGTTACCGGACTGCCTTCGGTTTTGACTCCGCAACGTATGGCATCCCATTACCACCAGTTATTCAAACGCGGTGTTCTTGCGCTGAAAGACAGCAGTGGAAACGGTGTCGGCAATGTCGGCGTCGCGAATGCGATTCATCCTGATTCCCTGCCTGGTGTTGGCGATAGTGAGTATCTGCATCAATTTGAAGTCTGGACCGGAGTTTCCTACTGCGCCGCCGCCAATATGTATCACTGTGGAAAACAAACGAACGACGGCGCCCTGCAGGCAGAGGCCTTGCTGGCAGCCTGGGGCGTTTATTACCAAACCTGGAAGAACGAGGAGACGGCATACTGGTTCAGCACCCCGGAGGCATGGCGCATCGACGATCCAAAAAACTTCAGGGCACTGATGTATCAGCGCGCCCGTGGCTTTTGGGAGTTTGCCATGGAGGTATCCGACCCATATCCGTCTTAGTATCGAAGTGTAGCGCGTCGGGGGGCAGGCTCATGACGCAGCAAACTGTTCCTGCGATTGTTCAACGTTCTTTTGCACCCTCTCTATGTCCCTCCTCGCTGCTAACCCTCTTTCGTTGTGGTAGTGCGAGAAGGATTGCCTGCGCGGCGACTTTGGACTTGCTCATTGGTTCTCCTCCCAGATTTTCGACGACTGCTTCCCTCCGGCCGTCGTAGAAGAGATCTCCAACCACCCTTTCTCTGCTGACCTGCGGAATCGGCGGGGCGAGGCCTACCTGCCGACTGACATTGCGAAGGCTGCCTGTAGCCTCCCGCTACCGCCGCGTTGTCCACTTGTAGAGAGACATGCGCGCACATCAGAAAGAAGTCCGGCCATCCGACATGGAGAGGATAATATGTTGGGTTTTGACATCGCCCGGAGCTTGGGCACGAAGCCGTGCGGTAGAGAGGCGTGCGCACAAAATCGTCAGACCCAGCTTTGGCGAAGAGTTCAAGGAGATATACCACAGGTCTTTCTCAAACTGGACAGCCTGGGCTCACTGACGCTTCAATTCGTTCCGCCGCTCGGTGTCGCATCGTGAGAGGGTTGCCTTGCGGATGGTGTTACTGATGCTGTTCTTCCGGCGCGAGAGAATACTTGCCCTGGAGTCTGATGTCTGCGGAAGAGCTACCGACAAGAATGCCGAATTCACCGGGAGCCGCATTCCAGCCCTGCCGCGCGACGTCGTAATAGGAAAAGGCGCGGCGGTCGAGCAAGACGGTGACTTGCTTGCTTTCTCCGGGACGCAGCATAACCTTTGCAAAACCCTTCAATTCCTTGAGAGGCCGCGGAACCGGCGCATGTGAATCGCCGACGTAGACCTGGGCGACTTCGGCACCCTCGCGCGAGCCGGTATTTTTCACTTTGAAACTGACTGCGAGCAGTGCGTCGTTTTTCTTCGCGGCGGGTGTGATTTTCAAGTCGCTGTAGGCAAAGGTTGTGTAGGAAAGTCCGTAACCAAAAGGGAATAGGGGTTTGGTGCCGGTTTTTTCATAGCCGCGATAGCCGACGAAAATTCCTTCGGTGTATTCGACGTGCAAGTCGCTCTTCTGCGGGTAGTAGCTGTGAAAGGTGGGATTGTTTTCCCATTGGCGTTCGAAGGTAATGGGTAATTTCCCGGATGGGGTGAAATCGCCAAACAGAAGTTGTGCCAGGGCGGTGCCGCCTTCCTGGCCCGGATACCAGGCGTGGAGGATTGCGGGAATCTGGTCGAACCATTGGTTCATCTCCACACTGCCGCCGGCGTTCAGGACCACGATCACGTTCTTGTTCACGCCGGCGACCTGCTGGATGAAAGTGTCCTGACCACTCGGGAGGTGGAATGTGCGATCCGTTGCTTCACCTTCGGAATTAGGACCAAACCCCATGCAGAGAATCACCGCGTCCGCCTTTGCGGCAAGATTTCTCGTTTCTTTGCCGAGCACGAGGGAGGTAGCAGAAATCCCGAAGCGTACCGTTGCGGAACCCACGTTTTCAAAATACTCTAGTCGAATTTTGTAGGCTTTTCCGGCCTCGAGGTGCTTTACGTAGTTGTCGAGAGTTTCCGCGTGACGCTTCCAATCGTCGATGACCATTTCGTCGTTGATGTATAAGCGGACGCCATCATCGGCCGAAGTGGAGAAGCGGTAGTCATCTTCCGTTTGCGGAACAAAGTAACCCGTCCAGCGCGCTGCAAAATGGTCCACCGGGCCACCGTCCCGATAACTCCCCTCGCCCCAGTGAAAATCAATCCGTTCGTCCGTGCGCACAAGAGCAGGCTCGCCCTTGAGTTCTTCCGTATCAAAATACTCGCCTTTGAGGCCCGCGGCACCGCCGGGAGAAAGAACAAACTCGGTGTGACTTACAATGGTGTCCAGTGGTTCGGACTCCGCAAGGTAGAGAATGCGCACATCCTTTCCGGCAACCTCGCTGATGCCTTCGAGGAAACTGACAGCGTTGAACGGACTGGTCAAGGAACTGCCGCCGCCGCCGACAACAGCGGGATAAGCATTGGGACCAAGCACGGCAATGGTCTTGATTTTGCTGCGGTCGAGAGGAAGGAGGTGCTCCACATTCTTCAACAGCACCATGCCATCTCTCGCTTCTTCGAGCACCAGGCGGCGGCCGTCCACACTGTAAAGGGGGATAGCAGAATCCGTCTGGTCGCGGTCGAAGAAACCGAATTCGATAGCTTTGCGCAGGATGCGGCGGACCTTGTCGTCGATGGCAGCTTCTGAGACGGCGCCACTGCGGATCGCAGGAAGAAGTGTGGCCGCACTCATGAAGGAGGCGCTAGGCATTTCGAGGTCGAGGCCATTGTTGGCCGCGGCAATTCCATCGTGGGTCGCGCCCCAGTCACTCATAATAATCCCGTCGAAGCCCCATTCCTTTTTAGCGATCTGGACATTGAGCAGATGGTTCTGAGTCATGTACACGCCGTTTACCATGTTGTAGGCGTCCATGAGAGCCCCGACCTCGGCTTCCCGCACGGAAGCTTCGAAAGCCGGTAAGTAGATTTCCCGCATGGAGCGCTCATCCAGGTCGGAACTGTGGTCCATGCGGCCGTATTCGGAGTTGTTGGCAATGAAATGCTTGGCCGTGGCAATTACGCCTTGGGACTGAATGCCCTCAATGATTCCAACCGCCAGGCGCGAAGCAAGATAGGGGTCTTCACCGAAGTATTCGAAATTGCGGCCGTTCAACGGCGAACGATAAATATTCATGCCCGGAGCCAGAATGAAGTCCACACCACGGGCACGCGCGTCCTGACCCATGGAAACGCCAACACGACGTGTCAGTTCCGTGTCCCAGGAAGCGGCCAGAAGAATTGGGGCTGGATAGGCTGTGGTGGGTCCGTAATCGTGCACGCCGGTTGGGCCATCGGACATCCGAAGTGAGGGGATGGCTAAACGAGGAATCGGACGCGTGTAGAAGTCATTGATGCCGCCTAGGAGAGTGATCTTTTCTTCGACTGTCAGCTGGCCGAGCAGCGCCTCGACTCGCCTTTCGACTTCTGCAGAAGAAGGATTCGGCTGTGCTTCAAGCTCGGAGCCCAGTGCAAAAACCAGCACCACGGCGAGTAGCAATCTGGGGCCAAACACCGTTATTTTTCGATCTCTTGTGTGCGCGCTCATTCTCTGCTCCTCCTTGTCGCCCACAATCGGTGACACAATGCACTTCTCCAGTTCGATCCCGTCATCCTCGAAGACCGCGTGCACGGCGAATCCAATCCTTTGGGGGTTTCAAAAATCTCGTTCCGTCACGGCCTCCTCTCGCCCGACTCATGGCAAAGAGGCAAGCATTGAGGCTCTTATCATAGCCAGTTATCCCCAGCAGATAAAGCTATTAACTATCATATTTTCAGCAAGTTCGCGGGCTAGAAGCGGCGCGGTTGGGGGGTGTTCGACAGTGTGATCTGCCAACTTAGTCATGAGAGAATGGAGCGGGCGCAAGGCCATGGTATTGAGAATCGGGATGATCGACGTAGGGCTACAGGCAAGAGTGCAAAGGTATTCCTTGAGCGTCTTGGGCACGCTGGTATTTTGCCTTGCCATTCCTTGCCGACTTGGGGCCCAGCAAGAGGCCAGCCCCCCGGCAGGAGCCCAGGGCGGCATGAGCACCGGCGGAGTGCATGAAGCGGTTAAAGATGCATTGATGCGGCCCATCACGGCCGGGGGCTTCGTCGACGGGGCTCCCGTCGTATTCATCGATGTGACCCATGAAGCCGGGCTGGACAAATTTCACCATCGCTCTGGCGAACCCAGCAAGACTACGATTCTCGAGACTCCCGGATCGGGAGTTGCGTTACTTGATTACGACAACGACGGGTGGATGGATATCTATCTGGTCAACGGTTCTTATCTTGCAGCTCTAAACGGCAAATCCCCCGCTCCGCGTGCCATGCTGCTGCACAACAATCATGATGGCACGTTCACCGACGTGACCGACAAGGCTGGCGTTGCCAACGAACGCTGGGGGTTTGGCGTAGCCGTTGGAGATTATGACAACGACGGCTGGCCCGATATTTACGTTTCGAATTTCGGAAAAAATCGGCTGTACCACAACAATCACGACGGAACGTTTACCGACGTGGCGGAAAGCGCTGGCGTTGCCCTCGGAACCTGGTCCACTGGCGCTACTTGGGGAGACTATGATCACGACGGTTACCTGGACCTTTTTGTTCCAGGCTACGTGAAGTTTGATATCACCAATCCCCCCATTCCTGGTAAAGGCGGATTGCCACCTGGATTCTGTCAATTTCGTGGCGTGGAGGTCATGTGCGGACCGCGCGGCCTTCCCGGCGAGCCCGATCACTTGTTTCACAACAATCGGGATGGCACGTTCACAGATGTCAGCGTGAAGGCCGGGGTAGCGGATTTGCGGGGGTATTACGGCCTTTCTTCCGTTTTCGTGGATGTGGATGACGACGGTTGGGTGGACCTGGCAGTCGCAAATGATTCCGTTCCAAAATACTTGTACCGGAACAAACACGATGGCACGTTCGAAGACATCAGTTACCTTTCGGGTTTTGCGTTGAATGACGACGGACGCGAGCAGGCCTCCATGGGAATTGCTGTGGGCGATTACAACCGTGATGGCCGCGTAGATCTGTACGTTACGAATTTTTCCGATGATTACAATACACTTTACCGGAACGATGTCGACGCGAGCTTCACCGATGTAACTCTTCACGCGGACCTGATGTACGTGACGATTCCCTTCCTCGGCTGGGGAGCGGGCTTCCTTGACTACGACAACGATGGTTTGTTGGATCTCTTTGTGGCCAACGGCCACGTTTATCCAGAGGTGGATAAGACCGACTGGGGCACGACGTATGCGCAGCGCCCCTTGCTGCTTCGCAATCTGGACGGGACAAAATTCAAGGAAGTTCCTGCCGCGACCGGAAGCGGTCTCGCAGTGCTCATCCCGGCACGTGGAGCTGCCTTCGGTGACATCTTCAACGACGGTCACATCGACGTAGTGATCAACAATATGGATCACACGCCGACGTTGCTCCGCAATGTGCTGCATAACGCCAACCATTGGATTGGGTTCAAATTGGTCGGCGGGGCTAAAAGCCCTCGCGATGCCATTGGCGCAAAAGTATTTGTGACCGCAGGTGGCGTCCGGCAACGTTTTGACGTCTTCAGCGGGGGCAGTTACGCGTCCAACTCGGATCCGCGGCCACATTTTGGCCTGGGCCTTGCAACCAAAGTGGATAAGGTGGAAATTCACTGGCCCAGCGGCGCGAAAGAAGAGATTCCCGTGCCTGGTGTGGATCGCATATACACCGTGATGGAAGGAAAAGGGATCGTCGAGAAGTGAAGAAGCCCTTTGCCATTGCGCGGAAGGGATGCCTGCTGGCCGCGATGGTGGTCTGCCTCACGCGGATTTCCGTAGCCATTGCGCAAGAAACTTCGAACAGTACAACTCCTGCCGGGAAGGTAACACCCGGCCAGTTTGTGGATGTCACCAGTGTGAGTGGAATCAATTTCCAATACAAGTCTTCACACACTACGAGAAAATACTTGATTGAAACGATGGGACCCGGGGTGGCCCTATTTGATTATGACAACGATGGCCGGCTGGATATCTTCCTGGTCAACGGTGCACCACTGGATGATCCAACACCCCTTGGAACGATCCCTAAGAAAACAGGACCGCAATATTGGAACCGGTTGTACCACCAGAAAGCAGATGGCACGTTTGAGGACGTTACGGAGAAAGCAGGGCTGCAAGGTGAAGGTTATGGAATGGGCGTTGCCGTCGGCGATTTCGACAATGACGGTTATGAAGATTTGTTCGTCACTGGTTACGGAGGCAACCATCTGTACCACAATAATGGGGATGGTACATTTACCGATGTCACGGAGAGGGCCGGGGTCAAAGGTGCGGGATGGTCAACCAGTGCCGCGTGGGTTGATCTAGACGCCGATGGTTACCTGGACCTGGTGGTCCTGCGCTATCTGGATTGGGACTTCGTCGACGTTTGGTGCGGCGAACATAAAGAAGGTTATCGCGCTTATTGTCATCCCGATCATTTCAAAGCGATATCTCCTCTGGTTTACCACAACAATGGGGACGGGACCTTTACGGAAGTGGCCGCGAAGATCGGGTTGGGGAAACCGGGGAAAAGCCTGGGCGTGTCGATAGCCGATTACGATCGGGAGGGGCACGTTGACTTGTTCTTCGCAAACGATTCGATGCTGGAGTTTCTCTATCACAACCGGGGTGATGGCACCTTTGAAGAAGTTGGACTGACTACCGCCGTTGCAGTGGACGGCGACGGCCGCACGTTTGCTGGTATGGGCACTGATTTTGCGGACTACAAGAACGACGGATGGCCTGCACTCCTCGTGACGGATCTCGCGAACCAGCGGTATGCCTTGTACGACAACAATCGGGACGGTTCCTTCAACTATGCGAGCCAGTCCGTGGGCCTCGGCAAGATCTCTCTTTTGCATTCCGGATGGGGCACACGCTTCTTTGACTACGACAATGACGGGTGGAAGGATTTGTTCGTTGCGCAAGGCCATGACCTCGATACGATTGAGCTCAGCTCGCCGAATTTGCGGTACCGTGAACCGTTGCTGCTGGCGCACAATAACCAGGGTAAGAGCTTCACAGACGTGTCGAAGGAATCCGGCGACGTTTTTCAGCAAGCCTGGGTCGGACGTGGTTTGGCCATCGGCGATATCAATAACGATGGGCGGCTGGATGCCGTGGTAACGACAAACGACGGCCCTGCACATGTTCTCCTAAACAAAACGCAGACGGACAATCATTGGTTGCTGTTGAAATTGGTGGGTCATAGAAGCAATCGCGATGCCATCGGCGCTGAAGTTACCCTGAACGCTAAGAGCGGCCCGCAGCATGGAATGGTGACAACCGCGAGTAGCTATCTCTCCTCCGGAGACAAGCGTCTGCACTTCGGTTTGGGCGTTGATGCTCAGGCCGACCTGGAAATTCACTGGCCTAGCGGAATTGTGCAAACGCTAAAGGATGTTCACGCCGATCAAATCCTGCAAATTGATGAACCGACTTCGGCCAGTTCGGAACAGGTCAAGAGGCCATGAAGCCGGGGGCTCTCTATCGTTTCGCCGTATTCGCACTCAGCGTGTTGTACCTGCTGGTCATTCCGAGCGCCACCCCGGGCGCACAGCAGAATGACGATTACGCAAAAGGAATGGCTGCGTATGGGAATGGGCAATTTGGAGAAGCGGTGAAATTCTTCGAAGCAGCAGACAGCTCATCGCCGGGGAAAACCGATGCCCTTGTCTATGCCGCGAAATGCAATATTCGCTTGCAGAACTATGAAGCCGCGGAGAAAGATTTGGACCGCTTCACCGCAACCCATGCCCCGCTCGCGGATGCCTACTATCTTCTCGGTTACGTCCTACAACGACTGAATAGACCGCAAGATTCCCTGGCAACTTATACGAAGGCAGCACGCATTGCGCCGCCCACGGGCGACGATCTGAAAATTGTCGCTCTCGATTATGAGTTGTTGAATGACAACCCAGCTGCAATCCAATGGCTGGAGCGTGCCGTTGAGATGGAACCCGGGAATAAAGAGGCTTGGTACTTTTTGGGGCGCGCCTATTACACCTCCTCTCGACTACCGGATGCCCAAAAAGCCTTCCTACGAGTCCTACAGATGGATCCCCAGGATGCCAAGGCAGAAAACAACATGGGCTTAATTTACGAATCCAGCGGGAAGACCGAAGAAGCGTTAACAGCGTACCGAAATTCAATTCAGTGGCAGCGGGAAAAGGCGCATCCGAGCGAGCAACCTTACCTGAATCTGGGAAATCTGCTGCTGACGCTGGAACGCACGGAAGAAGCGGTCGGGCCTTTGCAAAAGTCGGTGGAACTGGGAGGAGGGAACGCGCAGTGCCATCTCCGGCTGGGGACGGCCTATTTGCACCTCGGACACCTCGCGGAGGCGGAGAAGGAATTTCAGGAAGCCGTGCGGTTGGATCCCAACGATGCCGTCGCCCATTACCAACTGGGGCGCTACTACAAACAGGTGAAGAATCTGGACGCCGCCAAGGCTGAGTTTGACCGTGTGGCGGAAATCCAAAGCACGACGGTCGAGAAACTGAAGGATCGCGCAAAGCAGTAGTCCGGGAAAACGTCCAAACGAAACGCAGCGTTCAGCGTCCCCACACACCTAGCCAGATGAATGTGGCCGCGGAGGCAGGCTTCACGGTGGTGACTGCAAATCTTCCCGGCCAAGCGATAGTAAACTCGATGGGCCCATGCACTTCCTTCCGACGATTCAAAGAGAGCGACACTCGGCGGAGAGAGCGCTGCGTTTCCAGTCTTGCGCTGAGCGGCCTGGCCAGGCGGACGAAAGGTGCACCAGAGCAAGACCAACATTGCAAACGGGAAAAACCGCTGGCGCCGTCTGCTCCTCGGGAAAGGATGTAGGAGGGGATGACGCTAGTTGGGGGGCGGTTCCGCGGAAGGCGTGGGGCTGACCGCGTCGGAATCCTTCTGATTCTGAAATTGCTTCATCCTCTTTTGCGAACTTTCTAAATCTTCCTCCTTAAACTTTTGAAACATGGCAAAAGCCTGTTGCGCTTCTTGTGTGCGGTGCATGCGGCGGAGGACAGTGCCGAGTTGGTACCACGATTGTTCTAAAATATCAGGATCGGAATCGGTCTTAATTGCCTTCTGAAAATCTTCAACGGCGGCTTCGTCGTTTCCAAGGAGCATTTCTGCCCGGCCAAGGTTGTAGTCGGCGTGGCGCAGACCGGGCCTGACGTTTAGTGCGGCTTGGATCAATTGTTTTCCTCGCGCTGCATCGCCTCGCTCCGTGGCGATGACCCCCAGTTTGTATTCCGCCACAACATTGTTCGGATCAATTTCCAATTCTTTCTGGAAGGCTGCTTCGGCTTCTTCCATTTTTCCCGCGTTCCGATATTCGGTGCCAAGTTCTTCATGCAGGCGAGGTTCATTCGGCGCCAGCTTGATGGCCGCCTGGTATTCGGCGATCGCATCCGTGTGGCGTTCGGCATCGGCGTTGGCTTCCGCTAAAAGTTGGCGCACACGCCAGGACTTGGGATCGGCTTTGAACATTCGCGCGTAACTATCCTTGGAGACCATCAGGTGTGCCTGGCCGCGGTGGTAAAGAATGTCCACATCGTTAGGTGCAAGTTTTGCGGCTTTGTCCAAGGCTTCGGCGGCTTCCTCGCCATCTCCCTTCTCGAGTGCAACAATTCCCACCCACATCCAGGCGTTGGCATCCTTGGGGTAGGCGACCGTTTCCTTTCGCAGGGCCACGATCGCAGCATCCAACCGGTTCAAACGGAATTCTGCTATCCCCAGAAAGAGATTTGCTCCGCGCAGCCGCGGTTTCAACGCGAGGGCCTTCTCGAAACTTGCGATGGCGTCTTCATGCCTGCCCTGTTCTTCACGAACCAATCCGAGATTCAAAAAGGCCTCGGCGAACTGGGGAGCGTCTCTCACGATGGACGCGTAGCCGTCACCCGCCTGATCCAGATTTCCGGCACGCATGGCTTCCGAGGCTTGTTGAAACCGTTCGGTAATCGCAGGGCTGGTCTGCGCCGTTTGACCGTGGGCCACCGCCACAGAGACGAGAAAAAGTAGAATCACAGACACGGCCGAGGACATGCGCCGAACAGATTGCGGAAAAAGGTGTAGCTCACAGGGGAAATGACGGGGGATGGTTTCCGTCCAGCTCACAGCTTGATGGTACACCATCCGACGGAAACAAAAGCATTTTGAGCCCTTCCAAAAAAAGTCCTCCTGCCACGATGTGCAGCGGCAGGAGGAAAGGGTTTCCGTGGAGTTTGCCAAGCTTCAGAACTGATAGCGCAACGTAAGCTGAATCTGGCGAACTGCGCTTACAACGTTATAGCCACCACCCCCGGAAACGCCAAAAGTATTGTCTGTAATGCCCCCGTCACGCGTGCCAAAAACATGGCGGTTAAAGGCGTTCGGAATGTCCACTTTGAAAACGATGGATTGATTTTCATGGATGGTGGTGCGCTTCAGGATGGCAAAGTCCTCGCTGAAGTAAGGTTGACTTCGAACATTGCCCAAGATTAACGGAGCGTTGCCATAGACGTACCCGCGCTGGGCCACAAGTCCCGTGGCGTTGGGATCCATGAAGGCAGCACAGTTGAAGTAGTTGTTCGTGCTGTTCGCGGTAAAGGTCCCGTTGGTGGTATTTTCCGTGCAACCGCTATTGGCCCCAAAGGGATTGAAGGAGCCATGGTTGGGAGCCAAGATTGGTTGGCCGGGAACGAGACTGTAGCGGAATGATCCGTCCGTGTAGGGGGCCGAAGGCGCGTAAGTATTCAAGATGGTTGGCGTACCGCTCTGATAGCGTTGTACTCCCCCGATCTGCCAACCTCCCAGAATTTTGCTGGCGACGCCATTGTTGAGGAACTTTTTCCCCGGCCCGGCGGGCAGCTCGTAGATGTAACTGAGAACCAGCGTGTGGGGGGTGTCCTGATAGCTGACCGCTTTCTGTGACTGGGGGTTGAACGGATTCTGCGCGGAAAACTCGTTGGAGGAGAACCCGGAAAAAACTGGGATGGCGCTATCGGCATTCGTCAGCGTCTTCGAGAATGTGTACGAGGCCAGGAGATTCAAACCGTTTCGGAAGCGCCGCTCCAATTTTGCCTGAAAGGCGTTGTAAGTGGAAATTCCCAGGTTTTCAAGGCAAGAACACATGCCGTTGTTGCTGCCGCCCACGTCGAGATACTGGGGATAGGGTCGAAGTAACTGACCAACGGTCGCGTTCGAACCATACAGCGGCACAAACCAGTTCGGCACGGTTACTCCCAAGCCGCTCAGGATGGACTGGCCGGCAGCAGAGGTTACCGAGTCTGTAAGCGAGTTCCCGAGAGAGTAATATTGCGGGGTGAGCGCGTTTACCTGAGCGATGTTGGTATGAAGATGGCTTCCATCAATACCCACATAACCCAAGCTCAGGATCAGGTCTTGCGCCAGTTCTTTCTGGACTTCCAAACTCCAATTCTGCGTCATGGCCGGGCGTCCATAGCTGGGTGCGATGTACCCGACGTTGGTTCCGTTCAGCCGCGTTGGATCCGTGCTGTTCGTCGGTGGTGCATAACTGGGGAAACCGGCAGAGAGAGCTTGTACGGGGGTGAAGTTATTCTGTGAGGTGAACGTTGGTTGAACGGTGCTACCACTGCTAAATTGAATGGTCCCCGTCGGGAGGTCGTCATAGAACAGTGCCGCATAATAGATCGCATACCCTCCCCGAATGACGATATTGCGAATGTGGCCAAACAATTCCGTCGGTGCGTAAGCAAAGCCAGCGCGGGGCCCGAAGTCCTTGAAATAGGTTACGCCTTGATTTGCAAAGGGGCCGTAAACGAGGGCGCCAAGCTGGCCCGGAGTTCCCGGGTTGGGCGCGTTCAAATCCAAATTGGACTGTGCCCCGTGGGCTTCGTTGCGAGGAGTGTCAAAGTCATAACGAAGACCAAGGTTTAGGGTCAGATCCCTTCGTACCCTTATGTCGTCTTGCACATAGGAAGCAAAGTAATACGAAGCCAGGCGGGGATTGACCGAGGTTACCGTCAACTGTTCCTGATTGGGTAGACCCAGCAGGAAACTCGCAAAAGGATCACCCGTCGTGGTGCTATTTGTGGTGTAGGCCGTTTGAAAGTTGCTGAATCCGTAGTTCGGCGAAGTATTGCCGTTGGCCATAAAGGAATACTGGTAAGCTCTCCATTCCAATCCAAAATCGAAGGAATGCCGGCCGGTGATCCAGCGAACGTTATCCGCTGTCACCAGGCTGTTGGGGATGTGCCCGTTGTAGCTCTCCGTGCTGAAACCGGTATAGCCAATCCCGAGGGGGCTGCCATTGAAACTGAATTGGGGAAACACAGGACCATCGGCATTGGAGATTCCCAGAAGGGCTGGCCAATTCGTGCCATTCACGCTGTCAGCTTTGCTCAGATTGTTGAGCCGGTTAAAGCCAACCGTGAACGTATTCAGCCAGTTGCTTTCCACCGCGTAGTCCCAACCGAAGCGGAGGTAGTGCGTGAAATTGGAATTGTTGAAATTGCCGTTCAAGGGATCCGGCAGAGAGTCAGTTCCGTTGGGAGTATTCTGGTCGCGACTGCTGTAGGAAAAGAAGAACTTGTTCTTGGTTCCCCAGTTCTGGTCGATACGGAAGCTCATGGTCGTATCGCGCCGCTGCTGGCTAGAGAGATAAACAAAGTTGTTAATCAGGCCCTCCAGGTTGGTCGGTGTATTGGCTTGATTGGGGGTCACGGTCAGATAGCCTAGAACCTTTTGTGCAACGGGATCCCACTCAGACTTGGGAACAATATTCCCCGGGAACGCGGTCCGGCATTGGACCTGTTGTCCACCGACGGTAACGGTCCTGGTGGTAGAGGGATCGAAAATCTGGCCCTTCAGGACCGCGGAGCCGTCGCAGGGGTTGATCGCGCCCGTCGCGGCCCCCAACAAAGCAGAGAAATCGCCGTTTTGGATTTCGGCTTGGGTCGGAAGAGTGTCTAGACTGGAAGTGCCGGGATTGTTGCGATACTGCTCCCAGGAAAAGAAGAAAAAGGTCTTGTTACGGCCGTCGTACAATTTCGGGATGCGAACCGGGCCACCCAGACTGCCTCCGAAATCATTTTGATGATCTGCCGGCCGCGGAGTGTTCGTCCGGTTGTTGTCCCAGGAATTGGCATCCAAAGCGGTGTTGCGGAACAGATCAAACGCGGTGCCGTGGAAATCATTTCCGCCGGACTTTGTCGCAAAGCTTTCGATGCCGCCGGAAGTCCGCCCATATTCAGAGGTAAAAGTAGAAGTCAATACCTTGAATTCGCTCAACGCTTCCACGGACGGCGCGGTTTGATCGAACGCGGACCCGCTGTCGGCACGCGTTGTGCTCACTCCGTCTAACAAGACTTCTGTGCCGAAATTCTGTCCGCCGGTCAATTTCGATTGAAAAATGCCTGCCGAAGCATTGCCGTCTTGGTTGGTGCCCGGCCCCTGCGTTCCAGGAACCAGAAACACAAACGTTTCTGGTGACCGGAGGAAGCTTTGGCCAGTCGCATTCAACGACAACGGCAATTCCAGAATCTCTCTAGACTTGATGACTGTGCCCATTGCGGAAGTGCCTGCCTCGATACTCGGTGCGTCGGCAAGAACTGACACTGTTTCTTTCACGTCTCCAGGTTGCAAAGTAATGTCCAGCGACGAACTGGAATTGATCTGTACCTCCACACCCGTCGCCGTGGAAACCTTGAAGCCTTTTGCGGTCACGGTAATGTCGTAGTGTCCCAAAATAAGATCGGAAAAGTGGTAGGCACCCGTGGAACTGGAAACAGTGGTGTAAACGCTGTGGGTTTCGACACCCGTGGCTTGGACTTCGGCGTCGGCTACGGCTCCGCCAGAGCTATCTAGAATGGAGCCCGTGATGGATCCATTGTTCGTCTGTGCTAGGAGGGATGTGGTGGCGACGAGGAAAACGAGGAGGACAACGGCGAGGGTACGACCAAACAACACTGCGAAATACCGCATAATGCAGCCTCCCAGCCTGTCTCGGGACAGGGGCGATTGGATCGCTGTTCGAAAGTCCCCGGAACTACGGCACCAAGGTAGAGTTCGCCGGAACCCAGTACAACGGGAGCCTATGCTATCCCAGAGCAAACATTGCCTTCCCAGGCGGCGGATCGGCCACTGGGGCTCGACTAAGACAAACGTTTGTTCACAAGACCAATGAAAAAGCACCCCAACAATTCCAGGTATTTGGCATCATTCAAGATACTGTTGTCAAGGAGAAATTCTTCGAATACTGTTTCGACAATCGTTTCTCTGGGGCTGCCTCGGCTGGCGCCGCCATTCTGTCTCTATAGCTTTCCGTCCTGGACCGCAAATCCATGCGACTTATTTTTTGCTTAAGCTTTTAGTTTTCAAGAACTTGCCGAACGTATCGGTTGGTGATTTCCCATCCAAGATCAGGCGTATGCCGCGACCTGCTGCTCCAATCGCGAGCCGGCCGATTACGAGGTTTCGACCGACCAGCCACGTTTTGCCATGACCATGGTCCTGGCCATGGCCGCCCTCCTGATCAAGTGGTTTAGGCGCGCGTGCCCCTGAAAGACGTGCAAGTCGCCGAGATTGTGAACATTGAAGAACGGCCAGAATCGTTTGCCGGGTTCAAGCAGTGCAGTGGAAGCATCGTAGTTCGCCTGGGACTCTTCCTCGGAATCATTCCGCACGCGGCAAAAGGTCTCCCGCGCTTTCTCTACATCCTGTTCCTTCCGGCGCACAACAGCTGCTCCATCCTATGCGCGTTCGCGTTCATCCGCCGCTAGGTGACTTATCCATTGCGTGGGTGAGTTCCTGCTCGATCTGCTCCAAAGTCTTGCTCTTCGTTTCGGGAACGCACAGAAGCACGAAGAAGAGACCTGCGAGGCAAATCGCAGCGTACGTCCAGAAAGCACCCGCGGAACCGAGCACACGGTTCAACATGGGGAAAGTGAGGGTCAAAAGAAAGGAAGCACTCCAAAGCGCAGAGACGGAAATCGAGACTCCGATACCGCGCATGCGATTGGGAAATATTTCAGAGATCAAGACCCAAGTAATAGGGGCAAGGGAAAGTGCGTAGCAGGCAATCGTGCACAGGGTCACTAGAAGTACCGGCAAGCCTTTCATTCCCGCGCGATAAGTCAGTCCAAGAACAAAATGAGATAAAGCAATTCCCGCACAACCAAAAAGCATGAGAGGGCGGCGCCCAATCCGATCCACCAGGCCGAGTGCGAACAGAGTAAAGACCAGATTGATCGTTCCGGTGATGACAATGTTGAAGAGAATTCCGCTAACTCCATATCCTGCCCCGCGGTAAACCTCCTCCGCATAATTGAAGAGAATGTTGATTCCGCTCCATTGCTGCAGGATCGCGAGCGCAACTCCAATCGACAGTAACTTCAAGATACCGGGACTCACCAACTCGCGCCATTCCACCCTGCCTTCGGTCTCCGCGCCAAGCGCAGCCTGGATTTCTCCGAGAGTTTGGTCAGCGTATTGCTCCCCGCCAATTCGAGCGAGTATGCGGTGCGCCTGTGCTTTTTTGCCTTTTTTCGCCAGCCAGCGCGGACTCTCAGGGATGCCCAATGCCGCGGAAAAAAAGATAATTGAGGGAACAGCAACGGCCGTGAACATCCAGCGCCAGGCGTATTGCCCGTTCCACGACTGCCGAATCATTTCTCCCGTGGCACCATCGGGAACTTTTTCCGAGATCATCCAATTTGCAATTTGCGCCGCCAAAATCCCCACCACAATGGTCAATTGATTCAGCGTCACCATCCGTCCGCGCCAAGGTGCAGGACTGATTTCTGCGATGTAGGTCGGAGAGACGTTGGAAGCCATACCAATCGCTACTCCACCGATCATGCGCCAAGTCACAAAGAGCGGAAAAACACTTGTCCATCCGGTCATGACGGAGCTAACGGTGAACAGAACAGCGGAAAGGATCAGCAGCTTTTTGCGCCCGAAGCGGTCGCTGGAAATTCCTGAAACGACAGAGCCGACGAGACAGCCGATCAGGGCACAGCTGTTCGCCCATCCGATCAGCTCTTCGGAATGGAGTTGGAAAAACTGCTCGTAGAAGGGTTTTGCTCCCCCGATGACCACCCAGTCGTAGCCAAATAACAGTCCTCCCAGAGCAGCAACAACCGAGAGGGTCCAAACGTATCCGGTGTTGTAGGGTCCTTGAGTTCTCATGAGGGAGGCCCGGCGCCAGAGTTCATTCGACTCTCTTGGGACGGATCGGGACGGCATACAAATCGAAATCGGCCAGCAGGTCAGCCGCTAGTGGGTGATTTCGATCCAGTTGGAGCACTTGGTTCAGCAACTCACGTGCCTTCTGACTCTCGCCGAGACCCAGCCAGGCTTGCGCTCGCAGGAAAAGTGAACTCACGATGTTTCGTTTTTTCAGGTCATCCTCAAACAGCAGCATGGTTGGAAGCGACGTTGCAAAATAGTTGATTCTTGGTTCTTGCTGCGCCAAGCCCTGGGCATAGGCAAGCAAGGAACGCAACAGCTCCTCAGCCTCTGCTTTCCGGTCGAGTTGCTTCAATGCCAGGGCAGTGTAGTAAGTCATTTCTGAAAATGACTTGACGCTCATTTCCTGGAAGTCGCCCCTATGCTGGGCAGCGCGTTGCCACCAACGCTCGGCCGACAAATGGTCGCCTGCGACTTCCCAGGCATTGCCTAAAAAGAAATAGATGTCGCTCTGGTTTGCCAGTGGATGCGCAACTTCACCCAGGTTTTCGGGGCTGCGAAGCGCCGCCTCAAAGAAATGCCGTGCTTCGCGCGGCTCCCCATCTGCCAATGCACTCCGTCCCAGGGCCAGATTTGCGCGAACATATTGTCCGAGTGCCAAACCCTCTCCACCCTCCCAGGGTTGGAATTTTCGTGACACCAGCAGGGAAAGGGCTTTCTCGTGCTGCCCGGTCTGGTTGTGCAATCCGGCAAACTCGACCGACAGATCATCGCGAAGGCCCACCAGTTCCGGGTATCGTTCGAGTTCCGCCAGGCGTTGTTCCGGCGACTCTCCCAGACGTTTCCAGAGCTGATCCCTCTCATACAGAATACGGGCATCCATCGGATTCGCCCGAATCGCTTGATCGAACGCGGAACGTGCCAATGGTCCGTCTTCAAGGATGTTGAAATAGGCGATCCCGAGATTTCGCCAGACCGTGGAGAAAGACGGATCTCGACGAGCGGATTGTTCCCATAAGGCGATTGCTTCGCGATGTCTGCGTCGGTCGTAGAGAAGATTACCCAGATAGTAAGCTGCTCGGGCATCTTCGGGATAGGCCGAAACCGCCGCCTGAAGAAAAATAAATTCTTCCAGCCGATGGGGGAAGCAATAATCGGGTGACGCGCCTGACGCTTCTGCGTACGCGTCTCGGGCCGCGGCTGAATTGCCGAGCTGCCAATGAAAGTGACCCAGGGCATAGCAAAGAGTCGGCACGGAGCCATCCCTGGCGACTCGATCCATGCGTTCCAGAAGCGCAACCGCATCCGCGTAGAGACCAGCCCGAGCATAGTCCAGTGCCAAATCGAAAAGCGTCTGGTTGTCGTTTGGTAGTGAACTCGTTGCGAGATAGCGGGCCCAGGAATCCAGTGGATCGAGCGCTAGCGTTTCTTGAAGCAATCTCCCGGCTTCCTCCACTCTGCCAAGTCTGCGCAAGGCAATGACGGTCAAATTCCTTGTATTCAGATTGTCCGTGTTCCTGCACAACGAGTATTTGAGGTGCTCGATGGCGGCATTCCAGTCTTTCTTTTTCACTTCCTCCTCTGCCAGTGCCAAGTAGGCGGCGCACTGCCACCCGTGGTTCCAGGTAGCTTTGTAAAAGGCGTCATAGGCTTGCTCGTTGCGACCCCTATAACGAAGTGTGAGACCCAAATTGTAAAAGGCCTCACCATCGGCCGGGTTGGAGTTGCAACGGGTGAGCGACCGAATGGCCCTCAGAAAAAACTCCTCCGCTTGTGAAAACTCCGCCCGGCGCAGATGCCAGCGACCCATCGCATTGTTACAGCGACTGTCGGAGGGATCACGGCGGAGGGCCTCGCGCCAATAAGCATCAGCATGACGGGTGGCATGACGATACTGATCGAGGTGAACCCCGGTGAGGTACAGTTCGTCGCTGCTCTGGATTTCACCTGGTAATCCCGGCTCGGTCGCAGACGCGGGCAGTTCCTGTTCGGCTGGGGGGGGCTCCGTGTAATGAACCAGCACCTTTCCTTCTCGCGATTCGATGAACGCAGTGAGTTCCGTCGCCCGAATCCCAGCGGGCAACGCGACAGATTTCAGAACTGCATTTTGCGGTTTTAGATCGCACTCCCACTCCGCAATTCTCACCTTTCCCGCGTCTAAGCGGATTTTGGCAGACGGAAATACCTGTGTCACATTGACACCGATGCGTACCTCATTCTTCTCACTTTGAAGACTGAGGGCCACATCCGGATTGGCTTTGCATACCGGGCCGATTTCTCGAATGGGGTACCAAATGTGTCTGAACGTTTTGGTTTCAAAAGGAGCCAGGAACGAAAAATCTGGTTGATTGTCCGTATAGACGCCGGCCATCAGCTCGATGTACGGGCCGTCTTCATCCGTCAAGTTGCGATCCCACGCGTAGCCAAACGTGTGATTACCCCATGTCCACTGTTTCTTTCCTGGCGCAATGTGGCGATTCGCCACGAGAACCACTCCCGCTTTGCACTTGTGATCGTACCCTCCGTGAAAATCTTCGCGCGAGCCCATGGCCATATAGCTGGTCGGGACCGGGATATTCGCATACCAACGCAGATCATTCGGGGAGTAACTTCCAGGGGGAAGAAATTTCGGCGGCGTCTCTTCGGAGGGCACGCCCGTGCGCCCGCGTTCTCCGTAATTCACCCCATAGTAGTAGCCGTCGCAAAGGGGAAATCTGGAGGTGGCTCGTTTGGCGTGATCTGCCACGTAATGAACGTCGGGCGGAAAGAAAGATTGGTAGAGTTCATGAACCTGGGCGCCGATATTTGCCCACCACAGGAATGTCTGCGTGAGGGGAGTGCGATTGAAAAGACGCACCTTCACCTCAATATAAGCCCTATCAGGATGCAGACAGACGCCATGCATGCCCTTCATGCGATTGAACGGATCATGATCGCTGCACCAGATCGTCCGCGAACCATCGCTATGTTCTTCGATTTCGAAACTCACGGGCATAAACGTTGCCGGGCGATGATGCTGCGGCCAGTTGAATTCCACGCCGCCGGAAATCCACGGCCCAGCCAAACCTACAAGTGCGGGTTTGATCACGTTCTGGCGGTAAAAGAAGTCGTACCCATTTCTCTTATCCATGCCAATGTGGATCCGACCGCCGATCTCGGGTAAGACCATCACCCGGAGAAAATCGTTCTCCAAATGAACGGACTGCCAGGCGTGCTCCTCGGCGTAGGTTGAAATGCGGTCGGTGAAAGGCAGTGGATACACCCGCCCACTGCTGCCCTGATAAACCCGCTTTTCCAGGAACAGAGGATTCTTGTCAGGAGGTAACGGGCGGTAGGTCGGGATCACTACGGGTTCCGCCCAAGCCTTTACTGGACCTGTTTGATGGGTCGGTGCATCTGGAAGAATCAGTCGCTTCATCGCTCTTGCCCTATCGGGAATACAGCACCGGCTATGGTTTCCAATCCAACGAATACGCGGAGAATTCCGTAGGCCTGAGCACTTCAAAGCGAATGAAGACTGGTGCCTCGGACTGCGTGAACTTCAGTTCAAAACTTGCCGAACTCGCAGGCGCCAGTTCAGGAATCGCCGCTTCCTGTCGCTCAACAGGAATGGCGCCCTGGCCATAGAACGTCCCACGCAAGGTGTAGCCTCGAAGCGTATACAGCGGGACATCGCCACGCGTTTTTAACAATACCTGGAAGGCATTGAATTTATTCTCGAGAGAGAGTGATTCGATAGGACTGGATTCCTTGCGTAGAAGCTCATAGGACTGTTTTTTCTCACCATAAACATCGACAACTCCATGCACACGTTGCTTCAGCACTCCGACACCACGGTCGCCGATATGCGTGCGATAGTCGTTGTAGCAAAAGAAAATCGCTCCGGCCGTGAATTCCTTTGAACGGATGACACTATCGTGCGCGCGAAGGGTCTCCCGTCGGTGCTCGTCCCCCTCGGGCCGATCTGGAGTGCAGGAGCAATATCCGTACTCGGAAACAACGATGGGTTTGCCAGGAAACGCAGCATGAATGGTTTCAAGAAAGCGTCCGGCGTCCGCTGCCGAACCTTGTGCCCAGGTTCCGAAATACTCATTCGCCTCGATAAAATCCATCAGCCCGGCGACGTCGCGTTCCGGCGTGCTCTCCAGGGAATTCGAAGCATAGGAACAGAGCCGGCCGGGGTCCAATGTTTTGGCCTCCTGCAACAGGCGTTTCGCAAACTGATAGGCAGGCGGATTCTGACCTCCAATCTCGTTGCAAAGTCCCCACACGACGACCGAAGGATGGTTGCGGTCTCGCGCAATCATCTCGCGCAATTGTTCGAGTCCATTCTCCATGATGTCGTCATCCGGCTGCGGCCCCATTCTCTCAAAAGTTTCCGGTCCCCAGGTGGGGACTTCCGTTTGCATCAGGATTCCGTGACGATCGCAGTAGTCGAGAACACGCTTGTCCTGCGGCCAATGGACACGAGTGAAAATACAGTTTAGGTTCTTCAGGTCCGCGTGGTCGTGCCTGATCCAGTCTGTAGGTTCCGCCATTCCGAACTCGGGGTTACTTCCCGCCATGCGTTCAACACCCATCAGGCGGACGCGTTCACCGTTCAGAAAAAACGCACCTTCGTTGACCTCCAACTTGCGGACACCGAAGTTGGTAGGAAAACAGTGAGATTCCCCTGCGCCGGTAACGGAAAACTCAAGACGATAAAGGTTTGGATGATCGAAATGCCAAAGCTTGGCCTGGGCCATCCTGAGTGATACCGTCTGCGTCTGCGTTGTTCCGGCCTTGATCGAGAAGCCCCGCTCTCCGCTGTCGGTCAGAGCTGTCAGACCGGATGCATCATCGATGACGCTGTAAGAAGAACTGCCGCTCCAGTCTTTCCCGCTCGTGTTTCGGATATAGGCGCTGATGGCTAAGTTCGCGTCTCCTCCAGTCAGATTCGGAGTGGCTTCGACGTCGACACGTTCGACAAATACTTTTGGAGTGATCAGTAGTTGTGCGGGACGGAAAATGCCTCCGTCATGTGCCCAGTCACTCGAGCGCCCTCGAGGTAGCATGTGTTCATTGAACGAATTGTCCACACGCACGACAAGGAAGTTCGTTTCTCCCCAGCGCAGCAATTGGGTGATATCGAAAGCGAAAGCGGTGTAACCCTTGCCTCGATGTTCTCCTGCCAGTCGGTCATTCATCCAGACAGTCGCGGTGTGAAAGATAGCCTCGAACTCAACGCGCACGGTTTGCTTTTGCCAATCCGTGGGGACGGCAAACGTCCGCCGGTACCAGGAAACACCGAAGTAATCGGCCAGCTGTGCTTCTACCTGCCACGTGTGTGGGACGCTGACTTTTCGCCAATCGCGGGTCGATGCGCCGGCACTGTACCACTGTTGGCGCATACCCGAGTCTGTCGGATCGGTCTGGAATAGCCATTCTCCGCAAAGCGTGGAGAACTTTGTGGGAAGTGTACCCGCTGCCGTTTCTGCTGCTTGGATCGTAGAAGTTGCGGCCGTAGCGGCGATCGCGCCTGCTGAACCGGTTAGAAACTGTCGCCGTGATGGCATGGTGCAGAGGCCTGATATATACATTACACAAGCCAATAAAGCAAAACCCGCTCCCGCTTTTCCACGAGGGTGAGTTCACGCAACGGTAAGAGTCTTCCGGCCGGTCTCCCCCGAAACTGAATCCGTCGTGGACGTCATTTATTCGCTGTAGGTGATCGGCACCTGACCGAATGTGTTGAAGGCCGAGCTGCAGGTAACGCAAGGCCTTTTCAGTGAGCGTCGTAACGCCACCCAACGCCACCAATGGCGCGGTCGGCGGCAGAAGATAGTTTTCCGGACTACCGCCAGGATGATCCACGCTTACGAGCACATCCGTTATCGCCGCGGCCAATCCGACAATCACCCTTGTTTTGCCCGCCAATCTGCTCGGACAAATCTGCAACGGAAGAAGGTTGCTCGCTGATAATGCGAATTATCTTACGGTTGCTTTTTCTTCGATCCAGAATCTTGTAATTTCTTCCAACGATCGCCCTTTCGTTTCAGGGACTAACCACCCAACAAGAACGATGGTCAGTAATGCCCCGCTACTGAATAGCCAGAAAGTACCGTCAGAGCCCAAGTGCTTCTGCATGACGGGAAACAGCTGATTGCCTAGATAGCCAACGAGCCACAGCGCGGTCGTCGCGATGGACATTCCGCGACCTCTCACCTTCGTTGGGTAAATCTCAGAGATAATGACCCAGCAAGCCACACCATTGCCAAACGCGTGGCCCGCCACGAAACTCATCACAAAAATCAAAATGGCTACGCCACTGCCATGGACGTGATAGAGCCAACCCACCAGCATGAGCGATAGGAATTGCAATCCGGTTCCGGCCAGGATCAAAGTCTTTCGTCCCGCGCGATCCACGAGCCAAAGCGCAAATAGTGTAAACAAGAGGTTGATCAAACTCACGAGCACCGATTGAAAGAAGGCGTCGCTTGTCGCTGTCCCAGCCGTACGGAATATCTCCGGCAAAAACGAAAAAATAGGTGTAATTCCGCTGATCTGTTGTAACCCCGCCAGCATGATGCCTAGCAACAACGGACGTCGAAACGTCGTGAACAATTCCGAAATATGCCCCTCTTCCGTTCTCAGGGCGTTCTCGATTTCGGCAGCTTCGCGGAGTGCCGCATCCGCTCCATTCATTTTGGTCAGAACTTCGACGGCCCGCTCCCGTCGGCCCATCTTCATCAGCCACCGCGGACTCTCGACCGCTGGACAAATCATCAACGCAAACAAGACCGCCGGTACAACCCCAGCCAAAAACATCCAACGCCAGCCTGTCGCTATGTTCCAGGCTTCGTCTCCCATGCGCTGGATCAACATGTTGACGAACACGGCGGCAAGAATCCCTGCAACGATCCCGAGCTGATAGAGGGTCACACAACGACCTCGTACCTTCGTCGGAGCAATCTCTGCGATGTAGTTCGGGGAAATCACCGATGCCGCCCCAATCCCCAGGCCGCCGATCAGTCGCCAAATTACAACCTGATGGAGATCCGCGGCGAACAGCATGCCCACCGAGGACAGCGCGAAACACAGGGCGCACAACGCCAGTCCCTTTTTCTTCCCGATATAATCTGCAACCGGCCCCGCTGCAGCACAACCTACGATGCAACCCAGGAGTGCACATCCGGCAGCCCAGCCAATTCCAGCGGCGTCCAAGTGAAACAGCTGGCTCAAGAAGCCAATCGCTCCGCTGATTACGATGTTGTCGTAACCGAACAGCAACCCGCCTAACGTCGAAACGCTGGCTGCGACGATTAGCGGGAGACGCGATTCTGCTCCGTCGACTTGGTCGCTCCGGTTATTTCTCTCCACGTATTTTTGGCTCCAGGCTCTTACCATCTCTCTGAGGAGATTCGGCGGTTGCGGCCTATCCGCCGGCAATTCTTCCCGGTTCGTAATTTGAGCCAGTCGACTGATCATTCTGTGCGTTCGATGGCCCTCGGTTGAAATCATTGGCCAGGTGAACAACAACAGCAGTGCAGCCAGACTGCCGCACGAAATCGTGATAGTCGCGCGTCAACTTATGCCGATACACTCGAAGGTCAATGTTCATAGCCGGTTCCCTATCCCGCCTCCGTAATCCGGACTGAGAACTTGTCCGTTGATCTCGCTCGCCAACGGCGAACAAAGAAACAGAAAAGCATCCGCGATCGATTCGGGACTGTTCCTTCGTCCCAGCGACACTCGTAGAACAAACTCCCGGTAGGCTGAGTCTTCGTCAAACACCTTCAGCGAACTGCCAGCAGCTACGTTGCCTGGCGAAATCACATTCACGCGAATACCAGTCAGCGCATATTCAAGCGCCAGGCTGCGAGCAAAATTTTCCAAGGCCGCCTTGGCGGAAGAGTAGGAAGGGATGAACGTATGCGGCATTCGCGCTACGTATGACGAAGTAAAGATCAGATGGCCGTCAATTTTCCTTTCCATCCATCGTGCAAGCACAGAACGCGCCAGATACGTCTGCGCAAAATAATTGAAACGGAAAATGCGCTCGTACTCGGATTCCGAGGTGCTGGCGAATGGATGTAGTCCGCAACCACCTGCGTGGCCAATTACCGTTTCCATACCGGGATACTTGTCGAAGGCCGTCTGAATCACCGCCTCCACTTGCGTGGAATCGGTTACATCAGCCTGAGCATAAATGTAAGCGGCAGGCGAAACTTTCCATTCCGCCAGAGTTCGTTTCGCTTCCAATTCAGGTTTGATGTCGGTGAGCACGAGAGTCGCCCCGGCCTCAGCCAGCCGCCGCACAACGTGCTCTGCAATTGCGCCTAGAGCCCCCGTAATCAGAATCGTCTTTCCAGACAGGTCGATGCCGATCATGGCGATTGCAGTCCCTTCAGTCCTCTAATCACAAGATGACCTGGTTCCCTAGCCGGCCGAAAACTACCCCTCTGATGCCTACATGATTCCGTACTTTGCAAACGCTTCAACCGCGCTGCTTCCTTCTTCAATGGCTTTCCGAACCAGCTTTTCGCCTCGAACTTTTTCCAGCGCTCGCGCGAACACTTCTTCTTCAGCTTGGGCTGGAACCACTAGGACTCCGTCAATATCGCCAAACAGAATTTCCCCGGGACGAACCCGCACGGCTCCAATCTCCACGGGAACCCGGAAATCGACCACTTTGTAGCGCGGCGCAGAATCCTGTCCGTAAGAGCCAAATCCAAATGTTGGGAATCCCATCTCCAGAATTGGCTTGGTGTCTCGGACGTATCCGTTCAACACCGCGCCTCGGCTCCCGAGTTTGCGCGCCCGCGTGCTCATCAGTTCGCCCCATAGCGCGTTTCGTGGTGAGGATCCTGTGTTTACATACACTTCGTTCTTCTTAAGGTCATCAAGCGCTTCCAGCATCAACCCGAATGACTTATCCATCAGATTATTGGCGCTGCCCGCGATTCGTTCCACAAACACATCCACGGACAGAACTGGCATGGCCCGTCCGATCACAACCATGTCTTGGCGAAGGGGCTGAATCTGCGGCGGCAAAAACTGGTGCTGAAGATTGATTTTATCCATCACGTCGCCGACGACGCATGTAAACAGCTCTCGTTGGATGATCAAAAAAAGCTCATCGTCGGACTTCCACAATTTCGTCTCGCTCATTGTTCCCCGTGTCCTAATCTATTTTCTTGAATCGAGGTCTTGCATATTCCGTCTATCGAATGGAATGCCTCCCGCTCATTCAAAAAATGGCTCGCCTTTTCGCGCGTAACGACGGGCTACTTCCTCATTTAGGGAAACCCCCAGGCCAGGCTTTTCAGGGACACGAATGAATCCATCCCGAATAATTGGCTTCGGTAACCCTTCGACGAGTTCATCCCAGAACGGAACGTCAGAACCATGGAACTCCAGCGCAAGAAAGTTTGGAATTACCGCAGAAAAGTGTGCCGACAAAATCGTACCTACCGGACTACTGATGTTGTGTGGGGCAACAGGCATCGTATGTACGTCCGCAAACTGCGCAATGTTCAGTGCGATAGCCAATCCCCCAACCTTTTGCAGATCCGGAGTAACAATACTGAGCGCGTGTTTGGCTATGATTTCCTCAAAGCCTTCAAACAGGAAGAGATTCTCACCCGTTGCGATTGGCACGCGAACTTTCGCGCTCACTTCCATCAGCGCTGCGACGCTGTCGGGTGGAACGGGATCCTCAAGCCACAACAATCGAAATGGCTCTAACTCACGCGCCACTCTAATGACGTCGCTGGCAGAATACCGCCAGTGGCAATCCACCGCTATCTCCGTTTCAACTCCAACTGCCTCGCGAACCGCCCCTATCAAATTCACCGCGTGATCGATCGCACGATTACTGAGCGCTCGCGAATGCGGATCGGTTGCATATGTGCCCGGAACATCGAGGTCAAATTTCAGCGCCGTAAATCCCTGTGTCTTTTTTTCCAAGGCGCGCTGCTTGTATTCCGCTGGCGTTGACGCAGGCTCATCACTGCTTGCGCCGAAATAATCTTTCGCCACGTGCGTACCTTCATGCGACAACCATCGAGCGGGGCGAGAACGCAGTACCTCGTCCAGACACTCGAGCGCCTTGCTGCCGTGGCAGTCGGCGTAAATACGCACTTTGTCCCGAAACTTTCCTCCAAGCAGTCGATGAATCGGCACACCCACCGATTGGCCGAACACGTCCCAGAGCGCCGCTTCAATCCCGCTGATCGCGTTATAGATGATCCCTGCGCTGGAGCCGGCTCCCGAAGTAGCTAACCTAAGTTTGCGAAACAGGCGATGAACATCTCGCGGGTCCTCACCAAGCAATAGCGACTCGAGCGAGCGCAAAATCGATGTAAGGCCAGGCGCAAAAAAACACTCACCGAGACCTCTGATTCCTTCGTCCGTCTCGATACGGACAAACGTCCAGTCAAAATTTGCTTCCACGACCGCTGTCTTGAGTCGAGTAATTCTCAATGGCTTACACTCGTAATCCCTTATAACCGAGTGCAGGGTAACCACTACTAAAGTGAATCCCTGCGTCACCCGAGTCATCTTCGGGTTTAGAGTTTTGAGCTGCGCTAGATTAGCGTTTTACTGTCCGCGTGACAACCATCCACTGCATCCACTAGCTGCGTTACGCGGTGGGTGCCATTTTCCCCGCTGCTCATTTCGCTGTGAACACCCCGGAAGAAACATTTGATGCACAATCCCACATACTGATGCAGAAATAGGCTAGGAATCGGATTTACAGTCAAGAGTATTTCTCAGTTTTGTTCCCATGGATTCAGAAAGTATTGGGTGGAGGCCAAATCCGGCTTCTGCCGACCGCTTAACCTAACCAGCGCAATGGAGCCCGATGCCATCGAACCTGCCGTGCTTCGGAGCAAGCGCACACACCATAGCGCTGAGCAGTTCGCTTACTTTCGGGGGCCGAAGTAGCGAAAATGATTTTCAGGCTGGCCTTTTGTCTTCGTTTGAATCTTGAACAAGCTTCCCGCCAGGCGGTCTCCGCTCGCCGTCTGCGCGGAAGCGGTTGTCACGAAAAGAGTCGTTAGATCGGCGCCGCCGAATGTACACGTCGTAATGTTCTGCACCGGCATCTCGATCAACTGGTCAATTTTTCCGTCTGGCGCAACACGCACGATGCAGTTCCCATAGAATCGGCAGTTCCACAGATAGCCTTCCCCATCCATCGTCGAACCGTCCGGAAATCCCCTCGCAAATCCTTCCAGAAACGGCCGTTCATTGGATATCGAACCCGTTGAAAAGTCGTAGTCATACCTCCAAATCACGTTATCCAGGGAATCTCCGAAATAAAATGTTCGTCTATCGGGACTCCACACCAGGGTATTGGAAATTCCCAGACCGGTTCGCCAGGCACTCACTTTCCGATCCGGATCAAGACGAATAAGATTTCCGTCTTTGCCACCTGGTTCGCCCGAAGACCCATCCGGCTTCACATTGTTGCGCATCGAACCAATCCACAGCGAACCTCTGGGATCGCAGCGGGCATCGTTGAATCGCACCTTCGGAAAGTGCTCCAACGTCAAAATTGGCTCGTGTCGCCTATCCGACGCTGGCTCCCATAGAATCACCTGCGACCCGAGCACCACCAACAGCACGTCCTCGCGATCCGTCAATGCCAGCGCGGTCACCGGTTCATCGAACATCCAACTGCGTACACAATGGTCAGCCACGTTGAGTCGATGAATTAGAAACCGGTTGATGTCCGTCCAATACACAGCATTGTGCAGAGCGTGCCACACCACCCCTTCGCCGCAGACATCTCCTGTAGGAGCAACGCAAACTGGTTTTTCGATCATTGCACTCCCCGCTAACAAAACTACAAAGGATACAGAGCAGCGACAGTTTTGATGTGCGGAAATCCGATTATTACTAGAAGCTATTGCACAACCCTCCGTAAGACGATCATGAAGCAGGCGATATGAAAGAAAGCACCGTAGATGGTGAGCGAACGGTCGTAGCGCACCACCAAGCGTCGGAAGTTTCCCAGCC